>Ga0209021_1000559_pt1 | contig 45197 bp, 40 predicted proteins | sample PinacodermFT_FD_187299 | JGI IMG/M metagenome (GOLD analysis project Ga0209021, IMG submission 187299) | Host-associated microbial community of the marine sponge Aplysina aerophoba from Gulf of Piran - sponge pinacoderm, lysed by freeze-thaw... | ecosystem: Host-associated > Porifera > Sponge >... | reverse complement strand
CCCCTCAGGCGAGACAGGCACCACCCGCTCGGCCTCCGCAACCGCAGCATGGTTACCGGCAGCCTGCGCGTCCTGATTATCAACAGCCTGCGGCTAGGCAGCAGCCTGCGGCCAGAGCGGCGGCTCCGAGCGGCGCGGGTGCAGGCGGTCAGTATCCGTCGGGCGGAGAAGTGCCAAGCGAGCCGGCGAGCAGGCTGACGCACCAGTGGGGTATGATTGCCCAGGAACTACGGTTTGTGGGGACGAGGCTGAAGCTGGGAGCGATGCTGCGCAGCGCCCGAGAGCGCGAGGTTACGGGAGATACTATAATACTCAGATACCCGTCGCAGTCGAATGTCGAGCGTTTGCAGCAGGAACTGGACAATCCGGAAAGCAAGCGCGCGCTGGACGAGGCGATTGCAAAGGCGATGGGATCGAAGTACGAGGTAAGGGTGGCGTTGTCTGACGGAGGCAACGGCGCGGGAATGAGACGAGCGTCGCAGGCGAGCCACCTGGTACAGGCTGCGCAGGCGATGGGCGCGAGAGTTGTGAATGAGAGAGAAGAACCGGTCAGGGAAGAACCGGAGAAAGAGGAACAGCGACAATGATGAACCGAAAGATGATGCGGCAGGCTCAGCAGATTCAGAAGCAGATGATGAAGGTGCAGGAAGAGCTTGAGAACGCGACGGTGGAGGCGAGCGTGGGCGGGGGCGTGGTCAAGGCGGTTGTGAGCGGGAAGATGAAGGTCGAGTCAATCACGATCGATCCGGATGTGGTGTCGGCGGAAGATGTCGATATGCTGCAGGACCTCGTGACGGCGGCGGTGAATGAGGGTCTGGACAAGGCGCAGCAGATGGCGACTGACAAGATGGGCGCGCTGACGGGCGGGATGAACCTTCCCGGGCTGTTTTAATCTTTCCCAGCAATTTCTCCTCACATTCTCTCCTAACACGGAGGATGTACAGGATGGGTGGAATAAGGTCTTCTGATGACGACTGACGGAGCACCGGCTGCCGCGCCAGTTGCCCGGCTTGCGGATGAGTTCAGCAAGCTGCCGGGGATTGGGCCGAAGACGGCGCAGCGGCTGACATACTACCTGGTGCGGATGCCGGAGGAGGAGGCACGCGCGCTTGCCGAGGCGATTGTGGCGGTGAAGGAGCGCATTGTCTTCTGCGGGGTGTGCTTCAATATCACTGAGAGCGACCCGTGCGTAGTGTGCGCGAATCCGAGGCGGGACCGGGCGCGGATATGCGTGGTGGAGGAGGCGCTGGATGTGCTGGCGCTGGAGCGCACGAATACATACAGGGGTATGTACCATGTGCTGCACGGTGTCATATCGCCTATGAACGGGGTCGGACCGGACGACCTGCGGATACGGCCACTGCTGGACAGGTTGAGCGGCAATGACATCGAAGAAGTGATCCTTGCGACGAACCCGAACTTGGAGGGGGAGGCGACTTCGATGTACATTCAGCAGCTTATCGCGCCGCTGGGGGTACGAATTACGCGCCCCGCGCGCGGCCTGCCCGTGGGGGGCGACCTGGAGTACGCGGACGAGGTTACGCTGGGACGGGCGATCGAGGGGAGGCAGGAGTTTTAGTGTACCGATACCTATGCACAGGATTTTTCATTCTCATCCCCTGCTTTCGCAGGGGCAGGCTCTAACCTTCCCCCAGCAAGGGGGAAGGGACTTTACGGACTAGGATTTTGAGCCGATTCAGGACATATCGCACTGAGGGCGTAGTTATCAGGCAGATGCCGCTGGGGGAGGCGGACCGCATTCTGACGTTGTGCTCGCCGGATATGGGGAAGGTGCGGGCGGTTGCGAAGGGCGTGCGGCGGACGAAGAGCAAGCTGGGCGGGCATCTGGAGCTGCTGAACCGGGCATCGGTATCAGTTGCGATCGGCAGGAATCTCGATACGATCAGCGAGGCGTCGGCGATAAGCACATTCGGCGGCATTCGGGGCGACCTGAGCCGGGTGTCGCGGGCGATGTATATCGCGGAGGTTGTTGACAGCTTCTCTATGGAGGGGAACGGCAACCGGGCGCTCTACCATCTGCTGCTCAGTACGCTCTTGTGGCTGGAGCGCACTGCTAATCTTGACTTGCTGATGCGGTGGTTTGAGATGCGGCTGCTGGATTGCTCAGGGTACATGCCGGAGCTTGTTCACTGCGTTGAGTGCCGCGAGTGGCTTGAGCCTGCCGACCACCTGTTTGCCTGCGACGCGGGTGGAGTGCTGTGCCCGAACTGCCGGACTGCTTCGAGTGGCGCGCTGCTGCCCTTGCCGCTGAATACGATGAAGACGCTGCGCTTCGTTCAGCGCGAGGCGAAGTTCGACAAGTTGGAGTCGCTCAATGTGCCTGCGAATATTCTCAAGGACATGGAGCGACTGATGCGGACTTACATCCGGCATGTTGCCGAGCGTGATGTGAGGAGCGCGGAGTTCGTGAGCCTGACGACGAATTAACTGACATCGATAGATTGGATGGATAGGATGACGACAACTGGCGGCACTTTGAAGGTACATAATGCGCGGTTCATACTGACGGTGGACGCGGAACGCAGGATTGTCAGGGACGGGTCGATCCTGGTGCGGGACGGGCGCATTGCCGAGGTGGGCAAGGCGGCTGATATGGAGTCCACGCCGGCGGACCGCGTTATTGACGCGAGCGAGATGGTGATCACGCCGGGGATGCTGAACGGGCACGCGCACATCAGCTACGCGCATGCCACACGGGGGATATTCCCGGATACGCTGGGGCCGGACTACCTGCCGAATGTGTTCAGGCTGCAGGGTGAGCTTGACGAGGAGGCGGAATACTGTGCTTCCCTGCTGGCTATCGTGGAGATGCTGAAGGGCGGCACGACCTGCTTTATGGATCCGGGCAGCACCAAGTTTCTCGACGCGTGTATGGACGCGTACGAGCTGTCGGGATGCCGCGTGATCGTGGGGACGCATGTAACGGACAAGCCGAATCCGGTGAATTTGCCGCAGTACGAAACGGCGGAAGCGATCTCGATTATGGAGAACACCATTCGAGATTATGACCACCAGCTGGATGACAGGGTGCGGGCGTGGGCGATGCCATTCGACGCGAGCTACTCGACGGACGAGATGCTGATTGCTGCAAAGCGGCTTGCCGATGAGTACGGCACGGGGCTTACGCTGCACCAGACGAATAGCCAGGATGTGGTGGAAGAGTACATCAGGAATCACGGGATGCGGCCGATCGAGTACCTGGACTCGCTGGGTATCCTTGGCGGGAATGTGCTGCTGTCGCATGTGATTGGGGTTGACGATGCGGAGATGGATGTGATGGCGCGGACGGGAGCGACGACGGTGATGTGCCCGTCGCAGACGATGAAGCAGGCGACCGGCATTACGAAGCTTGGCAAACTGCCTGAGCTGCTGGAGCGGGGGATATCGGTGGGACTGGGGACTGACGCGCCGAACAACTCCAACCTGATGGAGACGATGCGGGCGATGTATCTCGTTGCGGTGATATACAAGGACGGGCGGCAGGATATGAGCATGATACCGCCGGAGACCGCGCTGGAGCTGGCGACGATCGGCGGCGCGGCGGCGTTCGGGATGGCGGACGACATCGGCTCGGTCGAGGTTGGGAAGAAGGCGGACTTGGTGCTGTTCGACACGAAGCGACCGGAATGGCGCACGCTGTTCAACCCGCTGAACAACCTTGTGTATAACGCGGACGGCAGGAGCGTCCACACGGTTATTGTGGACGGCAGGGTCGTCGTCGAGGACTACAAGCCGACATTCGTGGACGAGTGGGAGCTTATCCAGAGACTGCAAGCCATCGGGGAAGAGGTGCTGGCGAAGACCGGCATATCGTTCCCGTCGAAGTGGCCGGTGGTGTAGGGGTCACACGGCATTTCAGTTCGTCGGCGATTCAGGGGAGTCGGTGTGTTTCGAGCGGCCTGCTGAAGCGCTGCGTCCTTCGACAGGCGCAGGACGAACGCACTTTACTATTCTCTATTGCTGCTTTCGATACTGTGTCCGAAACATTATGGTGATCGGTTCTGCTGTAATGCTACTGTAATACTTGGTTTATATATTTACTTGATGGAAGTTGAGCAGCTCAAGTACTGGCTGGCGTTCAGCCGCATTCGCCTGATTGGCAGGGCACGCTTCAAGTTGCTGGAGTCTTACTTCGGCTCTATGGAGGCGGCGTGGTCGGCAAGTGAAGGCGGGTTGCGCGTTGCCGGACTGGACAGGCGCGCGGTACGATCCGTCTTGGAGGGCAGAGGGAAGATTGAACCTGATGCCGAGGCTGAGAAGCTGTTGAAGAGCGGCGTCAGCGCATTTACCTGGCACGATGACGAGTATCCTTCACGATTGAAGGAAATCTACGACCTGCCACCGGTCATCTTTGTTAAGGGAGACCTGCAACCTGATGACGAGCGGTCCATTGCGGTGGTGGGAACTCGCAACCCGTCGCATTATGGCCGACAGGTCGCCGAACGTCTGGTCTATGATATTGCGTGCGCAGGTGTTACTATAGTCAGTGGCCTAGCGCGAGGCGTGGATGGCGTGGCGCACCAAACGGCACTCGATTCGGGACATCGCACGGTAGCAGTTCTCGGCAGCGGGCTGGACATTATCTATCCGCGAGAGCATACTAAGCTGTCGGAGCGTATTGCGGAGAACGGTGCGCTGGTGTCGGAGCATCCGCTGGGTACCAAGCCGGACGCAAGGAACTTTCCGCGACGCAACCGGATAATGAGCGGCATGACGCTTGGCACACTGGTCATAGAGGCAGGTGCGAGGAGCGGCGCGTTGATAACCGCACGACAGGCACTCGAGGAAAACCGGGAAGTGTTTGCGGTGCCCGGCAGCATATTGTCTCCGAACAGCGAGGGCACCAACCGTCTGATCAGGGAATCCGCGGCGAAACTGGTAACGACTTGCGAGGATGTGCTGGAAGAGCTTAACCTAACTGTGGTGGCACAGCAGATCGAGATGGCGGCGCTGTTTCCAGAAGATGAGAATGAGGCCGAATTGCTGCGGTATATCGCTTTCGAGCCGGTGCATGTGGATGAAGTGTGCCGCAGTACGGGCAAATCGGCGCCGGATGTGAGCAGCACGCTGGCGATGATGGAACTTAAAGGGCTTGTGAAGCAGGTGGGCGGCATGAACTATGTAAGAATGCGTGAAGTATCAAGCGAATATGCTGCAAGCGCAGTGTGAGAGGAAGAAACTCCAGTATGGCTAAAGACTTGGTAGTAGTCGAATCGCCCGCAAAAGCCCGCACAGTCGGGCGTTTTCTTGGCAGCCGTTATCAGACGCTTGCGTCCATGGGACATGTGCGCGACCTCTCCGACAAGAAGAAGAGAGGAGCGGCAGGGGTCAATGGAGTAGAGATAGACGACGAAGGGTTTCATCCCGAATACATGGTGATGCCCGATAAGAAGAAGATCATTACTCAACTTCGGAAGGCTTCTAGGGAAGCCGACGTGGTCTATCTAGCGACTGACCCTGACCGCGAGGGGGAAGCCATTTCATGGCACCTGCTGGAAGCGGCGAAGATCGCGAAGTCCAAGGTTAAGAGGGTGGTCTTTCACGAGATTACCAAGGAAGCCATCAACGAGGCGTTCGAGCACCCGCGGGAACTGGACTACAACCTGATTGACGCGCAGCAGGCACGGCGGATACTGGACAGGCTGGTGGGTTACAGGCTCAGCCCTGTGCTGTGGGGCAAGGTGAAGCGCGGGCTGTCCGCCGGTCGCGTGCAATCGGTCGCGCTTAGGCTGGTTGTTGACCGGGAACGCGAGATTGACGCCTTCGTGCCGGTGGAGTACTGGAGCATCGAATCTACGCTTGCCAAGAAGCTGCTGGATGGCGACAAGCGCATAGAGTTCAAGTCTGCATTGCACTCACTGAAGGGCAAGAAGCGGATCGAGATTTCTGATGGGGACCGAGCCCATGAGATTGTTACGGACCTTGAAGGCGCGGATTTCAGCGTAGCGACCGTGAGGAAGCGGGAGACCCGTCGCAGGCCCGCCGCGCCGTTTATCACTTCTACAATGCAGCAGGAGGCTTCGCGCAAGCTGCGCTTTACGGCGCGGCGCACGATGCAGGTGGCGCAGCAGCTATACGAAGGAATATCCATCGGGTCCGAGGGCGAGGTCGGGCTGATCACATATATGCGTACGGACTCGACGAATGTGGCGTCTGCCGCGCTGAAAGAGGCAAACGACTACATCAAGGACAAGTTCGGGCCGGAGTTCGCGCCGGGGTCACCGCGCACCTACACGAAGAGAGTGAAGGGCGCGCAGGAGGCGCACGAGGCGGTAAGGCCGACGTCTATACTGAGGTCACCGGAGAATATACGGCAGTACCTTAATGGCGAGCAGTTCCGGCTGTACGACCTGATATGGAAGCGGATGCTGGCGAGCCAGATGACGGATGCGCTGTTCGACTCCACTAGAGTTGACATCGATGCCAAAAGCGCCAAGACGGACAATGTTTACCTGTTCAGGGCGACGGGGTCTGTGATGAAGTTCGCGGGCTTTAGGACGCTCTATATGGAGGGTTCGGACGACAACGGCGCGGAGGATGATGAGACACCACCGCTGCCGGAGCTTGCGGACGGCGATGCTCTGGATTGCCTGAAGACTACGCCGGAGCAGCATTTCACACAGCCTCCGCCGCGCTACACGGACGCGACTCTGATTCGCTCGATGGAAGAGCAGGGGATAGGAAGGCCCAGCACCTACGCGCCGATAATCTCAACGATTATGGACAGGGACTATGTGCGCAAGGAGCGGAACAGGTTCCTGCCGACAAAGCTGGGGCTGGTTGTTACGGACTTTCTGACGCCGAATTTCCCGGATGTGATGAACATAGGATTCACGGCTCAGATGGAGGAGCGGCTAGACGACATTGCAGGCGGTGAGCTTGAGTGGGAGCCGATGCTCAAGGAGTTCTACGGGCCGTTCGATGAGTCAATCGCGAAGACGATGACAGAGACGGAACGGATACCGCGCGAGTGGCTGGAAGAGGAGACGGGCGAGGTCTGCGAGCAGTGTGGCAACTCCATGGTCATCAAGTCGGGGCGTTATGGTCGCTTCATCGCGTGCAAGGGATATCCTGAATGCAAGAACACCAAGCCTGTTGAGAGTCCTGAAGAGAAGGCGATACGGGAGCTTGTGAGCGAGGATGTGGACGAGTTCTGCGAGAAGTGCGAGCGTCCAATGGCGGTTAAGACTGGACGAAACGGGCGTTTTCTTGCCTGCACGGGCTATCCTGAGTGCAAGAACGCCAAGCCACTGCCTGTTGGGATTGCCTGCCCGGACTGCAGCAACGACCTTGTGGAGCGCAAGCAAAAGGGGAAGAACGGCAGGATATTCTATAGCTGCTCGAATTACCCTGACTGCAAGTTCGCGGCGAACCCGCTGCCACAGCCTTGCCCGGACTGCGGCAAGCTGCTGGTGACGAGGGGACGTGGACGCAAGAATGCGCGCTGCCTGGACGAGGAGTGCGGATTCACGGGAGCTACGCCGCAGGAGGAAGTCGAGGAGGCGGTGGCGTAGGCGTGCGCTGATTCGAATCACATAATAGAAACGATAGACTGAAAGCAGGGAGCGACCAATTGGTTGCTCCCTCTTCTTTTTCTATTACGCGGGTTCGGTTGAGCGGGAGGCAGCCGACATGCGGGCGCGGGTCCTGGTGCTGAGCGCGCGCAGTTCCCTTATGGAGAGCAAGCCTTCCCTGGGCAGGAAGGCGATGGCAAAGAGGATTGGCGGCAGGAATAGGACGGCGTGGAGCATGATGGCGAATGCGATCGCGTCCTCGCGGCCGACGCCCCAGAGCGCCAGTATGGAGACTGCAGCGAACTCGAATGTACCGATGGACATTGGCAGTCCGGGGACGGTGCTGCTGAAGAATGCTATTGCCATTGTGATGACAATCATCGCGGGGAGGCTGACCTGCAAGTCGGTGGCAAGCACTACGAGCCAGCCAGCGACGCCCAACAGACCTGCCTGAGCGAGAGAGAGGACGAATGCGGCGAGGGCGCGGCGCTTTTCGCGTCTCAGGAGGACTATGGCGGATGCGAACTGCGAAACGATCTGGATGTTCGATAGCATCTTGATGCGGCCCAGGATGGGGCCTGCCGCGAACAAGGCTATGAGGCTCACGAGGCCGAAGAACAGGCCGACGGCGATCCAGGGGGCGAACTGTCGGAGTTGGGGCAGCCACAGTACGCCCGCTCCTAGGACGAGGACCGTTGTGGCGAACTCGAAGGTGCGCTGGAGGGCGATTGTTGCCAGGATTGTGCCGAGCCTGAGCTTATCCCTGAGCGCGAGAATGCCGACCTGCACGACTTCGTCGAGAACGCGGACGGGGCTGAGGGTGTCGAGCGCGGCGCCGGTCTGCTCAATGAGGAACAGGCGGGTCGCGCCGGTATTCTCGTTCTGGAGCAGCAGCTTCCAGCGTACGCCGCGCAGGTATGCGGCAACGGTGATGAGCGCCCATGCAGCGGCGATGAGCGTCATATTCGCTGAGAAGAGCGCGTCTCGCAGCTCGTTCCAGTGAGCGTTCTTGATGACAAGCCAGCCGAGCAGTCCGCCCAACGCTGTCGAAAGTACGACATAGCCGATGAGCAGAAACTTTACCCTGCTGGGAGAGTCTTGCTTGCCGATTATTCTGTCTTTCGCGTCGAGAAGATTCATACACGAACATTCTAAACGAAATCTGAGGGGCGTGGTCAACCAAATTGTCGTTTTCTCGGAGGTGTGAGTGCGCTTTACAGAAGAGGCATCATCGGCGGCAACTGACCAATTGGGGCGCGGCGTTCTTCTCTGATGTTAAGATTGTTATAGACATGATTGCCTGTGATTGTGTGTGAAAGGCTTAGATCGAGGGACTGTGAGGCGATATGCGAGTAGGGATAATTGGAGCGGGCGCGGCGGGGCTTGCGGCTGCCTATGAGCTTGTGAAGCGGGGTCATTACGCGGCGGCTTATGAGCGGGCGCCGTTTCTTGGTGGGCAGGCTTCTACCTTCGATGTGGGCGGCGCGCGGCTGGAGAAGGGTTATCATCACTGGTTCACGAGCGATACGGACATTGTGGAGCTGACCGAGGAGATTGGGCTGGGCGACCGCATACGCTGGATAGACTCGACGGTGGGGACGCTGGTTGACGGGAAGATTTACGACTTCGTCACGCCGATTGACCTGCTGAAGTTCACGGCGATGAGCCTGCCGGACCGCGTGCGGTTGGGATTGACGACGCTGTACTTGCAGAGACAGCGGGACTTCAGGAAGTATGAGGACATCACCGCGGACGAGTGGTTGAGACGGCATGTGGGCAAGAGCGGATACGATGTGTTCTGGGGGCCTATGATGCGGGGGAAGTTCGGGGAGGAGCATTTTCGCGAGGTGAGCATGGCGTGGGTGTGGGGGAAGATTCAGACGCGTGTGAAGTCGCGGGATAAGAGCATGATAAAGGAGAAGCTGGGGTATCCGATGGGGAGCTTCGGCGAGGTGTTCGATGTGCTAGGGGATCGGGTGTGGGAGATGGGAGGCGAGGTGCATACATCGGCTGCGGTGGAGCGCGTGGAGGTCGTGGATGGCAGGGCGAAGGGGCTGAATGTCGCACTGGAAGGCGGAGAAAGCAGTCTCGTGGAGTTCGACGCGGTGCTGGCGACAACGCCGTCGTACATCTTTCCCGCGCTGGTGCCGCCGCTGCCGGAGGACTATCTTGCGCGGCTGACCGGCGTGAGCTACATGGCGGCGGTGCTTATCGTGCTGGTGCTGGACAGACCGCTGACCGATGTGTACTGGCTAAATGTCTCGGACCGCTCGATGCCGTTTGTGGCTGTGATAGAGCATACGAACCTGATCGAGCCGGAGCACTATGGCGGTAAGCACATCGTGTATCTGTCGAACTACCTGACGACTGACAATGCGCTTTACCGGATGACGCATGAGGAACTGCTGGACGAGTACTTGCCACACCTGCAGAAGATAAACCCGCAGTTTGAGGCGTCCTGGATTGAGGAGAGCTATCATCACCGGGTTGGGGCGGCGCAGCCCATTATCGGGACGCGGTACTCGGAGCGGATACCGAGCCACCGGACGCCATTCGAGGGCCTGTATCTGGCGAATACGACGCAGATATACCCGGAGGACAGGGGGACGAATTACAGCGTGCGGATGGGGCGAGAGGTTGCGCGGATGATGATTGAGGATTTGGGTGAATAGTGCGCCGGGGGAATCGAAGGATATTTTGAAGGATGAGCGTAGGCGCGCTAGTTGCCGAGCACGAGTGCGACGAAAGATGCAATCGCGGCAGCGGCGGCCATACCGCCGAACATCATAGCGACCATCCATCGGATGAGGCGTGCTTCCGTTTCGCCCATGCGCTGAATTAAATCTGCTTTCGTTTCGGCTACGTCGGCCTTTGTAGAATAGTGCTGCAACGCATAGGATAATTCTTGCCGTAATTCGGTCCTGGTCACGTGGTTCCGCAGGGCATGCGCGAGTTCTTCGCGCAGCTCGGTTCTGGTGATTGGGCGCTCGTCTCGCGGCGGCGGTGCAGTTGTTGGTTGTTCGGCGGTTGCCATTAAATGCCTCTGGGGATTAGATTATTCGCAAATTACCGTATATTCTAAAGTGCGTCAAGTAATCCAGGCTAGAAGGACAAGCGGCTTTCGTTTGGGATGCAGGCGGGATGGTTGCGTATGCTGGGCATGGCAAGTATCCTATAAGCGTTGATTTTCGGGTGCATAACCGTACCGCATTTGCATAGCAAGGAGCCCTGTCCGTTGAGCATGGATAGCGATGGTCTCAGAGAGCGAATAAGAGCCGCAATCGGTTCGCAGACGCAGACGAATGTAAATGTGCTGTCTTCGCTGCATGCGGTGCTGGACGATCTGGGTTATGTGCCGCAAGAGGCGATCGAAGAGGTCGCGGACCAGATGGAGACGACCATCAACGAAGTTTGGGGGGTCGCTTCATTTTACACGAACTTCCGGTTTACGCCGCCGGGCGACAACCTTGTGGAGATCTGCTGGGGCCCGACCTGTCACCTCCTGGGGGCGCCGGACATACTGGACGCCGTGCAGAAGGAACTCGGGCTCGCCGATGAGGGCGAGACCGAGGACAACCGCGTGAGCCTGAAGTACAACACCTGCCTGGGCGCGTGCTCGCAGGCACCCGTGATCATGGTGAATCACAGGCTTACCGGGCGAATCGATGTGCAATCTGCCGTTAGGCGTGTTGCGGCACTGGAAGCGGGCGGCGGGCACGGGGACTGATATCGGACGAGCAGGGTGTGGCGGTTGCTCGCACCCTAGCCCTCTCCCAAGAGGAGGGGGGATTCTACAGGAATGAGTATGCCCACTTATGAGGAACTGAAGGCTCAGGCTGATATTCGCTGGCGGGAACTGACTAACGGCGACAGGCCGTGGATTCGTATCGGTAGCGCGATGTGTGGGCACGCCGCGGGCGCGTTCGATGTTCGGGATGCGATTCGGGGGGAGCTTGAAAGCCAAGGGATCGAGGCGAATGTGGACGATGTGGGATGCCTCGGCATCTGCTACGCCGAGCCGCTGGTGGACATTCAGAAGCCGGGCGGGTCACGCATCTTCTTCAACAATGTGACGCCTGAAGATGTGCCGAATATCATAAAGGCAGTGCTGGTTGACAACAGGCTTCCGGCATCGAATGTGCTGGGATATCTGGGTGATGTGCAGGTGGAGGGCGCGGACGATCTCAGCGAGTTGCCGGGAATCAAGATGCAGCAGAGGATTGCGCTGCGGAATGCGGGCAATACTGCGCCAAGCGATGTGATGCAGTACATTGCCAACGGCGGCTTTGGTGGACTGCATAAGGCGCTGTTTGAGATGCAGCCTGACGAGGTCATCAAAGAGGTCATTGACTCGGGGCTTCGAGGGCGCGGTGGAGCGGCATTTCCGACCGGGGTGAAGTGGAACTTCATGACTCGCGGCGATGGGCCGAAGTACATCCTGTGCAACTGCGAGGAAGGTGACCCCGGCGCGTACAACGACAAGGGCATTCTTGAGAGTGACCCTTACACGCTGCTGGAAGGGATGTGCATCGCGGGGTACGCTACCGGTGCGACGAATGGCTTCGTGTTCATACGACACGGGCACGAGGGGCCAATCAGCAGAACGCAGAGAGCCATAGAGCAGGCATACGAGAATGGCCTGCTGGGCAACGGCATTCTCGGCTCTGACTTCACTTTTGACATCGAGGTGTCTCTTACCGGCGAGTCGTATGTTGCAGGCGAAGAGACGGCACTGATGGAAGCCATCGAGGGGCATCGCTCGCAGCCGCGCTATCGTCCGCCTTTCCCCGCCGCGTTTGGCGTGTGGGGCAAGCCGAGCACGATAAACAATGTGAAGAGTCTGTCGTATGCGCCTGAGATCATTTCCAATGGGGCCGAATGGTTCTCGGCGATTGGCGTCAATCGCAGCACCGGCACGGCGATCGTGTGCCTGAACGGAAATGTGACCTATCCGGGACTGTATGAAGTGCCGATGGGACTGACTCTGGGGCAGGTCATAGACGACATCGGCGGCGGCGTGACGAATGGGAAGAACCTGAAGATGCTGCAGACAGGCGGACCGCTCGGCGGCGTGCTGGGGGCCGACAGCCTGGGCGTGCATATCGATTTCGACGAGATGCGCGAGGCGGGCGCTATCTTCGGTTCGGGCGGCGTCATCGTGATAGACGAGGACACCTGCGCGGTGGACATCACGCGCAACCTGGTGGCGTTCACGCAGTACGAATCGTGCGGCAAGTGCTTCCCGTGCAGGCTCGGGATGGAGCAACTGCTGGAGGTTGTTGACCGCATAGTTCGGTTCGAAAGCCGACCTGGAGACCTTGACCTGCTGCGGAACATAGGCAGGACGATGGAGTCCAGTTCGCTGTGCGGGCATGGGCAACTCGGGTTCGGGCCGATACGCTCCGCACTGCAGCACTTCGAGGCTGACTTTTTGTCGCATATAGAGCAGAAGCGGTGTCCGACCGGAAGCTGCCTGCGTCCCGCCATTGCGCCGAAGAATACGCGGCCCTATGCGATGGATGCGCTTCGAGGAGCGGCACAGCCTGTCGCCCAGAACAGCTAATCTGACCTACCGTTGGGCGGCAACCGTGTACTGGTCGCTCAGGAAATGAGATAGAACGAAACCAGTGCCAGTTATCAAGTCCATACACATCGCTCCCGTGAAGTCCCTCGCTCTTCTGGACCCGAAAAGCGTGCAAGTTGGCGTACAAGGCATTGAGGAGGACAGGCGATTTCTGGTGAGGGATGATGCAGGCGCGATGGTCACGCAGCGGCAGATAGGCAAGCTGGCTCAGGTGAGCGCGGACTATTGCATTGCTACCGAGAGCCTGCGACTGGACTTTCCGGCCGGGGAGTCGGTCAGCGGCACAATCGAGCTGGGCGACCGGGTTGAGATGAAGGTGTTCAGGCGAATGGTGAGCGGGCGCGCCGTCGGCGGCGAACTGTCGGAGGCGCTGTCTGACTTTTGCGGCAAGCCGCTGGCGCTAGTAATGCCTGACAATGCCGGAGCATGCCAGGACGCTTTTCCGGTTTCGTTGCTGTCGCAGGCGTCCATTGAATATCTGGGCGAAGTAGCTCAGAATGGAATTACGGTGGAGTACCGCCGGTTCAGGCCGAATTTTCTTCTGGATGGCTGTGATGCCCATGAAGAGGATACCTGGCTGGGCAAAGAAGTCGCAGTGGGAGAAGAAGTCCGGCTGCGAGTAGAAATGCTGGACCCTCGCTGCGCGATTACGACACTGAATCCGGAAACCGGCGAGCGGGACATGGATACGCCGCGCCTAATACTTGGGTATCGCCCCGAGGTGAATGGCAGTGGAGCTTGCTTTGGAGTGTATGGTGGTGTGGTGATGCCCGGCGTCGTGTCGGTAGGCGACGAACTGTGTGTCGTCGAATAGAGCGCAGACGGGGCAGCCTGTTTTCGCGAAGTATGTCAACAACTGAAAGCTGACCACAGGAACGGAGAGCGGTATGGCAGACCAAATCACCATAACTATTGATGGTGTCGAAGTACAGACGACGCCGGACAAGATGGTCATTCAGGCGGCAGCCGACGCGGGGATATATATTCCGTACCTGTGTTATTACCCCGGCATGAAGCCCTTCGGCGCGTGTCGAATGTGTGTGGTTACGGCTGAAGCGCCTGACCGCGAGGGCAACTATCGCCCGCTGCCGGGCAGTCCCGCATCCTGCACAACGCCTGTGATGCCGGGCATGCGCGTGACGACTAACTCGGACGACATAGTCGATCTTCGGCGCGGAATCATGGACCTGCTCATTTCTGAGCACCCGCATGGCTGCCTGACTTGCCATCGCATCGACCTTTGCGGGCCATCGGACATCTGCCTGCGGCATGTGTCGGTGAACGACAGGTGCGTTACCTGCCCGAAGAACGAGCGCTGCGAGCTTAAAGACACGGTGCGATTCCTTGAGATGGATATGGACTCACCGCTGACGTACAACAACCGCAACCTGCCTCTAGCCGTTAGCGACCCGTACTGGGAGATGGACATGAACCTGTGCATCGTCTGCGCGCGCTGCGTGCGCGTGTGCGACGAGGTGCGTGGTGACAGTGCGCTGACGCTGCTTGACAGGTCGGACAGGGTGCTCATTGGCACATCGCAGGGGACATCGCTGTTGGAATCGGGCTGCGAGTTCTGTGGGGCATGCATAGATGTATGCCCGACGGGCGCGCTTGTTGAGCGCAAGTACAAGTGGGACAAGGCCGTTGACACTGTGAAGAGCATCTGTCCGCACTGCCCGGTAGGATGCCAGATGAACCTTGAAATAGACAAGCGAAACCGGCTGATACGGCCCACAACGGACATTCATGCCCCTGCGAACCAGGGGCAGGTGTGCTTCAAGGGCAAGTTCGGGCTGGACTTCGTGAACAACACGCGGCGCCGGCTGAAGAAGCCACTTGTTAGGCGCAGGGAAGAACTCGAAGAGGTCTCGTGGCCGGACGCGCTCGATTTTGCGGCGGAGCGACTGGTGAGGCACAAGGGCGATGAGTATGCGGCGGTGGTGTCCCCGCGTGGGACGAATGAAGATAACTATGTGGCGCAGAAGTTTGCGCGCGTGGTGATGGGGAGCAACAGTGTGGATGTCTCCTCAAACCTGCGTCCTGAATTGACTACGCCATTGCGCGAGACGCTGGGATGGGCAGCGGCGACAAATCCGATATGGGACCTGGAGCAGTCGAAGGCGATTCTGGTCGTCGGTTCAAATATGACCGAGGAGCAGAATGTCATCGGAGTTCCGATCAAGAAGGCGGCGAAGGCGGGCGCGAACCTGATCGTGATAGACCAGCGCGAGACGGAGCTGGCGCGTTATGCGAAGGTGTGGTTGAGGCCGTTGCCGGGCAGCGAGACTGCGCTAATAGGCGGTCTGCTGCGAGTGATACTGGACGAGGCGCTTGGCGACCACGAGTTTCAGAGGGACTCCTGCGATAACCTTGACGGTCTGAAGAACAGCCTATGGGCGTTCGATATGATCAAGGTGGAGCGGGCGACCGGCATAGCGCAGTCAGATATCAGAGAGGCTGCGCGACTGTTCGCGCGAAACAAGCCGGGCGCGATTCTCTACGCGCTGGAGACTCTTGCACCGGAGCTGCGCGAGGACTGCGTGCGCGCACTTGCGAACCTTTCGCTGGTGACCGGTAATCTGAGCAAGCCATCTACGGGACTGTACCCGCTGTTCCTCGGCGCGAATGAGCAGGGGGCCAAGGATGTCGGGTGCCAGCCGCAGTACCTGCCCGGATACCAGGCGGTGGGAGATGATGATGCGCGCGGGCGTATTGGGCAGGTGTGGAGCGCAGACTTGCCCACGGAAGCGGGCATTGGCATCAGGGAGTTGACCGAGGCTATCGAGAGCGGGCGCGTGAAGGCACTGCATGTGATCGGAGACAGCCCGAACTTCACGAATGGTGAACTTGGTGAGTTTATCGAGGCTGCGAGCAAGCTGGATTTCCTGCTGGTGCAGGATGTGTTCCCGAACGAACTTACAGATATTGCGGATGTGGTGTTGCCTTCGATGACATTCGCGGACAGGGACGGCACCTACACGAACATCGAGCGGCGCGTGCAGTTGCTCAATCCCGCGCTAGGTCCCAAGGGAGACGAGGACGCTGACTGGCGGATCCTCTGCCAGATAGCGAAGCGGCTTGGCGCAGAGGGCTTTGATTACCCCAGCGCCGAGGCGGTCTTCGATGAGTTCGCCGGGCTGTGGGAGCCTTACGGCGGCATCTCATATAGCAGGCTCCGGAGAGAGACGCTGCAATGGCCGTGCTCTGCCTCGGACACTCCGGGGACGACCGTGTTGTACGAGGAATACCTGCAGAGCAACAAAATTGCGCTTGCTCCGATGACATTTGTTGAGCCTCCCGTTCACACTGACGAAGTACATCCATTTGTGCTCGCACGAGGGCGCGTGCTTAACCAGCCGGAGCGTTCGCCCAGCATCCAGGAAGTGAGAGGGCGGAACCTCATCGAGCGCGACGATACGGTCGTGGTGCATCCGGACGATGCCGCCGCACTGGGAATAAACGACGGCGACGAGGTGCATGTGATGTACGAGGGTGGCGGATTCTATGGAAGGGCGAGTCTTGGAGACACGCAGCGGGGACTGCTGTCCGTTACTACGCTGTTCGGCCAGATGATAACCGACATCGAGCGAGACCGTTCGCCTGACCCGATGCTGAAGATCGACGGGTTGCCACTTGTAGCTGCGAGCATCGTCAAAGTGGCAGTGGGAGCGGCGGCTGACTGAAATGCGCTAACATGAATGTGGGCGCGGAAGACAGACCGTTAAGCAAATAGGCTAAACGAATAATGTAAAGCCGCGCCAATCCGAATCCTGAGAGCAAGCGAAACACTGCAAGCGAAAACACTGGAGGACTGATTCTCTTGACAACAGCAAGGAGAGCTCGCGTAAGGCCGAAGCTGGCTGAGACCAAGATACTGGAACGGCGTGAGTTGACGCCGGACCACTGGCTGATGTGGATAGAAAAACCGGAAGGCTTCACATTCAAGCCGGGGCAGTATTGCACTATCGGCTCCGAGGGGATAGAGAGGGCGTACTCAATCGCCTCTGCGCCTCACGAAGACCGAATCGAGTTGTTCGTGGAATTGGTGCCTTATGAGGAGGGCGGACACCTGACGCCGCTGCTCTACGCGCTCAAGGCCGGTGACAAGGTGACCATTCGACCGCGCGCCAAGGGCATTTTCACCTTCAATCCGAACTTTAAGAACCATGTGCTGGTGGCTACGGTTACCGGCGTCGTGCCGTACATAAGCTACATCCGGGACTATCTGCACAAGGGCCTGCAGGATGGTGAAAATGGGCATCGCTTCTTTGTGCTTGAGGGCGCGAGCTACGATGACGAGTTCGGGTATGACGATGAGCTAGAGCGCTATGCTGCGGAGCATCCTGAACTGGTGACATTCATTGCGACGGTGAGCCGTCCTGATGAGGAGCGCAACAGTGGCTGGAAGGGTGAGAAGGGGCGCGTGAATGCCATCGTGGAGACGCAGGTCGAGAAATTGGGGCTGGGTAAGGACGACACGCTCATTTACGCCTGCGGGCATCCGGGGATGATCGAGGATGTGAAGGCGCGGATGACTCCCAAGGGATACTCGGTGGACGAGGAGCGGTTCTGGAAAGAGGAATAGTGATCTCTGCCGTGAATAGGTCTTAATCAGACTCGGCAGGAACAGGACGGAGTAGCGAATCATGGCGCAGACACCGATTGTACGCAGGATAAAGCTGACTTCGTACAGCTTCCCGACCGAGAATGTGACGACAGACTTGGCGTTTGCGGCTGGGCCGTTCTATGAGCCGGGGAGCAGCGGCTCTCGCAGACTTCTTGGCATCCACATCGAGACTGACGCCGGCGTTACGGGCGAGTACATCAGCGGTACGCCCGCGAACCGCGAGCAGATCGAGATGATCGCGCCGTTCCTGATTGGCAGAAATGCGCTTGACCGCGAGCTGTTCTACCGGCAGTCGAAGATGATCCTGCGGAAGCATGACCGCATGGGCATCGGGCCGATCGACATTGCGCTTTGGGACCTTGCGGGTAAGCTGTTCGATGCGCCAATTCACCAGCTTCTGGGCGGCTACCGTGAGAAGCTGCCGTGCTATGCGAGCACATATCACGCCGATCGTTCGCCGGACGGGCTGAGTTCCCCTGAAGCCTACGCGGAGTTTGCCGTGCAGTGCCTTGAGATGGGATACAAGGGCTTCAAGATTCACTCTTGGGCTACTGCGCCTATCGAGCAGGAGGTTGCCACCATAAACGCGGTGGGCAAGCGCGTGGGCGGGAAGATGGCGATGATGACCGATCCTTGCTGTGTGTATGACACCTACGGCGATGCGCTGCGGGTGGGGCTTGCCTGCGACGATAACAACTTCTTCTGGTATGAGGACCCTATGAACGACGGAGGCGTGTCTCTTCAGGCGCACAAGCGGCTGCGGCAGTCGCTGAAGACGCCGCTGCTGCAGGGCGAGCATGTGCACATGGTCGAGGGGCATACCGACATGGCGGTTGCGGAGGCGACGGACTACTGGCGGGCCGACCCGGAGTATGACGGCGGGATAACGGGCGTGATGAAGATCGCTCACGCGGCGGAGGGCTTTGGGATGGATGTGGAACTGCACATCGCGGGGCCGGCGCAGCGGCACTGCATGGCTGCGATGCGTAACTCGAACTTCTACGAGGTGGGGCTGGTGCATCCCAAGCTGGGGTCGCGTATGCCGGTGTACAAGTGCGGATATGCGGACGGACTGGAGCACATCGACTCGGACGGGTGCGTTACGGTGCCTTCGGGTCCAGGGCTTGGTGTGGAGTATGACTGGGAGGGGCTAGCGAAGTATAAAGAGGGAGAGATGGTGATCGAGTAGAGCGAACCCGCGTCCTTCTATTCGCTCTGGGCCAGATGCGGTGTGATCATAGTTTGCCTCACGAGCTGTTGATGCTGTGTGGGTACGCAGCCAATCACCATTCAATAAACGTCTGATACATCAACAGCAAACCAGGTATTGTGCTACATAGAAAGGAAAAGACGAACGGTAGGACATAAGTGAAAGCAGGCAAAACAGTGCTTTTAGAAACGCCTGCACTCGTTCGCAACTGTTTCACCAGTAGCAATACTATCGCAATTATCCATAGAGGAATGCCAACGGGCACAATTAGAACCCAAAGCATGTTCGAAGAATCGAAGGACAAAAAACCGAGGATAATTATTGCCAGCCATGCGAAGAAAAGTATCGCATAGTATGCGCGTATGGTGGAACTGGAAGTAGGTGTACCCTGCAATTTCCTGATCAGATAGATGCCCAGCCCAATGCTTAATATGGAATAGAGAGCTCCTAGCCGTGCATAAGACCCTGGGTCCAACCCTCTACTTCTTGCGGAGTTCGCGCATCTGCGGGAGATGTCGAGGGCGGTTAAGAACCCGGCGGCGTAAAAGGACAGCCAAAATATGCCTATCAACAGGATGGCTAGACCTGCCGGGAGATGCCACCACTCGAACTGGTACACGGTTGTTGTGACGGACTCCAACATCAGTGCCTCTCGCAGGTTGCTCAATAAAGAGTAATCTAGTCCAGATAAAGTCAGCGGGCGATATTCTTCACCGAATTATTGTATAACTCACTGCGGTTATGGTCATAATTATGGCAATCGGATAGAATACGCGAAATGGCTGGAAATGCCCCTTGCCGTGGGCGGGGGAACGCACAGGAGGAAGGCAGCATGAAGTCGGATCGGGCGCTAGTGGCGCATCTGATGAGGCGCGCGGGATTCGGGGCAACGCCCGCGGAGCTTGACGCGCTGACGAGGGATAAGACTTACGAAGAGATTGTGGACGGCCTGGTCAATCCGGAACAGTTTTCGGAGTTGGACGAGTCCTTCATCGACCGTTACTACGGGGGCGAGCTGGTTGCCGTGCATGTGGGCAAATGGCTGTATCGCATGGTGAACACGCAGCGACCGCTCGAAGAGAAGATGGCGCTGTTCCTGCATCACATCTTCCCTGTTGCCTGGGGCAAGAGTGAGCACGGGCCATCACTATACACCGAGATTGCGATGTTCCGGCGGGTGGGTCTGTCGGATATGAGGACGATACTCCTGGAGCTATCGCGCGATCCGGCGATGCTGTTCTGGCTGGACAACAACGAAAACCACAAAAACGAGATCAACGAGAACTATGGCAGGGAACTGCTGGAACTGTTCTCGATGGGTGTAGGCAACTACACGGAGGACGACATCAAGGCGGCTTCGAGGGCGTTCACGGGCTGGACTTTCAGGCAGCCGCTGTCGCTGTACCCGAACGGGCACTATCCGGCTGAGTTCATGTTCGTCGAGGATGACCATGATTACAGCGAAAAGACTTTCCTCGGTGAGACGGGAGCCTTCGACGGCGAGGACATCATAGACATCATCGTGAGGCAGCCTGCGACGGCCCGCTTCATATCGCGCCACCTTTACAACTTCTTCGTCGAGGACGAGCTGCAGGTTCCTTCGTGGGCTACGGAGCCTCCGAGAGACGAGGCTGCCATACAGCACCTGAGCCAGGTGTTCCTGGACTCGGGCGGACAGATGCGCGCGGTGATGAGCGAGCTGTTCAACTCGGACTTCTTCAAGAACGCGAGGCAGTTCAAGAAGGTGAAGAGCCCTACCGAGCTTGTGGCAGGCGTGTTGAAGCAGACGGGCGAGTTCAACGAACCGCGGCCGGGCATGTTTCAGTTTGCTATGACAACGCTGAACGGCTCGCTGATCGAGGGGCCGATGGCGATTATGGGCCAGAGGCTGATGAACCCGCCGACGGTTGAGGGCTGGCACACGGGTCACGAGTGGATTGACTCCGGCACGCTGAGCGAGCGCGTGGGCTTCGTGGAGAGCCAGTTCGAGGACATCAGCAAGCCGGGCGTGTCTGACATGGTGCAGCGCATCGGCGACCTGGATGCGGAGCCGTCCGAGCTGGTTGACCGCTGCCTGGACATCCTAGGTGGCATAACTGTCAGCGAGCAGACCTACACCTCCCTGGTGGACTACGCGCAGGAGCTTCGTGACATCAAGGATGAGAACGACGAGGTTGGCGTGCATAACCTTCTGCAGATGACGGCGTCGACCGTTGATTACCAGTTTGCATAGCCAGTCCACATAGATTCAACTCACACGGCATCGCCTGATATAGACAAGATGGGGGACGAGATGACCACCAAGAAGAAGGAAAAGACGCTGGTTGTAGTGCAGCTTACGGGCGGCAACGACTTCATGAACACGATCGTGCCGTATAACAACCCGCACTACTACGACTCGCGCAAGACGGTCGTGATGAAGCAGGACGAGGTCCTGCCGATGAACGACGAACTGGCGATGAATCCGAATGCCGCGCCGTTCAAGCGTCTCTATGACGAGGGCAAGATGGCGATCATACAGGGGATCGGGTATCCGAACTCCAACCGCTCGCACTTCCGTGGGATGGACATCTGGCATACCGCGGAGCCTAACAGGGTCGGCAACGAGGGCTGGCTCGGGCAGGCGGTGCGCGATCTAGACCCGAAGGCAGAGAATGTACTGACGGGCGTGAACATCGGAATGGGACTGCCGCGCGCGATGTCTGTTACGGGCGTGCCGGTAACTTCCATTGGCGACCTTGAAGGCTACGGCGTGATGACGCGCATCGAGCAGGAGAGGCTGCGCGACAGGGCGCTAGATGCGTTCAAGGGATTGTATGGACAAGCGATTGGCAGCGGCGCGGTCGCGGAGTACATCGGGCAAACGGGCCTGGATGTTCTCAAGGGCGCGGATATGCTCGCGGATGTCGCTGACAACTACAGTTCAAGCGTGGAGTATGCGGACAACCAGATTGCGAAGGGCTTGCGTGATGTGGCGCGGGTGCATCTGGCTGATCTAGGCACGCGAATCTTCTACACCTCGCACGGCGGTTACGATACGCATGCGAATGAAATGCCATCGCATCCGAAGCTGATGAATGATCTTTCAGGGGCGATATCGGACTTCCTCGATGACCTCGAAGAGCACGATGCCGGGGACGATGTTACGGTGTTCGTGTTCACGGAGTTCGGGCGGCGGATGCGCGACAACGGCAGCGGTACTGACCACGGCTCCGGGGGCGGCGCGTACATCTTCGGCAAGAATGTCAATGGCGGGCTATACAGCGAGTACCCTTCGCTCGACCCGGCGGAATGGGAACACGGCGAGGATCTGAAGCACACGATAGACTTCAGGGGCATATACGCGACGCTGCTTGAGCAGGTGCTCGATGTGGATGCAAGGCCAATCGTCAAGGGCGAGTATGAGCAGATTCACCCGTTCGGCAACTAGGGCGCGTTTGCAAGTGGGCAAGGGCTTGTTAGTGAGTAGGAGCAAGAAACTATGACGAGGCCATGGGGACTGCTGCGAGCGGGCTATCCATATCTGCGGACGCTTGGGATGCGGCGCGTTACGAACTATCCGGCGGACATCGCGTTCTCCAAGAACGGGGATGCGCTGATACTCATGCGTTCAGAGGCAGGATCGAGCATACGGATCTGGTCGATTGAAGACGCGGAGGCGTTGACGGACGACCTGAAGGGGATCGGCAGTTACGGTCCCGGCGAGGGGCAGTTCGTGTGGCCGGTGCAGATACTAACTGACGACGAAGGCAACATCTTCGTCAGTGACGAGGCGATCCACAAGATTTCGCGCTTCAATGCTGATGGCGAGTTCGAGTCGCGCTGGGGGACACACGGCGACGGCGACGGCGAGTTCGACGCGCCGAATGGGATTGCTTTCGATCTGGACGGCAATATGGTTGTTGTCGATTCCAAGAACCATCGCGTGCAGCGATACACTCCTGGCGGTGAGTATCTGGGAGGGTTCGGATCATACGGCAGCGGGCCGGGGCAGTTCGAGTTGCCGTGGGGCGTGCATGTGGACGAGCTTGGCGATGTTTACGTGACAGACTGGGGCAACCATCGACTTCAGATTTTCTCGTCAGATGGCGAGCTGAAGCAGGTCATCGGCGAGGCTGGCAGCGGTCCGGGGCAGTTCAACAGGCCTACCGGCGTTGCGGTGGATGCGCATGGTGATATATATGTGGCGGACTGGGGCAATGACAGGGTGCTGATGTTCAATGCGGATGGGCAGTATATCTGGAGCTTCACGGGTGATGCTACGCTGTCTCGGGTTGCGCGTACATATATGCTGACAAACGCGGTTCCGAACAGGCTGCGGGAGATGGGCGACTTGGAGCAGGAAAAGCGTCTGCGGCGACCGCGCTCGGTGAGGGTTGACAGCGAGTTTAGACTGTTCATCCCGGACTATGAGTCGTATCGAGTGCAGATATACCAGAAGGAAGCCATCGAGCTAGACCGCACTCAGTATGCTGCGCCGCTGCGGAATGTGACGCTTGAAGTTACATAGATCGACAATCAGATAGTCAATGATGAATAGTGGCATGTCGGGCTTTGTTCCACCTGCCACTATTTTCTCTCCACATTTCCTCTACATTGTCAGCCGCAAAAGTGCTGTCACCTTCCTTTAATACTCTGCGCGTCATCGCTAGAATGTGCGTATGACTGTTGATATGAAACGCACGGCGAAGGGCGCATGACAACACCTGTACGGCGGCAGTATCTGGGCGTCAAGCGGGAGCACCAGGATGAGATTCTGCTGTTCCGCATGGGCGACTTTTACGAGACTTTCGACGATGACGCGCGCGTGCTATCGCGGGAGCTTGAGATTGCGCTGACCTCGCGGGAGTTCGGCAAGGGTCAGCGTGTGCCGCTTGCGGGCATTCCGTACCACTCGCTGGAGGCGAACCTGGCACGGCTGATCAAGAAGGGTTATAGGGTTGCCATCTGCGAGCAGGTGAGCGATCCTGCGACTTCCAAGGGGATTGTTGACCGCGAAGTTGTGCGGGTTGTTACGCCGGGCACGGTCATCGAGGACACGCTGCTGGAGCAGAAGGCGAATAACTATCTTGCGGCGCTGGTGGTTGAGGATGAGTCTGCCGGACTTGCGTGGGTGGACATTACGACGAGCGAGTTTGCGACGACGCAGTTCGAGCTGTCGCACCTATCCGTAGAGATGGCGCGGTTGATGCCGTCGGAGTTGCTTGTGCCGGAGGGGCAGGCGGAGATCGCTGTCGATGAAGGCGTGATGCTGACTCCGCTTGTGGCGGACGCGTTTCATGCGGAATGGGCGCGCGAGACGCTGCTGCGGCACTTTGGTGTGGCGTCGCTTGAGAGCTTCGGGTGCGAGGGACAGACGCTTGCCGTGAGAGCGGCGGGTGCTGTCATTGACTACCTAGAGCAGACGCAGCGCAGCGCGGTCGGGCAGATTACGACGCTGTACACGCATTCTACGGCAGACTATATGGTGCTGGACGCGCAAACCCGGCGGAACCTGGAGTTGTACGAGGGCGGGCGCTGGGGCGCGGTGAACGCGTCGCTGCTGTCGGTGCTGGATGTGACCAAAACCTCGATGGGCGGGCGGCTGCTGCGACGCCGGCTCGGACAGCCGTTGCTGGATGTGGAGCGGCTCACGCGGCGGCAGGACGCGGTGGAGTGGTTTCATCGCAGCGCGCTGCGGCGTGAGCGAGTGGTGATGTTCCTGGAAGACGTGTCGGATATGGAACGGCTTGTGAACAGGGTGCGCGGGTATAATGCCAGCCCGCGCGATCTTGTGAGTCTTGCAAACAGCCTTGATGCAGCGCCGAAAATCAAGGCGATTCTGTGCGAGGACGATGATGCGGACAAGGTGGAGTGGATCGCGGAGCAGATCGCCGACAATGGCGAGGTCGTAGAGCTTGTCAGGCAGGCGATTGCGGATGACCCGCCTCTGAGCGTGGGAGACGGCAATGTAATTCGGACGGGGTTCTCGCCGGAGCTGGACGAGGTTCGCGGTGCGTCCCGCAACGCGCAGGACTATATTGCCCGCTTGGAGCAGAAGGAGCGGGAGCGCACAGGCATCAAGTCGCTGAAGGTGGGCTATAACAGGGTCTTCGGGTACTACATCGAGATCAGCAATTCCAATCTCGAACTGGCGCCGGACGACTATGTGCGGCGGCAGACGCTGGTGGGCGGCGAGAGGTTCATCACGCCTGAGATGAAGGAGTACGAGTCGCTCATTCTGAACGCGCAGGACCGCATCGGGGAGATCGAGGGCGCATTGTTCAGGCAGGTGTGCCAGCAGGTCGCGGGTTATGCGGAGCCGATACTGAGGACGGCGCGCGCTATCGCCAATATAGATGTGTTCGCGTCGCTCGCTGAGGTTGCATCGCGGAATGGCTATGTGCGTCCGGAATTGGATGAGGGCGATGCGGTGGTGATAAGGCAAGGGCGGCATCCGGTTGTGGAGCGAATGCTGCCGCCGGGGGAATTCGTCGCCAATGATTCGTCGCTGGCAAGCAGCGGGGAGCAGCTAATCATCCTGACGGGGCCGAATATGGCGGGGAAGTCCACCTTCATCCGGCAGGTTGCGGTGATAGTGCTGATGGCGCAGATCGGGAGCTTTGTGCCGGCGGAATCGGCTCGCGTCGGGATCTGCGACAGGATATTCACGCGGGTGGGGTTGCAGGACGACCTAGCGATGGGGCAGTCAACATTCATGGTTGAGATGGTGGAGACGGCGGCGATTCTGAACCACGCGACGCCGCGCTCGTTGATTGTGCTGGACGAGATCGGGCGCGGGACAAGCACATACGACGGGCTTGCGCTGGCGCGCGCTGTTGCGGAGCATATTCACAACAACCCGAGGCTGGGGTGCAAGACGCTGTTTGCCACGCACTATCACGAGCTGACGCAGCTTGCAGATGTACTGCCGGGTGCGTACAACTACAATGTGGTCGTGACAGAAGACAAGGGGCAGGTGGTGTTCCTGCGGAACATTGCGCCGGGTGGAGCCGACAGGAGCTACGGGGTGCATGTGGCGCGTCTGGCGGGAATGCCGAGCAGCGTGATAAGCCGTGCGTGGGATGTGCTGGCGGAGCTTGAGGCAAGCAGTAATTCAGATGCAGCATCAACCCGGCGGAAGGGAGGCAGCCCACCGCCGATGCAGATGCCTCTGCTTGGATTTGCGTCGCCGATCGTGGATGAGTTGCTTGCGCTCGATGTCGCTTCCATGACGCCGCTCGATGCGATAAACAGGCTGTACGAATTGCAGGAACGAGCGCGCGAAACGACCTAGGGCTTGAGCATAATTGCGTGGAAACAGGGGTGAGCTGTGCGGTGTCCCAGTACGCAACATAGTATTCGCCAAAATAATACTATCTATCGCACATATCATATAGATATCGTGCAAGGGTTGTATTATTGTGTCGTATGGGAAGAGTATTCATTGAAGTGATGTAGCGTAGCAGTTTTAATTGCGAGTTATGAATATATAAGCTACGCAAGGCTTAATCCGTAATCGCTGCGGAGGAAGGACGGAACAAGCGAAATGGTAGAGTTCAAGGCATGTCCCAGGTGCACTGGAGACTTGAAGTTGACGCGGGACATGTATGGTGATTACAGAGAGTGTCTCCAGTGCGGTTACACGAAGGACATTATCCCCGAGCCCAAGACCAACTTTGACTGGGCGAAGACGCGCGGCAAGCCGGGACGAAGGCGCAAGACCAAGGTTGCCGCATAGCACAGCTTACGCTGCCGCGGGAATTGTGAACTGACATCCTGCGGTACGCCTCCAAATGACGATCCCTTTTGATGTCGGGACATTCAGTCGGAGCATCAGAAGGGATATGTTCCCCACACATGCCAGCCGGCAATCTGCACCATAGCTTTGCGTGCCTTTATCCCTGTGCTTGCATCTGGTAGGCTAGCCATTAGCGGCAGAAATCTTGACGCGATTTTTCGTTGATACAGGCGCATTTCTTCATCAGGATAGGGTTGCGAAATTGAAGGTTACGGTAAGGGTTCCGGCGACGACCGCGAATATGGGGCCGGGCTTCGATTGCCTCGGAATGTCACTGGACATCTGGAACACTATTATTGTGGATACTGACGGCGTAGAAACGAACGGCGTGGACACAGATGGTGTGGATACGGATGATGGCATCGTTTCCGTTAGTGGCGAGGGAAGCGACGAGCTTTCCACCGGTAGCGACAACCTGATATATAGCTGCTTCAAGCAGGTCTATGACGGGATGGGATTGCCGGTGCCAGATGTGCGGATTTTTTGCGAGAACGAGATTCCGCTCGGTCGCGGGCTTGGAAGCAGCTCGGCGGCAGTTGCCGGGGGACTGCTGGCAGGAAGCAAGCTGAGTGGTGCGAACCTGTCGCGCCAGCGCCTGCTGGAGCTTGCGTGTGAGATCGAAGGACATCCTGACAATGCCGCTGCCGCGGTGATGGGTGGATGCCGAATTGTTGTGAGTTCTGGGGACGGCTACCTGACCGAGTCGATAGCCGTGCCGGATGAACTGAGGGCGGTGGTGTTTGTACCCGATGTGCCGATGCCTACCAAGGAGGCGCGGGGAATCCTGCCAGGGATGATTGACAGGCAGGATGCGGTGTTCAATATTGGCAGAACGGCGCTGCTGGTGAATGCGCTGGCGAGCGGGAACCTGGAGCATCTTGGCATCGCGACTGAAGACATGCTGCACCAGCCTGCGCGCCAGAAGATATTCTTTCCGATGAAGAACATCTTTCGCGCGGCGATGGCGGCGGGAGCGCTGGGGGTGTTCCTCTCAGGGGCAGGCTCTAGCGTGCTGGCGCTGACGCGGGACCGCGAGTACACCATCGGCTACGAGATGGCGGATGCGGCGATGAAATCGGGTGTGGAGGGGGCTATCAAGGTTACTAAGCCTACTGCGCTTGGGGCGCATGTGGTGGACGGTTAATCGTCATGTTGAGCAGAAAACTGACGCGCAATTGAGAGAGAAATGCTGATCGTACAGAAATATGGCGGAAGCTCGCTGGCGGATGCCGACAAGATAAGGAATGTTGCGGAGCGAATTGCGCGCAGCAGGAACGCGGGCAATAGCGTTATTGCCGTTGTGTCCGCTATGGGGGACACAACCGACGACCTGATTGACCTGGCGAACGAGGTGACGGAGCGGCCGGATGCGCGCGAGATGGATGTGCTGCTCTCTACTGGGGAGCTGGTGTCCTGCACGCTGATGGCGATGGCGCTGCGCTCGATGGGATATGCGTCTGTGAGCCTCAGCGGGGCGCAGGCCGGAATACGGACCGATTCCAGCTTTGGAAGGGCGCGTATTGCCGGCGTGTCGCCTGAGAGGATTATCAGCGAAGTCGATAAGGGCAACATCGTCATAGTCGCGGGATTCCAGGGCATCACCGAGGACATGGACATCACGACGCTCGGACGCGGCGGATCGGATACGACCGCGGTTGCGATCGCTGCCGGGGTGGAGGCGGACCGTTGCGAGGTCTATACGGATGTTGACGGCATATACACGGCGGATCCGAGGCTTGTGCCGAAGGCGCGTAAGCTGGATGAGGTCGGCTTCGAGGAGATGCTGGAACTCGCCAGCTACGGCGCGAAGATGAACCCGCGCTCAATTGAAATGGGAATGCACTACAACGTGCCGATACTAGTGGCGTCGAGTTTCTCAGACGCGGAGGGCACGCTGATTCACGGAGATATTGATATGAACAGCAATGTGGGCGAGATTCGGAACCGGGTGCGAGGAATCGCAACGGACACGAATGTCGCTAAGATTACGGTTCTTGGCGTGATCGACAGGCCCGGCATAGCCGCGAGCCTGTTCGAGCCGCTGGCCGAGGCGGACATCAGCGTTGATGTCATCGTGCAGAATGCGAGCGTGGACGGCACGACGGACATGACCTTTACGGTTACGCGCACAGACCTGACGCGCGCGCTTGAGGTGGTGGAGCCCGTTGTGAAGGAACTGGGCAGCAGGGGAACGAGGAGCGATGAGAGCCTCGCCAAGCTGAGCATCGTCGGCTCCGGCATGCAGGATGCACCGGGCTATGCTTCCCAGATGTTCCGCGCCCTGGCGGGAAGGGGCATAAACATAGACGCGATCACCACTTCGGAGATTCGCATTACCTGCCTCGTCAGCGAATCGCAGGTTGCGGATGCTGCCTGCGCACTTCATGACGCCTTCCAATTGGATATGCCACAGGAATAGCCGTTGCTTCACGCACGGTCGTTGGCCTGATGGCTGACTGATGACAGTTGAACGACTTCATGCCTGCTCCCTACCTTTCGGTAATTGTCCCTGCGTACAACGAGTCGAGGCGTATAGTCGCCACGTTGGAAGCCGTGTCGCAGTACCTTCAAGAGCAACCTTACACCTGGGAGGTCGTCACGGTTGACGATGGGAGCGAGGATGCGACGGCGGAAATCGTCGAGGACTGGTCTCAAGGACGGGACGGTTTCAGGCTGGAGCGCATAGAGCACGGCGGAAAGGGAGCGGCAGTCAGGCACGGGATGCTGGCGGCAAGAGGCGAGTACCGGTTCATGTGCGACGCGGACCTTGCCATGCCGATAAGCCACCTGTCGGACTTTCTGGGAAATATGAAACAGGGCAGCGATATAGTTATAGGCTCGCGGCAGATTGCGGGCGCGAAGCGCTACGATGAGCCGCTGTTTCGCCACCTGCTTGGCCGCGCTTTCAACAAGATGGTGCAGATGCTGGCGGTGCGCGGAATCCAGGATACGCAGTGCGGCTTCAAGTGCTTCAGCGCGGAAGCTGCGAGGTCATTGTTTTCGATGCAGCGCACGATGGGGTGGGGGTTCGATGTGGAGTTGCTGTACCTGGCGCGCAAGCGCGGGATGCGTGTGCTGGAGATACCTATCGACTGGCGACACGATGCCGACAGCAGGTTGAGCCCTGCGAGCGCGGGGTTGAATATGCTTCGAGATGTGCTGGCTATACGCTGGCGCAGCTTGCGTGGCGGATACTCGTTTGATGCCGGAGATTCAAACGATGGCAGCCTGCCAGTTTCCGGGCGCAGCGCTTCTGCTGAGGCGGTGACAAGGGGTGCGGCGGCAATAGTCGTGCCAACCTATAACGAAGCCGACAACCTGCCGATGCTGGCGGAGCGTCTCTTCTCGCTGGGCGTTCCCAATTTGCGGCTGATTGTTGTGGATGACAATTCGCCCGATGGAACTGCCGAAGTGGCGAGGAGCCTCAGCGAGCGGTACGACAATCGCCTTGACCTGATCGAGCGGCGGTCGAAGGACGGGCTGGGAACGGCGTACAAGGTGGGCTTTCGGCACGCAATCGAGCAAGGCGCCGAGTACGTGCTTCAGATGGATGCGGACCTTTCCCACGCGCCGGAGTATGTTCCTGAGTTTCTGAAGGCGCTGGAAAACGCGGATGTGGTTGTGGGGTCGCGATATACGGACGGCGGAGATGTGGATAAGGAGTGGCGATTCCGCAGGCATGCGCTGAGCGCGCTTGCGAACTATGGAATTCGGGCAGTGGTTGGGTTGAAGGTGAAGGACTCGACGACGGGGTTTAAGGCATTCAGAGCGAATGCGCTTGACTCAATTGACTTCGACGAGTTTCGCTGCAAGGGGTTCGGGTTCCAGGCGGAGGTGGCATACGCATGCCAGCGCAGGGGGCACCGCGTTATGGAGTATCCGATCACATTCTATGATCGCGCGCATGGGGAGTCTAAACTGTCGCTTGGCATTATCATGGAGGCGTTCTGGCGGCTATTCTTGCTGCGATGGCGAAAATCAATGTCATAAAACACCTTTAAATCTGCCACAATTCTGTTTCTAATACTCTTATAACTCCAACTCGAATATGTTAATCTGGCTTTATACAACTTAAAGCATGTATTCATAAATCTGGAAAGCAAGGTACACGGAAATGCAAACTATGACTGACAAAAACAGAGAGAAGGTAAGGCGTGAGCGCGCGAAGAAGGCTGTGGCGCTGGCAATGCACAGCCATTGGGACGAGGCTGCGCTGATGAATCGCGCGATACTGAAGGATTTTCCTGACGACCTCGAGGCGCAGAACCGGCTCGGCAAGGCGCTAAGCGAACTTGGGCGCAACCGCGAGGCGAGGGATGCCTTCAAGAGGGCGCTGGAAATCTCACCGCACAACGGGATAGCGCGCAAGAATCTCGACCGTCTGTTGAGCCTTGGGGACCAGGACGGACCACGCTCGCAGGGCGCGGTAGAGGCAGCGCCTAAGGTATTCATCGAGGAGAGCGGCAAGGCGACAACAACTTCACTCGTCAACCTAGCCCCTCCGAGCACGCTGCTCAAGCTCGCGCCCGGACATCGCGTGAGCCTCGAGATAGAGGACCGGCGGCTGAAGGTGGCGAATGCCAATGGCGACTACATCGGGAGCGTGGAGCCCAGGCTGACCTCGCGCCTTCTGAGGCTGGTGCGCGGCGGCAACCAGTATGAGGCTGCCGTGACCAGCGCAAGCAGCAATGAGCTCACCATCATAATAAGGGAGACCTACAAGCATCCCTCGCAGGCTGGAAGGGTATCGTTCCCATCGCGCGCGGGCGCGGACTATCGTGTTTATGTGTCGGGCACAGTGCTTGCTTATGGTGAGGATGAGCCGGAGACGGACACTCTGGGCGGCAGGATCATCAAGGACTGGTCTGACGACGACACGGAACCCGGCGACGATGAAGCCTTCTCTCCGGCATTTCATCGAATCATCAATTCCAGCAAGGACGATGATGACATCCCGGACGACGACTACTAGGCGGTCACGGCGGCGATAGCGTTCCGCTGAAAAGCGGAGAGTTCTTCGATACCCTGCTGCGCTAGTGATAGCACTTCTTCGAGGGCATGCTTGGAAAACGGCATGCCTTCTGCCGTCCCCTGTACTTCCACGAAGTCGCCTTCCGAGGTCATGACGATATTGAAATCCACCTCGGCGGCGGCGTCCTCATCGTAGCACAGGTCGAGGCGGGCCTCTCCATCGACGATGCCGACGCTTGTTGCTGCCACTGCCGCGAGTATGGGAATTTCCGGTATCTGATCTTCCTCGACTAGCGCCGCGATTGCCAAGTACAGGGCGACGTATCCGCCGGTGATTGCCGCGGTGCGGGTGCCGGCGTCAGCCTGCAGTACATCGCAGTCCACGGTGAAGGTGCGCTCGCCGAGTCGTTGCAGATCAACGGCTGCGCGCAGCGACCTACCTATCAGCCGTTGAATCTCCTGAGTCCTGCCGCGTGGGGTTCGCTCGCGAGGAGTGCGTGTGAGCGTTGCGCGAGGGAGCATGGCGTATTCTGCCGTAATCCAGCCCTGCCCGGAACCGCGCAGGAAGCGAGGCACATTGTCCTCGACGCTGACGGCGCAGAGGACGCGGGTCAGGCCCGTCTCGATGAGGACGCTGCCTTCCGGAAAGGCTTGCACGCCGCAGGTTATCTTTGTGGGGCGCAGTTCGTCGTTTGCGCGGCTGTCGGGTCTTGGCATCGGTTCTCTACTTGCTAATCATTATCTCGGGAGCGGACATCATCAGGCCCTCGACTGGGATGAGGCGCATTCCGACAGGATCTATGCCCAATTGGAATATTTCCAATGTGACAGCACCCAAGAGTGGCTGCGCTTCGTCGTCGCCAAACACCACGGGAGCGATGTACTCTTCGCCGTTGAGCCTTACCCAAGTTTGCCCGAGTTCTCGCTGCACCCTTCTGTCGTCTGCGAGCCTAAATGTTGCGCTGCGCCGGACCTGCACGTCCAATCGTCGAAGGAGGGAGGCGGGAAGAATATTGTAAGTCGAGCCTGAATCGACGAGAGCGTCCACGTATTCGTACCGCAGCCCTTCTGGGTCACCAATTCCCATTTCGACTCGGAATGTGCCCATTACCACTCACCTGAATCCATACTCAAGATGTGCTCTCTCCATGTGAGCCATTCCATTGTATCAATTTCGATGAAGCGGAAGCCTGATTTCAGGGCGTAGTACTCGTCGGCTGCGCCGTCGCCGATGTGGGTATAGGTTGCGGCCTGGAAGCGTGCCTTTACATCGTCGAGGTTCTGCTTCAGGACGGTGAAATCAACGGTGATCTGGTGCTCCTGCCAGATTTTCTGCTGGTAGCTGAGCGGCCGGTCTGAGCAACTGCCGATGATATAGCCTCCGCGCTGGACGGCGCGCACGAAATCCATCGTGATGCTGCCACGCGGCTCGCCAACCTCGAGCGTGCCGTCTATGTCGAAGCTAATAAGGTTATGCAATGTCTTCAAGTGCTGACATGATTGGAGAATGCAGGCGCCTAGTTGTTGCGGGCGGCGTAGGTCTTCTGGGCACGGTCTAAGGCTGCCATCCTGCCACTGAGAAGCTCAGACTGATGGTCGATCGCCCAGTCCTGTGACGCCTTGGTAGCGATCGCGCTGCCCTGGAAGTGTGGCATCACATAGCGTGCCAGGAGTTCGTAGCTGTGAAGCATGCGGTCGCGCGGAGCCCAGTCGATGGTCTGCACCATGAAGCCGCCAAAGCCGCCGCTCAGATCGTCGAGCCTGTGAATTGCCTCGATGCAGTCGTCGGGCGTGCCGACAATCCATGCGCCGGTGTCCGCCATGTGGTCGATGACCTTGTCGATGGGGCCATCGAAGTCGGACTTGCGGCCGTTTGTGCCTTCGGTGTATTCGCGGAGGAAGTAACCTGCGCCCATGCGAGCCTCGTCCCGCGCTTGCTTGCGGGTCTCGGCGAGGTGGACAGGAACGACCAGCCGCCACTCGTTGCGGTCAACGGTCTGGTTGTGTTCCGCCGCCGACTCTTCGGCGATTGTCCACAGGTCGTTGAGGTTGCCCCTATCGGCGCTTGTCGGGTCTCTAGGTACTGTGATGGTAAGCACGGATGCACCGTATTTGCCGGCAAGCGCGACTCCGGACGGTGTCTGGATGGATGCGACGGCGATGGGCATGTGCGGGTGCTGGAAGGGGCGAATCTGGAGCATCGCCTCGTTCAGCTCAAACCAGTCGGACTTGTATGTAATCGGCTCGGTCTCATTGAACAGACGCAGTATGATGCCAAAAGCCTCGTCCATCCTGGCGCGCTGTGTGGTTGACTCGATGCCCATCATGTAGGCGTCGCCGGGCAGAGCGCCGGGGCCGACGCCAAACATCACGCGGCCGTGGCTCATGTGGTCGATCTGCACCATGCGGTTGGCGACATTGAACGGGTGGTGATATGGCAGGCTGACGACGCCGGTGCCAAGCTTGATGTGCTTGGTGCGGTCGGCGGCGACTGCCATGAATATCTCAGGGGAGGAGATAATTTCCCAGCCGGAGCTGTGGTGCTCCCCGATCCACGCCTCGTCATAGCCGAGGTAGTCCAGCCACTGGATGAGTTCGAGATCACGGTCGATGGCAAGCGTAGGATTCTCGCCCACGCGGTGGAACGGGCCGAGGAAAATGCCGAACTTCATTCGGTCGGGCAGCGCCATGGTGGTGTCCTTTCGTGCATCTTATGCATCGTTTTATTGCGGGTCGTGAGTATGGGGCGAATTATAGTGGCAGAGTGGGGTAGTGGCAACACGGCACTAGTCGAAGTGCGGCATTACTTCTTCGCCGAACAGCCGCATCGCCGCCTTCACTTTATCACGAGGCATGCCGCCGAATGCGAAGTTGCAGCCAAAGTACTCGACGCCCTGTGCCTGCAGCGCCTTTATCTTCTCTACACACTGCTCGGGGGTGCCAATGATGGAGCGGTGCTCAGCCACATGGTCGAAGGTGAGAGAAGGATTGCCGCGCGTTCTGCGCCATTCGTCTATGCTGTTGCTCGCTTCGCTTGCGCCGTTGAGCGTGCCGCGCCATTGCAGCAGGTCGATGACCCAGTTCAGCGACTTGTATGCGTCTTGGCGCGCCTGTTCTTCGGTTTCCGCAAGGTAGCAGTAGCGGAAGAAGGGGATGTCTCCGACCGTGACATTGTGTCCTGCCTCGGCGGACATAGCTTCGTAGCGGTGACAAAGCTCCAGTGCGGGCGCGGTGTCAACGGTCAGGCCTATCATGGTGGGGAAGCCGTTAGATACCGCGAACTCCAGCGTCTCGCGCGTGCGCGTTGCCGCAATGTAGATGGGCGGGTGCGGCTGCTGCACTGGTGGAGGCACGAGGTTTGCCTGGTGGACGCTGTAATGGTTGCCCTTGTGCGTGTACTCCGGCGTCGTCCACATGCCGCGAATCATGTTGACCGATTCCTGAAAGCTCGCCTGCGTGTCGCTGTGGTCAACGCCGTAGGGCGTGAACTCGCTCCTTGATGCGCCGCGCCCAAAGCCTGCGTCGAATCTGCCGTTGCTGATGAGGTCGAGCGTGGCGGTGTCCTCGGCGAGGCGTATGGGATTGTGCAGCGGCGGCACGAGCACTGCGGTGCCCAGCCGAATCTCGTTGGTGCGCGCGGCGATTGCGCTTGCGAAAACGAGTGCGGACGAGCCAATACCGTAGCGCGTGAAATGGTGTTCGGCGAGCCACGCACTGTGGAATCCCAGTTCCTCCCCGAGTATGATGTCGTCGGTGGTCTGCTCTACGATGCTGCGTGCGTCGGTGTCTTCGGGCCAGGGGAGATGGGTGATGAGGGCGAACTTCATGGCGTTCTCTTTCGTAGTGCTGTTCTCGGTCTGCGATGCGCCCTATTATAGACTAACTGGCAGTGGGGACAGGATAGATTTACATGAAACAGATGGATGCTATAACCTGCTATGCGGATTGTCTGCACATTCTAGGAAATTCACGAAGGCGGAGGGAACTAAAATGATCAAGCTCATCAGATTCATAGCGGCGTTCCTGACGTACGCGATAATCGATATAGTGTGGCATCTGTTTCCATTCGTCACTGCGATGTATGTCAACCTGCGTGAAGCCAGCGGATTGGGCAATGAGTGGAGTTTCGGCAAGGAAATGGACACCTGGGGCGGGTTCGAGTTCCTGGCGCTTCTCGTATTCTTCCTGCTGATGGGCTTGGCGAATAGCCACCTCGCGATCGAACCTGCCCTCAGAGAAAACAGCCTACGAAAGGCGATGCTGAATAGTTTCATTCTGGGTTGCGCCGCGTATGCCACATACAGCGTTCCGATATTCGTGATGATAGCGAAATGGCCTGTGCCTCTCGTTCCGATAGACATTATCATCGGCGGCTGCCTGAGCCTCGCAACATCCACTATCGTTACTGCCGTCGCTCTTCGCATGCGAAAGTCGTGATGCGAGGGTTTGCAAGGCACGAATAAGACACGCGATGTCTTTTGACGCCATAACGGGACGGCTCTTATAATTGTGGAAACTTACTTCAGATCACTATTGACGGTGGATGTGGACTATGGCTGACGCTGAATCAGGCAAGACGCTGGACGAAGGCACTCTGCTGGAGATGTACGGCAAGATGGTGCTCTCCCGTACGCTGGACGAGCGAATCTGGATTCTGAACCGGCAGGGCAAGGCGGCCATCATGGCGTCTTCGCAGGGGCACGAGGCGGCGCAGATCGGCAGCGTGTATGCGTTGAAGCGCGGCACCGACCAGTTTTACATCTACTACCGGGACCTAGCCGTAATGCTGACGCTTGGCATGACGCCGCGTGAGATTATGCTGGGGTTCACGGCGAAAGTCGGCGAGCCGTTGAGTGGCGCGAGGCAGTTCCCCACGCACGGAGCATACCCTGAAATTGGGCTCATCAACCTGTCGAATGTCATTGCGACGCAGCTTCCGCAAGCGGTGGGGGCGGCGCTGGCGATTCGGATGCGTCGTGAGGAGGGGATTGTCATCTCCTACTTCGGGGATGGCGCGTCGAGCTTCGGGGACTCGCACGAGGCCATGAACTTTGCTGCTATTCACAAGCTGCCGGTCATATTCATGTGTGAAAACAACAAGTATGCGACATCGGTGCCGCAGCGTCGCCAGATGGCGATCGACAGTGTGGCGAGCCGAGCCGAGGGTTACGGGATGCCGGGCATCTCGATTGACGGTTGTGATGTGATTGCGGTGTACGAGGCGGTTACCGAGGCGGCTGCGCGAGCGCGAAGTGGCGAAGGGCCAACTCTCATCGAGGCGCAGGTGGAGCGATACCTGCCGCACACGAGCGATGACGACGATACGCGCTATCGACCGCGTGAGGAGATCGAAGAGGCGCGGTTGCGCGATCCGCTGAAGCTGTTCAGTGAGCGTCTTACTGAGATGGGCGTACTGGACGGCGCGACCGACGAGCGGCTGTACGCGGAGGCTCGCGCCGAGGTGAACACGGTTACGGACGAGGTGGAGGCTGCCGAATATCCGCAGACGCATGACTTCTTCGAGCATGTATATGCGGGCACGGATTAGCGGGACAGGTAGGATTTCTGCATGGCTGTATTGAATGTGCTGGAAGCGGTGCGCGAGGCGATGCGCGAGGAGATGGTGCGCGATGAGCGCGTCTTCGTGCTTGGCGAGGATGTGGGCGTGCGTGGCGGCGTGTTTCTTGCGACTGACGGCTTCGTTGACCAGTTCGGCGAGGAGCGAGTGATAGACACGCCCATCGCGGAGTCGTCCATCGCGGGCATGGCTCTGGGGGCGGCAATGCATGGGATGCGGCCGATAGCTGAGATACAGTTTGCGGACTTCATCTGGCCGGTGTTCAACCAGATTGTCGGAGAGGCGGCGCGTGCCAGATATGGCAGCAACGGCAAGCTGAGTGTGCCAATGGTGCTGCGCGCTCCTGAGGGCGGCGGTGTGCGTGGCGCGCTATACCACTCGCAGTCGGCGGAGGCGTACTTCTGCCACGCGCCGGGTCTCAAGGTGATTACGCCTGCCACGCCTTACGATGCTAAGGGGCTGCTGAAGAGCGCGATCCGAGACGATGACCCGGTGATATTCCTGGAGCACAAGCGTACTTACCGGCTAGTGCGTGGTGAAGTGCCGGACGAAGAGTACACGATTCCGATAGGCAAGGCTGATGTTAAGCGCGAAGGCGACGATGTTTCGGTGTTCACATACGGGTTGATGGTGCATCACTGCCTGGAAGCCGCGCTGGTGCTTGAGGGCGAAGGGATAAGCGTGGAGGTCGTTGACATGCGAACTCTGCGGCCTCTGGACACGGAGAGTGTGCTGGAGTCCGCGATGAAGACGGGCAAGGCGCTGGTCGTGCATGAGGACAACAAGGTGGGCGGAATCGGCGGCGAGATTGCGGCGACGATTGCCGAGGACGCCTTCGAGTATCTTGATGCGCCAGTGCGCCGGCTTGCCGGGCCTGAAGTTCCGGCGATGCCGTTCAGTCCGCCGCTGGAGGCGCTGTACATGCTTGACTCTGCGAAGATTGCAGATGCGATACGGCAGTTGGCGGCGTACTAGCGGGTTGGTGTGATGGTAAGGATGGGTCCATGATAATTGAACTGCCGCAGGTCGGCGAATCGGTTACCGAGGGCACTATCGTCCAATGGCTGAAGCAGGTGGGCGACAGCGTGGAGCGGTATGACCCGCTCGTGGAAGTGCTGACGGACAAGGTGAGCATGGAAGTGCCGTCGCCGGTAAATGGCGTCATCACGGAGCTACTTGCGGAGGAAGGGCAGACGCTGCCGATGGGCGCGCCGATTGCCGACATACAGACTGAAGATGCCGCCGAACCTGATATGCCGATCGAGACACCACCTCCCGCCCAAGAGCAGGCCCAGCCGGTTGACCGCATTGGCGTGCTGCTGAAGGATGTGGCGCCGGTGGGACCGACGGGGTCGGGAAATGTCGTCATTCCTGCAGCCCAGGATGCGATTGCGTCGGCGTCAGACTCGCAGGTCAGAGGGCGTCGGCGGAGGCGTTACTCGCCGGCGGTGCAGCGGCTTGCTGCTGAGCGCGGCATTGACCTGGAGCAGGTTGCGGGCACGGGGATCAACGGCCGTGTGACGCGCAAGGATGTGCTTGCATACGTCGAAGCACAGGCAGAGGTTCTAGCGGTTCAAGCCTCGCCCGTGGATGCAAAAACTACGGCGGCTGCAATGAGATCAGACGGCGAGGACGAGGAACGGCTGCCTTTGTCTCCCGTGCGCCGGATGATCGCGGCGAATATGAAGCGCAGCGCATCGGAAATTCCGACGGCGTGGTCAATTACGGAAGTGGATGTGAGCGGGCTGGTGCGGCGGCGAGGGGCGCTGAAGGACGAATTCATGCAGCGCGAAGGGGTGAACCTGACTTATCTGCACTTCGTGGTGAAGGCGGTTGCGGAGTCGCTTCGAGATAACCCGCTGCTCAACTCGTCGTGGGGTGAGGACGCGATCATCCTGAAACGGCGCATCAATATCGGGATTGCGGTTGCCGCACCGGACGGACTGGTGGTGCCGGTGCTGCGCGATGCGGATGCTCTCAGCGTTGCTGGGATTGCGGTGCGCACGGCGGATCTGACTGCGCGCGCGCGGCAGGGCAAGCTTGCAGTCGAGGATATGCAATTTGGCACGTTTACGCTGAACAATACTGGCGCGCTTGGCTCGATTGCTTCCCAGCCCATTATCAATCATCCGCAGGCGGCGATTCTGACGACCGAGGCCGTGGTCAAGCGTCCTGTCGTCATTGGAGACGCCATCGGCATCCGTTCATTGATGAACATCTGCCTTACATTCGATCATCGCATAATGGACGGCGCGGAGGCGTCCTCATTCACCAACGCGGTGAAGCGGAGGCTGGAGGCGATTTCGGATGAGACAGGGATATACTAGGCGCGCTGACGCATGAACACCTGCCTCGTCGTACCGTTGGGTCTGGTTGATTTCCAGACTGCTTATGACTTGCAGCGGCTGCTGCATGCGCGGGTCGTCGCGGGTGAACTTCCCGACTTGCTTCTTCTGCTTGAGCATCCGCATGTTTATACCCTGGGGCGCAGGGGGCAAGAATCGGATGTGCTTGCGTCCAAAGACATGCTTTCGCGGCTTGGCGTGGACACCCAACTGGCAGACAGGGGCGGAGAGACTACTTATCACGGGCCGGGGCAGCTTGTCGGCTACCCGATAGTCAACCTGCGGCGATTAGGCGTGGGAGTGCGTCAGTATGTGGAGACGCTGGAACAGGTCTTAATCCGCGCGCTTTCTGAATTTGGCATTGCCGCGCACAGCGAAGGTAAGCCGACGGGCGTTTGGGTGGGCGACAGCAAAATTGCGGCGATTGGGGTGCGCGTGAGTCGCGGTGTTACGATGCACGGATTCGCGCTCAATGTCAGCCCGGACCTGTCGTTTTTCGAACATATTGTGCCGTGCGGTATGCCCGGAGTTAGCGTAACTTCAATGTCACAGGAACTGGGGAGTGATGTGGCCGTCTCCGATGTGATGCCAGCATTGGCGCGAGAGTTCGCCAGCGAATTTGGCGTTGCCGTCGAATGGAGCGGCTTGGACGCCCTTGCAAGCGCTGCTGCAACGATAACGACTTAGAGGAATTGTCCTCGCAGGCGTGGGTCGAGGTAGTCGCGCAGGGCGTCACCTATCAGAACGACGGCCAGCACGGTGAGCGTCAGGAACACGCCGGGGAAGAATGATATCCAGAAGGCGACCTGCACGTAGCCCTTGCCGGTCGCGACGATATTGCCCCAGGTAGGGATGAACTCAGGCACGCCCGCGCCGAGGAAGCTCAGGCTTGCCTCGGCGAGGATCGCAGTTGCAAGCGTGAATGTCGCCTGCACCAGCACGACGCCGATGGTATTCGGCGCGATGTGCAGGAACAGGATGCGCCACACAGGAGCGCCGATCGACCGCGCGGCTTCGACGAACTGCTCTTCGCGCAGGCTCAGCACCTGGCCTCTCACGAGGCGCACTTTGCTTGCCGTGCCAGTTACGGACAGGGCGATGATGACATTGGTCACGCTCCCACCGAGCAGCGCTATGAGCGCAAGCGCGAGCAGTATCGTGGGGAATGCGAGCAAGCCGTCTACGAAGCGCATAAGGATATGGTCGAGCAGTCGGAAGTATCCTGCGAAGAGAGCGATGACAAGTCCGAGAACAACCGATATGAAGGTAACCGCGAATCCGACATAGAGGGATACACGGCTTCCCGCTATTACACGGTCGAACACATCTCTTCCAAATGCGTCGGTGCCGAACCAGTGCTCCGACGATGGTGGCAGCCTCAGATCGGTTGTGGTCTGGGTATAATCCGAGCGCACGATGACCGGTGAGAACACGGTCATCAGCAGTATCGCCGCCAGTATCACCACGCCAATCAACACATTGGGATTGCTGCGCGTAATGACAATGAACGCGTCGAAGAAGCGGCGCACACGCGCTCCCGCACTTGGCGCTAGCCTTATGGATGGCTGTTCCTGCTGCGTTGCCATTAGTAGCGAATCCTGGGGTCGAGGTATGCGTAGAAGATGTCGATTACGAGATTAATCATCACGTAGGCGGTTGCTACGACCATCATCATCGCCTGAATTATGGGGAAGTCTCGCCTGATGATCGCCTCTATCAGCATTCTACCGAGTCCGGGTATCGCGAAGATAGACTCGGTTACCACGAAGCCGGTAGCGAGGCTTGCTATAGATGCGCCGATGACAGTTACAACAGGAATCGAGGCGGGACGGAATGCGTGGCGCATGTACACCGCCAACTCGCGCAGTCCCTTCGCGCGCGCAGTCCTTACAAAATCTTCGCGCAGCACATCGAGCATCGCCGAGCGGGTGATCCTGGATATGAACGCCGACGACAAGATGCTATTGACCGCCACCGGCAGGAACATGCTGTGAATGTGCGAGAATAACCCGTCTCCGATGGGACGGTAGCCTAGCGCGGGGAACCATCCCAAGTTCACGGCGAAGACCCATATCAGTATGAACGCCAGCCAGAATCCGGGAGCGGAAAAGCCCAGCACGGCGAAGAACATGAAGCCCCGGTCGACGGCAGTCCCCGCTTTCCACGCCGATATGACACCTATGGAAATGCCCAGCAGCGTGGACAGGACGATTACCTGAACGCCAAGCGAAATCGTCGGCTGCAGGCGTGGAGCCATCAGGGAAGTTATGGATTTCTTGGAGAATATCGAAGTGCCAAGGTCACCCTGCGCGAGGCGTCCGATCCACCTGACAAATTGAATGTGGATGGGTTGGTCCGTGCCCAACTGCGCTCTGATGCGCTCCAGGTCTTCAACCGTGGCTTCGTCGCCGCCGATAATCGCTGCCGGGTCGCCAGGTGCGATGTGGATGATGGAGAAGGTGATGACTCCGACAACGGCGATGACGGGTATGGCGGACAGAATGCGAACCAGTGTGTAGCGCCACATCCGCTTCGTTACGCTCCTTTGTCAGAATCTGCGAGTGAACAGAAGAGCAAATCCGCGTTCCGTTCCCAACCGCAATGATAAACGCAGCGGGGGCAGGTGTGAAACTGCCCCCGCCAATCAATTCATTAAGTTAAGTCTGTTCGGTTATTCGACGAGCCACTTGTCGAAAGGCTTCTGCTGCGCCGATCCGCCGTTGACGATTCCCTGCACCTTGGTGCTGGCTGCCCAGCGGCTGAAGAATTCACCAACCTGAAGGAAGATGGCATCCTCGTAGAAGTGCTCGTGGAACTCGTTGTTCAGCGCAATCTGCTCTTCTTCCGTGGTTGCGCGTGCCAGGCGGGAATAAATCTCACGCTGCTTCTCGGTCGTGTCCTGGTAGTTGTTGAACCAGGCGTCGTACTGAAGCTCGGAGAACAGCAGGTGTCCAACGGGGCCGGAGCGCACGGTAACGCCGCTCCAGGTGTGGAAGAACTCCCAATCATCGGGGCGGGCGCGCTGCGCTACCATCGTCGCCCAGTCCATTACCTGGAACTCAACATCGAATCCGAGCGCCTCAAGCACTTCGCGGCTGACCTGTGCGGCGGCGTGTGCGGGCTGCCTGTCGGCAGGGTCCATCAGGCGCACATGCGCGCCGGTTACGCCTGCCTCTTCAAGAAGCGCCTTGGCTTCCTCGAGGTTCTGCGCGTAGTAGTTGCCTTCCGAGCCGGAAGTTGTTTCCCACTTCGTGCCGCACTGCAGAAGCGAGGGGCATAGGCGCGTGAAGGCGGGGTCGCCCGTCGCGAGGGTCAGTGCCTTCTGGTTGTCATAGGCCTTGATCATTGCCTGCCGTGCGAGCTTGTTGTCGAATGGCGGGCGCACATGGTTGAAGTGGCCGAGTAGCCTGAACGGCGGGTTGTCGTACAGGGCGACCTCTGGGTCGGCTTCCAGGCGCGACAGCAGCTCCGCCGGGAACTCCTGAACTATGTGAACCTCACGCGTCTGGAGGGCTGCTACACGGGTCGTCTGGTCGGGTACCTCGATGTACACCATCCTGTCAACATAGGCGGTGTGTCCGCCTGAAGTGCCGCTGGCAGGGCTGGGATGCGGGGCGTAGTCCTCGTATCTCACTGCGCTCCAGCGGTCGCCGGGGAGCCACTCTTCGAAGATGAAGGGGCCGGTTCCGTTGGGCGGGCCCTCTGCGGATTCGTTGGCTGTGTAGTTGTCGTACCAGTCTGCGGTAACGAGGCGGGGACCGAAGCCCTGTGGGCCAATTGCGTCGATGACGAGTCCGGTACCTTCTCTCAGGTTAAGGCTGAAGTGCTTGTCGTCAACAATCGTGAAGAAGTCTTCAAATTCGCCGTCGCCCGCGCCGAACTCGTTGCGGACCAGCCTGAGAATGGGCGCTCGGTCCTTCTGGCGGTTCAATGTTCCCTGAACCTGCTCGGTGGTCAGGGGGGTTCCGTCGTGGAACTTGATGCCGTCGCGGATCTTGAATGTCCATGACAGGTTGTCGTCGCTGCTCTCCCAGCTTTCGACAATCAATGGGCCGATGCCGTAGTCGCTGGTGTACTCGAAGAGACCTTCGAGAATGGTGTTCGAGACATTACCGGTACCGGACGCTGTCGTCCAGAGCGGGTCGAATGATTGAATGCTGCCTGCCGCCACTATGCGGAGGGTTCCACCCATCTGCGCTTCGTCAGACGACATCATCATCGCGGGCTGCCGTGTCTGCTGCTGCGGAACGGGAGCGAGCTGAGGCGCCTGAGGTGTGGGTAGCGCTTGTGCCATTGCAGGCGCGGCAGGTGCTGCCGGAGCTGGCATTGCAGGGGCTGCTGGCATTGCGGGTGCCTGTGCAGGTGCCGGAGCGGGTGCCACTGCAGGTGCCGCCGCAGGTTGCGGTGCCGGCTGCTGCACAGGGGCAGGGCTGGAACACGCAATTGCTCCAATTGTCGCTATCGCCGCTAAGGGCAATAACCAAGATAGGCTTTTCTTCCTATCGCGAATGAAATTCATGTACGAAACTCCTTGATATGCTGAAGTGGAGGCACACATTGGTACCCCTTATCTGATACACAATTATGAGTGCGTTGCAGCATGTAGTCAACGAATTAAGCATATTTCAGACACATCTAGGTATCGCGGCGCATCATGCTGAAGCTCTGTGAAGTGGGACCCTTGTCGGGCTGAGTGGCTATGAATAGCGCCATAGGAACGACATCCTCTGCCTCCTTCACCCATTCGCTGGTGATGGTGTTGACGCCGGTGCCTTCCCGTTCCCAGGAGGCGATTGCGCCTGGTGTCAAGACTGGGCCGGGAACGAGTTCGTTCACGCTGATGTTGTGCTCCCAGAGTTCCTGCGCGAGAACACGGGTAAGCATCCAGGAGCCAGCCTTGGCGCAGGCGTATGCGGAGGTGTTGGGGCGGCCATTGTGGCCGATGCCGGAGCCGATGGTGATCATCTTTCCGCCGCCGCGCTCCTTGAGATATGGGATAGCGCTCCTGGCTGTGAAGTATGCGCCCTTCAGGTTGAGGTCTATGGTGGCAACCCAGCCCTCAGGGTCACTCTCAGCGATGGGACCGGCTCCTATATTTCCACCCGCATTTATGACAACGATGTCGATGCCGCCGAATGCGTCGGCTGCTGCCTTGTTCATTCGCTCCACATCGTCGTAACTGGTCACGTCGGTCTGAACTGTGATTGCGTTTCCGCCTGCACTCCTGATTTCCTCGACAACTTCCTCGATTTCAGTGGTCGTGCGGGCGGCGCAGCAGACGGATGCACCCTCTGCAGCGTAGCCAATTGAGATCGCGCGTCCGATGCCCCTGCCTGCGCCTGTGATAACGGCAACTTTGCCCTCTAATCGGCGTTGTGAATCTGCCATGTTGTACTTTACCTCCAGCCATATTGGTCGGTGTGATGGGAAGATTATAGTGGCGGCTGAAATTGATGTACAGAATAGGTATTTTCGCAGAATTTGGGGTTTGACACGCTGTAATTCCGTTCATATACTGACATTGAGTAATTGGGGTGGAAACGTAACCGCAATTAGACTGGTAAGAG
>Ga0209021_1000554_pt1 | contig 45528 bp, 58 predicted proteins | sample PinacodermFT_FD_187299 | JGI IMG/M metagenome (GOLD analysis project Ga0209021, IMG submission 187299) | Host-associated microbial community of the marine sponge Aplysina aerophoba from Gulf of Piran - sponge pinacoderm, lysed by freeze-thaw... | ecosystem: Host-associated > Porifera > Sponge >... | reverse complement strand
CGGTTGCGACCGGCATGATCTGACCGAGTTTTTGGATCGGGGAAGTACTCGGCGCTCGGGGAGAGTCTGCACGGGGGATGTCGACATGAGAACGCATGCGAGGGACGAACCGACGACGGCTGAGCAGTGGGACTTCGAAGTGGTCGGCCGGCGGCCGGAGCGGGCGGCGTGCGGGTTCCAGGGGCGGCTCGAGGAGGGGTCTCGTCGGTTCCGTGGCGGTGCGGAATGAGGGATCGATACACGCGGGTGATCGACGGCGAGGGGGTCGAGGTCGATCCGTACTTCCTGCCGGACGACGGGCGGCGCTACCTGGTGCACGTCTCGGGGGGTCGCACGTCGGGCTTCATGCTGCGGCGGATTCTCGACGCGCACGGCGGGTCGCTGCCGGAGTACGCGCGGGCGGTCTTCGCGAACACGGGCAAGGAGCGACCGGAGACGCTTCGCTTCATCGGGGCGATGGAGGCGGCGTGGGGCGTCCCGATCACGTGCCTGGAATACACCTATCGGCCGTTTGCGAGGGGCGGGCTTCGCGACCCGAAGAATACGTGGCGGGAGGTCTCGCCGGCGTCGGCCAGCCTGGACGGCCGGCCGTTCGAGGAGATGATCCGGTCGCGGGCGATGCTGCCGAACGTCGTGATGCGGATGTGCACGGAGGAGTTGAAGGTCAACACGGCGAACCGCTGGGCGCGAGACGCCTTGCGCTGGGGCTGGCGGGTCCGGTGGTCGGTGCTCGGGATTCGGCACGACGAGCCGCGGCGGTGGCGGAAGGCGCTTTTCGACGAGTGTCGGACGGTCTACCCGTTGGTGCATGGCGAGGTCTCGGAGGGGGACGTGCTCGGGTTCTGGGGCCGTCAGTCGTTCGACCTGGGCCTCCGGCCGGATCAGGGGAATTGCGATCTGTGCTTCTTGAAAGGGCAGGCGAAGCTCCGGCAGCTCATCAGCGAGGAACCGGAGCGGGCCGATTGGTGGATCCGGCAGGAGGCTCGGCGGGAAATGGAAGGAATCAACGGTCGGCCGGCGACGCGCGACCCGACGATCCAGCAGTTTCTCAAGCGGCGGAGCTTCACACAGCTCCGGCAGGAGGCGTTGTCGATGCCGATGCTTCCGCTACGGGCTGTCGACGACGAGGGGGAAGCGCCGGCCGGAGTGTCGTGCTTCTGCGGCGACTGAGGTGGGGGTGACGATGCGGGCTCTATCGGTGCGGCAACCGTGGGCATGGGCGATCGCTCGGGGCTTCAAGGATCTCGAGAACCGGAGCTGGTCGACTGACTACCGCGGCCAGCTCGCGATCCATGCGCCGGCGACGGTCGACGATGACGACCTGGACGGCGTGATCGAGCTGGCGGCGGCCGGGTTCCCGTCGCCGGCGCTGGCGGAGTGGGATCTGCGGATTCGGTATGCGGCTGACCGGCTGGCGAAACCGGGCGGGGTCGTCGCGGTGGCGCGGGTGGCGGCGGTTGTCGGCGCCTCGCCGTCGCGGTGGTTCGTGGGCGAGGGGCTCTACGGCTGGGTGCTTGAGGGGGTCAGGGCGCTGCCGGAACCGGTGCCGTGCAAGGGGCGGCTCGGTCTGTGGGAGCTGCCGGCCGACGTCCGGTTCCGGGTCTTCGAGCTGCTCGGGGGTGCGTGATGGCGATGCGAGGTTGGGAATCCGTGGGCGCCGACGACCTGGCGCGCTTGAGGGCCGGCGGCGGCGCTGCGAAACCTGCGGCGGCGGACCGACCCGCCTCGGGGCGGCGGGCCTCGCCGGAGGCGGAGTTCCAGGCGGCGGTCGTCCAGCTCGCGACGTGGGCGGGCTGGAAGACGCTGCATCACTTCGATAGTCGTCGGACGGCGCCGGGGTGGCCCGATCTGGTGTTGGTCCGCGCGGAGCGGATGATCGCGGCCGAGCTGAAGGTCGGGCGGAACACGACGACGGACGACCAGCGGGCGTGGCTGCGGGCGCTGTCGCCGGTTCCCGGCGTCGAGGCTGTCGTGTGGCGGCCTGACGCGGCGCCTCGAGCGGAGCGGTGGTTCGGCCTGGTCGAGACGCTGGAGAGCGGCGAGATCGAGAGGCGGCTGCGATGAGGCGCCGGAGCTGCTACGCGTTCATGCCTTGGTGCTTGGGCGACCTGTTCTGCTGGCACTGTGGCGAGAAGATGCCGCCGCTCGAATCGTTCTCGTGGCCGTGGCGTCGGGCGCGGGAATGCAAGTGGTGGCGGGCAGGGGGCGCGCGATGAGTGGCATCGCGGTTCCATTTCCCTGGTACGGAAGCAAGCGGCGGCGGGCCTCGGAGATCTGGTCTCGCCTCGGCGATCCTGACGTGTACGCGGAGCCGTTCGCCGGGTCGCTGTCGGTCCTGTTGGGGCGGGAGAAGGCGTGCCGGCGGGAGGTCGTCTGTGACAATGACGGCGGGATCTGCAATTTCTGGCGGGCGCTCCGGTGGGCGCCGGAGGAGGTCGCGTACTGGGCTGATTGGCCTACCGTGCATGACGACCTGACGGCTCGGCATCGGTGGCTCGTGCGGTGGACGCTGGACAACGCCGACCGGCTGCGGGACGACCCTGAGTTCTTCGACGCGAAGGCTGCCGGGTGGTGGGTGTGGGGGATCTCGCTCTGGATCGGCGGTCGGTGGTGCCATCCGTCGCGGGGTTTCCCGTCGGGCGACGGTCAGATGTCGGTCGCAAGGTCGCCGGTCGGCGGGCAGGGGGTGAGCTCGCAGCGGACCGATCTACCGGCTCGGGACGGGGCGCGGCCGTCGATACCGGGCGGGGGGCACGTTGCCGGTGCCGGCGTCTCGGTCCAGCGGGGCGAGGTCCCAGCGGGCGACGGGAAGGTGCCGCTGCTGAACAGCTCGGCGGGCGTGATCGGGATGCCGGGGGAGCGTCTGCTGCCGTGGTTCGAGGCTCTGGCGGATCGGTTGCAGGGCGTGATCGTGCTGAACCGGTCCTGGGAGTCTGCGGTCACGCTGTCGGTGCTCGCTCAGTCCGGGGCGCGGCCGGCGACGGTCGGGCTGCTGCTCGATCCGCCGTACCTGACGGCCGACCGGTCGACAGAGGTCTACGGATCCGACCTGTCGGGCGAGTCTGACGAGGTCGCCGAGGCGTCGTTCCGCTGGATGTTCGAGCCTCGGGTCGATTCGAAGGGTCGGAAGCTGGCGCCTCCGGCGGAGGTCTACCGGATCGCCTACTGCTGTCACGTGGGGGATTTCGAGTTTCCGGCCGGCTGGACGTTCTCTCAGGACACGTTCGCTGGGATTCGGCGGGAGGATCGGCGGTCGGCTCGCGACCTGGTCGCGTTCTCGCCGGCGTGCAGTCGGCGCGAACAGGGGCAGCTCTGGTGAGGGCGGCGGAGCTGGCCGGGTCGGCGTGGAGGCTGTCTCGGGACGGCGACCCGCAGGTGCTCGCGTTTTGTTCCGGCCTATAACGAGACGCTTCGGGCCATCGACAGCAGCAGGTCGCGGAACGGCTCCGGGGTGATACGGCGCTCGCGATGCGACATACGCTGAACCGCGCCGGTGCGAACCAGTCGGCGGCGTTCCTCGGCCGCGTGGTAGCCGTCATCCATCTTGATCGACGCTTCCGATGGTCCCCACTTGAGCGACGGCAACGGATCAACACCAACGGCGTAGAGCCACGTGGCCTTTCGTCCGCGGTGCCCGTAGTGGCCCTGCTCGACGCAACAGGTCCATCCGCCGAGCCAGTCCGCGTTGACCCAGCCGCCGGCGCGCGGGGGAGCGCACATGCCGAACCACCGCCAGACGTGAGACCCCTCGGGATGCTCAAACACGCCACCCCACCGGCGGACCGCCGCGAGACCCGATGCGGCGCATCCGCCGTCGTCTCCGAGCTCTCGGCGGGCATTCCGGAGATGCGCGGTGGGCCCGCCGAACCAGTACTTGCCCCATCGGGCGCACGGCGAGTGAACGACGACAGGATGCGGGCCAGCGTAGAGCCTCGCGTCCCGTTCTTCCGGCCACGGGTCGACGCCGGGCAGGTCGATGTAGGGGCCCTTGGCGTCCACGAACAGCGCGGCGACAGTCCTCATCGTGCCCAGTGTCATCGGGGGATCTCCAGGTAGTCAGCGGTGGCTCGTAGCAGGGCGGTGCCGTTGCTGGCGGTGACGACGGCGCACGGCCGGCACAGGAGGCCGCGGACGGTGCCGTGCGGGTCGCGGTCGACGACGAGGCGCTGCGCCGGCCTCCGGCGGCAGATGGCGCACTCGCCGGCCTGCGCCTCGACGATCCGGTCGTAGTCGCTGCCGGGGATGCCGTCGACGAGGGTCGTGTGGCGCCGCCGGCAGCGCTCGGTCGCGTAGACCTGGCGCTGGTCGGCGGTCGCCGGGATGATGGCTCCGCAACCGCACCGGCACGGCCGCGCGGGGCGGCGCCGGCAGGTGTCGTGCTCCAGCTTCGGCCGGCCGCGGCCGAGGGGCTGCTCGACCGGCTCTCCGCATCGGCGGCAGGGCCTCGGGGCGCGGGGGCTCATTGGCTGTCTCTCCAGACCAGCCAGCACGGTCGGCACTCGACGATCACGGTTCCGTCGGGCCGAATCGACCGCTCGATGGTGAGTCGGCCGCAACCCATGCAGCGCTTGGGATCGCTTCTCATCAGGACGGCTCCTCGAGGATGCGGCGGGCGGCGGCCAGCACGCCACCGGGGACAACGTCGCCGCGCTGCCGCGGCTCGCGCTGACCGCGCAGGCGTGCGGCGCGGTCGTCCTGCTCGGTGGCGGCCGGGCCGGACTCGACGAGCTCGCGCTCGCGCTCCCGGCTCATACGGAGGAACGCGGGCAGGTCGTTGCCGAGTCGTTTCTCCATGCAGCGCTGCGCGTGGCGCGCCTTCCATCCGTCCAGGTTGATCGGCCGTTTTGATTTCTTCGCCATTGCTGACTCCTTCTGGTGCAGACTGCCGCACCGGACAGGGCAGGAAGGTTGGCGGCCCATCCGAAGTGCCCGAGGGCGCATCCTCTCTCCGCGGTCCTGATCCTGTCCTCCTCGATGGCTGCCGCGTGGTCGCGCTCGATCTGGGTGGCGACCACCAGGTTCCACTCCGCCCGCTCCGTCGCCGTCGCTCTCGTCTCGTTCATCATGTAAGTATTTATCCCATTTTACCGGCAACGCGTCAAGCGAAATCGGACGTAAAATGCGAAAAAGATTAGGGGTGGGGTAGGATTCTTGGGTCAGTAAACGTGAAGAAATCAAATGGGGTCAGTAAACGCGAAGAAATCAGAATCTGATGTTCCGGCCGAGCCGGTCAAGCGGAAGCGCCGCCCGCCGCACGAGATCCGTATCCGGGCCGCGAAGGCGGAGGCGGCCGAGTTCGATCTCGCGTTGCGCCGCGGCCAGATGATCGAGCGGTCGGCGGTGGCTGAGGCGTGGTCGAGCATGACCGACATCATCCAGTCGCACATGACCTCGATACCGGAGCGGCTTCGCCGGCTGCCGGCGGTCGAGGCTGCCGGCGACCCGGTGCTCGCCGAGGCGATCGAGCGCGAGGCGGGGGATCTGATCGCCCAGTGGATCGGCGAGCTGAACCGTGCGATGTACGACGATTCCGAGTAGCGATCTCCGGGCGCTCTTCCCGCCGATGCGCCCGTGGCGCCGCCCGCGCCCGCTGGCGGTGTTCGCTGAGCAGGAGCTGACGTTCGACGGCGCCCGCCGCGGGCAGCCGATGGCGCTCGCTCCCTACCAGCGCGGCATCCTGGACGCGTTCGAGGCGCCCGGCACCCGCCACGTGGCGTTCCTCGCCAGTGCGCAGGCCGGCAAGACGGTGCTCATGCTGGTCATCGTCGCGCACGGCATCATCGAGCAGCCGCGCGAGCTGATGGTCGTCCAGCCGAACACGCGGCCGCTCGCCTTCAAGTTCAGCAAGATGCGGTTCGACCCGATGGTGCAGGCGAACCCGAAGCTCGACGCGGTCGTGAACAACCGGCGGTCGAAGCGCGGCGTGAACCTGGTCGATCTGAAGACGTGGCCGGGCGGGTCGCTGACCATCGCGGGGGCGAACACGTCGGCCGGGCTGGCGAGCCAGCAGGCCGAGCGGATGCTGTTCGACGAGATCGACAAGTGGCCTCTGGTCGTCGGGACGGCGGATGCGCCGGAGGGGCCACCGATGCAGCTCGCCCGCCGGCGCCAGCACACGTACTCGTCGTCGTCCCGAGAGCTGTCGGCGTCGACGCCGACGACGGTGTTCGGGGCGATTTGGAAGGAGTGGCAGAAGGGCGACCGGTGCGTTTGGGTCGTCCGGTGTCCGCGCTGCGGGCACGATGCGGCGATGACCTGGGGCGATGTCGAGCTGCAACCGGGGCACGAGCCGGGGGTCGCTCACTACGTCCGGCTGCACGGCAAGGGTGGCGACGCGCGGATGACGTGCGGCGGGTGCGACGTCGGGTGGACGCGACACGAGCGGCACGAGGCGGCGTTGGCCGGCCGGTGGCAGGCGACGGCGGAGCCGACGGAGCGGGGGGCGCGGTCGTTCTACGCCTGGCGGGCGATGTCGCCGTTCGGCGAGGGACTTGAGGAGGCATGGGACGAGCGAGTGAAAGCCGACCGGGAGAGCCGGGCGGGGAATCCTGACGCGCTGAAAGAGTGGCGTCAGGGGGTCCTGGGCGTCCCGAGCAAGAACGACGCCGAGGACTACCCGGCGATCATGGACCTGCGCGCGCATCTGGAGCGGCGGGTCAAGGTGGCGAAACTCGCGACGGCCGAGGCCGAGCAGGGCGGGTCGCCGTGGGTGCCGACCGGGCTCGTTCGCACTGGTGCCGTCGACGTGCAGGCGCGGGAGCTCCATGTCCTGCTGATGGGGTGGACGCGGTCGGGCGGCGGCTGGATGCTCGAGCGTGCGTCGTTCGACGGCGACCCGACGTACATCGACGATGTCTGCTGGGAGGAGGCGTTCCGGTGGTTCGAAGCTCGGTTGCCGTGGGCGCTGAACATCGACTCGGGGTACCTGCCCGACGTGACTGACGACATCGTGTCGGCGTGGGGCGGCGCAGGCGCAGGCATCGCCCAGATCAAGGGGCGTGACACCGGGCCGTTCGTCGCACCGCCGCAGCTCCGCGAGGCGGTGACGGGCACGGTCGATCGGCGGCGGACGATGCGGGCGACCCGTGACGTGACGCGGAACAACCCGCTGTGGACGATCGGCACATTCGCGGGGAAACGGATGCTCATGCGCCGGCTGGCGCGGCAGGGGCGGACCGACGACCCGCAGTCGATCCAGATGGGCGCGTGGATGGACCGGGCCGACGTCGCGGAGCTCGTCTCCGAGCATGAGGTCGAGGAGCGTGACAAGCGTGGCCGGGTTCGGCTCGCGTGGAAGCAGGTGCAGAAGCACAATCACCTGCTAGACCTGACGCTCTACGCGATGCACGCGTACATGCGGCAGCGGCCGCGGGCGGTGAAGTCGGCATGAGAGTGGGGTATCGTGTAGGGCATGTCCGATACTGAGACGGAGGCGACGAAGCGGCTGCGCGCCGACCTGGAGAGCAAGCTGCTCGACGAGCTGCCGCTGGAGCGGGACCTCCGTGACGGCGGGCAGGGGATGAGCACGCCGGGGCTCCTGGAGCGCGACCAGGCGCGGGTACGGCGGAACGCGGCCGGCCGCGGCGGCCCGGTCGGCGGACCGATCGGGCGCGGATACGAGTACTGATCCGTGGGGTTCTGGGGCTGGCTGTTCGGCGGCGATCCAGGCGGCAAGGGCGGGTCCGGCAACCACCGGATCTACTCCGGTGCCGCGCGCTCGTCGGCGCGGGTGCCGGCTGAGTTACCGTATTCGAGGGTCTGGCCGTACGCCCTGCTGGTCGATCTCAACATCATCCGGGCCCGGTCGAAGTGGCTTGCGCGCAACAACATGTACGCGGCGGCGGCAGCGCGCGACCTGCCGAGCCTGATCACCGGCGCCACGGGCATCCTGCCGGGCATCGACGAGCCGGTGTGGCAGTCGTGGGCGATGGACGCGCGGCAGTGCCACGCGGACGGCCGGCTTAGCCTGTATGGGCTCCAGTGGCATCTCCTGCGGGCGGTCGTCACGACGGGCGAGGGGTTCATCGTGCGTCGGGCCCGGCGGGCGGACTCGCCGTGGCCGCTGCCGATGCAGCTCGTCGTGCTCGACGGCGACGCGCTCGCGCACGGCCCGACGCGGCGCCCGCTGGCGGCGGGGGCGCGGGTGTCGTACGGGATCGAGTTCGGCCGACGCGGCCAGCGCGTCGGGTACCACTTCCGCGTCCAGTCACCTGACGGCTGGAGCGAGGACGTGATGCGGGTCGACGCTGCGGACGTGATTCACGTCTACGACCCGATCGAGCCGGAGATGCAGCGCGGCGTCCCGTGGTTCGCGCCGGCGATCATTCCGCTGGCCGACATGGGCAATTTCAACGAATCCGCGCTGAAGAAGGCCGACGTCGCGGCGTCGATCGCGGCGTTCACGACCCGCCTCGATGATGTCCAGAACCGGCGGATGTTCGGCGGGCCTGACGACGACCCCGACCAGCAGCTCCGGGCGCCGTACGAGCTGCCGTTGACGCCGGGCTCAGAGGTCCACATTCCCGATCTGCCGCGCGGCGATAGCGTGAAGGATTACAACGATGCCTCGCTGTCGGGTATCTCGGCGGCGCTCGGGACGGGCGTCGAGCTGCTGACCGGCGACTATCGCGGAATGCCGTTTTCGGCCGCGCGCATGTCGCGGGGGGAGCGGGATCTCCGGGTGCGCGGCTGGCGGGCGCGGCTCTTGCGGCCGGCGATGCGGCGCATCTGGGAGTGGGCGAGGGAAGCGGCGATGGTGCGCGGGCTGGACTGGCCGGTCGACGTCGAGTGGCCGGAGCCGCCGCCGCAGGAGGTCGAGCCGGACAAGGAGGGGCGCGCGTCGGCGCAGCACATTCGGGCCGGGCTCACGACGTGGAGCGATGAGGTTCGGCGCCGCGGGCATGTGCCGGAGGCGCTGGCGCAGCGGATCGCCGACGACCTGGCGCTGTTCGACCGGCTCGGGTTGACGCTCGACATCGATGCGCGGCGGGTGACGGCGCAGGGGCAGGCGCAGCACGAGCCGCCGGCGGAACCGCCGGATGGGGATGGCGGGGGAGACGACGATGGGCGAGAAGGACGAGAAGGACGAGAAGAATCCGACGATGCGTGAGAATCGCCGGTTCCGCGGGCTGTTCGTCGGGGCCGGGACGATTCCGATCGTGCCGGGCCTGCGGCGGGCGCTCGCGATGGACGGCGGGGCCGACCTGCGGCGACTGAACGCCGGCACGCATCCGGTGCTGCTCAACCACGAGGGCGACTATCTGATGCAGGTCGGTCGCATCGTGTCGGCGAAGGTCGCGAAGCGCGGCGTCGAGGGCGAGGTCGAGATCTTCGGCACGGCGCCGGAGGAGGTCCACAACGCGCTCGACAACGGCGCGGCGAATCTGAGCATCGGGTTCCGGCCGCTGAAGAACGAGTACATCGACGTCGAGGATGAGGGGATGCTCATCCGATCTATCATGTGGGAGGCCGACGAGGTGAGTCTCGTCGCGGTGGGTGCGTCTCGGGATGCTCGTCTGGAGGAGGAAGAAATCGATGGCAAGTGGAAAGCGATCGGGGCGTAGCAAGCGCCAGCGGGCGATCCTCGAGAAGCACAAGGCCGCGAACCACGTCCGGCTCGACCAGACGGCGGGCGCCGATTCGGACGCCTGGGACGTGGCGCTCGCGCGGGCCGAGGCCGGTCAGGCGACGCCGGATCGGGTCGAGCAGGCGGCCGTCGCGGGCCGCGTGACGCTCGACGGCGATGGCGCCGGGGGCGACAACGGCCAGCCGGCGGCGCCAACGGACACCAACGGCGAGACCGGCCGGGTCGATCTCGAGGCCGAGCGGACGGCCGCGGCGACGGCTGAGCGGGAGCGGATCGCGGACGTGACGCGCATCTGCCTCGCGCGTGGCGTCGACCGGTCCAGGCTCGACGGGTTCATCACCGGCGGGCAGACGGGTGACGAGGTCATCCGCGAGCTCTGGAACGTCCGCGCGAACGAGCACGACCGGCAGGACGAGCAGTCCGGCGGGCGCCTCGGGCGGGTCGAGCAGATGGATCAGCAGACGGACATCGGGCGGGTGTCCCGCGGGGTCTCCGACGCACTGATCCAGCTCACCGGGTCGGACTCGGTCGCGCGGGTGCAGGCGCACGAGCGGGAGGCCCTCGGCGACACGTCGCACCGGATCGACGGCGGCGAGTTCCGCAACATGCGGGCGAGCGAGTTGATCCGCTGCCACTTCTCCAGGGCCGGTCACCACGTGCCGCCGCAGGCGACCGAGCACGACGTCGCCGAGATGATGTTCCGCCAGGCGATGCACTCGGACGGCTTCTCCGCCGGCGGGCAGCTCCAGGCGGACGACTGGGACCGCGTGCGGCTCGCGCGGTCGTTCCGCCCCTGGACCATCGCCGGCGAGGGCGGCCGCGTGCAGCTCGAGTCCGGCGGCGGCGGCGGGCTGCCGGGCGCGCAGGGACGCGACCAGTTCCCGAACGTCCTGCGGGACGCCATGCACCGGGTCCTGCACGCCTGGTTCGCCGGCGACTCCGGCGAGGATCTGATCTGGCGCGACATCGCGCGGATCGTCTCGGCGTCGGACTTCCGGCCGCACTTCCACACGTTCATCGGCGGGCTCCCGGACTTCAAGGGGCCGAAGCCGGAGAGCGGCGACTACGAGACGGTCCAGCTCGGGGACGGAGAGCAGAGCTCGATCGCCATCATGCGGAAGGGGTACTACGTCCGCATCAGCTACGAGACCATCGTCAACGACGATCTCGGGCGCGTGATGGAGACGACGATGCACATGGGCGCGGCAGCGAACCGCACGGTCGAGAACCGGCTGTGGGACGACGTGCTCAACGCGAACGGCGGCCTGGGCCGCGCGCCGGCGGGCGGCGCGAATCACCTGTTCACTGCCGACGGGCTCGGGAACCTGCTGACCGGGGCGGTCACCGACGACTCGATCTTCGAGGCGTGGGCGCGACTGAAGAAGCAGAAGGCGGTCGAGGACCACGACTTCGCCGGCATCATGGGCGACACCATCATCTGCGAGACGGAGCGGCGCGGTCTCTTCGAGACGATCCTCTACGACGACCGGCAGATCTCGGACGCGCAGGGCCGGGGCCGCGGCGGTCCGCGCAACCGCGGGGTCGGCGGGAAGATACGCACCCTGCTCGACTCGCCGCGGTTTTCCGGCGGCGCCAACCCGCTCGACCGCTGGTACCTGCTCTCGTCGACGCGGCGGGCCATCGCGGCGGCGTTCCTGCGGGGGCGCGACGAGCCGTATCTCCAGCAGATGGAGAAGTGGGACATGTCGGGCACGTGCTACTTCGGCGCGCTCGACTTCGAGGTCAAGGCGCTCTCGGCCCGCGGCATGATGATGTCGACCGGCCGCGCGTAGGTCTCCTCGGCGGCGGTCCCGCGCCCAGCCGGGGCCGTCGCCGGGGTTGAGAGCTGGGGGCTCCCGACCCGGAAGCGCTTCGCGGGTCGGGTGTCCGGAAGCGGGGCGGCGGCGGTCGGCCGCCGTCCCGTCCCAGAGAGGGACAGGACATGGCACTGAGATTCAAGCAAGGCGGGTATCCGCTGTTCACGGTCACGGCGCTCGCCGCTGTCGAGGCGTACGAGCCGACGCAGTACGGCGACCTGCTCGTGATTCCGCAGCACGACGCCGTCGCCGGCGAGGCGGTGGCGGTTCACATTCCGGGCGCCGAGGGCCACTTCACCGGACAGGCGCACGCGGCGATCACGGTCGCGCAGGGCCGAGGGCGGAAGGTCTACGCGCGGATCGACGGCGCGAACGCGGGGCGGATCTCGTCCGCCGCGGCGACGGCCCGTTTCATCGGGTACGGCCTGAACAACGCCGACGTCGCCGCGGGCGGCGACATCGACTTCGTGACGATGGGTCTCGCGGGCATCTAGGGCTGACCGATGGCAGAGATCGCAATCGTCCCGGAAGACGTGACACGGCCTCCGGCGGGGGCGCTCGACGCCGAGGCGCCTTCGGCCGCGCTGGTCGCGGCCGACCACTGGTCGATCCCGAACAACGGCCGCACGTACCTCCAGTTCATCGGCGGGGCCGCGGCGGTCAACCTGACCATCCAGACGCCGGCGACGCTCGACGGGCTGGCGGTGGACGACCGGACGTACTCGTTGCCCGCGAACCGCAGGTCGAAGGTGATTGGCCCGCTGCCGGTCGAGGTCTACGGCGACACGCTGCGGGTCGACGTCGACGCGGCCGGCGCGCGGGTGATCGCGTTCCGTCTCTGAGGGGCACAGCATGAGGATTCACGAGGGGCGGGCGAGAATCACGGACAAGAGCAGCCGCGTCTGCATGGAGGTCGCCGTCGACCAGGTCGTCGCGGTCCACGGCAATCCCGAGGGGCAGTCGCTCCGGGTCGTCCTGACGGGCGGGCAGGAGGCGGTACTCGAGAACGTCGAGCCGCGGCACGTCTACGACATGATCTGGCCGCGGCCTGACGCGCCGGCGTCGGGTGTCGGCTACGAGCCGCCGGCCAGCGAGTAGCGGGCCGTGCGGTCGGATCTCCGCCAGCGGCTGAATCGGTCGCTCTATCGGGGGCTCGGCGAGGATTTCGTGATCTACCCGGTGGACGGCTCTCTGCCTGTGCGGGCTCGGGGCCGGTGGTTCGACGCCGGGAGCGAGACGGCCGGTGCGACGGATGTCGAGCTCAGGGTCGAGGGCGATACGATCGAGTTCCGCAACAGCGACACGGCCGCGGTCGCCGCGCTCCAGTCGGGCGAGAATGTAGAGGTCGAGCGGGTCGCTACGGCGACCCGTTTCGTCGTGCAGGGTATCGGCGAGCTCCGGTCGGCGCGGTACTCGGTCAGGGTGGTAGAGGCCGGACGATGACGATCCGCGGGCGAATCATCGGCGAGCTGCACCGGCGCATCGCGGCGGCGCTGCCGGATGCTCGGCTCGCGGTCGCGGCGGATGTGGCGGTCAAGCCGAAGCCGGGCGAGGTCGTGCTCGCGGTCCTGCCGGGCGAAGATACGCCGTGGGACGACACCTCGTATCCGCCGGGCATCTATCGCGAGTGGGAGGTTGTCGTCCAGGTCGGCCGGGCCCGTGCGGCGGACGAGACGAAGGATCAGCTCGCCGCGTGGCAGGCGCTCGAGGACGTGCTCGCCGACGTGGTTGCGGCGGTCGAGGCGCAGGTCGAGCCGACTGACGACCTCGCCGGCATGGTCAAGGCGCTCGACCGGATGAGCGTCGAGCCGAGCGAGCAGCCGGTGGGCGGCGTGGCGCTGGGGCTCGACGTGACGTGGCGCGTGAGGTACGCGGCGACATGAAGCTGCTGCAGGGCGATGCGCTTGTCCGTATGGCCGACGTTGGTGAGGTTGACGCCATCATCACCGACCCGCCGTATTCCAGCGGGGCGCGCCGCGACGCGGACAAGCAAGTGCGCGGTGCGATGCTCCGAGAGATGGACGATGCGGATTGGTTCAGCCACGACACCATGACCGCGTGGGGCTTCGGCTGGTTCATGCGCGCCCTGTTCGCTGAGGCGCGGTCACATCTATCGGCGGGGGCACACCTGTACGTGTTCTGCGACTGGCGCCAGACGCCGAACGTCTACGCTATCCTGGAATCGTGCGGCTACCGGGTGAATCACTGTCTTGTCTGGCGCAAACCGCACTACGGGATGGGGTCGTGCTGGAGAAACCAGCACGAGAACATCGTGTTCGCTTCGCTCGGGATGCCTGCGCCGATGCTGAACCGGGGCGTCGGTAGCGTTCTCGACGCCGGTAATGTGGCTCCTGGAAAGCGCCTGCATCCGACCGAGAAGCCGGTATCGTTGCTCAGGCAGATCGTCTCGGCGATTCCCGCCCGGCGGATTCTCGATCCGTTCATGGGGTCTGGCTCCACTGGCGAGGCGGCGCTTTCTCTCGGTCGTGAGTTTGTCGGAATAGAGGTCGACCCGGCGCATTTCCTTACCGCGGAGGGGCGGCTGGCGAAGATACAGCCGGACATGTTCGCTTTGACGGAGACGCGATGATCACGGCGCAGCGGCTCGGCAACGGGACAAAGAAGATGCAGGCGGCTGGCCGCGAGTACGAGAAGGTAGCCGCGCAGCAGAAGCGGGGCATCTTTCGCGGGGCACGAGCGGGCCGCACGCTGGCGGCGAAGAAGCTCCGCGCCGAGAGCCGCATCCCGTCGAAGCAACTCAAGGCGCGGTTCAAGGCGACGCACACGGGCCTGACGGCGACGCGGAATCCGATCCCGGTCGAGCACCTGGGCGCGCGGCTCCGCAAGTCGGACAAGACGATCACGGTGAAGCGCGGCGCCATCGCGAAGCGGACCTATTCGCCGGGATTCGAGCGGGGCGGCCGGTACTACGCGCTCATCCGGTCCCGGTGGCGGCGGCTCAAGGGGCAGTCGGTGGCGCGGGCCTGGGTCGACATGGGCGACGTGGTCCGGGCGCGGATGGTCGAGGTATACCGGAAGCACATGCAGACGTGGATCGCCGGGGTGCGCCGGCGGGCAGGAGCGAAGAGAGCATGACGACACTGCAAGAGGTCATCGCGGAACCTTTCACCGTCTTCCGTCGTCCGTTCGCGGGGGTGAAGCCGGCGATCCCGGCGGTGAACCAGACGGCGAACCAGATCATCGCGGCGGGCTGGGCGCTGGTCGGCGCGCGGGGGAACAACTCGGTCAAGCGCGAGGGCGTGAAGCTCTCCGTCACGCCGGAGTTCCAGACCTACCGCGGGGCCAACACCCTCAAGGTTCAGGACCGCTGGATCGTCAGCGACGAGGCGATGATCGAGTTCTCGCTCGTCGACGTGTCGCACGAGGTGTTGGCGCTGGCGTTGCATCAGAACGTGACGACGTCGGGCGCCGGGGCGACGAAGTACAAGGAGATCGGATTGGGGCATCCCTTCGAGCTCCAGCGCAACTCCTGGCTGCTCTACGGCCGGTCGCCGGAGTCGGTCGCGAAGGACGTGACGAAGAACCGTTTCGCGCTCATCTGGGACGGCATCATCACCAGTGCGTACGAGGACATGCCGAGCCTTGACGCGCCGAGCGAGATCCCGTTCAAGGTCGAGCCGATCTCGCTGGACGCGGAGCCGGAAGTGTCGAAGTACGGCATCGTCAGGACGTGGGCGGCATGACGGCGCGCGTGGTCGACCTGGCGGAGGTCCTGGGACTGGAGCGGGACACGCTCCGCCTCGGGGATCGCGAGTGGCTGATCCGCTCGCCGGGCGAGCTGACGTACGTCGAGCGGGTCAAGGTTGCCCGGTTGATGGACTCGGTCAACAAGTCCGGCGGCGATGCAGAGGCCGATCTCGACGAGGTCCAGTCGCAGCGCGACGAGGTCCGGGAGCTGATCATGGTCGACGGCGGCGAGGGGATACCGGACGCCGGGCTCGACGTGGCGGTGTCGCTTTTCGCGCCTGCGCTGCTCGCGATGATGCGGGGGGTCGCGGCGGTCGGCGCGGCGGAGAAGCCGAAGCCGACCCCGCCGGACTCGCCCGCCTGATCTGCCGGCTCGCCGCGGCCTACGGCGGGCCGCCGGAGTCGTGGCTGACGGAGCGTCCGATGGCATTGGTCCGGGCGGCGCTCGCCGAGCTCGCCGCGGTCGACGCGCGCCAGGTGCTCGGCATGGCGAACGCGGTCGCTCTCGGCACCGGCTCGTTCAAGTCGCAGCACGACGCGCGGACGCTGCGCGAATCCTACCTGCGGGCGCTCCAGCCGGAGCGTCCTGTCGTCTACAGTGCAGAGCCGACCGCGGCCGAGCGGGAGGTCTTCGGCCTCGACCTGATCGAGCAGATGCGGGCCGAGGGGAAGCTGGTCTAGATGGCGAAGACGACCTACATCGACGAATTGAAACTGGTCGCCAACGCGGTCGGGTTCTCTGGCGCGCAGAAGGCGCTCTTGGCCGTGACGACTGCGATGGGCTCCGCCTCGGCGCTGGCGCTCAAGGCCGGCGGCGAGTGGGACGCGGCGACGAAGACGATCGTCGAGGGCACCGGCGCCACGGGCGAGCAACTCGACAGCCTGCAGGGGTCGTTCCAGGAGGTCGCGAAGTGGGGGCCCGGGGCGGCGACGGCGATCGCCGACCTGAATACTCACCTCGGCCTGACCGGGCCCGCCTTGGAGGCGGTCGCCGAAGCGGCGCTGAAGGCCAAGGTCGACACGAACCTGTTTGGCGACGTGGCCGCGCAGATGGGGCTCGACGCGCAGGGCGCGGCGACGCTGCTCGACCAGCTCACGGTGGCGTCGCAGCAGACGGGCGTCGACGTCGACCTGATGACGAAGTCCATCGGGCGCAACTCGGCGCGGTGGCAGGTCGCTGGCGGTGACGTATCCGACCTGACGGCGCTGGTCGTGCAGCTCGCCGACGAGTTCGGGCCGAGCGGCATCCGCGGCGCCATGACGGAGGTATTCGAGGAGGTCGACAAGGGCGTCATTCCGGCGTTCCAGTCGCTCGAGACGCAGCTCGGGGACACGACCGGCGCCGTCGAGCGGACGTACGAGGCGGGGCGGTCCTACCGCGACACGCTGGCGGAGATTGCCCGTGGCGCGATGGCGGCGGTCGGTCCGCACGGCGATCTGATCGGCGCGGTCGGCACGTTCGCGACGACGGCGATGGGCTTCCTGACGGCGTTCCCGGCGGCGGCCGGCGCGGTGGCCACCGGGGCGCGGGTGATGTGGGGCGCGCTGACCGGACCGATAGGGCTCGCCGCGGCGGGCATCGCGGCGCTCGTGACGGTCTGGGCTCTCTGGGGCGACGAGATCACCGGGTTCCTCAAGGGCGCCTGGAACAGCTTCCTCGGGGCCATCGAGAAGGGCCTGACGAAGATCGCCCCGCTGGCGGCGGCGATCGGGATCGACCTGCCGACGGATCTCGGCTCGTGGAAGTTCGCGCTCGAGGAATCGACAGAGGCGCAGGGGGACTCGAACGCGGCGCTCGAGGCGGCGGTGACGGCCGCGGGCGATGCTGCCGGGGGCATCGACACGGCGTCGACGGCGACGGGCACGTTGGCCGGGGCGATGCGCGAGGCGGCGGCGGCGGAGAAAGAGACGGAGGCGACGACCAAGCTATTGGTCGGCACGCTGGACAACGCGGCCTACTCGCTCAACTACACGGCGACGCGGTTCGAGCAGATACCGCCGGCGGTGGCCGGCTGGAACGCCGAGGTCCGCGAGTCGATCGGCCTGGTTCCGACGCTGGCCGGCGAGTTCGGCGGGCTCGTCCATGCGCTCGACCCCGGCGGGTTCGTCCCGGTGGCGCAGCAGTGGTCGTCGGCCGCGGCTCGCGAGATGGTGGACGCGGGCGACGAGGTCGCGGCCGAGTTCTCGGGCTCGTTCTTCAGGACGCTGTCCCGTAGCTTCGAGGGCGGCGGCGGGTTCATGGGCGCGTTGAAGTCGTCCATCTCCGAGGGCTTCGGGAACTTGTTCGCGGAGGGCGGCGCGCTGTCGGGCGTAGCGGACAAGTGGGGGCAGGCGATGTCGGCGATCGGCGGGATTCCGATCGTCGGGCCGTTCCTCCAGGCGTTCGGCCCGGCGATTCTCGGCGGCGTGATGGCGATCGGGAAGAAGGTCTGGGGCAAGCTCAAGGGGATGTTCGGCGGGCCGTCGGAGGTGGTGGTCGCGGCACGCGAGACGATGGCGACGTACGCCGGCACCATCGACGCGGACACGCTGAATCAGGACCGTCTGCGGGACTGGGTCGAGGGCGGGTTCACGGTCGACCACGCGAAGATCGTGACGCAGTTCCAGGACCTCGCCGAAGCGGCCGGCGAGGGGACGCAGGCGGGCGTCGACCTGTGGCTCGACTACCAGAAGGCGGTCGAGGACGGGAATCAGGCGGCGATCGATGCGGTGATGGCGCAGATCGAGGCGTGGGGCGGGAACGTCGAGGCGATAGACGCCGCGGCCGCGGCGGCGGCGGAACACAAGGCGGCAATCGACGGGATCAAGGATGAGCTGCTGGGGCTGCCGACGAAGGAGGCGATCGCCGATTTCGAGCTGCTGCGGGAAGCGTGGGCGGCGATGAGTCCCGACGAGCAGGCGGCGGCGCTCGAGAATTACATCGCGGCGCTGGAACAGGCGCAGGCGGCCGGTATCGCGTTGTCGGAAGCTGAGCTGGCGATGCTCGACGCGGTGAAGGCGCGGCAGGCCGAGATAGAGCTGGTGAAGGAGCAACAGGCGGCGGCGCTGGACGCGGTGAAGGAGCGGCAGGCGGCGGAGCTGGAGGCGCTGGAGACGGCCCGGACGGAAAAGCTAGACATGCTGAGGGCGGCGCAGGACGAAGCGCTGAACCTCATGCGAGAGGCGCAGAAACGGGAGCTGGACGAGCTCAAAGCCGCGCAGCGGGCCGAGCTCGACGAGCTGAAGGCGGCGCGTCAGGCGGCGCTCTCGGTCGTCGAGCAGGCCATCCAGCGGGAGCTGGAGGAGGAACGGATAAAGGTCAGGCTGCGGCTCGACCTGCAAGCCGCCGGGAGCGACGAGGAGGCGCAGGCGGCGGCGCACGCACGGGCGGCGGAGTCGGAAGCTCGGCTCGCCGACAACCGGGCGATGTCGGCCGCGATGGAGGAGGCGGAGGCGCGCATCCGGGAGCGGCATCAGGCTGAGATCGACGCGATCAATGAGAAGTGGGACGAGAAAGAAGCGCTGGTAACTACGCGGCACGAGACGGAGGTCTCGGAGCTGGAATCGCACCACGAGGCGACGCTGGCGAGCGAGGAGGAGTACTGGACGGAGAGCATCGCCGAGTGGACGCACCACTTCGACGTCGAGAAGCTGCCGCTGTTGAAAGCGAAGCACGCCGAGGAGCTGACCGAGCTGGAGGCGCACCACGCGGCCGAGCTGGCGAAGGTGACGGCGGCGGGCGACGCGATGGTTGCCGAGGCGCTGAGCACGGTCAACGAAATCAACGCGACGACGGACCTGCTCGAAGACAGGACGGTAACGATCACGACGGTGCATCGCACGGTAGGGGCCACCGGCGGCGGTGCGGCCGGCGGCGGCTCTGCCGGTGGCTCGGGATGGGTTCCCTTCGGCGGCGAGATGGCGGCCGGTGGCGCCGGCGTCGTCACGCGGCCGACGTTGTTCCTGGCCGGAGAAGCGGGTCGAGAGGGGTTCTGGTTCAGCGGGAACCGCGGGCAGGTGGCGCCGCCGCGGGCCGCCGGCGGTGGCGGGCCGACGGAGATCAGGCTGAGCGGCGACGACGTGCTCGACCTGATCGCCGGCCGGCTCGTGCGGATTCTGCCGCGCGAAGAGGCGCGGCTCGCAAGGTAGGAGGGCGACATGGGATTGGCGGTAGCGGGGGCGGATAGGGTGCTGGACGCCATCGCGGGGCAGGCGGTGGCGACGGGCGGCACGGTCCGGGCGCGGCTGCACACGGCCGACCCGCCGACGGCTGGTAACGAGCTGGCCGGCAACGGGTACGCCGCGGTGGAGCTGGCGGCGAACACGTTCGCGTTGGCGACGGACGCCGGGCACCGGGAGTTGCGGTTCCCGGCGATGGAGTTCTTCGCCGAGGCGGGGCAGGCGGCGCAGACGGCCCGGTCGATCGGTCTGTGGCACGGGGCGACGCTGGCGTGGTCGGCGGCGATCAACGTCGTCCCGAGGAACAACCGCGTGTTCTCGGACGCGGGCGACGTAGTGGCCGCGCTCCAGCTCGCCGGCGACGGGATGACGTTCACCGCGGCGGCGCTCGACCGAGCCCTGCGCGCCCTGCGCGGCGAGGCACTGGCGGCGCGGCCGAACATCCGGTGGGCGCTGCACTCGGCGGCGCTGCCGACGGGCGGCGACGGCGTGGCGACGAACGAGCTGACCGGCGGGGGCATCGACTCGGTGCCTGACGTGGCGTGGGGCAAGCTCACGTCGGGCGTCTGGCGGCGCATCCGGCAGACGGCGGTGGTGGACTTCGGGACGATGACGGGGAACGCGAACGCGGCGCCGGAGAGCATCGCGCTGTGGGACGGCCCGCCTGAGAACGCCGGTAGCGTGCTGCTGGCGTACCGGGCGCAGGTGGGCGTGTCGCTGCCGATCACGGGCGACGAGGTGACGGTGGCGGCGAACGAGCTCTACATGGGCGTCAACCTGCCGGGCGCGTAGCGTGAAACGGCTGCCGGTCGGGAACATCGTGGTTGTAATGCAGGCGATCTACGACGCCGCGGTTGCCGACAGCTTCGCGTTCCCGGCGAACGTCCTCTTCTACACGAGGTCGGCCTGATGGCGAAGATTGTATTGCCCATTGGCGCCGTCACCTTCACCTTTACTGGTCAGCTTGGGTGGAACCCAAATGGGGTCATCATCCCTGGCTCCTTTACGGCGTCTGGCTCGCCTCTTTATCTACGCAATATACGTATACGTGACTCAACTGCCGTTGTAGGGACTTCCAATAAAGGCAAAATCGATTTATACCTCAATCCCACTGAGTCAGGGCCAAGGACAACTGCGTCGGGGCGACAGGACTTGGTCGCAGGTTGGGAGACCAGTCAGCGCGCTCTTACTTTTTCTTTGGCCGGGCAAGATTACGTATTCAGGGGTCCAGATGCAGTTGGTTCAACCGACCGGGACCCCGCTGAGCCGTATCTGTGGCGACCCAACCAAGTAGCCCTACTAGGCAGCCTCATCACCGCCTACAACGCGGCCACCACTCAGCAGCAGGCAGCACTCACGCTCACGCTGGACGACGGAGCAGTCCCAAACGCCGCCGCCCCAACCATCGCCATCACGCCGGACATCTCGACCCTCGCGGAGACCGGGACGCAGCGGTTCACGGCGACGCCCACGGGCGGAACGTACGACACCCTGACCTACGCCTGGCGCATCGTCAGCGGAGGGGGCAGCCTCGACACGTCCTCGGGCAACACGGTTCTCTACACCCCCGCGGACGTTTCGGCCAACACGCCGGTCGTCATTGAGTGCGTCGCCACGGCGCGCGGCACCGGCTCCAACGCTGCCACGGGCACGTCGGACACGGTCACGGCCACCGAGGGGTTCACCGTCACATCGGTCGGTACGCCGGTCAGGGTCGCCGTCACCCGCCGCCATGCGCTACAGAGTCGTGGCGACTTGGGCATTACCGGGCCTCGCCGCGTCGCCGTCACCCTGCGTCACGCCACAGACGGCCGCGGCCGGCTGTTCGTCGGCGTGTTCGTGCCGGGGCAGAAACGGCTGCTTTGGAACCGGGAGCTTCTGCGATGGGGCGGCGACCTGCTGCTCTGGGGCGACGAGCGGGTAGCCGCCACGCTTCGCCACGCCACCCAAGGCGCCGGGGCCGTCGTAGAGCGGCAGGACCGCCGCGTAGCCGTCCGCCTGCGGCACGCCACCGAGGGCAGGGGCGACGCCGTAGAGCGGCAGGACAGGCCCGTAGCGGCCACCCTGCGGCACGCCACGCAAGGCCGCGGCTCGGTCTTCGTCGGCGTCGAGAAGCGCGTCGCCGTCACGCTGCGCCACCGGACACAGGGCGCGGGCGACCTCGGCGGCGACAAGCGCGTAGCCGCGTCCCTGCGGCACGCGCTCCAGGGCGCGGGCGACCTCATCATCCGGGGCGACATCCGCCTCGTCTCCACGCTGCGCCACGCCACCGAGGGCGCCGGCGATCTGTTCGTCGGCGTCGAGGCGCGCGTAGAAAGACGTCTGCGCCACGCGACAGAGGGCGCCGGAGACGTCTTCGTCGGCGTCGAGAAGCGCATCCAGGCGACACGCCAGCACGCGACAGAGGGCGGCGGCGACGCCGTCGAGCGGCAGGACCGCTCGTTCGCGGTCAGGCTCCGGCACGCGACCGAGGGGCACGGGATCGTCCTTGTCGGTGTCGAGCAGCGTCTCGCCGTGCGGCTGCGCCATGCGATGCAGGGGCGCGGCGGGCTCCAGGCCGACGAGATCATCATCGGCGGGATCTCGCTGTTCGACGAGCGGATCGCGGGCGGCTGGCCGGGCGTGGCCGACAACCCGACGCCGGGCGTGCTGCTGGCCGCCTCGCGCGGCGCCGCGGGCGCACAGCGGGCGCGCGTCGTCGCCGGCGACCTAGCCGACAGGCGGGCGGCGACGGCGCTCTCGCGCATCTACACGACGGGCCCGGCATGGGTAGGCCGCCTCGGTCTGTCGGTGTCGGGCTCGACGGCCCGGCTGGAGCTTGCCCTGGCTCCGACCGCGGACGGCACGGGCACGGCGGCGGGGCCGTCCCTGACGGGCGCTGCGCTCGCGCGTCTCGGGGTGGTCATCAGTGCCGGTGGGCGGCAGACGGCGATCAGCTTGAGCGAGGTCCGCGCGTCCGACCCGAGCGAGCCGTACGAGTGGACGCGGGTCGCGACGGTGGACGACATCGCGGTCGCCGCCGCGCTCCAGGCCGGCGGGCCGGCGCAGGCGGTCATCGTCGACCGGCTGCACAACAACATCGCGTGGTCGCTCCTGGAGTGCGGGGCGACGCGCGAGCGGGAGACGGCCGGCGAGGGGTCGTGGCGCGTCTTCGTCGACGTCGATGAGGTGACGGCGTGGCTCGAGCGGGTGGCGGTCCGCGGCACGCTCAATAACCGCGGCGAGGCGACGGTGGCGCTGTCGCTCCGGCCGGAGGCGTCGCCGTGGCCGGGCGGGGCGCCGCTGAGCGGGCAGGATGTGACGATCTTCTGGGACGAGACGCCGGCTCCGGGGCACGTCGTTCGACGATTCGCCGGGCGCGTGGTCAACCCGAAGACGATCCTCGCCGCGGCGGCGCGGCGGCTGGACATCCAGATCCCGGCGGTCAGCTACGCCGCCCGGCTCGACCGGCTCCTGATACGGGAGTTCCACCGGACGCGGCCGGAGAGCACGATCCCGGAGGCGGTGGTGAACATCGTCAGCCAGTGGGCGGCGGGCGAGGGCTTCGAGACGTTCGGAGTGCAGAGCAGCAACCTCGCGGGGTCGCACGTCTTCGACCACGTGCCGGTCAGCGACGCGCTCGACGCCTTCGCCGGGCAGCTCGGCGGATACTGGTGTGTCGACCCCTACAAGTCGATCGTGCTGCGGGCGACGGACGACGCGCCGATCTATCCGGGCGAGACGCTGACGGCCGGCGACTTTCGGACCGTCAGCCGGAAGGTCGACGAGCAGCTCCTGCGGACTGCGCAGGTGGTCGTCGGCGGGTCGCCGCAGACGGGCCAGCGGCGCCAGGAGCGGACCGGCGACGGGGTCCGCCGGCAGTTCCAGCTCGACTATCGGCCGGAGCGGGTGATCAGCGTCTCGGTCAACGGGGTCGCGCAGTCGTTCTCGACGAACGAGGGCGACCCCGCGCAGTGGCTCGTCGACCAGCAGGCCGGCACCATCACGCAGTCGCCGAGCGAGGCGGTGCTCGGGGCGGCCGCCGTGCTGGACGTGATCTACGACTACAACTTCCCGATCGTCGTCGCGCGCGAGAACCGGACCGCCGTCGGCCGCTACGGGCGCACGTGGGCGGTCGAGCAGGACTCCAGCCTGGACACGGTCGAGGCGGCTGACGAGCTGCTGAACCGGCTGCTGACGCGGCACGATCATCCGACGGTGATCATGACGTTCGCCGGCGGGCTCGGGACGCGGGCGGTCGGCCTGGTCGAGGGGCTGCGGGTGCCGCTGCGGGTGCCGGAGCTCGGCATCGACGGCGAGACGTGGCTGTGCGACGACGTCGAGTTCCGGTGGGCGGGGGCCGGCGTTCGGGAGGTCGACGCGACGTTCCAGCGGTCGTCGCACGAGGCGCTGTTCGAGGCGCCGTTGAAGGCCCGCCGGCGGCTGACGACGCCGACGCAGCCGCTCGAGGGCGCGCGCATCGTGACGGCCGGGGGCGGCGAGATCAACCCCGACGCGCTGACACGCGAGGGCCTGAAGCTGCCGGCGACGCTGGCCGGGTCGCCCACGTCGGTGAACCGGAACGAGGATTGGGACGACATCGAGGGCGCGGCCATCGCGCCGCTCGACGGCGACAACCTGCCGTCGAGCATCGTCCGGTGGGCGGCGACCGCCGCGGTGCGCGGGGGCGGGGTGACGGGCTACGTCCGGCTCTGGAACCGCACGCGCGGCGTGGCCGTGGGGCGGGTGGCGCAGGTGAGCAGCACGTCGCCGGTGTCGATAGCCGTCGGGCGGATCACGCTGTCGGCGGGGCTGAACGCGTACACGCTACAATGCCGCAAGACGGGCGGGGGCCGCTTCGACGGCGTCCGCGTCTGGGGCGGGACGGTGGAGGTGGGGACATGATGCAGCGGATGCTGGCGGCGCTTCTGGCCGCCTCGCTCGGGGTCGCCGGCGTGAAGGCGCAGGATCTGATCGAGGCCGAGGTCGTCCTGACCGAGACGGTTTTCACGCAGCGGCTCGAGGCGGGGGCCTTCTCGGTCGATCTGGAGCAGCTGTTCAGGACCGCCGTGTTCCCCATCGTGGCCGACGCCGATACGGGGACGGGGGGCGTGCAGTGCCCGGCGGGGATGGTGGAGTTCACCGGGCTCCGGGGGCGGTTCCCTATCGGCTTGACGCCGAACGGGACGCTCGGCGGGGCGCTCGGGGCGGCCTACGCCGACAGCGACGGGCCGGTGCGGCGGGGCGGCACGGCGCAGACGCTGACGGCTTCGTTCTCGGGGTCGGACATCGTCATCGCGGCTCACCAGCACGGGTTCACCGGGACGCGGGCGACGATCTCGGCGCACCAGCACGGCTTCTCTGACTCGGCGACGATCACGGCTCACAACCACGGGTTCTCTGACTCGGCGACGATCACGGCGCACAACCACTCGTTCAGCGGGTCTATTGGGAGCCACACCCACTTCGTTAGCGTGGGCGGCGGTAACCATAATCACTCATTCTCGGATTCCCACACACACACAGTGTCATTGGACCCAGACGGGTCGCATAGACACGAGTACGGAGACAGACCGGGAGGAACCGGAAGTTTCGTGCAAAGTGGAAGTGGTGTTGGTGGCGGCTTAACGGACCGCAATACGGGAACAGCCGGCAGTCACGACCACTCGGGCGCAACGGGATCGACAACAGTCAGTGGAAATACGGGATCTTCAACCGTCAACATCTCCGGCAACACCACATCAGGCGGCGGGGGAACCCTCTCCGGCAACACCGGCAACGCCGGCGGGGGCACGGTCAGCATCTCCGGCAACACCGGCAACGCCGGCGGCGGCACGGTCAACATCCAAGGCAACACCGCCTCGGGTGGGGCCGGCACCCTGACCCCCGCGGGCACCATCGGTTCAGCAGGCGGCGGACGCCTGACCCCCGCCGGCAGTGTCGCCGTCACCAACGTCACGAATCAGGCCGAGCCCGCCCCGGCCCGACAGGTCATGTGGTGCCGCCTCCAGGCGGCGTGAGGGAACCATGAAGGATAGCGACCGCACGCTGCTGCTCGTCTCGGCCCTCGTCGCCGCCATCGTCGCGGCCGGCGTATCGCTCCTGACCCCGGACCCCATCGCCGACGCCGCCGACGCGCAGGTAGCCGGGCTCGCCGACTGTCTCGACGCCGCCGGCCGGCGGCTCGCTGCCGGCGACGCGGCGCAAGCCGACGAGTGGCTGCGCTGCCTCCAGGCGGGCACCTGGGACCCGGTACGCGTTCTCGGCCGCGCCCCGGCGGTCGACGCGGTCCTGGCGAGCCACACGCCCCGGCTGGACGCGCTGGTGGACGGGGCCATCGGGGCGGAGCACTCGCACGCCGGCGGCGAAGGGCACGGGCACCTGCTGGCCGGCGACACGGCGACCCTGGCCGCTCTCGGGGCGGTCTACACGAGCGCAGCACGCGAGCTGCGCGGACTGGAGTGGTGATGACGACGAACAGGATGCTGACGGGGGCTTTCGTCGCGGCCGGGGTCGGACTTGCCGCCCTCGGGGTGTCGATGATTGCGACGCTCGCGGTGGCACAGGACGACGACCCGTTCCGGTTCGTGCCGCCGGCCGACCCGCCGCCGGAGCTGTCGGTGACGGCGACCCCGAGCGTGGCCGTGCCGCTGTCGGCGGATGCGTGCAACGTCGCGTTCACGCCGTCGGCGGGCTGGACCGTCAGCCTCGCCGAGCCGTTCGCCGGCGCCACCTGCGACGTCGGGGCGGACGACCCCGCCGGCGCCGTCCGGTGGCGGCTCGAGCACGAAAACGACGCCGGCAAGACGATCGTGCTGATCTTCGAGGGCCGGCACACGTCCGGGGCGACGGCGAGGGTGGCGGTCTCGGTGGTGATGCAGGAGGGCACTGCGGAGATCTCGCGCTCGCGTGTCACGGGCACCCACTACCACGTGTTCCGGTCCGTCGGCCCGGCGGGTCCGCCCCACGAGCACAGCTACACGTTCTCGCCGTACGCGCGGGTGGATTGAATGGCTGATGCGGAGCTGACCTCGGGCGCCGTCCGCGGCCGGGTCATCGCGACGACCGACCACGCCCTCGGGCTCGACCCCGCGCAGCCCGACGCGGCGGACGCTGCGAAGACGGATACCTGGGCGGCCACCTTCCTGACGCTCCTGCGGGCCTTCCCGGCGGCGCTGACGGCGACGGAGCGGGAGACGATCCGCTCGGCGCTCGTCAGCCGGCAGACGCTCGCCAGCGCGGCGGCGGTGGCGTGGAACGTCGACGCCGGATCGGTGGCCGACCTGACGCTAACCGGGGCCGTGACGGTGTCGCTCTCGGGCGGCGTCGACGGCACGGCGGCGCTCCTGCGGGTCGTGCAGGACGGCGCCGGCGGTCGCGCGCTGACCCTGTCGAGCCGTATCGGCATGGGCGGGCGGCAGGCGCCGGCCATCGCGCCGGGTGCGAACGAGCGGACGTATCTGTTCTTCCACCGGGTCGGCGCGGTCTGGACGTACATCGGGGTCATCGCGGATGAGTAGCGACCTCCTGATGCTCATGCCGGCGTTCTCGGGGCGGCTGATAGAGCTGGCGACGTTCGTCGTCCGGCCGGGCCCGACCTTCGGCGGGGACGCCAGCTTCGGCTGGCTGGAGGGGCGCGGGTTCGGCAACCTCGTCAGCGCGTCGGCGACACGCGACTACGAGGCGCGGAGCGGCGAGATCAGGACGGTCAACGGCATCTTCGGGTTCTTCACGCCTACCTTTGTCGGCGTCCGGCTGTCGGTGGAGTCGAACACGCCGATGCAGGACATGCCGGACAGGATCAGGATCAGAAACAGTCAGGGCCTCGCCGAGTTCGCGCCGGACACCGGCTTCGCGCGGCGGGGTCTCGGCTCTCAGGCCGATTACGCGTACCGGTCCGGGGCGAGCGGCGTCAGCGCGAGTCAGGCGCTTGTGGTGACGCTCGATTCCACGGTGACGCTGTTCTACGGGTAGAATCCAGACATGCCAATCAGCGCGGAGACGAAGGTCGGCGACGCGGTTCTGCGGACGATCGCGCTGGCCGCCGGCGGGCGGGCGACGGTCGCCTTCCACCGGATGCCGAACGACGACGAGCCGGTCTCCTGGGTCGTCCGACCCGCGGCCGCGGCGTCGGTCCAGGTCGAGTACTCGCTGAGGCCCGACGGCGATGCGTGGGTAGGCCACGACAGCTCGCCGTTCGACGCCGCCGGGCAGGACACCGAGACGAATCCGGTCGCGCGGCTCCGCTTCACGGCGGTCGGCGGGGCCGTGGTGGTCGACGTGCTGGTGTCGCAGCGGAAGTACCCCGTGGGCGCGGTCGCCATCACCGAGAGCTAGATCATGGGATTCGGCGACAGAGCGACCGGGGGCGGTGGCGGCGGCGGATCGGGCCTGTCGTCTGGACAGGTGCAGGCGCTGATCGACGCGGCCGAGGTCGACCTGCGCCGGAAGGCCGAGGTCGTCTCGACGGCGGCGAACCGGCAGCTCGCCGAGGCCGACCGCGGGAAGACGATCCGGCTGACGGGATCGACAGCCCGCACGTTCACCACGGCGGCGGGCCTGCCTGCCGGATGGTGGGCGCGGCTGCTGAACACGGCGACGGAGGATCTGACGTTCGACGTCGGAATCGCCGACCGCATCATCGGGGCGGGCCAGACGCGCGTAATCCCGCCGGGCGAGTGCGTGGCGGTGCAGGCCCTCGGCGCCGCTACGTGGGCCGGCATCACCGACACCGAGCAGGGCGACGGCGGCGAGGGCGGCACGGACGCGACGGCGCGGGAAGCGGCGGCGACGGCGCAGGCCGCGGCCGATGCGGCCGGGACCACGGCGGCGGCGAACACCCGCGAAGCCGCCCGGCTCCAGCTCGAGATCGAGGCGAACCGGGACAGCGCGGCGGACGCTAGGCGTATCGCGGTCGCCAATCAGGGCGAGTTCCCCAACTATCGGAGAGCGGCCGATCAGGACGTAATCGACAGGCGAACGGCGGCGGCCATCCCGGAGCGCGTGCCGGACGCGCCGGCCGCGGCGGCGGAGGCGCGGACTTACGAGCTCGGCGTCGGCACCGACGGCGCCACGGGCTGGGTGCGGGGCGCGGCCGCGGCCACGGATCAGACCGCGCGGGATGCCTCGGCGGCGGCCCAGACCACGGCGAACAGCGCGCTGGCCCGCACGCAACGGCTCCGGCCGGTGTCGCAGTGGGTCAGGGGCCTCGGCGCGCAGACGCTCTTGCTGGAGTGGAAGCCGAACGGCCCGGTGGCGAACGCCGCCGCCCTCGGCGTCAACGTCAGCGGCGTCAACGTCGCGGGTATCACGTCGCCGTCGGCTATCGCGGCGGGCGACCGGCAGGGTGTGGTCGTGTCCGTGGCGGTGAACGCGGCCAACGCGGGGAGCATCGACAGGGCGCCGAACACCGGCGCCGGCCACGTCGAGATCCAGGTCACGCACGGCGGCGTGACGGACACCTGCTGGATGGGCGTGTCAACTCCGCGGGTCGAACGTCTGGCGAACGAGGCCGCGTACAACGCGATCACGACGAAGAACCCAGGCACGATCTACTGGTGGCCGTAGATGCTGCGATTCGGAGCCGAGACCCCGGCCGCTATCCGCTTCGGCGGAGCCACGCCCGCCGGTATCGCCATCGGCGCGACGAAGGTGTGGCCGCCGGCCACGGCCGACCGCCCCGGCACGCTGACGCACGGCGTGACAAGCCAACGCGGCGGCGGGGTCAATATCGCTTCGGTGCTCTCCGACCCCGACGGGATCAGGTCGATCGACGCGGCGAGTATCCTTGCGACGGACGGGCGTCGGCAGGACATCAGCTCCGCGTGGGTCCGCCGGGACGCCAACAGCTTCACCCACACCGACAACCGCAGCGGCAACCGCTGGCGGGCCGCGACGATGTCCGTAACCTATACCGACACCAACGGCGTCCAGTCGACGCTGACCGCCGACTGGAGCGTCTGAGTTGGGCCGGCGGCCGGCCGGCTGGCCTTTCCTGGTCTCCTCGCCGGGGGGGGTGGTCGGTCGCCGGTCCGTCGCCGGGGTGCTACAATCCCGGCGTCGACTACCGTGGGCCGGGGGGCGTGCTCGTGCGAGGGCGCTCTCCGGCCCGTTCTGTAGGGAGGTCCAGGTGGCGGCGATGGAATCGACGAGGGGGCGCGACGTGCTGGCGGTGCTCGCCGTTCTGGCGCTGCTCGTCGGCCTGACGGGAGGATGTCTGTGAGCGAGCAGCAGAAGACGATCGACGCGCTCTGGCCGGTGGCGCACGCCGCGGCGTCCCACATCGCCGAGTGGCACACCTGGGACAAGGGCGGCGCGAACCACCAGCAGTTCGGCGACCCCGCCAACGGCGGCTGGGACGGCTCGCGATACATCGCGGGCGCGTTCGCCGAGCCCGGCGTCGTCGAGTACCGCCTGCGGGGCGGAGCCGACGTGCGGATTACCGGTATCGAGGTCGCCGGCGTGCGGCCGGAGGACGTCGAGGTCGGCCCCATCGAGCCGACCGGGCCGCAGCGGGTCGTCCGCGCGCAGGTCATCCCGAACCGCAACACGACCCCTCGCGACGTGCCGTGGGAGCTCCAGTACCGCGACCTCCAGGCCGAGACCGCCGCGGCGACGGTGGCGAAGGAGGTCGGCGCGTCCATCGCGGCGGGCATGCGCCAGCAGGTCGGCTACGGCAGCGAGGCCTACGGCATCACCGGCGAGACCGAGCTGACCCTCAACATCGAGGCGTCGGTCAAGGCGGCGTGGGAGGACACGTTCACGTCGCACCGGGAGCACGAGGTCGAGAGCAAGCGGGACATCGTCATCCCGGCCATGAGCGAGACGGTCCTCGAGCGGGTCGAGACGGTCGGCCCGGCGCGCCAGGTCATCCGCGCTCGGGGCGCCCTCAAGTTCGGTATCCGCCTGCACGCCCCGGGCCACTTCGTGCACTCCTGGGATAGCATGGCGGACTTCTCCGCGGCGCTCCAGGGCATCGAGACGAAGAGCGGCAGTCAGTGGCTCGGGTTCTACCAGCGGTGGCCGGTGCCGTCGGCGAAGCTGGAGCCGTTCCGCGGGACGATCTACTCGGAGATCGAGAGGGTCCGGGAGTTCGAGGAGGCGTCGAACGTGCGGGTGGACATCCGGTCGATCCCGCTGGACGACGCCGCGCGGCTGCGAGAGGCCCTGTATGTGGTGGCGCAGGGCGCGGCGGATGAGACGCTGCGGTCGCTGGCCGCAGCCGAAGCCGGGGCCTGATGGACTTCATCCTCGAGTTCATCGACTACGCGATCGGCGACGACACCGACATCGTCGACCTGCTGCCGCTGGTCGTGCTCGGGTTCCTGCTCGTCGCCGTCCGCTACCTGCGCTCGCTCGTGCTGCGGGTGCTCGTCGAGCTCGGGGCGCTGCGCGAACGGATCGACATCCTCGGCGAGATTCGGCGCATCGGAGGCAACCGTGAAAATCACCCATGACGACGACGGGAGCGGGAAGCTGCTGTTGGTCCGGCTCGGCAGGACGATCGACGTGCTGCAGCCGGGTCAGTCGATGACGATCGCCCCGAAGACTGACGGGGAGACCGCCATCACCGTCCAGCACGGCATCCCCGGACAGGATCGATGACGGCACGGATCATCAGTGACCGGCTCGTCGTCGAGCACGACCCCGCGCTGTGCGCCGGACCCGGCCGGCTGGAGTTCGTTCTTCGCGAGCCGCTGGTCGTCGAGGTCGACGGCGTGCGATACCGGGCGCCGGCGGGCACGTTGACCGACGGCGCGTCGACGCCGCGGGCGTTCCGCAACCTCGTTCCGCGCGTCGGCCGGCACATCTACGGCGCCATCATTCACGACGCCGCCTACCGCGGCGCTCTGGAGCGGTATTGGTGCACGCCGAATCTGACGAAGTGGGTCAAGGATGAGAGCTCTCGCCCGTGGGCTGACCGCGCCTTCCTCGCGCTCATGGCCGCGGCGCACACCGGGCGGCTGACCCGCTGGATGGCGTACCGGGCCGTGCGGTGGTTCGGGCGGCGGGCGTTTCAGGGGGCCGCGTGATGGACATGTCGACGGTGGGGCTCCTGGCGGCGCTGGCGGCGGCGTTCGCGGCCGTCTGGCAGGCACGGACCGCCGCCGCGGCCGACCGCCGGGAACGGCAGGACGACCGCGTCGAGGTCGGCCGCTGGCGGGAGCGGACGGAGGCGCGGCTGGAGAGCCTCGAGGCGCGTATCGTCGACCGGCCTCGCACGGCCGAGGTCAAGTCGATGGTCGAGCGGATGCAGAGCGAGCTGACGAGGCGGGCCGACCTGGCCGCGGCCGACCACAAGGCCCTGCGAGAGCTGCTCGAGGGCATCCGCGACGAGCTGCACCGGGTCGACGGCAAGCTCGACCGGCAGTCCGCCGGCTGGCTCGGCCGCCTGCGGGGGTGAAACATGGACGGGCTGCTGCTCGGCCTCGCCATCGTCGCGGCCGCCCTCATCCTCGCGTGGCGCCGTCAACCGGGCCCGGCGGTCCCGGTAGAGGTCCGGCAGGGGCGCGGCGGGCGGTGGCGGTGGTCGGCGACCCTGGCCTCCGGCCGGCCGATCGTACCGGCCGGGAACGCCGGCTGGCGCACGCCTCGAGCGGCGGCGCAAGACGCGCAGGCTGCCTTTCCGCATCGTCGTATCCGGGTCCGCATCGTCCAGCCTGACCGCGCGTCCTGACCTTGGGCCGCGTGCTATCCTGACGCACGTCGTGGACAGCCGGGGGGAGTCGACCACTGGGAACGCAGGCTGCCTCGGTCTGCGCGGTTGATGTCCACTCGCATCCTCGGCGGTTCCCAAGCCTCCGCTTCCGGTGCTCCTACCACCGGGGGCGGGGGCTTTCTGCTATTCTGACAATCCAGCCGGCGTGCTCGGGGCGGGGCGTTGCCGGCCGCCATTCCAGAACCGCCTCGGGCCTCATACTGGAGGGGGCCGGCCATGATTCATCGCAAGGAACCCGTAACCCTCGGGCTGCTGCTCGTCGCGGTCCTGACGCGCCTCGTGAACGAGTACCTGCCACCGGAGGCCCTGGCTCTCGTGCCGGTCGAGTATCAGGGCGAGATCGTCACCTACGCCGCCCTGGGCATCCTCGCGCTGCTGGCGCGGTTCTCGGTAGTCTCTCCGGAGACGCACGAGCGCGAGAAGCTGCGCGTCGGCGAACAGCTCCGGGATATCGAGGCGGAGAAGGCACGACGCGCGGCTCGTGGTAACGGTGCCAGAGCGGCGGTGGCCGGCGTCATGCTCGGGGCGCTCCTGCTCTGGCCGGCCGCGGCGGATGCCCAGCTCCGGGAGGCGTTCGAGCAGCTCGCCGGGGAAGCCGAGCAGATCGCCCGCGAGGCCGAGCAGTCCGGTAGGGAGGCCGCCGGAGACGGTCTGCGGGCGGTGGCCGACACCGTTGACGGCGGCGGGCAGTCGGGCCCGGCTGCACCGGTCGGACGCTACGAGGGCGGGTCCCAGATCCGGGCGTTCGACTGGATCATCATGGGGATCGTGCTGCTCGCCGTCGCGGCGGGGGTGGCCGCCTACCTGCACACGCGGCCGAAGGAGGCCGGTGACGGCGCCGGCGACCGGATGACGCAGATCGCGAGCGAGGCTTTCGGCGTCGTCGTCATGGGCGGGCTCTTCGTCGCCGCGGCGTACCTCGCCCAGCTCTACGAGCATCAGGAGTTCATCGCGCAGGTCCGGGCGCCGGAGATCGAGGGCGTCCTGAATCAGCGGCACATGTGGGCGAAGAGCGCGGCCGACGGGTTTCTCGCGATGCTGCTCGGGGTCGTCGTCGACCGCGTGCTGAACCGGGAGGCGCTGTTCTCCGAGGTCGTCTCGAATCGCGCGCTTCCAGGTCGCGAGCACGTCTTCGTGCCGCTGGAGCCGACCGCGCAGGCCGGCATGCTCATCTACTACGGTCTGAGACAGGCGGGCCTGTTCTACGTCGTCGCCTACGGCCTGGGGAGCTGACGATGGATGCTGTCGAGCTGGAGCTGAACCGCCTGGAGCCGCCGCCGTCACCGCCCGGGCCACCTCGTCGTCCGTGGCTGCGGAACCTGGTGATGGGTGTGGCGACGGGCGCGCTGGCGTCCATCTTCGCGGCCGCGGTCCAGGATCGTATCGACGCCTTCACCGCCTCGCCGGCGGATATCGCCATGCGGGCGCAGCTCGACGCCGGGGCCGAGCCTCACCAGCTCCGGGCGCCGCCCCTGCCGCCGGCGCCGGCGGTCGTCGAGGAGCCGGAGCCGCTGACCCGCGCCGAGCTGCGCGGCTTGCAGCTCTGGGTGCTCGCGAACATGGACGACCGCCTCGACGCCCCGGCAGAGGTCTACATCGCGCAGGTCCACGCGGAGAGCAGGCACAGGTGCGACGCGGTGTCGCCGGCGGGCGCCGTCGGCTGCGGTCAGTTCCTCGAGGGCGCCTGGACGGACGTGCAGGGCCAGCTCCCGCCGGCGTGCCGACTGGAGAACGGCGACATGCGGGCCGACCCGATCTGCGGCCTCATCGCGAACGTGCTCTACATGCGCCTGACGGGCCGCTACGCGCGCCTGCCGGGCGGCAGCGACCACGCGCTCCGGTTGCACGCGTACAACGCCGGGGCGGGCTGGACGAAGAAGGAGATCGCCGCCTGCGCGATGACGCCGGGCTGCGACCCGACGTCGTGGGAGGGCGGGCTCGAGCACGTCTGCCTGCGCTCGGCCGCGGCGTGCCGGGAGACGGCCGGATACGTCGAGAACATCATGGGCGACTACGCCGGGCAGGTCCGCGACGGCGACATCGAGCTCGACGTCCCGGAGCCGGCGCGGCGGCGGATCTCGCTCGGGGTGGACGCCGGCGGGCAGGTCGGCGCGCGGTTCGACTGGAGCTTCTGACGGGGTATGATCTCTCGGTGATGACGGTGGAGCCTTTTCAATTTCCAGGAGGATAGAAGGACATGCGACGGATGATGATGATCGGGATGCTCGTCGGGGCGATGCTGGCGATCGGCTCGCCGTGGGGCGGCGACGCCTTCGCGGCCGTCCAGGAACCGCCGGCGGGCGAGGTGCAGGAACCGCAGGTCGACGAGGTCGGCGAGGTCGTCGAGGCGCCGGAGGTCGCCGACGAGGTCCAGGTCGACGAGGTCGACGCCGAGAGCGACGACGCCGAGAGCGACGCCGGCGCCGAGGGGGCCGTCGACGATGTCCAGGTGGACGCCGGCGCCGGGGACGCCTCGGAGGTCGAAACGACTCCTGCTCGGCTTACCCTGGCCGACGTCGTCGGCGAGCTGAGGGGCGCGATCCAGGGCATGGCCGACAACGGCGCCGAGGCGCGCCAGACGGCGGGGGTAATGGCCGACGCAGAGCTTGCGCTGGCCAATGCGCGGGAGGCACATGCAACGGCGCTGGCTCGGGCCGAGGAGTGGAACGGACGGATCCGTTCGGCCGCGCAGTCGCTGGTCGACTTCGTGACGGCGGAGTTCCTGACGGCGGCGGAGTAGCCGCACCCGCCCTCCGGGTGGACTGGAAACGGGCCGGACGGCCTAGAGTCGTCCGGCCCGTTCTGCGTTCAGGGCCTCCTGCCACGCGGGGATGGCTGAGTAGAGCATGGGGAGCTCGCGCCGGTGGACGGGGTAGACGCGCTCCTCCCGGTACTGGCGGATCTGGCCGGTGGTGTCGAGGTAGTGGTGGCAGCACTGCACGAGTCGGCCGCGGTCGTCGCGGCCGAGGTCGCTGAACGTCCCGCGGTGCAGTCGCTTGATCGTCATGGGGCGATTCTCCGATTCGCGTTCTGAGGGCATCGCAGGGGTCCAGGCGTCCGAAACGTCACGCGAGGGGGCGTTCGTTCAACCTGTGGCGGTTTCTGTGGCTTGCTGCCGGGTTTTCAGCGCGGGCGACATCGGGCTGTAGCGTCCGCAGTCGGCGCCGGCCTGGGTCTCCGGCCAGAACGAGACGAGGGTGCGGCGCTCGGCGAGCACGGCGCGGGGTCCGTCGACGACGCACCGGCCTTTCGCCGTGCCGTCGACGCTCTCGGGGTCCGGGCCGATGCGGCGCCAGAACACGCAACCATCGCACCGGGCGGAGCGGTCGAACACGTCGGCATGGGGTCGATTCACGGGGTCTCCCCTTCGGCCTTCGCGACAGCGGCATCAACGCGGTCGAAGACCTCGGGCCATCCATTCCGAATGATGGCGACAGCCTTCAACGCCTCCAGCATGTCCGGCGCGGCGGCGATGAGGTCTGCATCGGCGCGGTTGCCGGTCCCGAAGGTGGCAACGGTAACGTCGTCGTCGGTGCGTATACAGCCGTACCCGCCGCGGAAGGTGCTGCGGTGCCACGGCCCCGGCGTGTGCTTGCTCATGGTGTCTCCTCTGGCGGCAGGTACCGCCCGCGCTCGGCGGGCGACGTCTCGGGCCAGCCCGGTGCGCCGCCGGTGTGCTCGCACTGGCCGTGCTTCGCTCCGCAGAGCGTGCATGTCGTCGGTGGCGCCGAACCTCGCCGGCGGGCGACGGCCTTCCGTTCCTGTTTCACTGTGACACCGGGCAGCTCGGCCGCGGTCGCGATGTCGGCGCCGGCGACGTTGGCGAGGATCTTCCGCAGCGTCGGGACGTGCAGCTTGAGGGCGGACCGAAGGAGGCTCGCGTGGGCGTGGTCGGCCGGCAGCTCGAGGATCCGCTGGAGCACGGCCGCTTCGTCGGCGATCGTGAGCGTCCAGGTCTTGCGGCCGGGCCCGGTCTTCGGCGGCGGGGTCGACTCCACGGCCGCTTCGACGATGGCTTTCGCAGCGGTGCCGTGGGCGGCGTTCCGGTTGGCCTCGACGGCGTCCCGGATGGCCTGGTCGCGCTCGGCCTTCGCTCGGGTCTCCTCGGCCGCGTCCCAATTCCCGAGGAGGCGTGCGACGGCGTCGGCCCGGAGCTTCGGCGCTGCGAGAACGAGGTCGATCCGTTCCCGGAAGTATGCGCCGATCTGATGCAGGCGGCTCCTGTAGGGCTTGACGGTGTCTTCGGTGTCGAGGATGGCCGTCTTGAGGTCGTCCCATGTCTTCCGGCGGGCGGTCGCCTCGTCGGCCGTGGTGATCGGGGTGAGGGGGCAGGCGTCGGTGAGCTGCTGCGCTCTCGCCTGCGCCTGCTGGATCGACGTGCGCTGCATGGCCTCGTCGACGAAGGCGACGACGGCCGCGTGATACTCGGGCATGGGCGGGGCTCCTGGGTGATGACGATGTTCGCAGCGGCGACACGGCAACCGGCGACCGGGTCAACCCCTTGTCCCGGTCTCCGGGTCTGGATACCGCATGGGTCGACAGCGCGGCATGCCGTGGACCGACCGGCGCTCGCCGGCCGGCTCTACCTCGCCGCTGCGAACCTTGTGGCCCGGATCAAAACTCGAAAAGTGCCGACCGGCTGATCCCTGCAATGCGCCCGGCGTCGGCGTGGGGCTCCCCACTTCTGAGCGGCCGATGAGCCCCTGTTCCCGCTCTCTTGCTCCTACTCGTCGCGCTCGGCTTCGCGGAGCACGGTCTCGACGGCCTCGAAGACGTTCGATACGTGCTGCCGGCCTCCCTGCCGGCCCGTACCTTCGTAGAACGCGCGGGCCAGCTCGTCGAGGGCCGTGTTCAGGTCGTCGTTCCCGGTGTCGAATCCGGGCTTGTCGCTCCGGTCGCGTCTCGGCATGTCTGTCTCTCCCTGATTCGGGCGTGAGCTGCCACCAATTCACGCGAGATCTGTTCTGGCGTCCATGTGGCCATGTCCAGAAACACGCGGTCCCATCTCACATTCCCGCGAAAGGGTGATTGGTCGGGGCGGCGGCTGCCGGAGCTGCGGCGGCTGGCGCGGTCGGTGCCGGTGCAGCGGTCGCCGCAGGCGCGGCGGGCGCTGGGGCCGCGGCCGGCGGCGCGAACGCCGCGCCGGGGTCGAACGAGGGCGTCGCGGCTGCCGTGGGCGTCGCCGTAGCGGGCAAGGCGGGCTGCGCCGGTGCTGCGGCTGCGGGAGCTGCCGGCGCGGCGGCAGGGGCGGCGGGTGCCGGTGCAGCGGCGACCGGAGCGGCGGCAGGGGCCGGAGCTGCTGCGGCCGGCGGGGCGGTCGGCGTGAAGACGAGCTCGACCACCCGGTCGACGGTGGCGCGGATGGCGGCGAGCTCGCCGGCATCGGCCTCCTCGGTGGCGCGTAGCAGGCTCTGGACGGCGTCTGCAAGACAGCTTCTCGTGTGGATCTGCACGGTTCTCTCCTCCTCCTCAGAACGGAATGTCTTCGGCGTTCGGCGCGGCGGCGCCGGGGGCTCCGGGGTACTGGCCGGCCGGATACGCGGGCGCGGCAGGGGCGGCGGCAGGGGCCGGCGGGGCGGCGCCGTAGACGGGCTGCGCCGGCGGCGGGGCTCCGGGAGCGGGCGCGGTCGGCTGCGGCGGTGCCGCCTGGCGCTGCTGCTGATTCAGGACGACCTGAACGCCGGCGGCGGCGATCTGCACCATGCCGGGGTAGGGGGCGACGCGGACGACGACGCCGGTGTAGTCGATGGGCGGCGCCTCGGGGGGCACGGGGGCGAGGGCGGTCAGCTTCGCGAAGTGCCGGTTCTGCTGGCTGATGCCGATCTCGGTCGTGATGACGGAGCGGCCTCCGACGATCTGCCGGAGGTTGAACGTCGCCTTCTGCTCTGCCGTGAGGTTGATCCAGGTGCGGATCAGCTTCGCGAAATTGGCGTTCTCATGCAGCGGGTTGTCGGGCCATTTGACGAAGTTCCGAACCTGCCGGGGCTGTCCCTTGCCGTCCCGGTAGGCGGGCACGATCCAGACGAGCTGAACCTCGTTCTGAGGGGCGCCGCCTTGGTATCCGGGGCGGTTCGGCAAGAAGATCGCGGCGGCGAGTCCGGCGAAGTGCTGGCCGGCCGGCACGGGCTGAAACTGGGTGTCGCCAGCTCCACCGGGTGTTACCTGGAACGGGTCGCTCATGGGGTCCTCTCTCTCTCTCTAGTTATCGCGGCAGGCGACCGGTGCCCCTGCATCGGGCGCATCGTGGTCGGCCGGCGGGGTCGTCGGGCATCGCGTTGACCCAGCCGCGGTCTGCGTCGATGGGGTCAGGGGCGACGAGCGGCCCGGCGACGATTCGCTGGTCGCGTCCGGTTCCGTTGCATCGCGGGCACGCCCGCGTCTCGTGCAGCGGGCAGGGCCGCAGGCTGATGCATCCGGGCTCGGCGCACGGCTCAGGCACGGAGTCCATGTCCCTTCGACGATGCGAATACGGGCCTGCCGCGGCCGGCTTCGCGGCACCGGCGCTCGGTGCGGTTCTCGCTCTCGGCGGTGTAGCTGATGAGGGCGACGACGAGCCATCCGGTGAAATCTCGGGCGCCGTCCGCGGCGGCGGCTTTCCGGGCGCGGGCGAGCACGTCGGGGTCGACGCGGTCGACGGCGCGGTGCAGGTCGTCCCGGTCGATCTTCGTGTTCAAGGGCATCAGGCTGTCTCCGCAAGGGCGATCCGTTCCGCCGGCGGCTCGGACGGGCGATCCTCCGGGTCCATCGTCTGCCAGTCCTGCCAGTGCTTGAGATTCTGCCGAATCAGGCGGGCGACGACGGGGTGGGGCTTCTCTACGGCGAAAGGATCGGGCGGACCGATCACCGGCCAGCTCCGCGACGGCCAGCGGCCGGTCAACGTCTTGACCTGCATCCGTGCCCACTTGGTGACTCGCTCGGGGTCGTCTCCGCGCAGGAGGCGGTTCCGGGCGAGGGCGATCACTGAGCGGCCTAGCTCCTCCGGCTCGATGGCGTCCTTCCAGACCTGCCGCGCCTTCGGCGGCTCGAGCGGCTTGAGGGGTTGGTGGCAAACGACGCAAACCGATGATCCGGGCGGCTGGACGATGGTCGGATGGTCCGGGCACGGCTGGACGGCGCCGGCTTCCGGCGGCGCGGCGGTCGACGGGTCGCGGGCCTCGGGGCGGCCGAGCGGCCAGGCGGCGCCGTTGCTCCAGAACCGGTGCAGCCTGCCGGCGTGCCGGTGGCCGTTGCCGGCGCAGTCCAGGACGACGGCACGAGGAATGCCGCGCTGCGGGACGCGCATGACGCGGCCGACGAGCTGCACCCACGTCAGGATGCGGTTCGTCGGCCGGGCCGACAACAGCACCATCGCCTCCGGCGCGTCGAACCCGATGCTGAGCTTCGCGACGCTGCACAGCCCGGCCACCTCACCGGCGCGGAACGCGGCGACCGCGCGCTCGCTCGCGTCCTGGCCGGTGTCCGCGGTGACGGCGATCCACTGCCGGCCGGTCCGCAGCGTGAACGCCTCGGCCAACTTCTCGGCGTGGTGAATCGAGCACGCCTGGACGATGGTCGGCGCGTCGAAGCCGCCGAGGCCGCCGTCCTTCTCGTGCATGGCGATCACGCGCTGCCACGTCGTCACGATGGCGTCGAGGTAGGGGCTCATGATCGACTCGGCCTGCTGGTCGCTCCAGTCGCCGCCGACCCCGGCGGGGCGCTCTTCCAGGCTCTCCGTCGGGTCCGGGATGTCGGCCCGGAACAGGGGCTCGAGAAGCCAGCCCGCGTTGATCGCGTCGCGGGTCGTCAGCGGTTGGATCAGCCGGTGCCACGGGACGGGCTCGCCCTCGGTCATCCAGCGGGCGAGCGGCGTCGCGGTCAGGCCGAGCATGACGTGGGGCGTCGCGAGCCACTGCCGGGTCACGAGGCGGTCGCCGTGGCACTCGTCGATGATGCCGAGCTGGACGCCGAGGTCGTCCGGCATCCAGCCTCGGGCCTGGAGCGTCTGCGAGCTGCAGATCAGGACGTCAGCGGTGTCGAGGCTCGCCGTCTCGGTACGGTCGGCCTGGACGACGGCGGTCGTCAGTCCGGCCGACTGCATCGTGACGGCGGTCTGCGACAGGAGCGAGAGCCGGTCGGTCAGGAACGCCGCCCGGCCGCCCTCGGCGCGGACGCCGGCGGCTACCCGCGCGGCCGTCGCCGTCTTGCCGCTGCCGGTCGGCATCGACAGGCAGACGTTCACGTCGCCGTCCGACCACGCGGCCAGCACCTGCTCGACGGCCACAGACTGATACCCGCGGTCCTCAAGCATCGTTCTCCGGCTCGGGATACTGAACGAAGTGCTCGACGGCGCGGACGGCGTCTCGCCAGCGTTCGCGCTCGCCGAACGAGAGGAGGTCGAAGGGGACGCCGGTATGGTTGAACCGGACGGCGTCGTATGCGGCCTCGGCTGCGGCGTCTAGGGCGGTGCCTTTCAACGTCGGGGGGGCGCTCATCGGATGGCCTCTGCGGCGAGAGTCTTCGCTTGCACCGACCGCAGCGCGGCCAGTTCGGCATCCATCGCGAAGTCGACGCTGGTCCGTTCGGCGATGCGGTCGACCTGCCGGCGGAAGTCGTCGACGACGGCGTGGGCGTCGTAGGCGAACCGAAGCATGATCCGGGCGATGCTCTGCCGGTGGTCCAGGTCGGCGGCGATGTGCCGGGCCCGGTCGAGGATCGGGTCGGGGCGGGGGCGCTCGGTCATGGCGAGAGACAGTAACACCGTTGCACGGATGCGTCAATTGCGTTATCGTCAGGGCCCATGAGCGACAAGAAGAACATCAACATTCGGATTCCGACGGCTCTCTACCTCGCCGCCCGGCGCGAAGCGGGCGGCGAGGGTGTCTCGCTGACGCAATGGGTGCGGCGGCAGCTCGAGCGCATCCTCTCGGAGCGGGCATCGTGAGGCGGCACCCGCTCTCGGAGTCGTGGCCGCCCCTGCGGGAATCGGAGCTGACGGCGCTGCGCGAGAGCATGGCCATCGGGTTCGACCACGCGCACCCGATCGTCCTGCACGACGGGATGATCCTGGACGGCTGGCATCGGTACGAGGCGGCGCTGGCCGCAGGGATTCAGCCGCGCATGATCGAATACTCCGGCGTCGACCCCGCCGGCTACGTCATCTCCAACCACGTCGGGCGGCGCCACCTGACGCCGGGCGAGCGGGCCGAGGCCGTGGTCCGGTGCCGGGAGTGGGCGACGCCTGCGGATGGCGCCGCGGTGAGGGACGGCGACCCCGGATCAAATGATCCGGGGTCTACGAACGCCGACATGGCCGCCGAGGCCCAAGTGAGCGTGCCCACGGTGAAGCGGGCGAAGGAGAAGGTGCGCGAGGAGCGGGCGGTCCACGTGGCGCAGGCATCCGGCGAGTACGAGTGGTACACGCCGGCCGGCATCCTGATCCGCGTCCGCAAGGCCCTCGGGGGCCCCATCGACCTCGACCCCTGCTCGTCGGACAGGGCGCAGGAGCTGGTCGAGGCGGCGCACTACATCACGGCCGCGCAGAACGCCCTTGATCCCGAGACGTTCTGGATGCCGGAGACGGTGCCCGGCGGAGGCGGACACGCCTTCGTGAATCCGCCCTACGCGGCGCGGCTGATCCCGCAGTTCGCCGACCGCCTGATGGCCGAGATCGAGCGGGGCAACCTGTCGCGGGCGATCTGGCTGTCGAACAACGCGACGGAGACGGCATGGGCGCAGAGGCTTCTGTCGGCCTCGGCGGCGGTGTGTTTCCCGTCGACCCGGATCAAGTTCCTGACGCCAGCCCTGGAGCCGAAGCAGACCCCGCTACAGGGCCAGATGCTGATCGGGCTGACCGCGGCGGCAGAGGACGACGGCGCGTTCCGGCTCCAGTTCGAGCAGGCGTTCTCCGACCTCGGGATCGTGCTCTGATGGATCTCGATGAGTCACAGAGGGCGGCAATCTCCGCCGGCGTCCGGGGCCTCGACGTCGACGTGCGGGGCACGACGACGAAGATCAACGGTCCGGCGGGGACGGGCAAAACGACGATCATCCGAGAGGTCCTGGCCTCGGGGGTCAGTGAAAACGTTCTTGTCCTCGCGCCGACGAACAAGGCCGCGCGGGTCTTGCAATCCAAGGGCATACCGGCGCAGACCATCCACAGCGCGCTCTACGTCCCGGCCGCGACAGCGCTCCGGGAAGCGCGGAAAGCGTGCCTGACGGCGTTGGAGGCTCCTGACCTGTCGGCCGACGAGCGGGGCAAGCTGGAAGCCAAGCTCCGGGAGATCGAATTCGATCTCACGGTTACACCCCGCGGGGAGCGTCTCACCTTCGGGCTCCGGTCGCCGAACGAGGCCACGGATCGGCCGGTCATGGTGGACGAGGCGTCGATGGTCGGCGGGCAACTCTACCGCGATCTGCGCGAGAGCACGGACAGGGGTATCGTGCTGGTCGGCGACGACGCTCAGCTTCCGCCGGTGCGAGACGACGCCGTCTTCCACTCGTTCGCGGCGGCCGCGACGCTGGAAACGATCCATCGACAGAGTGCCGGCTCACCGATTCTCGAGATCGCGACGCTGATCCGGGCCGACCGGGTCGGCGACGCCGTCGACCTGGCGAGGTCGGCCGGCTTGCTGCGGCCGATGCACGAGGCGCCACTTCGGGCCGATGTCCAGCGGGAGATCGAGATCTGCTGGCGGAACGCGACTCGCCGGGAGCGGAACGCATGGCACCGAGCGGGGCAAGGACGGCAGCACTGGCTGGAGCGGGGCGACTGGCTGATCTCGCTGCGCAACCGAGACCCCGAAGCCAACGGGTCGATCTGTCGAGTGCTCCCGGCGAGGTCGCATGACTGGAAACGCATCAACATCGGCTCGAGGAGCGACCCCGAGCACGTCAAGGCGCCGGTCGTGCGGCTCGCATACGAGGATGAAGAGCTGCTACGGCCGATAGCCATTTCCGACCCCGGCGAGGGGCCGCAGCGTGTCGAGGCGCGATCCGGCTGGGACTACGCCTATTCGCTGACGGCGCACAAGTCGCAGGGCTCGGAGTGGGAATCGGTGACGGTCTACGACGAGTGGTCGTGGGCGGACGGCGACCCCGGCCGCGCAGAAGATCGGCGCCGGTGGCTCTACACGGCAATCACGAGGGCGAGAGAGGAGCTGATCTGGTGTCAGTAGGTGATTCATGACCCACGTGTGGGAGTGCCGAGGGCCGAACGGGATCATCGTCCAGCACATCCGGCGGCCGCATCACGAGCATCCAGACGATCCGACGAAGAAGGTCGTCGTATGGCTGCCGCGGCTGAAGGAGAAGGGCTGCACGCCGGCCGACCTGCTCTACATGTCGCCTGAGCTCGGCACGCTGCCGGACGTGCCCGGCGATGCCGATACGCCGGTGGTCATCACCGAGGGCGAGAAGGACGCCGACGCGCTCGCGGCGCTCCAGGTGACGGCCATCGGCACCTGCACCGGGGCCGACAAGAAGGGGCGGGCGCCGAAGGCGGAGGTCCTGGCGTGGGCGGGTCTAGCGGGCCGGCTGATCGTGCTCTGGCCCGACGCCGACGACGTCGGCCGCATCCACATGGAGGCGGTAGGCGCGAACCTCGCCGAGCTGTCTCCGGCGCCCCGGATCTACATCGTCGACCCGACGAAGCTGCGCCTCGCCGATACGCCGAAGGGCAAGGCGAAGGGCGTCCCGACATTGGGGGCCGGCGCCGACGACTGGCTGCTCGAGCCGAACGACGACCCGTTGACGGTGCTCCGGTCGGCGGTGTCCAGGTGGACGCCGGAGCCGTCGCTGCTCGACCCGCCGGCCTCGGCGGTCGACGGCGACCCGCCGGAGGACGACGTGTTCCAGGCCGGGGCCGGCGGCAGACGTCCAGACGTCACGGTCGACGACATCGTCCGCGCGGCGGGCAACCTCAAGCGCGTCGGCGACCAGTGGCAGGGGCCATGCCCGATCTGTGGCGGCACGGATCGATTCCACGTCAACGCCGAGGCCGGCGCCAACGGCAAGCCGTTGATGGGGTGCCGGAAGGGCGGCGAGGGCTACGGGGAGCTGCTCGAGGCACTCGGGCTCAAGGGGGCGGCGCCGGCGAAGCGGAAGCGCGCGAAGGCACCCGCCGCTGCGGTGCCGCCGGCGACGAAGGACGACGACCCCGCGAAGCTTCCCGGCGGTATGCGCTGGGACGCGCTGCGCAAGGCTCTTGCCGGGATGCAGGTGGACATCCGCTGGAACATCCGGGCTGGCCGATTCGAAGCGACAGGGCCGGGAACGCCGGGCGTGTGGACGGCGATGACGGATCGGCTCGAGTCGAAGCTGCAGGAACGCATCGCCGACGAATTCCACTACCTGGTCGCCGACGGGTCGCCCCGCGACGCCGTGTTCAGCGACCCGAAGTGGAAGCGCGCCACACAGGCCCATGTGGCCGGAGAGCGCGAGGTCGATCCGGTTGCGCTCTGGCTGGACAGCTTGCCGGAATGGGACGGCACGGTGCGGCTCGACAGCATCCTCGCTGAGCTGTGGGGCTGCGAAGGGCCTCTCGCGGAGTGGGCCTCCCAGTACCTCGTGCTGGCGCCTGTCCAGCGGACGCGAAACCCGGGGTGCATGCTCCGTGAGATCCCCGTGCTGATAGGGGGGCAGGGGTCAGGCAAGAGCGAGCTCGTGCGGTCGCTGTGCCACGACCCCGAGTGGTTCGGGGATGGGCTCGACTTCACCGAAAAATCGAAGGAGCGGGTGGAGGCATGCCTCGGGAAGCTGGTGATCGAAGCATCGGAGATGGTGGGGGTGTACCGGGCCGAGATCGAGAGCATCAAGGCGTTCATCTCCAGGAGGGACGACGACCTGCGCCTCGCCTATGCCCGCCACGGGGAGCGACGGCCGCGGCGGTTCATCATCGTGGGGACGGCGAACGATACCGGGCAGGGCATCCTGCCGAACGACCCGTCAGGCAACGCCAGATTCGTCCCGGTGGAGCTGCCCACGGACCGAGCGCTGGTCGGCCCGGTGGCGCCATGGGTGGCGGAACGCCGCGCGCAGTGGTACGCCGAGGCGCTGGCGCGACATGGAGCGGGACTGCGAGCGAACCTGCCGCATGAGCTGGCGGGCATGCAGCATGAGGCCACGGAGGAGCACCGGAGGGTTGACCTCGCCATCGAGGACAGGCTCGCCAGCATCGAGCTCCCTGCCGAGTTCCGACTGGCCGACATCGTGCGCCTGCTGAAGGAGACGGCCGAGTGGGGAGACAGGCACGCGAAGCGGATCAGCACGACGCTGCGAGGATGGGGATACCAGCAACACAGGTCGCGGTCAGAGGGCAAGGCGGTACGGATTTGGCGAAGGTAAAAGCGAAGGTGATCCACGTGATCCACCATGATCCACGAAATGTACTGAAGACATACAAATGCATAGGCACTAGTCTACGCGCGCGCGAGACGAGGGAATCGTGAGGGTCCATGGGGAAATGGCGGATCACGTGGATCACGTGGATCACGCGGATCATCTTCAGAGCGCGAAATGCGATCCCCCGCACACTCCGGGGGCTCTAGGTTCTCCGACGCGGGGAGGGGGCCGGCGCGGTTGCGACC
>Ga0209021_1000529_pt1 | contig 46548 bp, 41 predicted proteins | sample PinacodermFT_FD_187299 | JGI IMG/M metagenome (GOLD analysis project Ga0209021, IMG submission 187299) | Host-associated microbial community of the marine sponge Aplysina aerophoba from Gulf of Piran - sponge pinacoderm, lysed by freeze-thaw... | ecosystem: Host-associated > Porifera > Sponge >... | reverse complement strand
CAGCACTTCTCAATCTCAAATCAAACTTCGCAAGCGCCACCGACCGACAGCACGACCCACCAGCGACGAACAACCCGAGTGCCCAACGTTCATCCAAAGCCCGGTGTTCATCCAAAGCCCGGTACCCTTTACGCCAGAGCTTGTACACTGGAGCACATCAAGCTCGCTCACAAAGCGCCAACAGATGTCAGATATGTCTGCAGATGTGCCTGACCATGTGGCACCGGGCTGCCATGCGTTTTCTGAATGGCCACCTCTGCGACCACATACCATGGGGGTGCCTGTTCCAGGCTGTCATGACACCTCTGACGAAGGACATAATGGACACAGCGCGGACACAGCGGCACCATGCTGATGGCTTTCAATCCGAAGCCAGAAGCGTTTCGACGGGGACCGCTGACCCATGTGGAGCCAGACTGCCTTGCGTTTTTTGAATGACCACCTCTGCGGTCGGATACCATGGCGGTGCCTGTTCCAAGCTGTTATGACACATCTGACCAAGAAAATAATGGTCAGGGCAGCACCATGTGCATAGCTCTCAATCAGAAGTATTTTGTCAGCTTCTGTCAGCAAAAGACGCCGACTCACGCATGGCGGCAAGCGGCTCTCTGCACGAAGCCGCTCACCATTCCGACCTTCCGTCCTGGCTACCCGGTGACACCCGTGCAGCCAGTAGCTTTTCATCCAGACCCGTCAAAACGGCTACCCATAGTCCAGACAGCATGCCGATCTCTGGAAAACCGAGACCAGCCACCCCTTCCTGGTGGCGTACGCCTGACCATCTTCAGCCCCAATTCCCGCACTTCCATTCTTGATTTGCGCATTTTGATTCTTGTAGTGCGGAGCAATCATCAATCAGCACACCGCGCGTATCAACACCATCCCCAAACTCTCGCTCTGCCCGTTCAGGACACAACAAACCACACCCCATCAGCCCCCTATGACGGCGCGATCGCCAGTCACCTGATCTTATACCAGTCTTCGTAATACTTACCTTTCATACCCGATCTTCCTTCGTCGAATTCCTTGACGGGTTGTTACATTTTACTTGTGGAGTTTTTGATTTTCTTGTCGTCGGAGCCATCAAGCCCCCCCCGCACCAATGTCACCAAACTTGGATTTTACGTCATCAAACTTGGGTTTTACGTCATCAAACTTGGATTTTGCGTCATCAAACTTGGATTTTGCGTCATCAAGCTTGGATTTTTCCTCACCGCCCCGTTTGACAACGTCAGCAAGGGCACCCTTTTTGTCAGCTAGCACGTCGCCGAACCCCGCAACGTAATACTCATGGCTTGCCATCGTGCTATCCCCGTACAGAGTGGATGCAGAGAAGACAGCCGCCAAGCCCGCAGCAGGACACAAGAAAACGGCCAAACGAGCCGCATACCATCTCATTCCGATCACAACGCACCCCCAACAAGACGCACCCCAAAAGACTCTGCAAACTTAGTGCAAATTCTGGCGCTATCAAGGAAGTAAAGAAAAAAAATATTGACACATTTTGGGGGCAGATCGCCTGTCTCCAGACAACCCGTTTTCAGGCAACAAAAACTCACCGGACCGGCGCCAACACATTCGCCGACTGTCGCACAACTGTCTCCCCGCCGATGCAAAGTCTCAGACCAAAATTCACGCAGGTCTCTATCTTTCATGACCCGGCATGGATCACCTCAGACGTGATTCCTCCCGCATGGCAACTGGCATCAAGCCCCTGACCGACACCTTCGAGGCAATGGCGCACCTGTGCGCCTTGAGTGGGATAGGGAGCCGATCTGTTGAACCTGACAGCCTGAAGCCGCACTTCGCAGGTTCCCGCAGCTCACGCAGTCAACGGCGCGAAGGGCCGGTCCGAACACGACTTCATCGCCGATCCTGCCAGGCAGTGCCAACTTGTGCGTCATGTTCCGTCACTGTCGCAATCTGTGTGCTGACAGCTCCAGACCAGCATCGGGGAAAATACACATACAGGTGGCACAACAAATCGGGGATCCGGAAAGTCAGTTCGAAACCACTCTTGCGATAGTGGCATCGGGCATGGCTGTTCCCACAAACAAGCAGACACCCGGCTCCAGAACCCGGCCCAGGCTCGCAGGAACACTGCGCTGATTTTGCGACAGCGGACAAGCAGATGGCAGATGCGCGACCATACTCCGGCGACCCCCTGCTTGTCAGGAGTCGCTGTCCCTGTTCGAAAGCGTATGAAGAAGTACTGGCCAGAACAGAATCAGGCAGGCCAGGCACAGGGGACGACTCACCGAAAGGAAGGCGCCGCCCAACCGCGCCTTTGCTGGTTACACGGACGGACGCCGCATTACAACAGACAACGAGGGACAGGTATTCAGCAGCCGGAACCTCCGCAGGCCACAACAACCGTTGTGACCCACTGTACCAGGGCCGGTACGCCTGACGTCAAGGCTGCGCCCACATGCGCCAGGCTCGGCCCCGTTTTTTTTCCTGCCCCTTCGCCATCTCCGTCTGGACAGGGCGCAAACGGGGTCAGAGGCCCGCCTGTGCGCACAGGCTGTCGGCCTTGTCCGTCTGCTCCCAGGAAAAACTCCTGTCCTGACGGCCAAAGTGACCGTAGACAGCCGTTGGCCGGTATATCGGGCGTTTGAGATCCAGCATCTGGATCAGGCCGGCAGGGCGCAGGTCAAAGTTTTTCCTGATCAGAACGGCTATCTGTGAATCAGGCAGCCGCCCTGTACCAAAGGTATTGACACTGACCGAGGTCGGCTCGGCTACGCCTATGGCGTAAGAGACCTGGACTTCACAGCGCGCTGCAAGACCGGACGCCACTATGTTCTTGGCAACATAACGGCTGGCATAGGCTGCCGAACGGTCCACCTTGGACGGATCCTTGCCCGAAAAAGCTCCGCCGCCGTGGCGGGCCATGCCGCCGTAGGTATCGACAATAATCTTGCGCCCCGTCAGACCACAATCACCAACCGGCCCCCCTATCACAAAATTCCCAGTGGGGTTGATGTGGTAGCGCGTGCCATCGTGCAGCCACTCACCAGGCAGGACCGGCCGGATAATCTGTTCCATCACTTGAGCGCGCAGCTGCTCCAGGGGAACGCCCGGAGCATGCTGGGTAGAAAGCACGACAGCATCCACGGCGACCGGTTGGCCCTCTTCGTTGTAGCGCAGGGTCACCTGACTTTTGGCATCCGGTCGCAGCCAGGGAAGGGATCCACTCCTGCGGACCTGCGCCTGGCGCTGCATCAGCTGGTGACTGTAGTAGACTGGCGCGGGCATGAGCACCGGCGTCTCGTTGGTGGCATAGCCGAACATCAAGCCCTGGTCACCCGCCCCTTGTTCGTGACCGGGCGCGGCGTCCACCCCGCGGGCAATGTCAGGTGACTGTTTGCCCAGCACGTTCAAAACAGCAATGCTTTCACCGTCAAATCCCAGGTCACCATGGTCATAACCTATATCCATGACAACCCGACGAGCGATCTCGTCAATATCCACATAGGTATCGGTGCACAACTCTCCAGCCACCAACACCATGCCGGTTTTCACCAGGACCTCAACGGCGACACGAGCCTCAGTGTCATCCGTCAGAATGGCATCAAGTATGGCGTCAGAAATCTGGTCGGCGATCTTGTCCGGATGCCCTTCGGAAACGGACTCCGAAGTGAATAGGGAATACTCGCTCATAACTACATCTTGTCCTTGGTACTTCAACAGAAAAAACTGAATCCGGTTTCAACCCGGGAGACTGTACAGTAAGCCCCGCGCAGAGACCACAGAGCAGCGGGTCTGATAGTGACGGGCACGATTCCTGACTTGCCAGACACAACCGATAGCGCGCCCTGGCAGGCGGTTCAACACATGTAGACGCCGCTCCGCTTCTTGATTCCCCTTCCGCTTGCCCGTTAACTTGATGTCCCGGTGGGAAGCAGCCCAGGAATCACTCGTCCACCATCAGAAGGTGAGACCTCCTGCTTCTTGCTTTCAAACGCAGCATGTCCCGATCCTCAGCCCCACTCCTGTCACCTTCTGGCTGTGCCCATGAGCTGTCTGAAATTCTGGTGCTGGCTGGACACTGAAAGTTTTCAGGGGTCAAGGCCGCTCTTTTTTATGCGAACATGCGAAGCCTTCATGCCCCTTCGCGCTGAGCCATCTTCCCCAGTCACCTTCCTGCCTGGCCAGTCAGTAACAAAGCAGCAATGCAGTCGGACTTCCAGACTACAGCTCCACCCGGTCAGGCGCGGCTTCAGGATACTTCTGCCGCACTGGATGACTTTGGCGAATCAAGGCCCTGGCAGGGAAGCGGCCAGGATGTAGCGCGGCACTGATGTCCTCGTGAACAGGGCCGGGTTCTCCGCTGATCTGACTGGCAAGGATGTCACTGGCCAACAGGCAGGTCGTCAACCCCCGTGAGCCATGCCCCGTGTTGATGTAAAGCCCCTCAAGCCATGGCACCTGGCTGTCAATGACCGATCTGGCATTTTTGGCCAGCAGGGAAAAACTGTCCCGAAAGCGCAGAACATCCATTACCGGACCCACGACAGGAAGGTAGTCCGGCGTTGTGCAGCGAAAACTGGTACGCCCTGTCAACCAGTGGCTTTTGAGCTTGTCCAGTTCCAGCGCCCTGGCCAGCCCCGGTGCCGTCTCCATCAGATTGTGCAGATTATCCCTGTGATCCTGTGGCCGGCACCCGGGCCAGTCGTCCCGCAAACGAAAACTGGCTCCCAGGGTGTGTTGACCATCAACAGCCGGAGCAACATAGCCTCTGCCGCACAGCACCGTTTGCAACGCGCTGCTGGCTTTCGTCGCAGGAATCATGGAGATCTGTCCTCCAATACTTCGCAACGGCAGATGGGCGGTTTGCTGCAACTGACAGGAGTGGTGCCCACAGGCAACGACAACCACCTGAGCCGCAGCCATTTCCCCCTGCGGCGTTCCGGCTATCCAGCCATCTTGTGTGCGACGCAGATCGGTGACAAGCGTTCTCTCCCGCAACTGGATGCCCGGATGATCCAGAAGTTCTGCGACAAGAGCCTTCGGATTAATCCAGCCCGCCTGCGGAAACCAGATGCCGTCTCTGTTTATGGCAATACCCGACAAGCGCGATAGTTCGCTCCTGGTCCTGGCTGCGAGGATAGCCTGAAACTGTCCACACGCCAGCAACTGCTGCTGGTAGCGCAGCTCACCGTCCTTCACCGGCAGCTGGATAAGGCCGCAAGGCTGATACAGGCCTGTTTTCATCCGGTTGAGTCGGTTGATGCTGTACACGTAACCTTCCAGCAGCAGGCGGGACAGTGGTGAAGGAAAAGGAGACAGCCGGGCGTACAACATGGCTTGAGGATTACCCGATGCGCCACCTGCCGGGTGTGGATAGCGCTCAGTCACAATAACATTCCAGTTACGTTCGGCCAGGGCTCTGGCACTGGCGGCACCCGCCAGGCCTGCGCCTATGACCAGTGCTTTCTTCCCGGATGATCTCAAAGGAGGTGCGGGCCGTAACCAGGCCTTGTAGCCGTTATCTTTTGTCACGAGATACTCTTGTCATGCCAGCCAATAAGGATACGGCTCGATAGCAGGCTACGAGATTGACCTCCCGCAGCGGGTAGCTGGTGCCCTCGTCCTGGTGTACAATCGCGCCACCTTTGACTATCCATCCTTCAGTGTGCCAGTGTCCGCAGCAGGCACAATTTCAGTTCAGGAAACAGGCCATGTCTGAAGAGCAAGACGATACGCTGGAAAAGATCAAACAACAAATACAGGACAATCCCGTTCTTTTGTACATGAAAGGACAGCCCCTCGCCCCCCAGTGTGGCTTCTCGGCACGCGCCGTGGAGATTCTTTCACAATGTGGCGAGCGGTTTGCCTATGTCGATGTACTGGCAAACCCCGACATACGGCAAAAGCTGCCCCAGTACGCCAGCTGGCCAACATTTCCTCAGTTATGGATCAATGGCGAGCTGATGGGCGGCAGCGACATCATGGCAAACTCCTATGCCACCGGTGAGCTGCAGGAACAGATCCGGTCTGCTGTCAGCCAGCCGCAGACCAAAAATGATGAGGTCATGCAGGAGTCCGACTGAAAGGCGGGCGTGTACAGGTGTGCAGAAGGCTTGACGGCCTTTTCTTTTATCAATGCCGATAGTGTCTGTGCCCACAAGCCAGGCCTGCTGTGGGTCCCGTGTTCCAGGCCCAAAGCCGCATAGTCTGCTTTGGAACCCGTCCCTGGTGCCAGCCCCTGCAAAACAACCAGGGACAAACAGGGACAAACAGGGACAAACAGGGACAATGAACATTGTCGCCCGCTGCCTGCGTTGATGTCTTCCTCCCAGTGCAGGTGATCGGCCAGGGGTGTAGCCCCTTGTTGGCAGGCAAAACGTGGACTCAGGGTATGGCATCACCAGGGGGTTGTTGTGTGAAAAACCAGACCAAACTACAGATGCGGATAAAATCGAGGTGTCTGCAGTGTATTCAGTAAACGCGGGCGGTCGCTTTCCTTTCCTGTCGTGGAGTGTCCTTGTTCCTTTTGCCTGTGTTTTTCTTGCCAGCTGTCAGTCGGATGGCATATTCCACATCCCTGCTGCTCTCACCCTGCCTGACACGCCTGCTGCCTTGCAGGAACAGAGCTCAGATAGCTCACAGGAGCAGGAACAGCGGCCAGGTACCACTGATACAAACCTCCAGCCACAGGAGTCGGCGGATAATGCTCAAACCCCGTGCGCTTGCGACTTGAACGAGTCTGGTGAAAAAGCCGTCGCCGGCGCTGTGGAACTGCTATCTTTTCCCGGACCCGGAAATCTGGTTCTTGAGGCCAGGGTGGATACAGGCGCCAAAACATCATCGCTGCACGTCTCCACGTGGAAGGAGTTTGAACGCGACGGGGCCCGGTGGGTTTCCTTCACCTTGCCGACAGTGTCCGGCAAGGATACCGGAGACCTGTTGACGCTGGAGCGGCCGCTGTCCCGCGTTGTGCTCATAAAAGGAAGAGAGAAAGAAAACCAGCGCCGACCTGTGGTGCAGATGAAAGTGCGCCTGGGAGAGATCGAGCGCAGGATTGAGTTTACCCTGGCAGACCGCTCCGACTTTGAGTTCCCGGCATTGTTGGGCAGGAACTTCCTTCTGGACACTGTTGTTGTTGACGTGAGCAGCCGCTTTCTCCTTTCCGGACCACCCTCAACCAAAACACCGGGGCCATCCAGACAAAGCTCCAGTCAAAACCGGAACGCGCCGTGACAAACGCAAGAAATCCGTTGTTGTTCCTTCTGGCGGCTCTGGCCCTGCTGACCTTCGCAGTGGTCGGATACAAGCACTTTGTTCTGGGTTTCCCTCTGCTGCCTGGCGAGCAAACCCAGGTCTGGGATGTAGAGGCGCAAGTATCATTCCGGGGTACAGACAAGCCGGCAAGGGCTTCCCTGGCCATGCCTGAGCCGGGAGCGGGTTTCGACGTGCTTGATACAACTTTTGTCTCGCCTGGCTACGGCTTCCGGAAAGTACGTCAACACAATGTTGACAGGGCTGAGTGGACACGCCGCAATGTCAGTGGGAAGCAGACCCTGTACTACAAGATCAAGATACGCAAGCACCCCTATCCGGCATTGGAGAAAGTATCTGCCCACACCAGTCAACCGCCCTCACCTGAAGACGCCCCCTATCTGCCTGCCTTGAGCGGGGCCCATCGCGTTGCCGCAGATCAGCTGATCCTGGAAGCGCGACAGCAATCGGCCGATGATATCAGCCTTGCCTCTCTTCTGATTCAGGGCCTGAATCAAAGTGCGGATCGCCCCGATGCCGCCTTCCTGGGCGAGCTGACAGGCGGCAACGGCACCGAACCCACCTACACACACACGCAGCTGGTCATGCGTCTGCTTCAGGACGCCGGCTTGCAGGTACGGTTTGTCAGCGGCGTAGCACTGGCTTCCGGTCGCCGTGGCCAGCCTGTGGTCGAGATGCTGGAGGTCCACACCGGGCACGGATGGCACATGCTGGATCCGCGCACCGGCCAGCAGGGCGTTCCCGAGAACTTCCTTCCCTGGCAGCGGGGCGGCGTCTCTCTGCTTGATGTCGATGGCGGCGAGAATTCGCGGGTGACCTTCTCTGCCTTGTCCCGCTCCGTTCCCTCCAGGGATCTGGCGATTGCAGCGGGAAGGGAGAGTCATGCCGCCCTGGTCGATTTTTCGCTTTACAGTCTGCCCGTTGAGGAACAGAACGCCTACCGCTATATTCTCCTTCTACCTATTGGAACCCTGGTCGTCGCCATCATGCGTATTCTGGTAGGTATCCGCACCAGCGGTACTTTCATGCCAGTTCTGATGGCGCTGGCATTTCTCCAGACGCGTCTGCTGCCGGGTCTTGTGATTTTCACTCTCATTGTTTCCATAGGACTCTGGATCCGTTTCATACTCAGTCGGCTGAACTTGCTGCTGACAGCCCGCATCGCCTCTGTGGTGACAGTGGTGATAGGCATAATGGCGGGAACCAGCATCATCAGTTACAAGCTGGGGATCCAGCAGGCACTGTCAGTGACATTTTTCCCCACGATCATTCTGGCCTGGACTGTCGAGCGCATGTCTGTCCTTTGGGAAGAAGAGGGTCCCGGCAGTGTCTTGCTGACAGGTGGCGGTTCCTTGCTGATTGCAACGATCAGCTATTTCCTGATGACCAACAGACTGATCGAGCACCTGACGTTTACATTTCCTGAGTTGTTACTGCTCGTGCTGGGACTGACCCTCATGCTGGGCCGCTACACCGGCTACCGGCTGCTGGAGCTGCGCCGTTTCAGAGGGCTCGCAACTCCCGGGAAGGAGACCTAGGGTGGAGTGGCTTTTTCCCTGGCGCATCTGCGCGCAACTGCGCAAACGAGGCGTTCTCGGCATGAACGAACGCAATCATGCGTACATAGGTCGCTACAATAACCGGGCCCTTTACCCCCTCGTCGACAACAAGCTGGTCGGCAAGCAGCTTGCCATAGATGCGGGCATAGCCGTGCCCCAGCTCTTGCATGTTGTGCGTACCCAGCATGAAGCCATGAGCTTGCGCCCGTGGCTGGAGCAGTGGAGCGAGTTTGTCATCAAGCCTGCCAAGGGGAGCGGAGGAAAAGGGATACTGGTGGTGACCGGCCGCGATGGCGACCGGTGGCTCAGAGTCGATGGCTACCCCCTTTCGCTTGACGATATCGAGCGTCACGTCTCCAACACCCTGGGCGGGCTCTACAGTCTGGGCGGCAATACTGACTGCGCGATGATCGAGTCCCTGGTACAAGCTGACCCGGTATTTGAGTCTTTCAGCTACGGTGGTGTCCCTGACATACGCACAGTTGTCTTTCAGGGCTACCCTGTGATGGCCATGGTGCGTTTGACGACAGCACGCTCCGGTGGCAAAGCCAATTTGCATCAAGGGGCTGTGGGCGTGGGGCTGGACCTGGCTCATGGCACAGCGCTGAGTGCTGTACAGATGGATCACCCGATCAGCAGCCATCCGGACACAGGCAATGCGTTTGCAAATCTGCAGGTTCCTGGCTGGAGTCGCGTTCTTGAGCTGTCTGCCTCCTGCTTCGAAATGACAGGACTGGGCTACATTGGTGTCGATATTGTGCTCGACAGGGAACGAGGACCCCTGATTCTGGAGCTCAATGCGCGACCTGGGCTTGCCATCCAGATTGCCAATAATCGAGGGCTTCTTCCCCGGCTCAGGCACGTGGAAGCTCTGGGATCTTTGCACAGCAGGCCGCAGGAGCGTGTTGACTATGTCCGATCAACCTTTACAGCAGCGGCTGAGGGGGCGGAAGCGCTGACCCGGTAAGATCAAACAAGGCGCACACAAAAACGACCAGTGTCCAGCAACTGTCTGTGCCTGTTGAAGATAAAATTGCCAGGGAGTCGGTGCCGAAGGTAGACTCTCCGGCCAGACGCCTCCCCCTGTGGGGCTGAAGAAAGAGCCTTCATTCATTCAAACGAACCCGTGGTTTCTCTCATGGAATCAAAAGACCTTCCCTTATGTTGGCTCTCCGTACTGCAGGCACCGGGCTTGACCGGCTTGCTGCACAACCGGGTTCTGAACTTGTTGGCCACCTCTACAGAGCAGTGTCCTGTGTTTCGCTTGCAAAGAGCGGATGTTCTCTCCTGGAGCCCCATGCGTGCGCTCCCCGATCTTTTTTTATGTTAGTCCCAGCTGCATTCCGCAGCGCAACCACTAGCTTGAGCTGGAGATAAAGCATGATTGGTCTTGGATACTTGCAAAGACTGGGAAAGGCTCTGATGCTTCCCATCGCTGTCCTTCCAATCGCAGCCCTGTTGCTGCGTCTGGGACAGGAAGACTTGTTGAACATTCACTTCATCAGCTCTGCCGGCCAGGCCATTTTTGATCAGTTGCCGCTGCTTTTCGCTATGGGGGTTGCTATTGGCCTGTCAAAAAACGCCGCTGGAGCCGCTGCGCTGGCGGGCGCGGTGGGCTGGTTTGTTCTCAATGCCGGCACTTCTGCTATCAACCCTGATATCAATATGTCCTTTTTGGGTGGCCTTCTCTCGGGAATAGTGGCTGGCCACGCGTTCAACAGATTTTCAGAGGTCCAGAGTGATTTTCTCGGTTTTTTCAGTGGCACGCGTCTTGTCCCTATAGTGACAGGCCTTGCGATGCTGGCTATTGCCTGGGTATGCGGCTACGTCTGGCCCTTTGTCCAGAGCGGCGTCGACTCCATGGGACGGGGCCTTGCTGAATCGGGCTCCCTGGGACAATTTGCCTATGGCTTTCTCAATCGCATGCTGATCCCCCTTGGCCTGCATCATGTTCTCAATGCCTGGGTATGGTTCGGGCTGGGTGAGTTTACCAACGCTGCCGGCTCAGTGGTGACCGGTGATCTCGGACGCTTTTTCGCCGGCGACCCTACGGCGGGAAAATTCATGGTGGGCTTCTTTCCGGTCATGATTGCCGGTCTGCCCTGTGCTGCATTGGCAATGTATTGTGCGGCCCCCAAAGAGAAACGCCGCCAGGTGGGCACAATGCTCTTTTCGGTGGCTCTGACAGCCGGTCTGACTGGTATCACAGAACCCCTTGAATTCATGTTCATGTTTTTGGCCCCGGGCCTTTATGTGTTGCACGCCGTGCTGACCGGCATTTCCATGGTGGCGACCAACGCCTCGGGCATCCTCCATGGTTTTGGTTTTTCAGCAGGGATGTTGGACATGGTGCTCAACTGGGGACTGGCTACAAACCCGTGGCGCCTGGTTTTGTTTTGTGCCATCTTTGGCCCGCTCTACTTTTTCAGCTTTTTTGTGGCCATAAAGCTCTTCAATCTCAAAACACCGGGACGAGAGAACGCTGATACCAGGAATGCAGAGCAACCTGCTGCCCCAACAACAAACGAGAAGCAAGAGGCCGACGACAACCCAAAAGACAAGCTCTCTACTCAGGCCGGCCAGTTTGCCCAAGCCCTCGGTGGCAAGGACAACCTGATCAGTATTGATGCCTGTATCACACGCCTGAGACTGCGTGTCCAGAATGCCGACCTGATTGATGAAAGCGCTCTGAAGTCTTTGGGAAGTCAAGGCGTTGTACGTCTGGATGCCAGCAACATACAGGTCGTGCTGGGTACCAAGGCTGAAGGTATTGCAGCGGAAATGAATCGGTTGCCCTGAGTCCTGGTTCCGCTGCTCCGGGAGCAAAAGGCGATGACAGACCGGTGTCGCCTTTTGCCTCCGGTTCTCTGGAAGGCCGTCCGAGGACGGCACCCTCACCGGGCAACCGAAAAGCTGCCTGAATGCGCGGCTGCACGCCTGGAGAAAAACATCTTCTCACTCCAGTGCAGCCCAGCTGTCAGCCCCGACTGTCCAATGCCCTTGTTATAAATTCGAATCGCGTGCAGGCGTCCCGATGACCACAGCTTGCTCGAGATCTGTACCAAGCCCCTGGAGTTTCATCAGTTCAGTGACAAGCATAAAATTAACAGAGTTCAGCCACGGTGCTGGCTGTGGGTGCAAGATATCACCCCGGACCCTTGAACAAATTGTTGGCTATTGCGGCCTGGAGCATGCTGATTTTCCGGATCTGCTCGTTGGCAATGCTTCCCGGGACGATGCTGCAGTATTTGATATGGGGCAAGGCGAGGCGGTGATCAGCACGACAGACTTCTTCATGCCCATTGTCGATGACCCCTTTGATTTTGGGCGCATTGCTGCCACCAATGCCATCAGTGATATCTATGCCATGGGCGGCACTCCGATAATGGCTATTGCAATATTGGGGTGGCCTCTGTCCCAACTGGGACCGGAAGTCGCACGCAGTGTCGTTTCCGGTGGGCGCAACATCTGCCACCTGGCGGGCATCCCCCTGGCCGGCGGCCACAGCATTGATGCTCCTGAGCCTTTGTTCGGGTTGGCCGTAACGGGGCGCGTTCCTCTCCATCATCTCAAACCCAACAATCAAGCGGCTGCGGGCGATTTACTTTTCCTGACCAAATCCCTGGGGGTAGGCATACTGACCACGGCTGAAAAACAAGGGAAACTGGCTCCGGATCATGCCCGGATCGTCGTGGAGACCATGTGCACCCTGAACAAAGCCGGTGCTGATTTTGCCCAGCTGGAAGGCGTATCTGCCATGACGGACGTCACGGGTTTTGGCCTTTTGGGGCATTTGCTGGAAATGTGTGAGGGCAGTGGGGTCAGCGCCCTGCTGCTGGAAAACCAGGTTCCCCTGCTCCCGGGTGTCGACTTTTATCGGCAGCAAGGATGTATTCCAGGTGGCAGCCAGCGTAACTTTGCCAGCTACGCAGACAAACTGTCTTCACTGAGTGAACGCCAACGGCAGCTACTCTGCGATCCCCAGACGAGCGGCGGATTACTGGTGGCCGTCAATCCCGACTGTGAACAGGCGTTTCTGACAGTGGCCCGAAAGGGGGGTATAGAGCCCCACTGTATTGGGCGCTGCCAGGACTACGCAGGCGAAGGGCCTCGCATTCACATCGGATAAGCGGTCACAGGAAAGACAGGAAAAACAGGAAAAACAGGAAAAACAGGAAAGTAAAATGACTGAGGAGGCAGCCTTGGAATATCGCTTGTCGCGAGAACTGCCTCCTGGGACAACAAAAGCCGCTGACCCGCTGTAGTCAGCGGCTTTTTTTATATCGGGCGGTTGCCGTAGTTCGATTCAGGGCGCTTGGGAGGGGACGTCAGCATATCGGAAGATACTGTCTCTATCTTCCCTCCCTTGGCGAGAAACTCTTCCACCTGTGTGCTCAGCAACTCCCGCAGCCGACGCCGCGATTCTACTGTGCGCTCATCAGGTGATTCATCTTTGCTTCCCAGGAAAGAGAAGTCTGGTCCCTCAGTTGCAGCATTGTTCTTCTTTGCAGGCTTCTTCCTTGCCATATGCTATATCCTCGTCTCATCCTTGCTCGACTCCCCCTCTCCACACCTTGGAGAAGAGGCTACCAGGCCACTCCGTGCCTGTCTGACTCTCTTCTACTCTCTTCTACTCTCTTCTACTCTCTTCTACTCTCTCTCTTTTGATCTTTCGATCAAAGCGTGCTTTCCTGCACACCCATTCATTTATAAATGTTTTTTGACGGCTCTGCCAACAAAAATTTCAAGGAACCGTCTCCAGGGGCCGAGAGGCTCCGCTGCACAGGGGGAGACTCAGGGACAAACTGTCCGCTACTCGGGTTGTGTGCGCCATCGTCGGGGCAAGCCTTGGAGACGGGGACGCACAACATAAACAAGCCAACAAAGGCTAACAACAGCAAAATAACCAGTCGCAGAAGATTCGGTAACATAGCACTGTAACTCTCCGTATCGCTCCGGGCTCATATATGTTTGGACAGCCCGTTGTGAATCTGGTTCAAACCTCCTGGGCATTTATGCCTTCTTGTTACCTTCTTCCAGGTCTGCATGGCACAGCGGCCAAGGCCCTGCTGCCGGGCGCAAGCCTCCCTCTTTTGCGCCTGCCGGCAAAGCCGGCAAAAAAGTACGCCAGCTGCGGCCCCCCCTCTCGCATGGTTGACAAAAGGGTGAGCCCCGCACCCCACAAGCTATCCGGGACAGGCGGCAGGGCTTTATTCCCCACTACTGCGACCGCAGCACAGCGAAGAACTACGACAAAGGCAGCCGGTGACAACGACTCCATGCTCACGCGACACCAGGTGCATAGCCCGGGCAGCCTGATCTGCATCGGCAACTCCTGATTCTGTTTTTCCTGAGATTTGCAGCATGATGACAAGACAGGAACCGCAGCAAGCCTGACGCAACCGCATCACCAGCATGACCGGATACCCGGAGCCCACCGAAGCCGGGGTCCACTATACCCCGCTCGGATATAGCCGACAGGCCTGGCCCGTAAGCACTATAGTTCAAAGTTCTCTGATCAGCAGAAGAACTGGTGAAGTCTGTAGAGGAACCCTGCTCGACAATCTTTGGGGCAGAAGCCGACATTCCCGGGATCCCGGACAAGCCTGGCGGGGTACTTTCAAAAAACGGCGACTCCGGCAGACCAGCGAGGGTTATTGTGGGCTGTAATGCCCCATAAAGTGATAGTGATGGATTTTGGGCATGGCAAAGAAGGCATAGAGTTACATGCGCTTTCCAAGCGCACCGCAAGAATTTGGTGATTCACTACGCCGTCAAACTGACCGGCGTGACAAATTCCTTGCCGAATGCGGATTGAAGATAGAACTTGATACTAGCCTTAATATGACTGATAAGGCGTTAAGCGGCTATGACGGGTCGTTTTTTGCGCCGCTGTTCGACACATACGTTCACGACTTTCCAGCGCCTTGGCATTGTTCGACTTCGCCAAAGATTCAATCATCATAAATTCGAATGCCGTAAATTTATGTTGAATGCGCGTAATGTCGATTTCCCATGAATGGGCATTGCAGAATTCAGCAACACGCTTTAGTTCATTGAATGTCTTGGTACAAAACCATGATTGACTATCAGGGGCTTCTTTACATGCTTTTACCACATCCTGATAAAGTTGTTTGTCGGCTTCAAGCATGTCTGAAACCAGCTTTAGCATGGTGCATACTCCTTTTTCTTATTCTTGGTCTGAAACACGTTCTTCAATCGTGTCAGCATTGGTTTTTCACGTTCGGCAATGCGTTCCAGTTCAGTGGCGATGAACCGCGCTGTAAGGCGGTTAGCGTTACGAATTCTGTCAGTGACCTTCTTCACTTCATCCGGGTCACTGGCTTCGATACAGCGCATTAGTAGCCGGGTTTCGAACGCTGAATGCTTTGACAGTGCATTGCTTACTTCCAAGGTTTGGCTTTTTTGAAAGACGCGCATGCATTCACCGGTCTTCAACATGTGGCCAGGCAAGAAATAACAAAATTCAGCACCTTTCTTCGCAATGTGTCGGTTCATCTTTTTCATTACTTCTTCACCGTGCGGGTGACCCTGCAAGGCTTCAACGCTTTTGATATACATGGTCATTACGGCATATCCACTTCGAAACGGGCACCCAGTGATTCAATAGCGGCTTGAATTTTTGCAGCGTCCGCTTGAAAGATCATGTGAAGTGCTTGGGATACCAGTCGCTTATCTGTACTGTGAAGATGATGATCTTGCGCGCATTGTTGCCAGCTTTGCGCACTGGGATGATGGGGACAAGAAGAAGGTTCTTGCCCCTATTAAAAAGGTAGAAGACTTAAAACCCTAACCTAAACTGTAGGCGCACGATTCTTTACCTGACGCCCAACATCCTTTAACGGGTCTTTGATGGCGGTTTCAAGGCGGCACATTGCATCAGTCATAAATTCAATCATAGCGTCCCATTGATCACGATCAAATATGTTACCATCAGATTTAGATTTGATACGGCAAGCGTCCTCTTCATCTAGTCTTACCCATTCCAGTGAACCACCAAATTTTCCTTCAATAATGGACTTTGATTCCGCCAGCTTATCAAATACAAATTCATTTTCACTTTTGTCGCCACGCTTAATACACAATTCAGCTTGGCAATGTTTTGTATTAGCTGTGAAGCGAAATCTAACATGACTAACACCAGAAGCCGCACCAATCGAAGTAGAAGTACGGGGGTTGATATTCTGGTATAGCTTGGAACTGGTGGCATTCATTGCCGGTATCAACTTAGACCAAAATTCCTTGCGTATTCCTTGCCGTATTTTCCGCTTATCTTGGCTTTCAATATCATCTTGGGCTTTTTCAGCCATGCCAATCATGTAATCTTCAGCGTCTGGTATGGGGATAATCTGTTCCACGTTCAAGAACAGTTCTTCACCCATTGAAAAAAGTTTTGCGCGGAAGCACTGAATACGAACTTTGGAATTCATTAACCATAATACGGTGCTGGTCACTTCCTTTCTAAATTTGGCGGCGATTAAGATTATTCGTTGAGTCACACCTTTGTTCAAAACAATTTCTTCAAACTCCTGACCGTCCATGAAGTCAGAAACACGTTCTTCCGCATTTGCACCCGGTTCTGTTACATCAAGGTACTGTTGATACATTTTTGTGATATGGGCTTTTGATAACCTAGAACAGTAAGAAGCGTATTTCAGGGCTTGCCATGTAACGTCCCTACCGGAATCATCCAACTTATTTTCAATGATCACTAACGCGCCTTGCTTATCCAGTGCTAAAAGGTCAAGGCGTTCTTGTGTACCATAGAAGCCACTATATTCTTTTTGAATGATCAAAAAATCTTCTTCTAATACGCCCGGCTGCTTAGCAATCCATTCTTGAAGGTGATCGCGTTCACGAAATCCCTGTGAAGAAAAGGACTTCTGTTCAAGTCGCTGTATGCTGTTTGATGATTTATTTATCTTGTACATGTCGTGTCCTTATGCTGCAAAAATTTCAGGCTGTAGTTCAGCTAAACCATTATTGAATAGTGCGTGAATTTCAGTTGCTGGAACGTTCGTCAGTTCTTTAGGTTCCATCTTGTGCATTCCGCCACCGTAAACACGCCCTTCATCAAGCATTGCTTTACCGGTAATTTTCTTCAATGCTTCAAGTAACTGTTCATTCCCGGTTCCAAGCACCTTTGTTGTGTCCCCATCCGTGACCCCAATAACCTTGGCTTGATACGATTCAGCACCTCATACAAGGGCGGGAAGTGCTGTCAAGATAAAGGAAAAAGTTTTGAATTTCATAGGTGTAAATTTAGCCAAATGCACTTAAGTTACTATTAAAAAAGGAAAAGTTAATTTATAGGCTAACTATTCCCACAATATTATCCGCTGGAAAGCCGGACCAGACTCGCGTGATGCACCCTTTTCGAGGCATAAGGGAACCTGGACGGTCGCCCCAGCGAATCTGATTATCACCAGGGAAACTCTCAGCAGTTGACATCCTCCCCGCCCTGAAGGACGGGGCTTGCCGCGCACCAGGTCGACAAGCTGTTCTGCTTCATTGAGAGCTGCCATACAGCCTTTCTGCGCGACTTGCCAGGTCCGGGAATCCGGGTGCCAACATGTTTCCCCGCCCTGCCTACGCCGCATGCAAGCAAAAAACCGCCAGGGAACTCATCTCGATCAAGGTTCAGCTGGAGACTGCTTTCAGGAACGCTTCCGGCACAATCGACGGCCGTCGCCCCAACTCTAGCCCGGCCACCCTTACCAGAACCTTCGCTACGGAGAGCGTCGCACAAGCGCCGATAGTACAATCCGGGAGCCGACAACCGCAAGCTCCCCTGTTCTTTCTGGTGCCGGGGCTCGACATAGCGGCAGGCGGTGCCGGACAAGCATGGAGCTGGCCTTTGCACAGATCAAACACCCCGGCAGCAGGATACCGCCTACACTTGTCGCCATACGCAACAGGCTTCGCTATGATGGACGCTATTCCGCACCCTCCACAGCCTCTCCTCATAGCAGCCGGAGGAACAGACAGGCCAACTGCCTTGTCTTCCCGTGCGTTGAAACTTCGTAGATCATCTACTACCAGTTGCAGCAGGACTCCCGTTCCGATATGGCAATCATCATCAAAACCCCCGAACAGATTGAAAAAATGCGCATCGCCGGGCGCCTGGCCGCAGACGTGCTCGATATGATCACCCCCAAGGTGCGGGAAGGCATAAGTACTGGCGAGCTGAACGAAATCTGTCACGACTATATGGTCAACGTCCAGGGCACAGTCCCCGCGCCACTCCACTACGGCGCCCAGGCTGATCGCCCAGGCTTTCCGAGCTCCATCTGCACCTCACTCAATGAAGTGGTGTGCCACGGTATTCCTTCTGACAGCAAAAAATTGAAGAAAGGCGACATCCTCAACATAGACGTCACTGTAATAAAAGATGGTTACCATGGGGATACCAGTGCCATGTTTTGCATCGGTGAGGTGGAGGAGTACAAGCAGCGGCTGGTGAATGTCACCCGCGAATGCCTGTACCTTGGCATTGCCCAGGTGCGTCCCGGTGCCCGGCTGGGCGATATAGGCGCCGCCATCAGCAAGCATGCCCACAACAACCACTACTCTGTCGTGGAAGACTTTTGTGGTCACGGTATAGGTGAGGGTTTCCACGAAGACCCGCAAGTACTGCATACAGGGCTGGCGGGCACAGGAGAGCTGCTCAAGGAAGGAATGACTTTCACCATTGAGCCCATGATCAATCTCGGAAAAAGAGGCACCCGCATCAAAAAAGATGGCTGGACGGCTGTCACCCGGGATGGCCGTCTGTCAGCACAGTGGGAACACACCCTGGTTGTCACCCCCGAAGGCTGTGAGATTCTGACACTGCGGAACGGGGAAACAACTCCCCAGCTCCCGTGACCGGCCCCCTTTGTGACCTCCGGATCAGGTATCAGCCTCCGGCAGACAAGCAGGAGGCCGGACATCGGGCGCGCGGCTGTCGGTGTGCAGCCGTGCGCGAACAGAACGCCGCCAGCTGTCGTAGTCTTGTTGCAACTGTTCCAGTGACAGGCGGCGTACGGCTTCGATCACACGGCTGTCCCGGTTGACATCGGGCCTGCCAGCAGACAGCGCATGACGAAAGCGGCGGTTCTGTTCCAGCAAGGTCGCAGCAGGCTGGGCAAGCTCTGCTATCACAGCGGCTTTGACGGTCTGTAACTGACGGACATCCAATCGTCCGATGCCCGCTTCATCAGTCTCCAGAAAATGGGTAATCCGGGCATCAATCTCTTCTGGCCCATGATCCGGAGAGCGCACCAGAAACGCCAGCCAGGGAACATGCCGGTCGCTGTGCAATGTCAGCACCTCATACCCCAGCCGCCCGGAGCCACGCAGTCGGCTTTCGAAGGGGGCCTCCAGCAACCGGGCCAGCACCCGGAACAAGGCTCGCGTTTCGGGTGAATCATCTCTGGCTTGCCACAGGGTCAACTCAACAGAGCCGGGCTCACTGGCAGGAATTGCACAAGACGTCAGTGGCAGATGAGCTGGCGAGGAAGGAGCCGGCTTCCTTGCCGTACCGGGGGAGCCGGCCTTGGCAGCTTTCCTGTGCTGGAAAAGGTCCAGCAGCTGATAAGCCTGTTTTTTACTCATATTGCCATTGATCAGTACGGTCGCTGGCACAACAGACAGCAGGGAGCCAATCCATTGTTGTAGCTGGCTCAGCGTCAAGGTGTCCAGCCTCTCAAGCCGCGCCTCAGGCGACAGCCCCTTCCGCTGGTGCAGCTGCGCAAAAACATGCATCAGGCGCTCCATGTCACTGCCTTCTTCCTGCTGCGCCAGCTGATTTCTGAATGCCTCCCTCGCCCGGTAAAAATCCTCGGCCGGAAGTTCAGCGAGCTGCTCAAGCTGCTGTAACAACAACCTGGAAAACGGGATGAGGGTGTCATTGAAACCATTCAATTCCAGAACAACCTCACCGCCCTCCGCCACCAGCTGCCAGCTCAAGCCAGCACGCGACAGCGTCCAGAGGCTGTCGCGCAAACGCCAGCGCAACAGCTGGTCCCACAAGTCAACAAGCAGGGAAAGAGCGCCATCATCCAAACCATCGGGCCCGGGAAAAGCCAGACTAACGCTGTTGTAGGGCACGCCATAACGATGGGTATGATGAAACCAGGCATTCACCCCGGCCTTGTTCACCAGGCGTTCAGGCCGCCCCCGGTCCGGTTCCTGTATCAGTGCCAGTTGAGCAGGTAGCAGCTTGTTCGCGCGGGGCAGGGCCATTGCGGTCGTGGGACGAGCCTGGGACCAACGTCTTTTCTGAGCTATGGTGAACGGCTGGACACTGTAGCGCATTCCCATCCATGGCTCCTGGTGCACAGATCCCGTCGGTTCCTGCTGGTCTATCACGTACAGTCGTAACTCATCCGGAGTCATCTGTTGCACAAGTGCCCGGATTTCTTGTGGATCAGGATCAGGATCAGGATCAGGAACAGCAAGAGGCATTGGTATTGCCGATGGCCGCCAGTCCGGTGCCATAACCAGCCGTTCTGCCATTTGGTCCGGCGTGACGCCATAATCAAGCAGACGTTCGACTGTCTGCTCCCGTGTCATCTGTTCGAGTAACAACGCACTGATGCCCTGATTTCTGATCAGTGCCAACCAGGCAAACAACTGGGTGACTACTGCCTCCAGATGTTGCCGCCCCAGAGGCGTCAGCAGCATATCCACGCCCACTACAGCAGCAGGCTCCTTCTCGTCGAGGCGCGCCACCAGCTGAGTGACCCAACCTGGCTCCCGTAATACCTGGAACAGGGAACCTGGCCCTTCCTGCCCCAGCAGCCAGGCCAGGTACAAACCAGCCTGTCGCCAGTGCGGCTGGTCGGCCACAGACAAGGGAAACTGGAACCACAGGCGAGCCGGGGCATGACGCGTTTGCATGTCGATGCGGATACCCTTTTGCCCCTCTGAATAGCGAGCAGGCAGCTTTTGCACCGCAACGGACTGACCTGCGGGAAGCGGCGCAAAATACGCACGCACATGCGCCTCCAGTGCATCGAGAGAGTCTGGGCTGACCAGCACCAGACGCAGGTTATTCCCCCTGTACCACTGACTGTGCAGGGCCAGCAGGGCCTGACGCAGGCGTCCGCCGTTTTCATGGGTGTCCGGTAACGTCTGGAGATTGCCGACCGCAAACCGGCGTGCAGGATGACCGGCATGCGTCGTCGCCTTCTCCACGTGCAGAACTTGCTGCAGCTCCTGCTCGCGCAATCCGGCGAACTCAGCCTCTATAACATGGCGTTCCTGCTTCAGTGCCTCAGGGGCAAAAAGCGGTGCAGCCAGCAATGCGGCCAGACGATCCAGCAGCGGCTCCAGCCAGGGCCGATCCACGGAAACCCGATAGAGGGTGTAAGACTCCATGGTCAAGGCTTGACTGAAACCACCACGCCGACTGACAAAGTTGTCAAACGCGTCCGGACCCGGATAGCGGCGGCTTCCCAGAAAAATCATGTGCTCCAGCAAATGCGCCAGCCCGGGCCAGGCATCAGGATCTTGTCGCGAGCCTGCGCCCACCCGGACTGCAACCGCAGCCCGTTGCGCATCGGGCCTGGACACCAGCAGAACACGCAGGCCGTTGTCCAGCGTGAACTGGCGTACAGCCTGCGCCGGCCGCGCAGAAGGCAGCGCGTCTGACTCGCCACGACTCCCGCCGCTGCCGAAGACAGAAACCAGCAACACCGAGCTCAACACCAGCGGCGACAGCCCACCAGGGATTCCCTTCATCCCGTACGGCTCTGGCTGGAACCCTTGAGAAGCCACTTGTCCAGTATGCTGCCCAGAGCCTCCATCTTGACCGGCTTGCTGATGTAGTCGTCCATCCCCGACTCAAGGCACTTTTCCCGATCACCAGTCATGGCATTGGCTGTCATGGCGATAACCGGCATCCGCTCACTACCTGCCTGTTGCTCTCGCTGGCGTATAATGCCGGTCGCAGCGTAACCGCTCATCTCTGGCATCTGACAGTCCATCAACACCAGGGCATAATTTTTTTCAGCGGTCTTCTCCACGGCCTCGAGGCCATTGACGGCCAGGTCGATCTGTACAAGCCCCATCTTTTTCAGCATGGCCATAGCCACTTTCTGGTTCACCGGGTTGTCTTCCACCAACAGCAACCGCTCCTGGCGATCCTCCAACGAAGGACCGGGGGCCGCGACCGTACGCGATACCCCTTCCGGCGACCGGCTCATGACCTCCAGCGTCATATCCAGAAGCTGGGACTGGCGGAAGGGTTTGGCCAGACTGTCATGCAGCTTTGCTTGCTTTCTTTCCACTTCCGTCAGTTGACCGGCACTGGTCAGCATCAGCCTGCGGCAGCTTTTGAGCGTATCTTCAGCGGCAATACGGCGGGATAACTCAAAGCCGTCCATATCTGGCATCTGCATGTCCAGATACACAAGGTCGAATGGGCGCCCGGCCGTCACAGCGTCATGCATTTTCTCCAGCGCCACCGGACCACTCTCTGCCAGAGCATGGTCAATCCCCCAGGACTCCAGGTATTTATGCACAATTTCCCGGTTGGTGGCATTGTCATCCACGACCAGGGCATAGACCCCTTTGAGACTCGCTCCGGAACTGGCCCGCTCGGGAATGGCATCACCTTCTTCGAAATCAAGATCGAAAGAAAAGCAGGACCCTTTGCCTGGCGTACTGACCACATGGATAGTCCCTCCCATCAGCTCCACCAGCTGGCGCGATATGGTCAGTCCCAGACCTGTGCCACCAAACTTGCGGGTTGTGGAGCCATCAGCCTGGGTAAAGGCTTTGAACAGGCTGGGAATAACGTTTGCGGGTATACCTATGCCCGTATCCTGCACTTCAAAATGAATGCGGTGCCTGGCTTCAGTGCAGCCTTTGTACAGTGCACGGATAACCACTTCTCCGGTTCTGGTGAACTTGACAGCATTGCCCAGCAGATTGGTCAGCACCTGACGCAGACGCACGGGATCACCCCGGACCGTCGCGGGCAGGGCCACATCCGCGTAACAGCTGAGTTCAATTTTCTTTTCCCGGGCCCGGCTGGACAGCAAGGCGGAGACATCACCCACCAGAGTACTCAACTCCACATTGACATTTTCCAGATCCAGCTTGCCCGCCTCGATTTTGGAGAAGTCCAGAATATCGTTGATCAAGTGCAGCAAGGCATCTGCCGAGGAAAAAGCGGTTTCAATGTAATCCTTTTGCGTTTTGTCCAGAGGGGTATCCCGCAGCAGCTCCAGCATGCCCAGCACGCCATTCATGGGGGTGCGTATTTCATGACTCATATTGGCCAGGAACGAACTCTTGGCACTGGCCGCCTGGAGTGCGCTTTCCCGGGCACTGTGCGCCTCAGTCATGGCCTTGCGCAGATTTTTATTGGCCATATCCAGCGCTTCTGTACGCAGGGCCACTATGTGCTCCAGGTCCTCCTTGTGTTTGCTCAGCTCCTTGTCCCTGCTCTGGATCTGCTTCATCATCAGTCCAACGCTCTCATACAGTTGGCCTATTTCATCATTACTGGTGCGCTCGGGAATGTCAGCATAGCTCCGTTCGGACGAAAAACGCTGCATGGCCTGAGCCAGCACAGTGACAGGGCGTGCGATTTGTCGCTGCAAACGAAACGCCATAAGGTAGGATGCGGCTATGGCCAGCACTGTAATACACAGTGCCAACAGGACATTAAGCAATATCTGCTCATGCAACTGGTGTATTTCCGCCCGTATCACTATGACGGCATCCAGCTGATTCGGGTTCCCCGGCGCGCTCAGCGGTACACTGACATCAACAACGTCCAGGCTGTGATTGAGATGAATCGACTGACTCTTGTCGAAAGGGCCAGCATGGCGGTAGCTGGCGTCCTGTGTGCGCGTATAGGATGCCAGCTTCTGACCATCGGGAAGGAACAGATGCGCCTCCCTGACGTGTTCGATCACCTGCAAGCCCTGAAGACGCTTGCGCACCGAGACAAGGTCACGCGCTTCCACGGCTTGACGGCTGTCGAAAGCCAGAACGGACGCCAGATTCAGGATGTTCTCTGTCATACTGTCTCGCGAGCGCACATAGTCGGCGATGCTGTAGATCAGAAAACAAACCAGCAACCCCACTTCCGCCGTGGTTACCATGGCGTAACGCAGCTTCTTTTCTATGGAAAGTTGAGAAAAATTGAACATCGGGTACCTGTCACTGTGCAAAGAGAACCAATGCGGCCCAGAGTGTACGCACCCCTTTCACCGCAACCCTGCCAATGTATCGACCAATTGTCGGCATCCCCCAATGAGTTAACCGGGGACAGCCGTCGAGCAACCTTGCGCACAGTGGTTTGATCCGACGCCAGAGGGCGGGCAACAGGCTTGCCAGGAACACAAAAGACAACGAACAAGGTGCTATTGAGAACCAGACGGTACTTCCCGGGGGTACACAAGCAGAGCCCGGCTGAGAGGCCATTGCCTGCTGTTATTCAAAAAGTTGCCCGGCCTTACGAGCGCACTGACCGGCCCGGGACCCAAGAGCCCGGCAACACAGCGGGCAACCTGGCCCCAGCCACTGGAGCAGTGTCCGCCAGCTCCTGCCAACAAAACCGGACCCGCTCCTGATAACAGTCAGCCTGTAGCCAGGAGGGGGTCCGGTCCCTGGAGAGGCTTCGTCTTCATCCCGCGCCATAGCCCCACAGGGCAGCTCATAAAGTCGGAGGCTGCAACAGGATCACAACCCGCCTGTGTCCTTACATGGCCGAGCTGTAAACCAGTGTGGCGGAAGGCCGGATGATATGAAGCCTGCTCCATGTTGCCGGCCGGGCCCGGTTAAAATCGAAATGCATCCTTGAGTTGTCACTCAGCGTCATCTCCACACGGATGCTACTGTTGAGAAACCTCCTGCCAACATATCTGACAGAGGCGGGACGCTCCAGCCACAGGAAGTTGCTCTGGTACAGGCGGCCACTGGGTGCAGGCCACTGATCATCAGACACCGAGGCCAGATGACGGGCCATCCGCTCCAGATCAATAAAGGTCCCGTATTCATGTACGCGAATGCGTTCCGGAGCAAGTGCCTGGCGCGTGCTGGCGGAAAAAACCATGCCGCCTTCGACCTGGACATCTTCCTGCTGAGGTAGCGCCAGCCCCTGGGGGACCGGAGAGTCGAAGGTACTGGTTAACTTGAATCGGCTGCCATTGAGCCAGGCTGCGTGCGTCAGCGTCACCTGACCGAGCCAGCGTTGTTCAAGTGCTTCAATTACCACCTTGTAGTGGGCCTGGCGCTGCTGCTCGCCAGATTCAGGCGCACCCGCATGCCCCCCCTGGTAGTGCGCTGCCAAAGTGCAGGTGGCAGCGGGAACCATCATCAGGGTAGAGAGGGGAATGGCCCATCGAATAATTGGGGCAGGCATAACTGTTCTCCGAAGTCGGTACGGACTCAGGCTGCCGATGAAGGCTGCCGACCGCTTCTGACAGATCCGCCAACAGAAGGTTCAGTAGAACTGACAAATTTTTACTCTTTTTTCGCAATTGGCTCACATAACGGGTTGATGCATCAGAGAACATTTTGAAAACCTGAAACAAGCCTGAGCACATCCCTGGAGAAATGAAGGAAAGTCAACGGGTTGTGCTGATAATGAGAACTGTTGGCACAGCAAGGCTCGCGGTGATTGCGTCGCTGCCTGGCGAGCCCTGCGTAAGTGACAAGGCCCCGCGACATCAGGCGCGGTCAAGCTTCCTCCTTTAAAGAAGGAGGCATAGCCAACCGTGAACAATCCACGGCAACGACGACAAACAGCCTAAAGTGTGGCCACAGCCCGCTCCCTATGCGAAACAACGCCAGGTGGCTTGCTGCCCGAGGCCCGAAGCCAGGTGGACACGCTGTCGAGCAGCTCTGCAAGGGAAATATTTTTCGGCGCGGCTTCGGCGATGGTATCCAGAGAAAAACCCGGTGGCAGCTCGCGTAAAGCAACGCTTTTCTGATACTGCGCTGCCGGCTGGCTGGACACCATAAGGACACTACCGGGGCGAGGAGACTCGCAAGACCTCAGCCAGGTCTGCAAAGTATCACCCGTATGGCATCGAAACCAGTTGCCGTCCTGCCATTTCCTCGGTGTATCCACAACGGTAACAGGCACTTGCTCCATGCCGTCTGGATAGGAATAGGCAGCCAGCAGCAGGCGGGCGAGCTCTGTCTCATGCAGCGGCTGATGGCTGGACGAGGACCAGCCTGCCAGATTCTGGCCGTCTCCTCGCTCCTGCAGCTCATTCATCAGCTCGGGAACACGGTCAATATCCGGAGTCAAGGGCCTTTGCCCGGTCAGTACAACCAGCTGCCTGAAGTGCACCCCCTGTTTCCATTGGCTGGCCAGCCAGTCCATACGACTGAGCATGATCGGACCTGGAGCGCCGAGGATCACTGCGTAGTCATATTCCTTTTGACTCGCAGTCACGGCCCGGATGAGAGACAGCTCGTCCATGCAATCCCTGATCTCCCCCATCTGTTTCTCAGGCAATACCACCTCCTGCATTTCCCAACGCTCCTGTCCCGGTTTGCGTCCCCACCGCTCTACAAAAGAATCTCTCCAGGCCGCCCAGTCAGAACTCTTGACATCACGGAGCACTGCCCCGCCATACAGGAGCCCGATCAGTTTGATCAGAGGAGGGGGTAGCTCGTCTTCCAGGACTCCTGGCGCCGAATCAGCAGCACTCATCATCAAAACACCAGCAACTTCCTGTTGCTCGGCATTTTGTGTAGCACCCGTGCCCGGATCCACAATCTCACCGGATTGTGCAATCTTCACCGTAACAACAGGTGCCGACGCATACTGCGGCTCATGCGCTGCCAGGCTGCATGGCCACAGCCAGGGGACGCAAGCAAGCCAGACACCAAGACACAAAGAGGGGTGGCGAAGTCCAATAAGGCGTTTCATGGCAACTACCTATGTGCCCGTTGAGGAGGTTTCAGTCTAGGCAGACTCCCGCCATCCTGTGCACTTTTTCCAGGATGATTTTCCCTGGAGAAAAGGTTGGCATATCATGGTCTGCACCCACAGCCTGGAATAAAAGACAACACGATTATGTTGGCAGTCATTTCACCCGCGAAAACGCTGGACTACGACACACCTGCTGTCACCGACCAATGCAGCCAGCCGGAGCATCTGGACCCGGCGGGCCAGTTGATTGAACAATTACGAACACTCGATCCCGTCCAGCTGGCAAATCTGATGCACATCAGTGACAAGCTGGCGGCCCTGAATCTGGCACGTTACCAGGCATGGCATACCCCTTTCACCCCAGATAACGCCCGTCAGGCAGTGCTGGCGTTCAAGGGCGACGTGTACACAGGTCTGGACGCCTACAGCATGAACCCGCAGAACTTTGTGTTCGCGCAGACCCACCTGCGCATTCTCAGCGGTCTCTACGGCCTGCTGCGCCCGCTGGACCTGATGCAGCCTTACCGTCTGGAAATGGGAACCCGCCTGGCCAATACCCGGGGACGGGATCTCTACGCCTTCTGGGGGGATACCATCACCCTGTCCATCAACAAGGCGCTGGAAGAAACGCCCGGCAGCAAGGTGCTGGTCAATCTGGCTTCGCAAGAATACTTTTCCAGCGTAAGGCCGGCTGCACTGGCTTCCGGCACCAGGATATTGACTCCTGTGTTTCGCGACTGGAAAAACGGTCAGTACAAAATCATCAGTTTTCATGCCAAAAAAGCGCGCGGCATGATGGTGCGCTACATAATCGACCATGGACTTACGACAGAAGATGATCTTGTCGCTTTTGATTATGGTGGTTACAGCTACAGGGATGATATGAGCGATGACAGCCAGTGGGTGTTTGTACGAGGGGGCTGAGCAGACGACGGTGACATGACACCAAAGACATGACACCAAAGACATGACACCAAAGACATGACACCAAAGACATGACACCAAAGACAATGCGCCCCCGGGATGCCACCCTGGGACGCAAATATATCAAATCCTTCGCCAGCGGCATTGCTGGCATGTTCATCACCTCAGCCGAGCATTACGCCTGGCTGGCACACCAGCACCGTATACCAGTGGTGACAATTGATCTCATGGAGCTGGACATCAGTCCCCGAGAGTTCAACATCGCAAGAAACCGGAATCTTGCAAGGATGTGTCAAGACTCCCTTTTGCGAAGCATCCAGAGGCTGGAACCTCCCCGGACTCTGGTCAAGGCAGTTCTTTGTGCCCACTTTGGTATTGGCGACTGTTCGAGTTTGGGCGGTAGCCCCATAATCGGAAGATCTGTTTTTACCGTTACACTGACAGATGAACGCGGCAAAGCCTGGCACCTTGAGCGTGTTCAGGAGCAGATGCCGCTTTCCCCCTGAGGGTCCGCTCCAGCCATGCCTGACCATAATCGGGGCACCAACATCCCACCAGGCAGCGACAACAGAATGCGTAATACGACAGCGTATACTTTACAAGGCTTCGCTCGTGGCGACTCCCAGGACGATGCGCTTGTATTTCAGCTACGAATGCATCCGTTGCCCTGTATCTGATGTGACGGACCTGTTCCGCCAATGCTGTTGTGACACCTCCCTCTCATAGGAATTTACAGTGCGTCACAGTGCAACCAGAAGCCAACAGACAAGCTCATGAACAACAGAAAAACGACTGATGCCTCAGGCTGAGTGACTCCATTTTTTCCAGCTGGATGAACACCTGGCCCTTGAGTGCCAGACAGATGTTAATCATGAGGCGGTCATGGCCGCTGCCAATCACAAGTACAATCTTCCGGCCTGCCGACCTGCTGCCGCTGGCTTACCTGTAAAATCCCGGTCGATTGCACTTCACTTTTTGTCTCCAGCCCAAGACCGTCTTCCAGGACCCGCTCAATGTTTTCCATCACTGTGACTGAATAACAGCATACCCCCATACGGCCGGATGTCCCCCGCCCCCACTCTGATGGGAGCTTTTCCTGCGACCATGATCAGCGAAAAAGGAGACGCCAGAACAGAATAAACGACTGGGAGGTGCTTTGTTTCCCCCATCCCGGGACAGGCGAAACAAAGCGGCAGGAGAACTACTGGCTATAAGCCTCTACAGGTACACAAGCACAGAACAGGTTGCGTTCGCCATGAGCATGGTCCACCCGGTTGACTACCGGCCAAAACTTCTGCCCGACCGCAAAAGGCACCGGATGCGTGGCCGTGCGGCGGCTGTAGGGCCGGTCCCACTCTTCCAGCAGGTCATCTTGCGTATGCGGTGCCCTGACCAGCGGATTGTTGTCTGCTGGCATTTCTCCACGCTCCACCTGGGCTATTTCCGCGCGGATCGCCACCATGGCTGTGACAAAACGGTCCAGCTCTGCCAGATTTTCACTTTCTGTTGGCTCAACCATCAGCGTACCTGGCACAGGGAAGCTCATGGTCGGTGCGTGAAAACCATAATCCATCAGACGCTTGGCAATGTCTTCCTCCGTTATTCCCGAGACTGCCTTTATCGGTCGTATATCCAGGATGCACTCATGAGCAACGCGCCTGTTGCGTCCGGTGTAGAGTATGGGGTAATGGTCCCGAAGCCGTTCAGCCAGGTAATTGGCCGCCAGTATTGCGACAGACGTTGCTTTTTTCAGTCCCTCTCCCCCCATGGCATGCAGGTAGCTCCAGGAAATGGGCAGGATCGAAGCCGACCCCCAGGGAGCCGCACTCACGGCTGTGTTTGCGCCGCCAGGCGCATCCATCCTGATCACGCTATGGCCGGGTACGAAGGGAGCAAGATGCGCCTGGAACCCTATGGGCCCCATACCCGGCCCGCCGCCGCCATGAGGAATGCTGAACGTTTTGTGCAGATTCATATGGGACACATCGGCCCCCATGTCCGCAGGACGACTGACGCCAACCAACGCATTAAGGTTGGCTCCGTCCATGTAGACCTGGCCACCATGCTCATGAACAACACGGCAAATGTCTTTTATGGCATCTTCGTAGACACCATGGGTCGAAGGATAGGTGATCATCAGGCACGCCAGCTTGTCGCGCTGCTCGCTTGCCTGACGAGTCAGGTCTTGCAGATCGACATTGCCTTTGTCATCACAGCGCACCACAGCCACTTCCATGCCTGCCATGCTGGCGGAAGCCGGGTTGGTTCCATGGGCGGAAGCCGGAATCAGACACAGGGTGCGCTCCGACTCCCCCCGGCTGTCATGATAGCGGCGAATCGCCAGCAGGCCGGCATACTCACCCTGGGCCCCCGAGTTCGGCTGCATGCAAATGCCATCGAAACCGGTAATGTCTTTCAGGTAGCTTTCCAACCCGGCAATCATCTTCCGGATGCCGGAAGTCATCTCCAGCGGTGTAAAGGGGTGCAGCTGGCTGAGCTGCGGCCAGGATACCGGCATCATCTGGAAAGCGGCATTGAGCTTCATAGTGCAGGAGCCCAGAGGAATCATGGCCTGGTTGAGCGCCAGATCACAGCCTTCCAGACGTCGCAGATAACGCATCATTCCGGTCTCTGACTGGTAGCTGTTAAAAACCGGGTGAGGGAGGAGTGGATGTTGACGCAGGAGTTGCGTCGGCAAAGACTCCAGTGCAGCCGCTTCTGCGTCCAGCGCATCCGCTGACAAGCCATGCCCTTCGCCCAGCACAAGGTCCCACAGCAACACAATGTCTTCGCGCCGGGTAGCCTCATCCAGAGAAATACCTATACGTGAACCCGCTTCTCGCAGGCACACACCAGACTGACGGCAGCGCTGGACAATCTCTTCCGGGCTGTCTGGCGTCAGGGTCAGAGTATCAAACCAGGTGCTATTGACCGGTTCCAGTCCGCAACGCCTGAAGCCCAATGCCAGAATGGACGTCAAGCGATGTATACGATGCGCGATGGTTCTCAGCCCTTCCGGCCCATGGTACACAGCGTAACTACTGGCCATATTGGCCAGCAGTGCCTGGGCTGTACAGATGTTGCTGGTCGCTTTTTCGCGACGAATGTGCTGCTCACGCGTCTGCAAGGCCATACGCAGCGCCGTCCGCCCCCGGCTGTCCACGGAAACACCTATCACCCGGCCTGGCAACGAACGTTTGTAGGCCGAACGCGTCGCAAAAAAGGCAGCATGCGGACCACCGTAGCCCATGGGAACGCCAAAACGCTGAGCACTGCCCAACACGACATCGGCACCCCAATGTCCTGGCGCCTCCAACAACACCAGACTCATGATGTCCGCCACCAGTGAGACAGTCACGCCACGCTGCTTCAGACTCGCTATCAGAGCCCTGTGGTCAGAAACATGCCCCCAGGTGCCGGGGCAAGCCAGCAAAACGCCGAAGACATCTTCTTCCAGGGCTTGACTGGCCGGTCCTGTCACCATTTCCAGATTCAGCCCTTCGGCACGGGTGCGCACAACGTCGATCGTCTGAGGATGGCAGTCACTGTCAACGAAAAATCGTCGACTGTCTTTTTTCCTGGTCACCCGCAAAGCCAGGGACAGGGCTTCTGCGGCAGCTGTCGCCTCATCCAGAAGCGAAGCGCAGGCCATTTCCAGTCCGGTCAGATCCATGGTCATCTGCTGAAAATTGAGCAGGGCTTCCATGCGGCCCTGGGAAACTTCTGCCTGGTAGGGCGTATAAGCCGTATACCAGCCTGGATTTTCCAGCAGGTTGCGCTGGATCACCGCCGGCACCAGCGTGTCGTGGTAGCCCATACCAATAAAGCTGCGGGCAGGCTGGTTGTGATCCAGAAGTTGGCGCAGATGTGTTGCTGTATCTTTCTCGGTGTGTGCGGGCCAGTGCAGAGGGTTGGACTGCTGCAGGATGCTCCGGGGCACGGTGTTGTCCAGCAGGGACTCCAGCGAGGGCTCGTCCAGCACCGCAAGCATGGTGCTGATATCCTGCGTGTCCGGCCCCAGGTGACGATCAACAAATTCGTCAGTATATTCCAGCTGTGTCAGCCTGTTCAGGCTTCGCGATTTTGTCATCTTCGGGGTTCAACCTCTGCCACAGAGAGCGGCGTAGTCTGTTGCATCCAGAAGGCTGTCCAGCTCCTTTGGGTCTACGTCTACAGGCTTTAATTGCAATATCCATCCTGTGTCGTAAGGATCTGTTTCGATAAGCTGCGGGGTGTTTTCCAGCGCACTGTTGTGACTGAGTATCCGGCAAGCGAAAGGCACGTATACATCGGATACCGCCTTGACAGATTCCACAGTAACGGCCGCAGCTTTGGCTTCCAGTTCTGTTTCTCCCTCGTCAGGTATCACATGTACAATGTCACCCAGCAGCTCCTGGGCATGCTGGGTGATGCCCAGAGTGAAAGTGCCATCCTCTTCTTTGCGAATCCATTCGTGTGATTCGGTGTACAGGCGGTCTGCAGGAATCTTGTCCATGGCGGGTCAGCCTCCGACGATTGTGAATAAAGAGGCTGCGAGTGAAGACAAAGCCCGGCTCGCAGCGAACAGCAAAAAGTCACCGGAATCCGGCTCAAGACAGGCGTTTCCGGCACATCAGGAAGATTGCTCAGGGACCTTTTTACCTCGCCGGACAAAGCAGGGCCGGGTGACACGCACTTCTTCTTCCCGGCCACGCAGCAACACCCTGGCTGTTTTGCCGGTGTTGGCCGGCACCCTGGCCAGGGCAATGGCGTGCCCCAGTGTAGGAGAGAAAAGCCCGCTGGTGACAGTCCCCGTGCCCGCGTCTTCTGTCATTACAGGACAACCGGCACGTACTACGCCTCTCCCTTCGAAGATGAGTCCCACCAGGCGGTCCCAGCCGCCCTTGTTTTGAATGGCGGTCAGAGCAGTGCGGCCGATAAAGTCACGATCAGCAGGCTCCCAGGCCAGGGTCTGCCCCATGTTCGCGGAAAACGGCGTAATGGTTTCATCCATTTCGTTGCCATAGAGATTCAACCCCGCTTCCAGACGCAAGCTGTCACGGCAGCCCAGACCGCAAGGACTGACGCCAGCTTGCAGCAGCCGGGACCAGAAAAGCTCAGCCTCAGCCGCAGGCAAGCTGATCTCCAGGCCGTCCTCGCCGGTGTAGCCCGTGCGGGCGATCAGCCAACCATCGGCTTCACCAGCCTGAAAGGTTTCAAGGCTTTGGATCATCGCCGCTTGCCGGGATGTAGCAACACTGGCAGCAAGGTCACGGGCAGCCGGCCCCTGAACAGCCAACATGGCCAGCTCGGGCCTTTCAGTAAGCCGGACGGCATGGCCAGTCGCCTGGAGATTCATCCAGCGCACATCTTTTTCGCGGGTGGCGCAATTGATAACCAGGCGATATCCCCACGACAGCCGGTACGCAATGAGATCATCTATAACACCGCCCTCGTCGTTCAGCATGGCAGTGTACAGCGCCCGGCCCTCATCAAGGCGACCGACATCATTAGCCAGCAGTTTTTGCAAAAACGCGCAACTACCTTCTCCCTGCACATCAACCGCTGTCATATGGGAAACATCGAAAAGGCCCGCTTTTTCGCGCACCGTCTTGTGTTCTTCCAGCTGGGATCCGTAGTGCAGGGGCATATCCCAGCCCGCAAAATCAATCATCCTTCCACCGGCCTGCGTGTGCGCGGCGAAAAGGGGAGAGCGCTGCCCCATGACTATGTGTGCCTCCGGTACTGCGGAAAGTCCACCGACTTCAGGCGGCAGGTGAGTAAAGGGCGCCTGCGGTGGACGGGTGCCCGCATTCTAAGGCAAGGACCCAAGGGAACTCAAACTTCGGAAACAAGGGAGCAGGAAAGCACAAACACCGGCAGCACAATTGCAGCAGGGAGTGTCTGCCGGAAACCGACAACGCTGACTTCAGAAAAAGCACGACACTCGCAGCAAGAGCCTTACCGGCGGCAGTCTATAACTGCACCAGAACACTCTTGGGAACCCGACTGAAAAGGAGCAGATCAACCGGTTTTCCCGTACACCCGTACACCCGTATACAAAGACAAAACTCAGCAGCACAAATGACGGCTCGCAAGAGAAGGCATGCAAGCCTTCCCTTCGTGCACAATGACTGCCTGCACACCTCTGCCAGATACTTGCCAACAACTATCGAGCGCCAGAACTACCAGTCAATGCTTGTAAAAAACTGGAGGTCCTTGTCTGGCGTCTTGTCCCTTGCCGACCTTCTGCCAGCACCTGCAAGCGTACATCATCGGTCTGGTTTCTTTACAAGACGAAGCAGCAGACAAATATCTGGTGAAAACGCGCTCGGGGTTTTCTTCATCAAGAACCGGCTGGTGATGCAACCAGAGGCAAAAACCAAACCTTGCTCTGCTCGCCCATGCACAGATGACTTCCCCACTGCCTACGCCTTGTGCACGGAATCTCAACGCTGCTGGCCATCACAGCTTACGGCACCTTGAAAAAAAAGCGACAGGTACCTCTTTCCTTGCTTTGCGGCAGGCGGCACGGACAGGCGACTCCCCGACTCACCGCCGGTCACCGTCCGAGACGCCACCAGTTGCGCTCCCATCATGTCGAGAACGCACTCGCCAGTCACACTTTTGTAAAGTTTTCCCGGTAGAACGCCAGCTCTGTCACTGACTCGAGAATGTCGTCAAGAGCCCTGTGGGTACCGGTCTTGACCTGCTGCTTGAGCAGCTCGGGCTTCCAGCGACGGGCCAATTCCTTGAGCGTGCTTACGTCAATGTTCCTGTAGTGAAAAAAGCTGTGAAGCTCCGGCATATAGCGACGCAGAAAACGACGATCCTGACCCACGGTGTTTCCGCACATGGGAGACAGTCCCGGGCGGGACCAGGCTGCAAGAAACTCCAGTGTCATGGCCTCTGCCTGGGCGGTACTGATACGGCTTTGTCGGACACTCTCCGTCAGTCCGGTAGCGCCATGGGTTTTCACGCACCAGGGCCCCATGGCGTCGAGCACAGAATCCGGCTGATACACAGCGATAGCCGGACCTGTGGCCAGAAGGTTGAGTCGAGAGTCTGTGACAAGAGTGGCTATCTCAATAATCTTGTCCACTTCTGGGTCCAGGCCCGTCATTTCCAGGTCTATCCAAACCAATACCTCCTCCGGAACTGGGCGGCTGACTTCTTGGGTCATAGGATCAAACCTGCAAATCTGAGCGGGTCCGCGATCATAGTGCATGCTGGAATGTCAGGCAACGTCCCCTGGGCGGCGCCGCTGATATCAAGAATTTGAGCCGCTGATATAAAGTTTGACTAACCGACTTGTATCTGTGCGCGAGATCAAACCATGCCAATCTGATGTCTGGGTGTTGCCTGTCTGCTACCCTGTACCTCGTTCCGCACGAGAGTCGTTTGGCCCTCGTACCAACAACGCCACCAACTATTTGAATAATTAATTTGAAGGAGCATGGACATGTCAACGAAGGGGCGACCACTACAAGACCCTTTTCTGAGTGCTCTATGCAAGGAAGGTGTCCAGGTGAGCATTTTCCTTGTCAACGGAATAAAACTGCAGGGGAAAATTGAGGCCTTCGACCAGTTTGTCATACTGTTGCGCAACTCAGTCACCCAGATGATTTACAAACATGCCGTGTCGACAGTCGTGCCAGCGCATCTGGTGCGTTTGCCGGGCTCGGATGGTGCTGCGGAAGACAATCCTTCGACGGATATCGATCCCGGAAATCATTGAGGATGCGCAGGGGGACAAGACCGGAAAGCCGCGCCTGTAGCAAGGAAAGGGCCGGGACGGAAAACGCGCAGCAGACGCTCGGACGCCCGGACGCTTGGACGCTTGGACGCTTGGACGCTCGGACGCTCGGACGCTCGGACGCTCGGACGCTCGGACGCTCGGACGCTCGGACGCTTGATAGTACAAGCATCGCGAGGGGAGGTTCGCCGGGCGGCAACGTCGTCTTTCCAGCCTGTATTCTGACGCCGGAACCGTCTGGTATCGAGCGGTATTGGATGCCTGTTGGCGGAGGCACGTTGGCCATCAGTGGTGCCTGGATGCCTGCTGTGAGCGCTTGTCCGTCTGCCTCCTGACAGACACGGACAAGGTCCTGGATTTTCGACCCATGTCTGCGAAGACAGTCAGAGCGATCGAATCAGGACAAAAAAACAGAGAGGAAGAAAGCAGAGAGAGGAAGAAAGAAACAGAAGGAAACAGAAGGAAACAGAAAAAGTGCGCCCGGGTTCTGGACAAACGACCGGCGGTGCTCATTGATCTCATCACGGACAGGGGTCCGTAAAAAATTAAGCGCGTGGCGTGCAAGCGCAAGCACGCAGGGAGGATGTTTGTTTTTTGATCGGCACGAAGGAGGGGAACGCGCTGTGCTCGTTCACCCGTGCGGCGTGGCAAATGGCGCGCTGCAGGAGGACCCTGATGAATTTCGCGAGCTGGTGCGAGCTGCCCAGGTGGAGCAGGTCGCCTTCCTTCTTTTCACGGCGACTGCCGTGTCTCCCCGGTATTTTGTAGGAAGCGGCAAGCTGGAAGAAATACGGCAACAGATTTTGGCGCAGGATGCCAATCTGCTGCTGGTCAATTGTGTTCTGACTCCCAGTCAGGAAAGGAACCTTGAGGAGAAACTGGAGTGCCGGGTTGTCGATCGCACCGGCCTTATCCTCGATATTTTTGCCCAGCGGGCGCGTACTCATGAGGGCAAGCTTCAGGTCGAGCTGGCACAGCTCAACCACATCAGTACCCGCCTGGTGCGCGGCTGGGGACACCTGAAGCGTCAGAAGGGCGGCCTTGGCCTGCGCGGGCCTGGTGAAACCCAGCTGGAGACTGACCGGCGTTTGTTACGGGCACGTATTCAGATGCTGGAAAAACGTCTTGACAAGGTGCGCAGCCAGCGTGCCTTGACCCGCCGGGCCCGGCAGCGGGCACAAACGCCCCTGGTGTCTCTGGTGGGTTATACCAATGCAGGCAAGTCCACACTGTTCAATGCCTTGTCCCAGGCGGGTGTCTATGCGGCTGACCAGCTCTTTGCCACCCTGGATCCCACACTCCGTCGTTTGGTTATAGATGGGCTGGGACCGTTTATCCTGGCTGATACCGTGGGTTTTATAAGACACTTGCCTCACAACCTGGTGCGGGCGTTTCACGCAACCCTCGAGGAATCCATCCGGGCAGACTTGCTTCTTCACGTTGTTGACTGCGCCTGTGAGGACCGCATGGAAATGATGAAGCAGGTCCGTACGGTTCTGGCGGAGGTCGATGAGGAGATACGCGGCCAGGCGCCCACAGGCGAACGCCATCAGCTGCAACTGGAAGTCTTCAACAAGGCAGATCTTTTGGGCATCAGTCCGCGCATAGAGCGCGACGACCAACAGCGTCCCTGCCGGGTATGGATGTCAGCGCAGGAAAACCAGGGGCTGGATTTGTTGCAGCAAGCCATTGCGGAACTGCTGACCACTGACCTGGTGCATGAGCAGGTGTTTCTACTTCCGCATCAGGGACGACTGCGCTCCCGACTGTACCGGTTGGGTGCTGTGCAGGAGGAAAGCTTTGACGAGCAAGGCGTATCCGTTCTGAATGTCCGCATGCCGCGCCAGGACTTTATCAGAATGTTTGCACAGGAAGAGCAGGGAGAGCAGGGAGAGCAGGGAGAGCAGGAAGAGCAGGGAGAGCAGGGAGAGCAGGGAGAGCAACAAAGTGGACACAAACATCAGGCCCGAAGATAAAATCAAGGAGTTCCCTCGATCCGCAAGATACTATCTCAGGCTTCTGCACTGTGCACTGATTGGCGACCTGCAGGCATAGCTCCTGCTCAATAGAATCAGCACAGCATATTTTGCTGTGATGGGGGTCTGTAACAGACTGGAGTTCGGGCTGGACCGCTGTGTACGGGCGATACAAACAACCCGCAGTTGTCGTTGTGTCCTGTGTTGTGTTGCTGCGATAATCAGCGCGATGCGACCACTTGACTGATTGACAGCGCTTCCGGTCTGCTGGCATGACGGCAATGGGCGTGCGTCCTGGAGTAGCTGCCATGGCCGGGCTCATGGACTCTTGCCCTGCCGTGCTGTGTTCCGGACGAGGCCCGTTCTTTTGCCTTCTGGCTATACACGATTTAAAAAACACGATTTAAAAACTCACGAAAGAGGGATAATTTCATGGAATCTCTTTCCAGTCGCGGCTGCCTGGTTTCAGTGAGGCCAAGCCGTCTTTTCCCCAAGAAAAAGCACCTTTTTTTTCAGGCGGCACTGCTGGCCGGGCTCCTGCTGGGAGCATCGGGAGAAAGTGCAGCTTTTGAGAAAAAAGACAAGGACAAAGAAATAAAAGAGATCATAAAAACTCTCTCCAGGGACGGTATCGATCCAGGCTGGCTGGAGAAGGCCTTTGCCGGTGCTGAGTTCAAATCGCGCATCATAGAGTTGATCTCCAAACCTGCCGAGCGTCGCCTTGTCTGGTGGGAATACCGCAACTTGCTTATCAGCGAGCATCGGATAAAAGAGGGCGCAAAATTCTGGAAGACACATGAAAAAACGCTGATCCAGGCTGAACAAAAATGGGGAGTGCCACCTGCGATCATTCTTGGAATTCTGGGTGTGGAAACCGGGTTTGGCTCAAATACTGGTGGCTTTCGGGTGATGGATGCTCTCTACACGCTGGGGCTGGGCTATCCACGGCGGGCCAAATTTTTCAAAAAAGAACTTCATGAATTTCTTCGGTTGGCCAATGCCCAGAACATGGACCCTCTCAGCCTGACAGGTTCTTATGCTGGCGCCATGGGCGTGCCGCAATTCATGCCTTCCAGCTATCGCGAGTATGCTGTTGACTTTGATGGCGATGGGCAAACGGATATATGGCACTCAATGACTGACAGCATTGGTTCCGTGGCCGCCTATCTGCAACGCCACGGCTGGCAAGCAGGGCTTCCCGTGGCTCTGCCGGCACGAATCACAAAGCCTGTTTACAAGAAATTTATCGGCAAAGGTTCCCCCGCCAAGCCCGAGGCGACACTCGGCAAGGCAAAACGTATGGGGTGGATACCGGATAGCAAAGAGCCACTGGCTTTGTCGAATCGCAGGCCTTTGTTGGTTCGGGGACTGAAAATGGCGCTGGAAGACGATGATCAAGGCCAAAGCCGTTCCGAATACTGGCTGACGACAAAAAACTTTTATGCGCTGACGCGCTATAACATCAGCAACCTGTACGCCATGGCAGTATGGAGACTGGGGCAAGAAATCGAGAAAGTCTATCGCTCTGATCAAGAAAGCCAACCAGCCCTCACCAGCCACACTCCTCCCCAGGAGCAGGAAACCCGATAAGCCAGGTGTGTTTTGATAAGACAGTCTTCTGCCTTGCTCGACGAAAGAAATGCCATCAGCGCAGTTTTTCTCCTGCAGGGCAAGGCTGTTTTTCAACGGATTCAAGCATGAAATCCTGCCTCAGATGGCTCAGAGCCCGAATCCTCCAGCAACCCACCCAGAGGAAAGTGCGCAAGCCGCTTGCCTCGCGCAGGGTGGAGATGAGGTTCAATACGCGCAGTCATGCGTCAGCTGACATCAGCCTTCGGCATGCAAGGCCGGGCATCTTGTCTCCGCTGTTTTTTGATCGCTTCGCTGGGGGCACCATGTCCCGACAAGGGTTTTATCCTGGGCTGGGCATTATTGTTTCCCTGAGTGCCTTGCTACTGCAGGGATGTAGCAGCAGTGGTGGCCTGACACCGGAACAGATTCAGGCCGGACGCTATGCACTGGCCCATGATCATGCGCCACAAGCTGCCGACCACCAGGCCAGGACGATTGCCGATGCTGTCCCCCAACCTCCAGACGGCCCCCTCAAGTACCGTCCTTACAGGCTCTACGGCCTGGCCTACACCCCGCTGAAGTCAGCCACCGGCTACAGGCAGGAAGGCATAGCTTCCTGGTACGGAGTCCGTTTTCATGGATACAAGACAGCCAACGGTGAACTTTACGACATATATTCAATGACCGCTGCTCATAAAACACTCCCCTTGCCTTCGTACGCGCGGGTGACCCATCTGAAGACAGGGCGCAGCATTGTCGTAAGAATAAACGACCGAGGGCCTTTTCGTGCCAACCGGCTGATTGATTTGTCCTGGGCTGCGGCCAGAAAACTGGGCATTGACCGTCAGGGCATTGCCCGGGTGCGGGTGGAGGGAATAGACACATCTCCAGAAGGCCTTGCAGCTTTCCGGCAGAGCCTGGCACGCACAAACAGACGACACGATACTGATACCAGAGTCGCCTGGCTCCAGGTGGCCGCCCTGAAAGACAAACAGAAGGCCCAGTCGCTGAAGGAGCATCTTGAAAATCAACTGGACAATCCTGTACGCCTTGTGCCCGGTCAGGACCCCGGCTTGCTGAAGGTCCGGGTAGGTCCATTCTTCAACAAGCAGTCACTGGAGAAGGCCCGACGTCTTGTCAATGGCTGCTGTCAACTTGATGGTTACACCGTCTATGAGTAGATCCTTGTTGTTTGTTATCTGCTCCTCTGGTGTGGCCCGTCTTTACTGCCTACAATGGCCGACCGGGTCGGGGTGTTCCCTGCCACCGGGCCGCGCATGCATTGATGCGTATCATTGGTCCCTTGCGCTCATATCACTCCATGAGCGCGGATGCCTAGAGCAACAACACACAGAAAAGAATGATGAATCCACTCCTGCGTATGATTTTCCCCTCTCTCAGAAAGGGCAAGGGTGCACTCTGGGCTTTGGTTGTTCTGCTGGCGCCTTGTACCGCTGGTGCCGCAACAGCCGGCATCATCCCCTCTCCTCCCCGCATTGCCGCCAAGAGCTATATCCTGATGGATGCAGCCAGCGGTGATGTGCTGGCTGAACAAAATGCCGACGAAAAAGTCCCCCCCGCCAGCCTGACCAAAATGATGACCGCCTATGTGGTGGAAAGCGAGCTGGCAGCCGGCAACATTGGGCGCGACGAGCAGGTTACGGTCAGCGAGCGGGCCTGGCGCATGCGTGGCTCCCTGATGTTCATCGAGGTGGGCGAGCAGGTCTCGGTGGACAATTTGCTCAAGGGCGTGATTATCGTCTCCGGCAATGATGCCAGCGTAGCCCTGGCAGAGCACGTTGCCGGCAGCGAGCGCGCCTTCTCTGATCTGATGAACGCAACCGCCAACAAGCTGGGGATGGCAAGCTCGCATTTCCAGAACGCCTCTGGCTGGCCAGCTGCCGACCACTACACAACGGCACGGGATCTTGCCATCCTGTCCCGGCACATTATTCAGGACTATCCGGAATACTACGCCAGCTATGCCGAGAAGGAATTTCAGTACGGCGTCAACAAGCGCACGGGAGAGCCGCTGGCTCCACAGCCAAACCGCAACTCACTGTTATGGTCCGGCATCGGGGTTGATGGCCTGAAAACCGGTCATACGAGTGCAGCCGGCTATTGTCTGGCGGCTTCTGCCACCCAGGACGACCGTCGTCTGATTGCCGTCGTCATGGGAGCGGCCAACGAGCGGGCTCGGGCCAGGGAGACACAAAAACTGCTGACCTATGGCTTTCGCTTCTTTGAGAATGTGGCTATAAAGTCAGGCGGCATTTCCTTGACCAGCTTCCGTGTCTGGCAAGGCGACCGCAATACGCTGTCGGGTGGGCTGGAGGAAGATCTGGTTGTCACAGTTCCCCGTGGCACCAGCGGGCAGGTAGAGGCCAGTGTGCGCGTGGACTCTGATATCCGGGCACCAGTAGAAGCCGGACAGGTCATAGGCTCGGTGGTCGTGCGACAAGACGGAGAGATTGTGAAGCAGCGTGATCTCCTGGCACTGGAGACCGTGAAAACTGGCAGCTTCCTCAAACGGATGTGGGATAGCATCTTGTATTTCTTCTCTCATCTTTTGGGATAAGCCTCCATAACTGCTCCCGACAACATGATCAAAGGAGAAGGTGTTTCCTCTTATGAGTCAGGTCTACCTCAACGGTGATTTTTTCCCGCTGGAAGAAGCCAAAGTGTCCGTGCTTGACCGAGGCTTTCTTTTTGGAGACGGTGTGTACGAAGTGATTCCAGCCTTCAATGGCCGCCTCGTGGAAATGCAGGCGCACCTTGATCGCCTGGAGGATGGCCTGAAGGCGGTTGGCATTGAGGCTCCCGAGCCGGAAGGCGGCTGGGAAGCGCTGTGCCGCAAACTGCTGGAGAGCAACCGGTCTCTGGGAGAGCATCGGGCAGTCTACCTCCAGATCACACGTGGTGCTGGCAAGACGCGCAGCCATATCCCTCCTGCCAATCTGACCCCGACGGTTTTTGTCATGGTCATGGCCACGGGTGCTCCCATGACCGGCCAGGCCCAGGACATGAAAGGGGCTACAGCCATTACCATGAAAGACCGGCGCTGGAAGCGGTGCAGTATCAAGAGCGTCTCGCTTCTGGGGAACCTGATGGGATTCGACCATGCCCGCGCAGGGGGGGCACATGATGCAATCCAGATTAACGAGGATGGCTATGTGACCGAGGCCTGCGCCGCCAATATTTTTGTCGTCCGCGAGGGCAGGATCATGACCCCGCCACTGAGTGAAAATATTCTGCCAGGGGTCACCCGGGCTCTTGTGCTTTCAGTCGCACAAGAAGATAGCCGCTATGCCTGTGAGGAAACAGCGGTCACGCTCTCTGATTTACAGCAGGCAGAGGAAATATGGCTGACAAGCTCCACCAAGGAGATCAGGCCGATAGTGTCTCTCGATGGCGTGACCGTGGGCTCTGGCGAGCCGGGTCCGGTGTGGCGGCATATTGCGCCCTTGTTCTGTGCCCGCCGGGACGCTGTATCCTCCTGAAGGGGGGCAAGGCAGGAGCACCCGCAGCCGGAGAAGGTGGTGCCAACAGGGTCCGGCCATCTGCATCGCCGGCCCGGCAGCCGGTCACCGGGCTGTTGTCTGACGGCAAGCAAAGCTGCAAGCTTGCCAGAAGAGGATAGAGGGAAACAGGAACATGATTCAGGCCCGTGCCTTCGGGCAGTCAAGCTCGCCTCCTTTATATGTTCGTCAGTTGGGCATTCGGGATTACCGGACCACCTGGCGGGCCATGCAGGCTTTCACGCGCCAACGGGAGGCATCGGCTGTAGACGAGCTATGGCTTGTGGAGCATCCCGCCGTTTTCACTCTGGGACAAGCCGGGAAAGCTTCCCATGTGTTGGCCGCAGGTGATATACCGCTGATCCATGTCGACAGGGGAGGACAGGTCACCTTCCACGGCCCTGGACAGCAGATCCTGTATCTGCTGCTTGATTTGCGCCGGCGTCAGCTGGGTGTTCGCGATCTCGTGTCCCGCATGGAGCAGGCCGTTGTCGACACCCTGGCGGACTGGGACATTGCTGCTCACTCCCGCACGGATGCGCCTGGGGTTTACGTTGAGGCCGCCAAGATTGCCTCCCTGGGTTTGCGCGTGAGCCGGGGCTGTTGTTTTCATGGTCTGGCACTGAATGTAGACATGGAGCTTGCACCTTTTCGCAGAATCAATCCTTGTGGTCATGCGGGTCTGGCTGTTACCCGCATGACAGACCATGCTGCAACGGCTGTTGACCGAAGTCATGTGGCCCAGGCGCTGATCCGTCATCTTGGCGGACACCTGGGCTCACCTGTCCATGTTGCAGACACAGCTGAGCCTTCCTGTTTCGAGTGTTTGTCCCACCCGTTACAGTCCACGTGAACTGCATCGAGAAATAAGGTACTGATGAAAATGCCTGTGGCGACCAACATGATTCCCCTCGTCCAGATTCCTTCCGGCACAAAGTTTGTGACGGACAAGGGCGTGACGGCTATTAAAAATGGCATCAAGGCACGCTCGCAGCCGGAGTCGGCCGAGCACAAGGCTCGTCTGCCGAAACCGGACTGGCTGCGCATAACCGCACATACCGGGGAAGCCTATGGGCGTGTCAAAAAGATTGTACGCTCCCATGATCTGCACACGGTCTGCGAGGAGGCCATGTGCCCCAACATCAGTGAATGCTGGAGTGCTGGCACGGCCACCATCATGTTGATGGGGGATGTCTGCACCCGGGCCTGTGCTTTCTGCGCCGTGAATACTGGCAATCCGCACGGATGGCTGGACGAGCAGGAACCGGAGAAAACGGCCCGTAGCGTTGGACTTATGGGATTGAAGTACCTGGTGCTCACCTCAGTCAACCGTGATGATCTGGCCGATGGCGGTGCCGGGCACTATGCGGCTGTCGTCCAGAAAGTACTCGCGGAGCACCCGGGTACAGCTGTTGAAGCCCTGACGCCAGACTTTCAGGGTGATACGGCAGCCGTGGAGGTTGTTGTGGACAGCGGCATCTGTGTTTTTGCCCAGAACATCGAGACAGTACGCCGACTGACACACCCTGTTCGTGATCCGCGTGCCAGCTATGAACAGACGCTCAAGGTGCTCAGGCATGCCAAAGCGCACCGTCCTTCTGTCCTGACCAAGACCAGTCTGATGCTGGGGCTGGGAGAAACCGAACAGGAGATAGCCCGGACGCTGGATGACTTGCGAGCCATAGATGTCGATATTGTCACGCTTGGCCAGTACCTTCAGCCTACCCGTCATCACTTCGAGCTCCAGCGTTATGTCTCCCCTGCGGAGTTTGATCGCTATCGCCAGTGGGGACTGGATCGTGGGTTCCTGGAAGTGGTGGCAGGCCCGCTGGTCCGGTCCAGCTACAGAGCCGAACAGGTTCTGCACAAGAACAATGTGGGCCTCGGCCGGGAGGCCGTGCAGAGATAGTCTCCTGCCGCACGGGCCCGCTCACCGCCGGTTCGTTATCAGATATGCACGCAATCCTGACCACCTGGTTACCTGCGGGGATTTTCCTGGCGAGAGGCCTTCTCCAAGAACGCCACCGAAGGACGATTTGTCAGCAAAGACCAGAGGGGCAAGATGACACCACAGCTATCGGGAGTGCCGACCCCGGATACACAACGGCGCCTGTACACAACACAAGAGCAGGTGGAGGGCGGGGCGCACGCCGGCCGCTTGTTCCGTTCAAGGCGGTCAGTGCTTTCTGGCCAGAAGACTGGCGCAGGCGTGCAAGCGCGCAGAGCCAAGGCAGTACAGCAGGATGAAGCCCCCTCTCTCTGTCGATGCATCTGGCCGGACTGCGGGGCCTTGTTTGCCCCCGGAACCAGGCTCCGGCATATGAGAAATCACATTTTTTGTGACAAATATTTTGTCTGCGAATGGCCGTATTGCCATCAAGCCTACCGTAACCGCTCCCAGCTGGTGGCGCACCAGCGATGTCATACAACCAACAAACCCTATGCCTGTCGATACGAGGGCTGCAACCGCGTTTTCTCTGTGCAGTCGTCTGTGTCTCGACACGAGAGAATGGCGCATGGGCACAAGACACTCCGCAGCATTTTTCAGGGCAACGGCGCAGGCCTCCGCGCAAAAAGGGTGAGACATCAAAGTATGCCTGTCAGTGCACGCAACACGCTTGTCAGTCTGAAGAGGATGCCCGCCCCCCCGGTCAGCACAAGCCCGCAAGATATTCAAAACTTCCCGTTGCAGCAGACGAGACAACGAGACCTGCAGGGCAAGGCAGACCAGGGAGAGCCGGCACAACTGCCAGAGCGGCCAGAGCAACGGCAGCAACCACAACAGCCAGTAATAGCGCAGCCTGCCAGAAAGCCCATCGTCCTGTTCCGCCCCTGGGAGTCAGTAGAGCGAAAGTCAGCGGAGGACGCGGAGAAGCTGGAGGACGTCAGTGAAGGGAGGCGTAGCAGTGGGAGCGACCAGTCAGCGAATACGCCGGCACAAATGCCCCACTCCTTCGTTCTGGCATCCTCCTCTGCGACGGGAGGTCCGAGCTTGCCGGAACCGAACGGGCAGGAGGCGCGCATGGGAAGGGGTCACACAGTTGCGGCCCAGCCCCCTTCCCACTTCCCATCACCGGGTTTTTCCCTCCGCATTTCTCCCTTCCACTTCACTTATCAGCCCTATCAGCCCTATCAGCCCTATCAGCCCTATCAGCCTTATCAGCCCTATCAGCCTTATCAGCCCTATCAGTCATATCCGCCATATCCGTTTTACCCTCCTTATGCTCCTTCCTCAGCCACATCACCCCACTTGGCCCCGCCGGGTGCCAGGCAGGGAGGTGCCTTGAGCGGGCCCGGTTATTACGCGCCAGCCTTTGCGCAAGCGCGCTTATATGATCACCAGGGAGGAGCGCCGCGCCCAGAACTTCCTGCTGTCCAGGCCAGCATTTCGCCGGCTTTCGCGCCTTCCGGCAGATTGCCGCTGGGAACACAACACACCGTTTTCCTGGGGCCGGTCAGGTTTCCAGGTAACGGTGGTCATACCAGCGGGGGAAGAAGGCTTGGCGAGCCGTATCTGGATCCCAGGTCGGGCATGCGAAGCGGCACGCTGCGGGGGCAAGATTTTCAGGATGCTGGCGCCATGCCGCACCCCGGCACGCAGCCTCCGAGGACAAGGACAGCACAAGGGGCGGAGGAATGGCCACCGCTGCCCGGGATGCCTGTGCCTCATCACATGGAGCGAACGGGTTTCCAGGCTGTGAGACCTGTGTGCACTGAGGGCGATCACCCTTCCTGATCCCAGTGCGTCAGACAGCCGCCTGAGGGTCGGGCGGGGCGCCTATGAGGATCAATCTGACAGGGAAGGGAAACCGGAGAATATACGACTGTGGATTTCACCAGGCTCCCTATCCACCCAAGCCACAAAAGCTACCGGCGTCGTTAACAAAGCCACCTGGACCTGTAAGGGAGCGCAGCCACGAGCAGCACTACAGACCCGCCAGCCTGGCAGCTGCACAATGAAACGTCCGGCGCAATCCAGTCCATGTTCGAACAGGATCCTGAGCCAATGCCTGGCTCCGCACTGCGTCAGACGTGCCCCCACTGCGTCACGCAAGATAGCTGTCACCCCTTTTTATAAGGGATCTGACGACTCTCCAGGCTGAGCACTGGC
>Ga0209021_1000525_pt1 | contig 46898 bp, 44 predicted proteins | sample PinacodermFT_FD_187299 | JGI IMG/M metagenome (GOLD analysis project Ga0209021, IMG submission 187299) | Host-associated microbial community of the marine sponge Aplysina aerophoba from Gulf of Piran - sponge pinacoderm, lysed by freeze-thaw... | ecosystem: Host-associated > Porifera > Sponge >... | reverse complement strand
CTGCTCTACGGGGCGCTGCTGGCGCTCGTGATGAGCGTGATCCACTTCGGCCTGGTGTTCAACGCCGCGCTGGCGGTGACCGACGCCGCCGACGTCGTGCTCGAGATGGCCCAGTCGGCGGGAGGCACGGAGTTCTCCGCACCCGCGGTGGCGAAGGCCGTCGTTGGCGACGAGCGGCTCGTGCGCGACCTGGTCGTGGAGGTGTCCGGCGCGCCGGGCGAGGTCACCGTCAGCGTGTCGGCCACCTCTCCGCGCATCGTGCCCGGGCTGCCCACCTCGGTGAGCCACCGGACGCAGGGACCGGTGGAGCGCTTCATCCCCGAGGGCAGGCGATGAGAGTGCCGGTCCGGGCCGGCGATGGGCGGGGGGTGCTGTCGCTGGAGTTCGCGCTGGTCGTCGTCGGGGTGCTCGGTGCGCTGATGCTGCTGGGAGCGGCATGGCGCTTGGGCCAGACGCGCGGCGAGATACGCGACGTGGCCGCCGAGGCCGCTCGGGCGGCGTCGCTGCGGCAGCATCCCCATGCAGCAGCAGACGCCGCTGAACGGATCGCGCGGGCAAGCCTGGGACGACGCTCGGTCCGGTGCTCGGAATTCAGCGTTGCCGTCGATGTGTCGGCTCTGGGTCCCGGAGGTTCGGTGGCGGTCGGTATCCGCTGTGTCACGAGGCTCGAAGACCTCACGCTCCTGCGCATGCCCGGGTCGGTGACGCTCGAGTCCACGGCCGTCGAAGTGGTGGACCGGCGCCGCGGGGGCACCTGATGAGTCACCGCATGAGCGACCCGGCGCGGGGCCCGGCGAGGGGTCTGACGAGAGGCCTCCGGGCCGAGTCGGGAGTGATCAGCCTGTTCGTGGCGGTCCTGTTCGTGGCGTTCCTGCTCATCGCCGGTGTCGTGATCGACTCGGCGGAGTTGCGGGGCCAGCGTCGTGCACTCTCGGACTTGGCTCGTCAGGCCGCCCGCGCTGCGGTGCAGGAAGTGGACGTGAACGTGTACCGGCTGACGGGCACGGTCCGGCTGGACACCGGCGCGGCCGTCGCCGCGGCGAGGGCCGTGGTCGCCCGCTCCGGTCTGGATGCCGACGTCGACATCACGGGCGACCGCGCCTCGGTGTCGCTGAGCCGTCCCGTGGGTGTGCGCGTCCTGGGACTGGGCAGCGGGCACGTGCAGATCGGCGCCTCCGCGGAGGCGCGAGCCATTTGGGGTGTCAGCGCGGGGCGGTAGCGCCCGGCAGCGACGCCCGGTTCCCGCAGCAGCGGGTCTTGCCGGTCGGACCGGCCCGCGGGTCGATGCAATAGAGCGAGGTGATTGCGATGGAGAGCAGAGTTCGTGCCGTGTTGTCGGGTCTCGGAGCCTGTGCGGCTCTGGGGCTGTTCCTGGTCGGTGTACCGGTCTGCCTCGTGAAGCTGGTCGGCAACCCGCTTCCCGCGGCCGTGCCCTCATGGTCCTCGGTGGTGGCGGCGGTCGAAGGCGGAACGCTTCCGGCTGGTGCCCTCAGCGGTGTGTTGGCGGTCGCCGTCTGGATCTGGTGGTCGCAGGCCGTGCTGTCGGTCGTGGCCGAAGTCCGGGCCGCCCGCCGGGGACGGGCCGCCCGGTCGCTGCCCCTGCGCGGTCTCGGCATGCAGCCGATCATGATTCGCCTCGTGGCGGTCGTCGTGGGCGCAGCAGCCACTGTCGGAACACTGGCGCAGCCCACGCTGGCGGCGACAGCGTCGTTCGCGGACATCGCGGTGCCGATGACGACCGGCGAAGTCTCTGGTGGAATGGCCGGTGAGAGCGGCTCCGGAACGCCAATCGTCGGGACAGGATCTCTCGCCACGGTGGGACCGCCGCCGGCGCCGGTTCTGGGACCGCCGGAGGTGCCGGTGGCGGAGGTGGACGGATCCCCGCCTGCTCCGGTCCTGGGTCTCGCCGATGAGTCGCGACCGGCGACGGTGATGTCGCAGCCGGCTCCGGCCGCTGCGAGGGCGACGTCGGCGCGCTGGGATCCAGTGCTCGAATCCGGGACCGTGGAGCGAGCCGATCAGATGCCCATCGAGCGAGCCGATCCTGTATCCGTGGAGCGAGCCGATCCTGTGTCTGTGGAGCGAGCCGATCAGATGCCCATCGAGCGAGCCGATCCTGTGTCTGTGGAGCGAGCCGATCAGATGCCCATCGAGCGAGCCGATCCTGTGTCTGTGGAGCGAGCCGATCCTGTGTCTGTGGAGCGAGCCGATCCTGTGTCTGTGGAGCGAGCCGATCCTGTGTCCGCTGCGGAACCTGGTGAACCGGCCTGGGTCGTCGTGAAGCCGGGTGATTCGCTGTGGCTCCTGGCCGAGTTGCATCTCGGTGATGCGATGCGCTGGCCGGAGATTTTCGAGTTGAACGCCGGCCAACTCGACGGCGGAGGCACGCTGCGCGACCCGAACCTCATCCATCCCGGCTGGCGCCTGCGCCTCCCCCCGCCGGATCCCCCGGCGCCCTCCGAGCCGTGGGTTGCCGCCCCGGAGGGAGTGCCGGCCACCCCGGCGGGACTTCCACCCCGGTAGCGGCGCCGGTCCGGACAGGTGTCACACACGACCACGACCGCGCAGGCCGACGGCGAGCCGAGCGTGTCACGACCGCCGGCACCGTTCGCTCGGCGGCGCGGTCCGGTTGCAGCGGACCGCGCCGGGCACACCGGAGGGCGCCCCGAGTTCACCGACCCCCTCTCGTGGCTCATGTCCACCGTGCCGGAGCGCTTGGGCGGCCGGCCGCTGCCGAGAGTTGTCGCCGTCACGACCTCGCGGGAGGCGATCGGGCTGCTGCTGAGCGAGCCGCGGAGCGATCCCCCCACGGGGTTGGAGGCCATCGACGGCGGGCTCACCTGGATCGCCGAGCCTTCGTTGGTCGGCTGTTCGGATGAGACCGCCCGGGGCGGTAGCGGTGGTGCGCCGTGGCCTCTACTGGTGCCGTTGGGGCGCGTTGTCCCCGACGGCCCGGTGGTTCAGGCCAACCTCGAGGAACTGGGGGCCATCGAACTCTCCGGTGATCCCGCCGACGTTCTGGCGTTCGCCGAGTCGCTGGCCGCGGAACTCGCGGCAGACCGCTTCGGGGCGCGCCCGCGGATCGTCTGTGTGAACTGCGCCTGGGAACTCGACGCGCTCGAAGGGGTCCGCGTCGTCGCGTCCCTGAGCGGGGTGCTGGCCGACGCCGAAACGCAAGGGCGAACAGTCGAGGCCGCCGAGTCGCAGCAAGTTCCGCTGCCCGAACTGCGCCGGCACGGCGTTCGCGGCGCCGTGCGCCCGCTGGTGGTCATCGATCCGCACGGCCGCGAGCCGAGAGCGCGTGCGGATCTGGCGAGGCTGGCCGGCCCCGGCCTGGCTGTGGTGACGGCGAATCACCGCACCGAGCCGGTCTCGCCCTCCCCACCGCGCCCCGAACCCGGCTACGGCTGGTCATTGCACGTGACCGGGCGGCGCCTCCGCTGGGAACCCGTGGGTGTCGACCTGCAGCTGGGGGAAACGCCGGACCCGGAGGTCTCTCCGGAGTCGCGCAGCGGTCACGGACCCGCTCCCGGTGTCGTCGGATCTGCTCCCGGCCCGGTCGACCCCGCGGGGGTTACCGACCCGCTCCCCGGGAGCAGCGGCTCCGGCTGGGCGGGTGAGCCGTCCGAGTCCGGCTTGCGCGTCGCTGTCGCCGGCGCCGGTTCGGGCGAGGTGGAGGTGCAGGTGCTAGGAGTGGTGCAGGTGGTGGGAGCCGTGTCGCCGTTCACCTCCCAGCGGGCCCTGGACCTGGTCTGCTATCTGGCCTTGCATCGTGAAGGCGCGACCGCGGACAAGCTCCGCCACTGGCTCTGGCGCCGTAGCGAGCCGGCCCCGAACGCCAAGACGTTCGCCAACGTGGTGTCGCGGGCTCGCGTCTGTCTCGGCCGAGACGCCGACGGCGAGCCGTACCTCTCCAAACTCGGTGCCGACGGCGTATACCGGCTGTCAGCGCAGGTGACCACCGACCTGGAGCGTTTCACCACCTCGCGGAGGCTTGCCGGGCGGGTTCGGTCCCCGCGGACCCTCGAATGCCTGTACGCGGCGCTGAGGCTGGTGCGCGGCGCCCCGTTCGGTGGTGGCAGCGGCGGCACGTTCTCGTGGACGGACGCCTCCTGGCGCAGCCACGTCGAGTACCTCGTGGACGACACGGCCCACCACCTCGCAGATATGGCCCTGGGGCTGGATCGCCTCGAGGTGGCGCGCTGGGCGACGCTCCGGGGACTCGCCGTAGCCCCGGACTGCGAGCAGTGTTACCAGCGACGGATCGCCGTGGCCCATCGCTCGGGGCACGGCCGGGAGGCTGACCGGGTGATGCGCCAACTGGAGCGCCAGCAGCATGAACCGCTGCCGGAGTTGGGCGTCCTCGTGCCCGGCGTCCTCGAGGCGGTGCCCTCGCCGACGGCCTGAGCGGCAGTTCCGCGTTGGGTCACTGGCCGTCAGTGGCCGCCGATTCGCACCCAGCGCCCGTCGGCGAAGCGCAGTCCCACGCCCGCCAGCCGGGCGACCATGAAGACCACCAGCGCCCCCCACAGCCACCCGATTCCCGCATCGGCGAGGCGCACGCCCACGGCCAGGGGCACGAACACCCCGGCCGCGGCGACCATGGCGGCAGCCAGGTAGCGCAGATCGCCGGCGCCGATCAGAACACCGTCGAGAGCGAAGACCACGCCGTTGATCGGCAGCATCAGCGCCAGGTGCAGCATCAGGAACCCCGCCAGGGACACCACGGCCGCGTCGTTGCTGAACAGCTGCGGCAGCACCGGGCGCAGCCCCACCGCCACCAGCCCTGCCACCAGCCCGAACACCAGCCCCCACCAGGTGACGCGCCGGCCCACGCCGCGGGCTCCGGCGGCGTCGCCGGCGCCCAGCATCATCCCGATCATGCCCTGGGCGGCGATGGCGAGCGCATCCAGCGCCAGTGCCGAGAAGCCGAACAGCTGGGCGTTTATCTGGTGCGCCCCCAGGTCGGCGATCCCGGTTCGAGCGGCCACCGCGGCGGCCACGACGAAGGCGCCCTGCAGGGCAGCGGTGCGCGTGACGAGCGCGCCGCCGGCGCTCAGCAGCCTGCGCAGCACCGCAGGGTCGGGCCGCAGGCTGCGCACGTGCGGGCGGGCCGCGCGCAGCACCCAGTAGGTGTACAGCACCGCACCGGCCCACTGGGCCACCACCGTCGAGAGCGCCGAGGCGCCGATCCCGAAACCCAGCCCGTACACGAGGACCAGCTCCAACACCAGGTTCCCCACCGCGGTGAACACCGCCACCTTCAGCGGTCGAGCCATGTCCAGGCCGCCCCGCAGGTAGCCCACGCCCGCCAGGGTGAGCATCAGGGCCGGGAGGCCGGCGAGGCTGATGAGCAGGTAGATGCGGGCCTGTTCCAGCACCTCGCCCTCACCGCCCAGCAGCACCAGCAGCGGGTCGGACAGGCCGTAGAGCAGGCCGCCCGAAGCCACGCCGACGACCAGCGCCATCAGCAGGGCCTGCACCCCCCAGCGGGCCGCGTCCGCCTCGCGGCCGGCGCCCAGCAGGCGCGCAACGGCCGCGGTGGTGCCGTAGGCCAGGAAGATGAACAGGGCGTACACGCTCAGCAGCAGCTGACCGGCCAGCGCCAGGCCCCCCAGCTGCGGCGTGCCGAGGTGGCCCACCACCGCCGTGTCCACCAGCACGTAGAGCGGCTCGGCCACGAGCGCCCCGAATGCGGGGACCGCCAGGCGCAGGATCTCGCGATCCCAGCGTCGGCGGGCCCCGGCGGCGCCGCCGGCGGGTGCGGGTCCCTTCACGCGGTCGCCCCGGCGCCAGGCCGCCTCACGGTCCCAGCGGTTCCGCCGGACGCGATGGGTCGCTGAGGTTGCACCGGCCGGAGCGAACTTTCTCGACGAGCTGAGATTGAAGTAGCGTCCCGGCGAGGTTCCGAGCCAGGAAGACCATGAACGTCCAGCAGACCGACAGATTCTCGATGGCTGAACTCACCGATCGCACCGGCGTACCGGCCTCGACTGTGCATCACTACATCCGGCGGGGATTGCTCCCGCCGGCGGCGCGCATCTCGACGAAGCAATTCCTGTACGGACCCGAACACGTCGACGCTTTGCTCGTGATCCGGGATCTCCGCCGGCGCCAGCGGCTCTCCCTGACGAAGATCGCCGAGGTGCTGCCCGAGATCCTTGCCGCCGGCGGCGACGTGATGGGCGCTCAGCGCCCCGGCAGGGACGACCCACAGCCGTCGACGATCACCGAGCGGATCCTCGATGTCGCAATCGAGTCGTTCGGCCTGCACAGCTACGGCGAGGTGAGCGTCGCCGACCTCTGCGCCGGCGCCAACGTTGCCAAGGGTACGTTCTACCGCCACTTCGACTCCAAGGGCCAGGTGTTCGTGCAAGCCGCCGAGAGGGTCGTGCGGCAAAGTCTGGCGCGCTTTCGCTCCGAACTGGCCCGAGAGCCTCAGCCGGCGGACATGCAGGCCGCCGCCGCTGCCTGCGCCGTGGCGCTGCGGCCGGGACTGCCCGTCCTGCTGGAACTGGCGAAGCGGGCGATGCTGCACGAGCCCGTGTACGTGAACGAAGCCCGCCACGCGTTCCGGCTGCTGGTCGACGAGATGGGCGACGTCCTTCGCCCCGGCGAGTCAGGGAACCGGGCGATCGCCGGGATGGTGGTGCTCGACGCCATCACGCAGGTGTTCCGCGGGTTGGTTGGGGACGGTGGTGGCGCAGCATCCGCCGGCTCCTAGCGGCCCGCCGACCTGGCGATCGTCGCCGCCGAACCATGTTGCCGGCACCGGTCGGCGTCGCCGGTCGTCGGTTCCGGAAGTGTGCCGGTGCGATCCGGACAGCCTCCGCCCGGCGGCGAGCGCCGAACGCAACACTTGGACCATTGGGTCAGTAGTTGTGTATGGTGCGCGCCATCGTGGAGCTTGACTCCGAGCCGTGCGTTCGGTACCGGTGGAGGGTGCAGTGGCCATCGAACCGACCGCGGATTGGCCCGGCCCTCGGCGCCCGCCCGCAGCCTTCCGGAGCGCCTCGAACGAGGCGGTCGAGCGGTATGCCGACATCGACGCCGTCATGGCTCGGGCCTCCGGCGAGAACTTCCCGGTGGCGCTGGGAGTGCTTCCCCGGCGGCTGCGCAGCCATCTGGAGGCGATCTACGGCTACGCCCGGCTGGTGGACAACCTGGGCGACGAGTACGGCGGTGACCGCACGGCGGCGCTGGACTGGCTGGAGCAGCAGATCGACGGCCTGTACGCCGGAGCGCCGCGCCACGAGGTGTTCCGCCGGCTGGCGGCGACGGTGGAGGCCTTCGACATGCCCCGCACGCCGTTCGACGCGCTGCTGGCGGCCAACCGCTTGGATCAGACCAAGACCGGCTACACCGACTGGGACGAACTGCTGGGCTACTGCGCGTTGTCGGCGAACCCGGTCGGACACCTCGTCCTGGCCGTCTTCGAGGCGTCGACGCCCCAGCGCCGGGCCGACTCCGACGCCGTATGCAGTGGCCTGCAGGTTCTCGAGCACTTACAGGACGTGGGGGAGGACGCCGCGGCGGGCCGCATCTACCTGCCGGCGGAAGACATGGCCCGGTTCGGCTGCACCCCCGACGACCTGCTCGCTCCCGTCGCCGGCGAGCCGCTGCGCCGGCTCGTGGCGTTCGAATGCGACCGGACGCGGGAGCTACTGGGGAGCGGCCGGGCGCTCGTGGCGTCGCTCCGCGGGTTTGGGAGGCTCGCCATCACCGGCTTCGTGTCCGGCGGGCTCGCCGGCCTCGATGCCATCGAGGCGGCGGGATTCGAAGTGCTGAGCGCAACCCGCAGTGCCGGCGCCGGACGCCTGCTGCGCCGCTCGCTGCCCCTTTATCTGGGCGCGGTCCTCAAGCGGGGTCCGGCATGACGGCCCTCAGCGCAGATGCGGCGTACCGCCGCTGCGAGGAGATCACCTGGGCGGAGGCGCGCAACTTCGCCTACGGCATCCGGCTGCTTCCCCCGCCCAAGCGCCGGGCGATGGCGGCGCTGTACGCCATGGCTCGGCGGATTGACGACGTCGGCGACGGGGATTGGCCCACCGACCGCAAGCTGGAGGCGCTCGGGGAGCTCCACACCTCCATCGACGTGCTGGCGGCCGGCGAGGTGCCCGACCCGACCGACCCGGTCCTCGTGGGCCTCGCTGCTGCCGCCGACCGCTACCCGATCCCCGTGGGTGTTCTGCACGAGATCGTCGAAGGCTGCCAGCAGGACGTGATCGGCGCCGGCTACACGACCATGGACGACACCGTGCGCTACTGCCGGCTGGTTGCGGGATCGGTGGGCCGGCTGTCCCTGGGGGTCTTCGGCACACGGGGCGCGCCGGGAGCCGGGCCCGACGGGGAACCGGCGCGGCTCGCCGACGAACTCGGGGTGGCGTTGCAGCTCACCAACATGCTGCGCGACATCGTCGAGGACCACGCCATGGGGCGCATTTACCTGCCGGAGTCCGACCGTGCGCGCTTCGGAGTCCGGCCGGGGGAGTGGGCGCCCACCGAGGGCGTCGCGGCGCTGGTGCGTCATGTCGGCGAGCAGGCGGCGGCGTGGTTCGAGCGGGGGCTCGTGCTGCTCGACCACCTCGACCATCGCAGCCGGGCCTGCACCGCGGCGATGGCCGGCATCTACCGGCGATTGCTGGGACGCATCCTGGCGCACCCCGAAGGGCCCCTCAGCATGCGTGTGCGGCTCCCGGGGCCACAGAAGGCGCTGGTGGCGCTGCGCAGCGTGGCGGGGCTGCGGCCATGAACGATCGTCGCCCGAGCGTGGTGGTGGTCGGCGGGGGCCTCGCCGGTCTGGCTGCCGGTGTCGAGGCCGCCGACCGGGGCGCCGCGGTCACGCTGCTGGAGCGGCGCCCGCGCCTGGGCGGGGCGACCTGGTCCTTCGAGCACCGCGGCATCTCCTACGACAACGGCCAGCACGTGTTCATGCGCTGCTGCGAGGCCTACCTGCGATTCCTGGAGCGGATCGGCTCGGCCGGCGATGTCCGCCTGCAGAGCCGCCTGGAGGTTGCTGTGCTGTGCCCCGGCGGCCCCGTCGGGGCGATCCGGCGCACCCGGGGCCCCGCCCCGCTGCACCTGCTGGCGGCGGTGGCGACCTACCCGCACCTACCCCGCCGCCGGCGCCCCGCAGTGATGCGCGCCGCGCTGGCACTGCGCCGCCTGGACCCCGACGACGCCGCTCTGGACCGGTCGACCTTCGGCGAGTGGCTGGCCGCCCGCGGCCAGGACGCTGCAACCATCGAGGCCTTCTGGGACCTCATCGTGCTGCCGACGGTCAACGTCCCCGCCGCCGAGGCGTCACTGAAGCTGGCGGCGATGGTGTTCGGTACGGGGTTGCTGAGTAGATCCGACGCCGCTGACATCGGCTGGGCCACAGTGCCGCTGTCGGTCCTGCACGGCGGCGCGGCACGGCGGACCCTCGAGGCTGCCGGTGGCGAGGTCAGAACAGGAGCAGCAGTGCGAGGCGTCCGCGCCGGCGCCTCGGGCCGCCCGGCGGTGGAACTCGACGGCGAACTCATCGAGGCCGGCGCGGTCGTGGTGGCGGTGCCCCACGAGGCTGCCGGCGGGCTGCTGCCACCGGGGACGGTGGCGGGCCAGGAGCGGCTCGGCGATCTCGGCACCTCGCCGATCGTGAACGTGCACCTCGTCTATGACCGGGCCGTGACCGAGTTGCCGATGGCCGCGGGCACCCGCAGCGACGTGGAGTTCGTCTTCGATCACACCACGGCTGCGGGCCTGGACGACGGGCGCCAGTGCCTGACGATCTCGCTGTCGGCGGCGAAGCGCCACATCGGGCGCCGTTCGGCTGATCTCGTGGAGCACTTCGGCGCCGAGATGGCCCGCCTGCTGCCGGCCGCGGCGGGCGCACGTATCACAGAGTCGATGGTCACCCGCGAGCGGGCGGCCACCTTCGTCGGGGCGCCGGGGACCCATGCCCTGCGCGCCGGAGCCCGGACCGCGCTCGGGGGTGTCTTCCTGGCCGGCGCCTGGTGCGACACGGGCTGGCCGGCGACCATGGAGGGCGCTGTGCGCAGCGGGGTGGAGGCGGGACGCCTGGCGGTCGAGAGCGCCGCAGCGGCGCCGCCGGCGCCGGGAACCGGCGTGCGCGGCGAGGCGGTGGCGGCATGAGCCGGCCCGCCCCAGCGGTGCTCGACCGGGCCGGCGGCGTGGTTCGGCCGGCTCTCGCCGAGGCGGTCGACCGCCTGCCGGCCGAGCTCGCCATCCCGGCGCGCTACCACTTCGGCTGGACGGACGCGCAGGGAGTGGCGCTGCCCGGTGAGCGCGGCGGCAAGGGCGTGCGGGCCGCGCTCGCGGTGCTGTCCGCCGAGGCTGTGGGAGCGGCACCGGTGGTGGCCACGCCGGGGGCGGTCGCGGTGGAGCTGATCCACAACTACTCGCTGATCCATGACGACATCGTCGACGGCGACGTCGAGCGACGGCACCGGGCCACGGTGTGGAAGGTCTACGGCACCGACAACGCCGTGATCATCGGCGACGCGGTCATGGCTCTCGCTTTCGAGGTGCTGCTGGCGGAGGTGACGCCGCCCCGCGCCGCTGCCGCCGCCGACCTGGCCCGCGCCAATGCGGCCATGATCGCCGGGCAGTCGATGGACATGACGCTGCACAGCCACATCAACGTGTCGGTGGCGGACTGTTGGCGGATGATCTCGCTGAAGACGGGTGCACTGCTGGCTCACGCCAGCGCCGTCGGGGCGATCCTGGCCGATGCCCCCGCCGCGACGGTCAGTGCACTGCGCCGCTTCGGCGACGAGTTGGGCCGGGGATTCCAGGCCACCGACGACCTGCTCGGCATCTGGGGCCGTCCCGAGGTCACGGGCAAGCCCGCCGGCAACGACCTGCGCGAGCGCAAGCGGTCGCTGCCGGTCACCGTGGCGCTGAGTTCCGATGGCGCCGCGGCCACCGAGCTCGCCGACCTGTACAGTCGGGAGCACCTCGACGACGAGGCGGTGGCGCGGGCAACGGCGCTGATCGAGGAGGTCGGCGGCCGTGCCGTGACTGCGGCGGCGGCGCGCCGCTGCATGGAGAATGCGATCGAGGCTGTGGCGTCGGTCGACGTGGATCCCGCCGCCGGCGCCGAGTTGGCGGAACTGGCGGCGTTCATCGTCGACCGCGACTACTAGGACCGGGACTTGAAGGCTGTGCGAGAGGTTCGAGCATGACGACGGCGAGAGATTCGCCGGCCGCGCTGCGGTGGCTCACCTCCGCGGCTGCGGCGGGTGACCTGGAACGGGATGCGGCCGACGCCCTGGGGCGCTCAGCCGACGCGCTGCTGGGACTGCAGGACCCGGCGGGCTGGTGGAAGGGCGACCTGGAAACCAACGTGGCGATCGAGGCCGAGGATCTCCTCCTGCGCACCTTCCTGGGCATTCTGGACGACGAGACCCTGAGGCTCACGGCGAACTGGATCCGGTCCAGGCAGTGCGCCGACGGGGGCTGGTCGTCCCACTACGGGGGCCCCTCGGACCTGTCGCTGGCGGTCGAGGCTTACGTGGCGTTGCGCCTCGCGGGCGACAGCCCCGACGCCGAGCACATGCGCCTCGCCGCGGAGTTCGTGCGCGACATGGGCGGCGTGGAGTGCTCGCGGGTGTTCACGCGCATCTGGCTGGCGCTGTTCGGGCAGTGGTCGTGGCCAGAGCTTCCCGCCATGCCCCCCGAGATGATCCTGCTGCCTCGCTGGTTGCCGCTGAACATCTACGACTTCGCTTGCTGGGCCCGCCAGACGATCGTGCCGCTGACCATCGTGGGCACCTACCGGCCGCAGACCGAACTGGATTTCACGCTGGACGAGTTGCGCACCGGCGCCGTGCCGCCCGAGAAGGTGCCCCGGTCGATCCGCACCCCCGCCGGCTGCTTCCAGCGCCTCGACAGGGCGCTGCACAGGTTCCACAACAGGGCGCCGTGGCGGTTGCGGGAGACCGCCATGAAGCTCGCAGAGCAGTGGATCATTCGCCGCCAGGAGTCCGACGGCTGCTGGGGCGGTATCCAGCCGCCCTGGGTGTACTCGATCATGGCCCTGCACCTGCGGGGCTACTCGCTGGACCACCCCATCCTGGCGAAGGCGCTGGCGTGCTTCGACAGCTACGAGGTGCGCCAGAATGACATGCGCTGGATGGAATGCTGCCAGTCCCCCGTGTGGGACACGGCGCTCGCGGTGGTGGCCCTCGGTGATGCCGGGCTGCGCCGCGACGACCCGGCGATGGTGGCCGCGGCGGACTGGCTGGTGGACGAGGAGGTGCGGGTGCGCGGCGACTGGGCGGCTCGACGCCCCGAGTTGGCCCCCGGCGGCTGGGCGTTCGAGTTCCAGAACGACAACTACCCCGACCTCGATGACACCGCCGAGGTTGTGCTGGCTCTGGGTCACGCGCAGGCGTCGGATCCGGACCGGGCGAACGCGGCGATCGCCCGCGCCGTCACCTGGGCGGAGGGCATGCAGAGCAGCGACGGCGGCTACGCCGCGTTCGACGCCGACAACGTCCGGCGCCTCTGCGAGCAGTTGCCGTTCTGCGACTTCGGCGAGGTCATCGACCCGCCGAGTTCCGACGTCACGGCGCACGTCGTGGAGATGCTCTGCTGGGTGCGCGCCCACACCGACACTCCCGTCGACGCCCGGCGCCTGCGGCGCGCCGTGGACTGGCTGTGGCTGGACCAGGAGACCGACGGTTCCTGGTTCGGGCGCTGGGGCGTGAACCACCTCTACGGTCTGGGGGCCGTGCTGCCGGCGCTGCGCGCGGTGGGAGTGCCCCCCAGCGACCGCCGGATCCGCCGCGCCGTCCGCTGGTTGCATGCAACGCAGGGCCCCGAAGGCGGATGGGGCGAGGATCTGCGGTCCTACGAGTCCGACAGCTGGCGCGGCCGGGGCGACCCCACGCCCTCGCAGACCGCTTGGGCGCTGCTGGCGTTGATGGCCGCGGACGAGTTCGGCGAGCCCACCCGACGCGGTGTGGCGTGGCTGGCCCAGACCTGCGGGGCCGACGGCACCTGGGACGAGCCCCAGTACACCGGCACCGGGTTCCAGGGCTACTTCTACATCAACTACCACCTCTACCGGCAGGTCTTCCCGACCATGGCGCTGGGACGCTTCCTGCGGGCCACCGCCGGCGAGGAGTCGCCCCGGTGAGCATCGAGTTCTGGTGCCCGCTGCGGCTCGAGTCGGTGGCGGCGCGCCGGGGTGCCCGCACCGCCGGTGTGGTGCGCACCGGCATGGGGCCTCGGCGGTCGGCGGCGTTCGCCGCGGGCGGCCACCGTGTAGCGAGGCATCGCGGTGCGGTGGTGCTGGGCCTGGGGGGCGCGCTCGGCGGCGGGCCGATGCCGGGCGACGTCGTCGTGGCCGACGAGGTGCGCGGTCCCGGCGCGCCCCGGCCCGTCCGGGTACGGGAGGCGGCGGCGATCGAGTCGCTGATCCGCGACGCCGGTCCGGAGGTGCTGCGGGGCCCGGTGGTCTCGGTCGCCCGTCCGGCGCGCGGCGAGACGCGGCGCACGCTCTCCGGCACCGGCGCGCTGGTTGCGGACATGGAGTCGTGGTGGTTGCTGGCCGCTGATCCGGCGCCATTGGCCGTGGTCAGGGTGGTGAGCGACACTCCCTCAGCCGAGTTGGCGTCGCTCTCGCTACCGTGGCGGGTGCGTCGTGCCCTGGCGGTGATCTCCCGGATCGCTGCGGCACTGGATTCCTGGGAGACTCCGGTCGGACCGGACATTCGTCGAGGGCTGGAGACGACAGCCCCTGGAGGTGGTTCCTGATGGGCATCCCGCTTCGACAGGCGGCGCGAGTCGGCGCCTACATGTTCGCCAACAAGGTCCGCCGCCGCGAGAAGTTCCCGCTCATCGTGGAGATGGAGCCTCTGTTCGCCTGCAACCTGGAGTGTCCCGGTTGCGGCAAGATCCAGCACCCCACCGAGGTCCTGCGCAAGCGCCTCAGCGTCGAGGAGTGCGTGGGCGCCATGGAGGAGTGCGGGGCGCCGATGGTTTCCATCGCCGGCGGCGAGCCCCTGCTGCACCCGCAGATCGCCGACATCGTCGAGGCGCTGCTGGAGAGAAAAAAGTTCGTGTACCTGTGCACCAACGGCGTGCTGCTGCGGCGCAAGATGGACCGGTTCAAGCCCTCGCCGTACTTCTCCTGGGCGGTGCACGTGGACGGGCTGCGCGAGCGCCACGACATCGCGGTGGCGCGGGAGGGCGTCTTCGACGAAGTGGTCGAAGCGATCCGCGAGGCCAAGAGGCGCGGCTTCCGGGTCACCACCAACAGCACCTTCTTCAACACCGACACGCCCGAGTCGGTGCGCGGCGTGCTGGATTTCCTGAACGACGACCTGGGTGTCGACTCGCTCATGATCTCGCCCGGCTACGCCTACGAGAAGGCCCCCGACCAGGAGCACTTCCTGCAGGTCACCGAGACCCGCCGGCTCTTCCGGGAGGCCTTCGCCGACGGGCGCCGCAAGCGCTGGCGCCTCAACCACTCGCCGCTGTTCCTGGACTTCCTGGAGGGCAAGGTGGACTACCAGTGCACGCCGTGGGGCATTCCCAGCTACTCGGTGTTCGGCTGGCAGCGGCCCTGCTACCTCATGGCCGACGGCTACGCCGAGACCTACCAGGAGTTGATCGAGACGACCGACTGGGACAGCTACGGGCGCGGCCGCGACGAGCGCTGCGCCGGCTGCATGGCGCATTGCGGCTACGAGCCGTCGGCGGTCGTGGCCACCGCGGGATCGCTGCGCCAGTCGCTGCGGGCCCTGGTCGCGGGCTGAGAGTCCCCCGCACGGCGAAGCCCCGGTGCCGGTTCGGGCCGTCCTGGCGTTCGCTCCTTCGACTCCTTCGCTCAGGGGACTTCCCGGCGTAGCCTCACAAGGGTGCGCAGCCGTCACGGGTTCGCCGCAGCCCTGACGGCTGCGGCTCTACTGGCCGCCGCCTGCTCCAACGATCCGTCCGAGCCCGCGCCGGCCGACGCCGGCACGCCCCCTGCGGCCGCCGCGACGCGTGTGACCGGCGCCGCGGCCGCCCCGACACCCACCGCTGGAGCCGGCGGCGAGACCGCCGATGCGGGTCCCGAGCCGGTGAGGGTCGGTGTGATCATGGCGGCCGGTGGCCGGTTGGCGCCGCACGACGGCCCTGTGCTCGACGCGCTCGCCTACGCGGCGCGGCAGGTCAACTCCTCGGGGGGTCTGCTGGGACGGCGGTTGGAGTTGCTCTTCGAAGACTCCGATTCCGAACTCAACAGGGGCTACGAGGCTGCGTTGCGGATGGTCGAGCGTGACGTGGCCGTGATCTTCACCTCCTGTGACCCGTACTTCAACCGGCCGGTGCGGGAGGTGGCCGACGGCGCCGGTGTTCTCGTGATCGCTCCCTGCGGCCCCGAGCCTCAGCCGACGGTGGCGGCGGGGCGAGCCCGGGTGTTCTCCGCCGGCACTCCCGCGCCGGCCTACGGGCGGGCGCTCGCCGAGTACGCCGCCGACGCGGGCATCCGGTCGGTGGCGACGCTCGTGGAGCGCGACAGGTCCGAGGCCGTGACGATGTGCGACAGCTTCGACCGCCGCTTCGCAGAGTTGGGAGGATCGCTGGGATTCTCGCTGTCGTTCGACCGTCACTGGATCGCCGCCCAGCCCGTCGTCGGTGCCCAGGCCACCGCACGGGCGCTGGAGGGGGCCGCGCAGTACCCGGCGGTGGTCATCTGTGCCGCCGTCGGCGGGCGCGGCACGCAGATGTTCGAGTTGCTGCGGTCGGCCGGTGTGGCGGCCGAGGTGCTGGCGCCGGCGGCGCTGGACGGCGTCGCCTGGCGGCGCGGCATCTTCGGGTTGGAGCCGCTCACGGTCATCACCGAGGCGTCCACGTTCGGCGACGACCCCAGCTCGCAGGTGAACGCCTATTTCGCCTCGATCATCATCGGCGATCTGCGCCCCGCGCCGGTGGGCGCCGACCAGGACGCCGACCCCGGTCGTCTGGCGGAGGTCGACGACCGCGTCGGCTGGGCGGTGACCGGCGCCGAGGCGCTGTGGGTCTTCATCCGGGCCGTCCAGCGCACCGCCAGCCTCGACGCCGCCGTCCTGGCGGCGGACATCGAACGGTTCGACGACGTCGAGCTGTGGATGGACTCGGCCTCCTTCAGCCCCGCCCGGCACGCCCCCGGGGGGAGGGCACTACGGGTCATCCGCCACGACGGCGGGGCCAGCCGCGTAGTCGAGTTGCGCATCCCCACCGCGCACTGACGGCCCCGCCGATCGTCCCCGGCCAGGTCGCCGTCCCCGGCCAGGTCGCCGCCCCCGGCCAGGTCGCCGTCCCCGGCCTGCCTACCGTCATTCCGCCCGAGGCCGGAATCCAGCAGTCGGCGGCCGCGGGCTCTCAGTAGCCGAGCGCGGTGTTCACCGGCCCCAGCAGCGTCTCGCCCGCACCGAAGCGGCGCACGTTCTCGGTCACCCGGCGGTCCAGCAGCGCCATCCCCATCTCCGGGGTGTTGCCCACGTGCGGTGTGATGATGCAGCTGGGCAGGTTCCACAGCGGGTGGCCGTCGGGCAGCGGTTCGGGGTCGGTGACGTCCAGCCCCGCGCCGGCAATGACCCTCGCACCGAGGGCTGCCACCAGGTCATCGGTCACGACGTGCTCGCCGCGCGCCACGTTGACCAACCAGCAGTGTTGCGGCATTCGTGCCAGCGCCTCGGCGTCGATGATGCCCCTGGTCTCTGCGGTGAGCGCCAGTGCCACGACGACGGCGTCAGCGCCGGCGAGGGCCGGGTGGAGTCCCCCAGGCCCGACGACCCGCACGTCGGGGGCACCAGCCAGCGGTTCGGGGTGGCGGCGCAGCACCGTCACGTCGCACTCGAACGGCGCCAGCAGCTTCAGCAATTCCGTGGTGATGCCACCGCCGCCCAGGATCGTGATCGCCGCGCCACCCAGGTTGCGGCCCTCGGGCCCCAGCCAGCTCCGGGCGGGCATGTAGGTGGTGAGCCCCCGCATCCCGGCCAGCATCATGCTCAGCGCCATCTCCGCCACCGGCTCGGCGTACACGCCCTTGCCGCAGGTCCAGAGCCGTTCGCCGTCCAGGAACCGCAGGTACGGCTCGATGCCGGCGTAGGGCAGCTGGATCCAGCGCAGCCCCGGGGCGCCCTCCAGTACCGCGCCCAGCAGGTCGGGGTTCTGGGGATCCGCCCAGATCAGCCCCTCGGCGTTGGCGGCAGGCGCCACGACGCCCCCGCCGGCGCTGACCGCGGCGGCCAGATCATCCCGCCGCCAGCATTCCGGCTCGACGGCCACCAGGGGTTGGCGTGTCATGGTTGCTCCTTCGATCGTGCCGTCTGTTGGGTCGCCTCGACCCCCGCCGTCGTTCCGGCGAAGAGCCTGTCCCGGATTCGATCCGGGGCCGGGGATCCATCGCCCAGCGGCTCGGCCTGCGTCTGCGGTCGGATCATCGGCGGCCTCGGCTGCGGTCCTCGAGGCACCGGGACCGTCCGGGTGCCAAGGCTAGATTGCACGACCAGTCACGACTCGGGCGAATCAGGAGGGCGCATGAAAGTACCGCTCACGGTGGGGGACTTCATCGACCGGGCCGCCCTCGTCTACCCGGACCGGCCCGCGCTGATCGACGAACCCGACCAGCCGGCGCCGAGCTGGGGGACGCTCAGCTACGGCGAGATGGCGAGACGTGCCCGGGCGCTGGCGGCGTCGCTCGACCGCCTCGGGCTCGGTTGGGGTGAACGGGTGGCGATCGTGTCGCACAACGCCGCCCGCCTGGCCACGACCATGTTGGGAGTCAGCGCCGCGGGGCGGATCTCGGTGCCGGTGAACTTCCGTCTCAACGCCGCCGAGGTGGACTACATCGTCTCGCACTGCGGGGCGCGGCTGCTGCTGATCGACCCCGAACTGACCGACGATCTGGCCGGTGTGGACTGCGAGCACCGCTTCATCATCGGGCCCGAGGCCGACGAGGCGCTCTTCGCCGACAGCGACGTCGCGCCGCGCCCCTGGGAGCCCGACGAGGACGCCACCGCCGCCATCAACTACACCAGCGGTACCACGGCGCGCCCCAAGGGCGTCGAGGTGGCCCACCGCACCATCTGGCTCAACGCCGTGACCTTCGGCTGGAGCGCCGGCGTGAGCGACCGGGACGTATACCTGCACACGCTGCCCATGTTCCACTGCAACGGCTGGGGGATGCCCTATGCGCTCACCGGGGCGGGCGCCACCCAGGTGGTGATCCGCAAGATCGACGGCGCCGAGATCCTGCGGCGCATCGAACGCCACGGCGTCACCTACCTGTGCGGGGCGCCGGCGGTGGTGGCGGCGGTCCTGGCGGCCGCCGAGGACTGGCCCGGGCCGATCCCCGGCTCGGGCACCGTGCGGATGACGGTGGCGGGGGCGCCGCCGCCCAGGCGCACCATCGAACGCATGGAGACCGAGCTGGGCTGGGAGTTCATGCAGCTGTACGGGCTGACCGAGACGGCGCCGTACCTCACGATGAACCGGATCCGCCCCGAGTGGGACGACCTGGCGCCCGCCGAGCGGGCCGAGCGGCTGGTGCGCCAGGGTGCCCCGGCACTGGGCATCAGGGTGCGCGTGTCGGCCACCGGCGAGGTGGAGGCCCGGGGCAATCACATCATGGAGGGCTACTGGAATCAGCCCGAGACCACCTCCGAGGCGCTGGCCGGCGGCTGGTTCCACACCGGCGATGGGGGTTACCTGGACGACGACGGGTACCTGGTGCTGACCGACCGGCGCAAGGACGTGATCATCTCCGGCGGTGAGAACGTCTCGTCCATCGAGGTGGAGGACTGCCTGTTCGCCCATCCGGCCGTGGCCGAGGTGGCGGTGATCGGCGTGCCCCACGATCGCTGGGGCGAGACGCCCAAGGCGCTGGTGGTGCTGGCCGCAGCCGCCACCGCCACCCCCGCCGAGCTGATCGCCCATTGCCGTGAGCGCCTGGCGCACTACAAGTGCCCCACCACCGTGGAGTTCCGCGACGCACTGGCGCGCACCGCCACCGGCAAACTCCAGAAGTACAAGCTGCGCGCCCCCTACTGGGCCGAGCGGGACCGCGCCATCAACTAGCGGTACGCGCCTCCGGTCGGGGGACACCGGTGGCCGTCGGCGGCGCGTCCGGCGAAATCGCGCCGGCGCCGCCCCCCGACGTCCCCCTCCCTCGGTGGTCGGCTGATGCCGGAGCGCTCGATTCACGCAGTTCTCTGTATCGTGCCACCGGCGAGGGTTCGGCCAGTGGTTGCCCGGCATCCCTCGGGTTCAGCGGAGATTCCCATCTGCCTCCCGTACCACCACCGCCGGCGCGTCCCGCCGGCTGCACGCAAGGAGACAAACAGTGGCATACAGGGCCGAATACATATGGATTGACGGATCCGTGCCTACCGCAGAGGTGCGTTCCAAGACGAAGATCCTCGCCGACGGCGAGGAACCGGGGATCTGGGGCTTCGACGGTTCCAGCACCAACCAGGCCGAGGGCAGCGACTCCGATGTCGTGCTGAAGCCGGTCGCCGAGTATCCCGACCCATTGCGCGGCGGCGACAACGTGCTGGTGATGTGCGAGACGTTCCTGCCCGAGACCATGGAGCCGCATCCCACCAACATGCGCGCCAGGACCAGGGCGGGACTCGACAAGTATGGCGATCAGGGTTTCTGGTTCGGGCTCGAGCAGGAGTACACCATGCTCGACCCGGTCAGCAAGTGGCCGTCGGGCTTTCCTCCCAACGGCTTTCCCGGCCCGCAGGGGCCGTACTACTGCGGCGTGGGTGCGTTGCGCATCCACGGGCGCGAGGTGGTGGAGCAGCACACTGACTGGTGCCTCGCCGCAGGTCTGGCGATCTCGGGCACCAACGCCGAGGTGATGCCCGGCCAGTGGGAGTTCCAGATCGGCCCGGTGGACCCGCTGGCCGTGGGTGACCAGATATGGGTGGCCCGCTACCTGCTTTACCGGGCAGGCGAGAACCACGAGATCGAGATCAGCCTCGCGGCCAAGCCCATGCAGGGCGACTGGAACGGTGCCGGCATGCACACCAACGTCTCCACGGCGTCCATGCGCGAGAGCTACGAGCCTGTCGTGGCCGCTGCCGAGGCCCTCGGCGCGGCGGGCAAGCCCGAGGAGCACATCGCGGGTTACGGCCACGGCATCGAGTTGCGACTCACCGGCGCGCACGAGACCGAGCGCTACGACACCTACAGCTATGGGGTCTCGGACCGGGGCGCCTCGGTGCGTATCCCGTGGCAGGTGCACCAGGACGGTCGCGGCTACATCGAGGATCGCCGGCCGAACGCCAACGCCGACCCCTACGTGGTCACCGGACTGCTGGTCCGGACCATCGGCGAGGCGCTCGCCTGAAGAACTTGGCTCCGGCACCTCCGGCGTGCGGTTCACGACTGAACCGCACGTGCGGGCCGCCGGTCAGCGGCGGATTCTGAGGGGTTTGGAGACCTCGGCGAAGAAGTCGTTGCCCTTGTCGTCGATGACGATGAAGGCCGGGAAGTCCTCAACGGTGATGCGCCAGACGGACTCCATGCCCAGGTCGGCATGGTCCAGGACCTCCACGGTGCGGATGGAGTCGGCGGCCAGGCGGGCGCCGGGGCCGCCGATGGAGCCCAGGTAGAAGCCCCCGTAGCGGGCGCAGGCGTCGACGACGGCCCGTGAGCGGTTGCCCTTGGCCAGCATGACCAGGCTCCCGCCGGCGGCTTGGAACTGCTCGACGTAGCTGTCCATGCGCCCCGCCGTGGTGGGGCCGAAGGAGCCCGAGGCGTAGCCCTCGGGGGTCTTGGCCGGCCCGGCGTAGTACACGGGATAGCGGCGCAGGTAGTCCGGCATCTCCCCGCCGGAGTCGAGTTGGGACTTGATGCGGGCGTGGGCGGCGTCGCGGGCCACCACGAGCGTTCCGGTCAGCGACAGCCGCTTGCGCACCGGGTGTGCGGTGAGGGTGGCCCGGATGTCGTCCATCGGACGGTTCAGGTCGATCGCCACCGTCCCGGTCGACAGGCTCTCGTCGGTCGTCGCCGGTAGGAAGCGGGCCGGGTCGGTCTCCAGGGCCTCCAGGAACACGCCGCCGGCGTTGATCTTTCCGAGCACTTGGCGGTCCGCCGAGCAGGACACGGCGATGGCCACCGGGCAGGAGGCGGCGTGGCGGGCCAGTCGCACCACCCGCACGTCGTGGCAGAAGTACTTGCCGCCGAACTGCGCGCCGATGCCGAACTGGCGGGTCAGCTCGAGGATGCGCTCCTCCCAGCCGGTGTCCCGGAAGGCCCGCCCGCCGGGGGAGCCGTCGGGGGGCAGGTGGTCCAGGTAGCGCGCCGAGGCCAGCTTGGCCACACCGAGGGCGTACTCCGCCGAGGTGCCGCCGATCACCACCGCCAAGTGGTACGGCGGGCAGGCGGCGGTGCCGATCTTGCGCAACTCGGCGTCCAGGAAATCGAGCAGGCTGTCGGGGTTCAGCACGGCCCGTGTCTGCTGGTAGAGGAAGCTCTTGTTGGCAGATCCGCCGCCCTTGGCGATGAAGAGGAACTTGTACTCCGCGCCACCGACCGCCTCGATGGCAATCTCGGCGGGAAGGTTGTTCCCCGTGTTCTGCTCGCTGAACATGTCGAGGGGGGCGAGTTGCGAGTAGCGCAGGCTCGACGTGCGATAGGTGTCGAAGACCCCCTGCGAGATGGCGACCCGGTCGTCGCCGGCGGTGAGGACCTGCTGGCCCTTGCGGGCCTTGACGATGGCGGTGCCGGTGTCCTGGCAGCCCGGCAGCACCCCGCCGGCGGCGATGTTGGCGTTGCGCAGCAGCTCCGTGGCCACGAAACGGTCGTTGGCCGAGGCGTCGGGATCGTCGAGGATGTTCCGCAGTTGCTGCAGGTGGCCGGGGCGCAGCAGGTGGGCCATGTCGCGCATGGCCTCGGCGGTCAGCAGGCGGATGGCCTCGTCGTCAACCTCCAGGAAACGCCGTCCCGCGGCGGTAATCAGCCGCACACCGTCGGTCGTCAGGAGCCGGTAGGGGACGTCGCCGGGGCCGGCGGGAAGTGTGTCCTCGTAGACGAAGTCCATGTGCGGCTCGCTGGTGTTGTCGGGGAGGCTGATGATTCTCCCGATCAACGGTACCGCGCGGCGAGTGCGGTTCAGCCTGCCGCTGGGGTCCCGGGGTAGGGAGGGGGGTCGTCGCGGGTGGGGACGGTCGGCTTGGTCCAACTCATGGCTTTGGCCAGGCCGCTCGCCACGGCTCGCCAGGCCTTCGGGCGCCAGCCCTCGGCGGCGCCGACGACCTCCAGCGAGTGGTTGAGATGCACGATGGCGGGAAGCCGCTCCAAGTCGAGACCGCGGACCATCTCCCGCTCGGGGTCGGCGAAGGTCAAGAACCTGTCCGCCCACGAACCCAGGAACTGGCGCGCCTGGTCCTCGGTCCCGCACACCAGCCAGCCCACCCGGCAGTCGGCGCCGGAGAAGTTGCCCATGACACGGCCGGCAGTCGGCAGGATCCAGCCGCTCTCATGGGTGAAGGGATCCAACGCCACGACGACGAGGTGGAACGTCGTGACCCACTCCTCGACCGCCCGGGGCTTGCCCGTCAGCGGGTGGAGCACCAGATCCGGCGGAGGTGACGTTGCCACGGGCTCCGAAGCTAGCGCCCCGGGGGAGATTCCCGGCGCAATCGCCCAGAGCCGGCGCGCCCGTCGAGGCGTGCCGTGCCGCTCGTTGCAGCGGGCTGCGCGTCGAGCGCGGTTCGGCGACACTGCGGGGGTGCAGGCGCCGCAACCGGAGACCTCGGGGATGCCCCTCGACGGCGCGGGCCGCTCCGACGTCGACCCCGCGCCGGCCCGGTCCGCCGCGACCCACCCTGCCCCAGAGGTTCTGCCCCCGGCGGTGGTGCCGGAACTGCGCCAGGAGTTGCTGGACTGGGCTCGTGGCCGGCTCCGAGACCTTCCCTGGCGGCGGACCCGCGATCCGTGGCGTGTGCTCGTGGCCGAGGTCATGCTCCAGCAGACCGCCGTGGGGCGAGTGCTCGAGCGGTACGGCGACTTCTGCGACCGGTTCCCGACGCCCGAGGCCTGCGCTGCCGCGCCGGCGGGCGACGTCATCGAGGCGTGGCGCGGTCTGGGTTACAACCGCCGGGCGTTGCACCTGCACGCCGCGGCGCGCCGCATAGCCGCGGCCGGCGGGGTCTTCCCCGCCGACCTGGACGGCCTCCTGGCGCTACCGGGCGTGGGGCCCTACACCGCCCGAGCCGTACTCGCGCTGGCCTTCGAGCGCGACGTCGGCGTTGTGGACACCAACGTGGGGAGGCTGCTGGCGCGCCTCGGCGGGCGACGCCTGGCCCGCAGCGAGGCGCAGGCCACCGCCGACGGCTTGGTGCCGGCGGGACGGGCCTGGCTCTGGAATCAGGCGGTCTTCGACCTGGGAGCGACCGTCTGCACTCGCCGCGCACCGGCCTGCGGGAACTGCCCGCTGCGCGGACACTGCGCCTGGGTCGGTGAGGGTCCCGACCCCGCGGACGGTTCGGCGGGCGTCAGCGCCGTCCAGTCGCGTTTCGAGGGATCCGACCGCCAGGGCCGGGGACGTCTCGTGGAGGCGCTCCGCTCGGGGCCGCAACCCAGCGCCGCGGCGGCGCGCCTGATGGGACTCGAGGATCAACCGCTGCGAGCTCGCCGCATCGTTGCGTCACTGCTGCGCGACGGCCTCGTCACCGGACACGACGGCGAACTGCAACTACCGGTCTGAGCGCGTGCGGTTCGCGTCGCCCGCATATTCGGCTCGGAGACGAATCCCGATCCGCCCCCCGCCGACCCCATCCTCCATAACTGTTCCGTGCCACGCCAGGCCTGGATTCCGGCCTACGCCGGAATGACGTGGGATGGGGGTCGATCTCTGCACGGCGCGAACGCCGGTGTCGGTGCCCTCAGGCGATGGAGCCTCGGAAGGGTTCCATGCCCTGTACACCGAGTCGCACCCGCAGCAGGCGGCCCACCATGGGCGCCTCGGCGGTCACCTCGGTGATCTCCCCGAAGTCGGTGACCCACATGTCGGTGCCGTCGAAGCAGCAGTTCAGCGGCACGTACGGGCACTCCAGGAAGTCCAGGTAGCTGCCGTCGGGGGCGATCACGTCGATGCCGCCACCCATGAACGCGGTGATCCAGTAGTTGCCCTCGGCGTCGAGCTTGAAGCCGTCGGGGGTGTGGCCCTCGGGCAGGTCGCAGATGTGCTCGATGCTGCCGTCAGGTCGCCGGCGCCGGACCGCCAGCGTGTAGGACTCCACCCAGACGACGCTGCCGTCGGGGTCCACCGCGCACCCGTTCGTGTAGACGGGCTCCAATTCCTGCAGCACGCGGCCACCGCCGTTGGGGAACAGCTCGAAGATGCGGCTGGGGTCGGGCTTGTTGACCGGGTCCCACTCGCCGGAATCGGTGAAGTACAGCGAGCCGTTGGGCCCGAAGGCCAGATCGTTCGGGGCGCCGAGTGCGATGCCGTCGATCTCGGTGGCCACGTAGCTCACCGTGCCGTCGGGGCGGATCCGCTGGATCGACGGCGCCACCTGGTCCGGCGCCTTCCAGGCTCCCACGGTGCCGCCGTTCTGGGTGACGTACACGTCGCCGTCGCTGCCGACGATGCAGGCGTTGGTGCCGCCGCCGCAGTAGCCGTAGACGGAGATTCCCTTGCCCTCCTCCCAGACCTTCACGTCGCTGGTGTAGGTCTCCACGAACACGACGCGCCCGTCGGGCAGCATGTCGGGCCCCTCGGGGTGTCCCAGTCCCTCACCCATCACCTCGATCGGTCGCTGCATGACGCCCCCTTTCGGTTCAGGCTCCGATGGCGTGGTAGCCGCCGTCCACGTGCAGGATCTCACCGGTGGTGGCGCCCAACCAGTCCGACAGCAGCAGCACGCAGGCCCGGGCAACCGGGTCCGCGTCGTTGACGTCCCAGCCGAGCGGGGCGCGCTGGATCCAGGCCTCCTCGAACGCGTCGAACCCGGGGATGCTGCGAGCCGCCATCGTGCGCACCGGGCCTGCCGCCACGAGGTTGACCCGGATTCCCCGCGGTCCCAGGTCGCGGGCCAGGTAGCGGGCGACCGACTCCAGCGCCGCCTTCGACACGCCCATCCAGTCGTAGACGGGCCAGGCCACCGTGGCGTCGAAATCCAGGGCCACCAGTGATCCACCGGAGTCCATCAGCGGTGTCACCACGTCGGCCAGCGCTTTCAGCGAGTACGCCGACACTTCCAGGGACACCGACACGTCCTCCCAGCCGGCGGCCATGAAATCGCCGCCCAGGCAGACCTGCGGGGCGAATCCGATGGCGTGCAGGGCGCCGTCCACGCCACCCCAGCGCTCGGCCAGTGCCTCGCGCACGGCGACCACGTGGTCCGGCTGGGTGACGTCGAGTTCCAGCACCTCAGGGGTGGGATCCAGCTTGCGGGCGGTTCGCTCGGTGAGTCGCAGGCCGCGCCCGGCGCCGGTCAGGATCAGCTCCGCCCCCTCGGCGGTGGCCAGTTGGGCGACGGAGAAAGCCAGCGAGGCGTCGGTCAGCACGCCGGTGATCAGCAATCGCTTCTGAGACAAGAGGCCCATCGGCGTCAAGCTACCCTAGGCCCTATGCGCATAGGTGTTCTGGGCGGTACGGGTCCCGCCGGACGGGGTCTCGCCGTCCGGTTGGCGAGTGTGGGATTCGAGGTGATCCTCGGATCGCGCTCGAAGTACCGCGCCATGGAGGCGCGCGACAAGCTCGTGGCCGTCTGGCCCGACAGGGAGCTGCCGATCGACTCGGGCGACAACGAGACGGCCGCCGACTGCGACCTGATCGTGCTGGCCACGCCGTGGGACGCCGCCGCTGCCACCGTGCAGTCCGTCGAGGGCCACCTCAACGGCAAGGTCGTGGTGTCGATGTGCAACGCCCTGGCCCGCGTGGCCCATGAGTTCCAGCCGCTGGTGCCGCCGCGGGGGTCGGTGGCGGCGAGCGTCCAGGCGGCGGTGCCCAAGGCCAAGGTTGCGGCCGCGCTGCACCACGTGCCGGCCAAGGAACTCGGCGAGATCGACCACCCCGTGGACTCCGACGTGCTGATCTGCTCGGACCACCCCGATGCGACCGAGGCCACGGCCGCCATCGTCACCCAGATTCCCGATCTGCGCCCGCTGGATGCGGGCGAGTTGTCCAACGCGGCACCGATCGAGGCGTTCGCCGCCGTGCTGCTGCAGCTCAACGGCCGCTACAAGACCCGGGTGGCGCTCCGCTTCACGGGTCTCAACGACGAGTGACGTCCTCACCGCCGGACCCGGTGGGGTCGGCGGACACGCCGGCGCGGCCCATGCGGATCTACGACACCGTCGCCGGCGAGGTGGTGCCCTTCGAGGTGGGGCCGGTCGTCACCATGTACACCTGCGGGATCACCCCGTACGACGCCACCCACCTGGGTCACGCCGCCACCTATCTCACCTACGACGTGCTGCAGCGGCGGTTGCGGGACCGCGGCCACGAGACGCGCTGCGTGCGCAACGTCACCGACGTCGACGACGACATCCTGCGCAAGGCCCGCTCGCTGGGCGTGCACTACCTGGATCTGGCGGCGGCGGAGGTTGCCCGATTCGACTCCGACATGGCCGCCCTCGGCATGCTGGCGTGCTGGAGCGAGCCGCGCGCCACCTCGGCCATCGCCGACATTCGCGGGTTCATCGGCATGGTGCTGGACCGGGGTCATGCCTACGTCTCCGGCGGCGCCGTCTACTTCGAGGTGGCCACCTACCCGGGCTTCGGTGAGCTCTCCAAGCTGGACCGCACCGAGATGCTGGTCCTGGCGGCCGATCGGGGCGGCAACCCCGACGATCCGGCCAAGCGGGACCCCCTGGACTTCGTCCTCTGGCAACCCTCGGCCCCCGACGAGCCGGAGTGGGGGTCGCTTTGGGGGCCCGGCCGGCCGGGCTGGCACATCGAGTGCTCGACGCTGGCGATGCGCGAGCTTGCCACCACCATCGATCTGCACGGGGGCGGGTCCGACCTCATCTTCCCGCACCACGAGTGCGAGCGGGCGCAGTCCACCGCTGCCACCGGCGAGCCGTTCGCCCGCCACTGGATGCACCAGGCCATGGTCGGCATGGACGGCGAGAAGATGTCCAAGTCGCTGGGCAATCTCGTCTTCGTGAGTGACCTGTTGAAGGAGTACGACCCGCGAGCGGTGCGACTCGCCGTGCTGTCACACCACTACCGGGACTCCTGGGAATGGCGCCCGGCGATGATGGTCGAGGCCGCAGAGCGCTTGGAGCGCTGGCAGTCGGCCGCCTCCGGGGGCGGTCCCCTGGCGGACGTGCGCGCCGCCCTCGACGACGACCTCGACACGCCCACGGCGCTGGCGCGCATCGACGGCGCCGTCGGGCGAGGCCAGGGTGTGGCTGCGGCCGCCATGCTCGTCGGGGTGGACCTGCGCGCCGGCGATGCACCCCGCCCGGAGCGGCGCGACGGCGGCGCCGTGTGCGAACCGGGCGGAACTCGCCGGTAACGTTCCCTGCATGGTTCGCGTGCTGCTGCCGGACGGCTCGGCGCGCGACCTTCCCGACGGGGCCACCGCTGCGGATCTCGCCGCCTCCATCGGCCGGCGCTTGGCCCGTGACGCGCTGATCGCCGCCGCCGACGGCACCGAGGTGGACCTGTCGGCTCCGCTCGGCGACGGGGTCAGCTACGAGATCGTGACCGCCGGCAGTGAGCGCGGCCTGCACACGCTGCGCCACTCCACGGCGCACGTCCTGGCCCAGGCGGTGCTGGGACTCTTCCCGGGTGCCACCTTCGCCATCGGGCCGCCGGTGGCCGACGGCTTCTACTACGACTTCGAACTGCCCGGCGGGGCCACGTTCAGCGACGCCGACCTGGAGCGGATCGAGGCACGGATGCGGGAGATCATCGGCGCCGATCAGCCGTTCGTGCGCCGGGAGATCGACAGCGCCGAGGCCCTGGAGGTCTTTGCCGACCATCCCTACAAGCGCGAGATCATCGAACGCGTCAGCGGTGCCGGCGACGCCGAGGCCGATCCTGGTGCCGACGCCGATCCCGACGCCGATCCTGGTGCCGACGCCGATCCTGGTGCCGATCCTGGTGCCGACGCCGACCTTGCCGCAGAGGCCGGCAGCGACGGCGTCGTGAGCTGCTACGCCAACGGTGAGGACTTCGTGGACCTCTGCCTGGGCCCGCACGTGCCCTCCACCGGGCGCCTGGGGCACTTCGCCCTGCAGCGGGTGGCGGGCGCCTACTGGCGCGGCGACAGCGACCGCCCCATGTTGCAGCGGATCTACGGCACCGCCTGGGCCACCGCGAAGGACCTCAAGGCCCACCTGCACCGCCTCGCCGAGGCGGCCCGGCGCGACCACCGGCGCCTGGCCCGCGAGCTGGACCTGGTGTCGTGGCCGGAGGAGCTCGGCCCCGGACTGGCGGTGTGGCACCCCAAGGGGGCGCTGGTGCGGCACCTCATGGAGGACTACAGCCGCGGGCGCCACGCCACCGGCGGCTACGAGTTCGTGTACACCCCGCACCTCGCCAAGTCGAACCTGTGGGAGACCAGCGGCCACCTGGACTTCTACGCCGAGAGCATGTACCCCCCGATGGAGCTGGACGGGGCCTCCTACTACCCCAAGCCCATGAACTGCCCGTTCCACGTGATGATCTACCGCTCCGGGCAGCGTTCCTACCGGGACCTGCCGCTGCGCCTGTTCGAGCTGGGCGCCGTCTACCGCTACGAGTTGTCGGGGGCGGTGCACGGCCTGCTGCGGTCCCGGGGGTTCACGCAGGACGACAGCCACATCTTCGCCACCACCGAGCAGGTTCCGTCGGAGTTGGCCTCGCTGCTGGACTTCGTGCTGTCGGTGCTGCGGGCCTTCGGCTTCGACGACTTCCAGGCCAAGCTCTCCACGAGGCCCCCCCGCAAGGCGGTCGGTCCGCCGGAGATGTGGGACCTGGCCACCGAGGGGCTGCGTGCCGCCCTGGAATCCGCCGGGCTGGACTACGTCACCGACCCGGGCGGCGGCGCCTTCTACGGCCCGAAGATCGACGTGGACGTGACCGACGCCATCGGCAGGGCCTGGCAACTCTCCACGCTGCAGGTGGACTTCAACCTGCCGGAGCGGTTCGACCTGCACTACACCGCGCCCGACGGCCGGCGACGCCGGCCCGTGATGATCCACCGTGCGCTGTTCGGCTCGGTGGAGCGGTTCTTCGGGGTCCTGCTGGAGCACTACGCGGGGGCGTTCCCCACGTGGCTGGCCCCGGTGCAGGCGAGCGTCCTGCCGGTGGCGGCCGATCACGCCGGCTACGCGGCGCAGGTGGCCGACGAGTTGCGCGCCGAGGGCCTGCGCGTCGAGGTGGCGGCCAGCGACGAGCCGCTGGGGCGGCGGGTGCGTGCCGCCAAGCTCCAGAAGGTTCCCTACGTGCTGGTCGTCGGTGCCAGCGACGTGGCCGCCGGCACCGTCGGTGTGAACCCGCGGGCCGCCGAGACCCAGCGGGACGTCCCGCTGGCCGATCTGAAGGCCCGGATGCTGGCCGAAGCGGCGCCGCGCTGATGAGTGAGCTGGGCCGGCTCTGGGCCGGGTGGCGAGCCGACTACGTGGCCTCGGTGAGCGCCGGCGAAGACACCGAGGGCACGGGTTTCTCCTCGCCGTTCGAGGCGATCGGCCGGGGCGACCGCCCCGACACCGAGACCTTCGTGCTGTGGCGCGGCGAGCACACCTACGCCGTGCTGAACGCCTATCCCTACACCACGGGCCACCTGCTGGTGGTGCCGTACATCCCCGGTGCGGGCCCCGACGACCTCGACGACGCCACCTGGGGCGAGTTGTGGAGCGCGGTGCGCACAGCGGTGCGGGCACTGCAGGCCGCCTACAGCCCCGACGGGGTGAACGTGGGGCTCAACCTGGGTCGGGCAGCGGGTGCCGGCGTGCCGGGCCACCTGCACGTCCACTGCCTGCCCCGCTGGGCGGGTGACACCAACTTCATGACCACAGTGGGCGGGGTGCGGGTGCTGCCCGAGACGCTCGCGGACACCTGGGCGAAGCTGCGGGGCGTCTGGGCACCCGCCGCCGGGTAGCGTCGGCGCATGACCCCCGAGACCGAAGCCGAGCGCCCGCCGCCCGCCGCCGACCCCAACGGCGAGCCCGCCGGCGACGAGTTGCCGCCCGAACTGGATGTCAGCGGCTACGTCGGGCCCTACGTCTTCCCCAACAACAGCCGGCGCCGCGTGCCCGGCGCCCTGTACGCCTTCTTGGGCGTCGTGTCCATCGCCACCTGGGCACTGACCCTCCGTAGCGATCCCAACATCGTCAACGGGGGCTTCCTGGCGGCGGGGATCGCCTTGATCGTCCTGGCGGGCTACCACTTCCGGGTCGGCTGGGATCTGCGCGTCGACGAGACCGACGCCCTCATCGAGGCGGTGCGGGCAGTGGGCTTCCCGGTCGGCCACGCCTCGGCGCAGATGGGCTGGCGCGGCTGGTTCTCCCGCCCCACCTGGCGGATCCTGGTCTTCTCCAACGAGGTCCGGCCCCGCCAGCGCGGCCTGGTCCTCATCGACGGCGTGGAACCGAAGGTTCTGGACGTCATCGTCGAGGACAACCCCGAGGACTGGTCGGGACTCGCCGACAGCGACATCCATGGGCCGCCGGACTAGCGGTCCGGTCGTCGTTACGGGCCGGTAGCGGGGCCGGCGGAGATCGTGTTCGACGGGCGCTGGCGGGTGGGCGTCGACCGTGTGGTGGTGCCGATCGGCAAGGTGCTGTGGCGCCTCGGCGTGCGTGCCGATCACGTCACGCTGTTCGGGGTGGTCGCCTCGGCGGCCACTGCCGCCATGGTGGTCATCGACCGGTTCGAGCTGGCGTTCACCTTCATCGTGCTCACCGGGCTGGGCGATCTGCTGGACGGACCGGTCGCCAAGGCCGCCGGCACCGTCGGGACGCGCGGCGCATTCCTGGACTCGGTGTGCGATCGGATCTCCGACACGCTGATCCTCGGAGCGCTCACCTATCACTTGCTCGACGACGGGGTTCTGGCGCTGCTGCCGGTGGCCGTGCTGGCCTCGGGGCAGTTCGTCTCGTACCTGCGCGCCAAGGCGGAGTCGCTGGGACTCGAGGCTCGCGGCGGGCTGGCCGAACGCGCCGAGCGATTCGTGGTGCTTTGCTTCGGACTGCTGGTGCCCGCCTGGCTGCCGTACGTGCTGTGGGCGCTGCTGGGGCTCACGCTCGTCACCGTGGTGCAGCGCTTCACCAAGATCTGGCGGCAGTTCTGAGCGGGCGCTCCCGGCGCGATTCCGACCTGCGGGCGCGGCTGCGGCGGCGCCTCGTGCTGGAGCAGTACCGGCTCGGCGCCAGGTTCCTGCCGCTGTTGCCGGATTGGCTGGTCGACGGCGGCACACGGCTGCTGGCCGGCGCCCTGGCGCTGCGGCGCGGCGAGCAGCGTCTGATCGTCGAGCGCAACCTGCGCCGTACCTCCGCCGGCGGTGCGGCACTCACCGGAACAGCGCTGCGCCGAGCCGTCCGGCGCACCTTCGTGGCCTACGGCCGGTACTACGTCGACTGCGCCCGCCTGGCCGCAGCGTCCCCCGCCGAGGTGGACGCCGGCTTCACCTTCGAGGATTACGACAACATCTCCAATGCCCTGCGCATGGGGCCCGGCGCCATCTTGGCCCTGCCGCACGTCGGCAGCTGGGAGTGGGCGGGTGTGTGGCTGGCCCAGCGGCCCGGGACCAAGGTGACCGCGGTCGTCGAACCGATCGAGCATCCCGAGTTGTTCGCCTGGATGGAGCGGTACCGCCGCCGGATCGGCATGGAGATCGTGCCGGCCGGACCCGAGGCACTCGGCGCGCTCACCGGAGCCCTCAACGACGGTCACGTGGTGTGCCTGCTCACCGACCGGGACATCGGCGGCGGCGGTGTGGAGGTGGAGTTCTTCGGCGAGACGACGACCCTGCCGGGTGGTGCCGCCGTGCTTGCCCGGCGCACCGGATCCCCCATCGTGGGTGTCGTGGTGCGGCGGCGCAACGGCAAGTGCCACGCCGACACCTTCCCTCCGATGCTGGTCAGCCGCGAGGGTCGCCTGCGCCCCGTGGTTGCCGAGGCCACCCAGCGACTGGCCCACCTCCTCGAGGACATGATCCGCCCGGATCCTACGCAGTGGCACCTGATGCAGCCCAACTGGCCGAGCGATCACGAGGCCGTGGCGGCGTTCCGCACCCGCGCCCGGGCATCGGCCGGTGCGCGCTCCCGCTAACGTGAGTTCCGTGCGCGTAGGGATGATCAGCCCCTACAGCTTCACCCTTCCCGGTGGCGTGCAGATGCAGGCCCTGTACCTGGCACGGGCCCTGCGCCGCCGCGGGCTCGCGGTGAGCCTGCTCGGGCCGTGCGACGGCCCGCCCCCCGAGCCCGACATCATTCCCATCGGCAACTCGCTGTTCATCGCCGCGAACGGCTCGTTCGCCCCGATCGCCTTCGACATCCCGGCGTTCCAGCGCAGCTACGCGGTGCTGCGGGATCAGCGCTTCGACCTGCTGCACGTCCACGAGCCGCTCGTGCCGGCCCCCTCGCTCGCCGCCCTCGTCTCCAAGCGCGCCCCGCTGGTCGCCACGTTCCACGCCGCCGGGGGATCCGCCGCCTACGAGAACGTGTCCCCCGTGCTGCGCTGGGTCTGCAACCGGCTGGACTGGCGCGGCGCCGTGTCCACCGAGGCCGCCGAGTTGGCGCGCCGCCACCTCGGCGGAACCTACGAGGTGTTGTTCAACGGTGTGCCGGTGGAGCGTTTCCGCCAGACCAAGCCGCATCCCACCGAAGGCCCCACGATCTTCTTCGTGGGTCGCCACGAGCCGCGCAAGGGCCTCGCCGTGCTGCTGGCGGCCATGCGCAAGCTGCCGCCCGACGTGGTGCTGTGGGTGGGCGGTGAGGGTCCCCGGACCGAGACGCTCCGCCGGCGCACCGCCGATGACCATCGCGTCAGGTGGCTGGGTCGCCTCAGCGAGGACGAGAAGATAAGCCGCCTCCGCGGGGCCGACGTGTTCTGCGCCCCGTCGTTGCACGGCGAGTCCTTCGGCGTGGTACTCCTGGAGGCGATGGCGGCTGAGACGGCAATCGTGGCCACAGACATTCCCGGCTACACGCGGGTGGCGCGCCAAGGGGTCGAGGCCTCGCTGGTGCCGCCCGGTGACGCCGAGCGCCTCGCAGCGGCGTTGCGGAGTCTGCTGGCCACACCGGGCGACCTGGTGGCTCGGGGCATCCAGCGGGCGGAGCAGTTCTCGATGGACCGCCTTGCCGAGCGCTACGCGGCCGTCTATGAGAGTGTGCTGGCGTGACGGTACTGATCATCGTCGTGGCCGGTGTCGGGGCCCTGGCGGTCGGGATTGCCGCCGCGCTGGCGTCGGCGGGCCGGATCGCGGGGCGTCTGGCCGGGGCGCGCGCCCCGACTCCCGCGGAAGCCGAACGGATGGAGGTGTACGTCGAGGCATTGTGTCTCGGTGCCGGCTTGCCGGTGCCGCGGCTGGCGGTGATCGACGACGAGGCACCTGGAGCGCTGGCGTACGGCCGGGGCCCGCGCACCGCCACGGTGGCGGTCACCACCGGACTGCTGGAGGTCGTGGCCCCGGTGGAACTGGAAGGCACGCTGGCCCACCTGCTGGCGCGCATCGCCGACGGGACCACGCGCCGCGACACCCGGCTGTGTGCCCTGGCGCTCATGGTCGGTCCCCTGGGGGCGTCCTTGGCGTCGCGGCGTCTCGACGCTGCGCAGATCGTGGCGGCGGACGTCAGCGCGGCGCAGCTGACGCGGTTCCCTCCCGGAGTGGTGGGTGCGCTGGCCCGCATGGAGGACACCGCGCCCAGGCTGAAGCGTCGCTCGCCGGCGATCCGCCATCTCTGGATGCACGAGGCCCTCGGACCGGGCCGCCAGCGGGTCCACGTGGCCGACCGGATCACGGTTCTCGGCGACCTGTGAGCGTCGGGCGCCGGATCCGCGGGGGCCGGCGCCCCTCGCCGACCGTGAGCCAACCGCTGCGTCGTACACTGGAACCCATGACTGCCGCCGATCCTTCCGAAGCCAACGCAACGGCCCCACCCGCCCCGCTGGGGCGGGCGCAGGGCACCATGCGGGTCAAACGCGGCCTCGCCGAGATGCTCAAGCGCGGCGTCATCATGGATGTCGTCACCGCCGAGCACGCCCGGATCGCCGAGGATGCCGGGGCGGCGGCCGTGATGGCCCTCGAACGTGTTCCCGCCGACATCCGCCGCGACGGCGGAGTGGCCCGCATGAGCCCCCCGGAGATGATCGAGTCCATCGTCGAGACGGTGACGATCCCGGTGATGGCCAAGGCCCGCATCGGGCACTTCGCCGAGGCGCAGGTGCTCGAGGCGCTCGGTGTGGACTACATCGACGAGAGCGAGGTGCTGACACCCGCCGACGAGGCCCACCACATCGACAAGTGGCGGTTCACGGTTCCCTTCGTGTGCGGCGCCACCAATCTCGGAGAGGCCCTCAGGCGGATCTCGGAGGGCGCGGCCATGATCCGCTCGAAGGGCGAGGCCGGGACGGGCAACATCGTCGAGGCGGTGCGCCACCTGCGCTCCATCACCGGCGACATCCGTCGCATCACCGTCGCCGACGGCGCAGAGTTGTACGACTGGGCGAAGCGCCTGCAGGCGCCTGTGGCGCTGGTGCGCGAGATCGCCGAGACGGGCCGGCTCCCGGTGCCCATGTTCTGTGCGGGCGGGATCGCCACGCCCGCCGACGCCTCGCTCGTCATGCAGCTCGGCGCCGAGGCCACCTTCGTGGGATCGGGGATCTTCAAGAGCGACAACCCCGCAGCCCGCGCCAAGGCGGTCGTGGAGGCGACCACCAACTTCGACGATCCCGCCATCCTGCTGAAGGTCAGCCGCGGGTTGGGCGGGGCGATGCCGGGCCTCGAACTCGGCGGCCTGGAGACCCGGCTGGCCGAGCGGGGTTGGTGAGAGCGGAGCTGGTGAGAGGCGGGCGGTGAAGGTCGGGGTGCTGGCGCTGCAGGGCGCCACGGACCTGCACCTCGCGGCACTGAGCGACGTCGGGGCGACCGGTGTGCCGGTGCGCCGGCCACATGAGTTGGCCGACGTGGACCGGCTCATCCTGCCCGGCGGCGAGTCCACGACGATGTCGATGATGCTCGACGCCGCACGCCTCACCGAACCGCTGGCCGAGCGCCTCGCTGAAGAGATGCCGGTTCTCGGCACCTGCGCGGGCCTGCTGCTGCTCGCCGCCGAGGTCGGCGACGGGCGTAGCGACCAGCGCAGTTTCGGTGCCCTGGACATCGGGGCGCGCCGCAACGCCTACGGGCCCCAGACCGAGTCCTTCGAGACCGATCTGCCGGTGGCCGCCCTGGGCTCGCCGCCCGTGAGGGCCATCTTCATCCGCTCGCCGATCATCGAGCGCGTCGGGGCCGGCGTCGAGGTCCTCGCCCGCCTGGACGGCAATCCCGTGCTGTGCCGGCAGGGCCGGGCCTGGGGCTGCACGTTCCATCCCGAGTTGTCGGGCGATCTGCGCCTGCACCGCCTGTTCTGCGAGGAGACCGCGTAGATGTCCGGTCATTCCAAATGGGCCACCATCAAGCACCGCAAGGGAGCCGCCGACAAGCGCCGCGGCAAGCTCTTCGCCCGCCTCATCCGGCAGGTGGAGGTTGCGGCCCGCGCCGGCGGGGGCGACCTCGACGCCAACCCCACGCTGCGCACCATGTACCAGAAGGCGCGCGACGCCTCGGTGCCGCTGGAGACCATCGAGCGGGCAATCAAGCGAGGCACCGGCGAGTTGGAAGGGGTTGCCTACGAGCCGTTCACCTACGAGGGATACGCCCCGGCAGGGGTGGCCCTCTACGTCGAGGTGCTCACCGACAACCGCAACCGCACCTCTTCGGAGGTCCGCTCCCTGTTCCGTTCGTACGGCGGTTCGCTGGCGGAGCCCGGGGCGGTCGCCTGGCAGTTCCGCCGGGGCGGTGTGATCACCGTCCCCCGATCCGTCGACGAGGAGGAGTTGATGATGGCCGCCCTCGACGCCGGGGCCGAGGACATCATCGACGAGGGCGACACCTGGCGGGTGACCTGCGCGCCGACGGACCTGCCGGCGGTGGCCGCCGCGCTGGCCGCCGCCGGCGTCGGCGTCGAGAACGCCGAGTCCACGATGTTGGCGACGCAGGTGGTGCCGGTGGCGTCGGCCGAGCAGGCCCGCGCGGTGCTGCGCCTCGTCAGCGAACTGGACGACCATGACGATGTCCAGGACGTGCACGCCAACTTCGACATCCCTGACGAAATCCTCCAGGACCTGGCCGCTTCCGTCTAGCCTCGTACGAGTGTTCGTTCTCGGTATAGATCCGGGCCTCTCGCGCTGCGGCTACAGCTGCCTGTCGGGGCGCGGCGCGGCCACCCGGGCGGTGGCGGCGGGGGTCGTCACCACGTCGCCGCAGGAGCAGGTGCCGTGGCGCCTGGCGACGCTGCAACGGGAGATCCGCGGTCTCCTCAGCGAACTGTCCCCGGCGGTGGTGGCGCTGGAGCGGGTGTTGTTCCAGGTCAACGTGCGCACGGCGATGGGTGTGGGGCAGGCGGCGGGCATCGTCATGGCCGAGGCCGTGGCCGCGGGCTGCGACGTGGTGGAGTACTCCCCGAACCAGGTGAAGCAGGCCGTGTGCGGCGACGGGGCGGCCGGCAAGGACCAGGTGGCCCAGATGGTGCAGATGCTCCTGGGCCTGCCCGAACCGCTGCGCCCCGCCGATGTGTCCGACGCCGCGGCGGTGGCGCTGTGCCATCTGGCGCAGTCGCCCACCGCCCCGGGAACGACGCCCCTGGCGGCGCGGTGATCGGGTCACTGCGCGGCCGCCTGCTGGACCGCCACGGCGACGAGCTGCTCGTGGAGGTGGGCGGTATCGGCTACCGGGTCACGGTGGGGGACGCCGCCCAGCGGGCGGTCGGGCCGCTGGGCACCGAGGTGCTGCTCTACGTCCACCATTACGTGCGCGAGGACGCCGAGACGCTCTACGGCTTCGGGTCACCCGTCGAGTTGCGCTGCTTCGAGGCGATGCTGGGCGCCAACCGTGTGGGGCCGAGCCTGGCCCTGTCGATTCTCGGTGTACACGACCCGGCGACGCTGCAACGGCTGCTGGCAGCCGGCGACATCGACGCGCTGTGCCTGGTCCCGGGGGTGGGGGCGAAGACGGCGCAGCGGCTGCTGATCGAGTTGCAGGCGCGCCTGGGGGTGCCGGAGTTCATCGACCCGGTTCCTGCGATGGGGGTCGCCGCCGGCGGAACGCACGGCGACCTCCGGGCCGCGCTGGGGCAATTGGGGTACCGGGACGACGAGGTGAACCGGGTGGTGTCCGGGTTGCCGGGCGACGGGGACGTCTCGGAGTTGCTGCGCGAGGCGTTGCGGCAGCTCGCCGGCGCCCGTTAGCGGTGGCTTTCGCGATGCCTGGGTCGCGACCCCAGCGTCATTCCGCCGGAGAGCCTGCCCCGGACTCGATCCGGGGCCGGAATCCTGTCTCCCGGCGTCGGGGCTGACGGGGACGGGAGGAATCCATGCGGACCGAGGTGCTGGCGGCGGGAGCGGACGCCGGCGAGCAGAGCGAGGAGCAGGTCGACCGGCTCGGCATCCGGCCTGTGCGGTTGGCGGACTTCGTGGGCCAGAGCGAGTTGAAGCGCCACCTCGGCATCATCTGCGGCGCCGCCCGCGAGCGCTCCCAGACCACCGAGCACCTGCTGTTCGCGGGGCCACCAGGCTTGGGAAAGACGACGCTGGCGGGGATCGTCGCCGGCGAGATGGGGGTGGCGCAGCAGACCACCTCCGGGCCGGCGCTGGAGCGGGCGGGAGACCTCGCGGCCATCCTGACCAAGCTGAGCGAGGGCGATGTGCTCTTCATCGACGAGATCCACCGGCTGAGCCGCGCCGTGGAGGAGGTCCTCTACCCCGCCATGGAGGATTTCAGGGTGGACATCGTGCTGGGCAAGGGACCGGCCGCCCGCTCGATCCCCCTCGATCTTCCGCACTTCACGCTCATCGGGGCCACGACGCGGGTTTCGATGATCACCGGCCCGCTGCGGGACCGCTTCGGTTTCACGGCCCGGCTGGACTTCTACCCGCCCGGCGAGCTCGAACAGATCGTGGCCCGCACCGCCGGCATCCTGGAGGTTGACGTCACGCCGGTTGCCGGTTCGGTGATCGCGCACCGGGCGCGGGGTACGCCGCGGATCGCCAACCGGCTGCTGCGCCTGGTGCGGGACTTCGCGCAGGTCGAGGGCGACGGTCGGATCGACGAAGCCACCGCCGAGGACGCCCTCGCCGTGTTCGGAGTGGACGCCCGCGGGCTGGACAAGCAGGACCGCGCCGTGCTGGAGGCGCTCTGCCGGGGCTTCGGCGGCGGGCCGGTGGGCCTGTCCACGCTGGCCATCAGCGTCAGCGAGCCATCCGAGACGGTGGAGGAGGTCTACGAGCCGTTCCTGATACAGCAGGGGCTCATGATGCGGACCCCGCGCGGGCGTGTGGCCATGCCGGCCGCCTGGGAGCATCTCGGGCTCGAGCCGCCCAGCGAGCAGCCATCGGCGCGCCCCGGCGCCGGCAGCGAAAGGCCCCCCGGCCTGTTCGGTTGATGCAAACCGGCGAACTGGAGTACGCGCTGCCGCCGGAGGCCGTGGCGCAGGAGCCCGTCGAACCGCGCCACGACGCCCGGCTGCTCGTGGACGGCGGTAACGACGACGAGGTCCAGCATCGCCGGGTGCGCGACCTGCCCGCCCTGTTGCGCCCCGGCGACCTGGCGGTGGTCAACGACACGCGCGTGGCGCCCGCCCGCCTACACCTCACCAAGCCGACCGGCGGGCAGGTGGAGGTGCTGGTGACCACCCCCGGCCCAGCGCCGGGGGCCGAGGCGCTGGTGCGGCCCGGGCGTCGCGTGCCGCCGGGGACGGTGCTCCGCGACGCCGCCGGCCGGGACGTCCTGCGGGTCGGGGCGGCCGATCCGGACGGTCGCCGGCAGGTCACCGCCCTTGCCCACCGCAGCATCTCGGCTCTGCTGGACGAACTGGGCGAGGTGCCGCTGCCTCCTTACATCGGTCGCCCGGTGCCCCCGGCGCGCTACCAGACCGTCTATGCCCGGCGCCCCACCTCTGCGGCGGCACCCACGGCGGGTCTGCATCTCAGCGCGGAGGTGCTGGGGGGCCTGGCCGAAGCCGGGATCGGGTTGGCACCCCTGGACCTGGGGATCAGCGTCGCCACGTTCCGCCCGATCACCGCCGATCGGCTCGAGGACCACGTCATGGGCAGCGAGCGCTACGCCGTCCCGCCCGGCACCTGGGCGGCCTGCGGCGAGGCCCGCCGGGTCGTGGCGGTGGGCACGACGGCCGTCCGCGCCCTGGAGACGGTCGCGGCCACCGGGGACCTGGCGGGGTCCAGCGGTCTGTTCATCCGGCCCCCCTACGCTTTCGCGGTCACCGACGTGCTGCTCACCAACTTCCACATGCCGCGTTCGAGCCTGCTGTGCCTGCTGGCGGCGTTCGTGGGCGAGCGCTGGCGCCGGCTCTACGAGATCGCCCTGCAGTCGGGCTACCGCTTCGGTTCCTTCGGCGACGCCATGCTGGTGAGCAGGTTCTGAGGGAGTCATGCTGAGCTTCACCGAGACTGCCCGCTGCGGCGGGGCGCGGGCCGGCGAGGTCTGCACGCCACGAGGTTCGTTCGTCACGCCGGCGTTCATGCCGGTGGGTACCCGCGCGGCGGTGCGCACCCTCACCAGCGCCGACCTCGAGGATCTGGGCGCGGCGGTGGTTCTCGCCAACACCTACCACCTCATGCTGCGGCCGGGGGCCGAGCTGGTCGCCGAGCGCGGCGGCCTGCACCGCTTCATGGACTGGTCGGGCCACATCCTCACCGATTCCGGTGGCTACCAGGTGATGAGCCTGGAACCGAAGCTGGACGACGAGGGCGCCACCTTCCGTTCCACCTACGACGGCAGCACGCACACACTCACCCCCGAGTTGGCCGTCGAGGTGCAGGCGCTGTTGGGCTCGGACATCGCCATGGTGCTGGACGTGTGCCCGCCGCTGCCGTCGCCTCGCCCCGTCATCGAGGCAGCCGTCGACCGGACCGCCGCCTGGGCGGCCCGCGCCCGCGCCGCGTATCTGTCGCTCTCCCCGCCGGGACAGGTTCAGTTCGGCATCGTGCAAGGTGGCGTGGAAGTGGATCTGCGCCGTGCCAGCGCGGTCCGAACCCTCGAGATCGGCTTCGACGGCTACGCCATCGGCGGGCTCTCGGTGGGCGAGGAGCGCCACGAGCGCCAGGAGCCGCTGGCGGCGGTCACCGAGATGCTGCCCACCGACCGTCCCCGCTATCTCATGGGTGTCGGCGACCCGCTCAGCATCATCGAGGCGGTCGGCGTGGGGGTGGACATGTTCGACTGCGTCCTGCCGACCCGCCTGGCACGCCACGGCACCGTCTTGACCTCCGAGGGGCGTCTCAACTTGACCAACGCCCGGTTCGCACGCGACGACGGGCCACTGGATCCGGCGCTGGTGAACGATCCCGCCGGTCGCTGGTCGCGTGCCTACCTGCGCCACCTCCTGATGGTCGGCGAGACGGCCGCCACGAGGATCCTCACCCTGCACAACCTGGCCTGGGTGTTCCATTTGATGGAGGCCACGCGCCGCGCCATCGCCGAGAGCCGCTTCGAGGCCCACGCCGCGGCGATCCGGGCTGTCTGGGAGCGTTGATCGCCCGGTCGCGCCGCGCAGCGCGGGATCGTCAGAGCAGCGACGACGGGATAGCCTTGAGCGCCGCGACCAAGTCGATCGGCGTCGACGCGACCAGTAACCGACTCACAAGGCGGGTGACGTGCGCAGCTTCCTACTTCTTCTCATCCTGTTCGTCGCACAGGCCTGCACGACCGGCGGTGAGGACGGCGGCGGCGGATTCGGCAGCTTCCTGCCGCTGATCATCATCATGGCGCTGCTGTGGCTGGTGCTGCTGCGGCCCCAGCAGAGGCGGGCCAAGAACCGCCGGGAGATGCTGACGAAGCTCGAGGTCGGCGACGAGGTGCTGATGTCGAGCGGGGTCTACGGCCGGATCGCCAGCTTCGACGAGCAGACCGTCCTGGTGGACATCGCCGACAACGTCCGCGTCAAGGTCACTCGGGATTCGATCGCCGAGCGGATCACCTACCACGAATGGGAGGACGAGTCGGACTGAGTCCGACGCTGACCCTGTCCCCGGTGGCGCTCGCGCCGACACCTCGACATCGCGTGTCGGCCGATTCCCGGGTTGGGTCGTCCAGATGATGGAGAAGCTGGCATCGCGGGTGCGCCGCAACCGGTCGCTCATCTCCATTCTCACCATCGCGGTCGGCCTGCTCGTCGGGAACCAGGTGACGCACCAGGAACCACTGCTGGGTCTCGATCTGCAGGGCGGCGTGGAGGTGGTTCTGCGGCCGGTCGCCGGCGAGACCGAGATCACGCCCGAGGCGCTCGAGCAGGCGCTGGAGATCGTCCGCAACCGTGTCGACGCCCTCGGTGTGGCCGAACCCGACATCACCATCCAGGGCGGCAACATCGTGGTGCAGCTGCCGGGAGTGGACGACCAGGACCGGGCCATCGCGCTCGTCGGTCAGACAGCCGAGCTGCGATTCCGCCCCCTGCTGGCCCGGTCGGTGTCACGCACCGAGATCGAGGCCTACAAGGCCGCCCTTGAAGAGTCCGGCGAGGATGCGGCAACCGACGCAGCTCAAGCCGGCGACCTCAACGTCGAGGACCTGCTCGACGGCACACTCACCGAGCCCACCGGCGACACCGCCGACTCGGTGGTGATCCTGGCCGGCAAGCCCGACGTCGGTGGCCAGGTGCACCACTTCCTGCTGGGCCCGGCGCTGGTCACCGGCGCGGCGCTCGAGAGCGCCACGCCGGTTCTGGAGTTCGCTCAGTGGAACGTGCAGGTCACCGCCCTCGAGGGGGCTGAGGGCATCGACCGGTTCAACGGGGCGGCCCGCACCTGCTACTACGAGGCTCCCGATCCGCTGGTGTGTCCCACCGGGCAACTCGGCATCGTGCTGGACGGCGTCGTGGAGTCGGCGCCGGTCGTCAACGCCCGGGCATTCGAGCGCGACCGCATCAACATCACCGGCGCCTTCAGCGAGGCCGAGGCGCGGGACCTGGCGCTGGTGCTGGACTACGGCGCCCTGCCGCTGGTGTTCGAGGACCCCGCCGAGACCGGCCTGGTGCGCACCGTCTCGGCCACGCTGGGCCGCGACGCCCTGCGTGCGGGGCTCATTGCGGGCATCGTGGGCCTGGCACTGGTGGCGCTGTACATGCTGGCCTACTACCGGCTCCTGGGTCTGGCCGCGCTCGGCAGCCTGATGGTCTCGGGCGTGCTGCTGTGGGTGATCGTGTCGTTCCTGTCCGAGACGCGCGGACTCGCCCTGACGCTGGCCGGTGTGACCGGCCTGATCGTGGCGATCGGCGTGTCGCTGGACTCCAACGTGGTCTATTTCGAGCACCTGAAGGAGGACGTCCTGGAGGGCCGCACCCTGCGCAGCTCGGTCGACCAGTCGTTCCCTGTGGCGTTCCGGACGATCTTCTGGGCGAACCTGGCCACGCTCATCGGCGCCGGCATCCTCTGGTTGCTCACCATCGGATCGGTGCGGGGGTTCGCGGCCATGCTGGCCTTCGCCTCCATCCTGGATCTGGTGGCCACGTACTTCTTCCTCCGACCGGTTGTGCGGGGCCTGGCCCGCTGGAGCGCGCACCGTCCGGCGCTGGTGGGGATGGCGACGGTCGTGGCGGCCGCCGCCGATGCCGGGATGCCGGCCGGCGGTGACCCGGCCGTCGGGAAGGCGCCGTCATGAGCGAGCAGGGGCTGACGGTGCGCCGCGGTCTGCGGCGCATGTACGCCAACCAGGTCAATCTGGACCTCGAGCGGCTGTGGCGTCGCTCGGTGGTGCTGTCGATGGTCATCCTGTTGATCGCCGGCGGCGCCTGGCTGTTCAGAGGCCTGAATCTGGGTATCGAGTTCGAGGGCGGCACCTTCTGGGAGGCGCCGCTGGGGGACTATTCCACCGCCGAGATCCGCGGCGCCCTGGCGACGGTGGGGCAGGCCGACGCCCGCATCCAGGAACTTGGTGGGGGCATCGTGCGCGTGCGTGCGGAGGTGGCCGCCACCAACACCGCAGAGGTGGCCGCCGTGTCCGCAGCGCTGGCCGAACTGGGCGGCATCAGTCCCAACGACATCTCGTTCTCGGCGGTCGGCCCGTCGTGGGGGGCCGAGATCACCAGCAAGGCCCGCCTGGCGCTCGTCGTGTTCTTCATCGTGATCGCCGTCTACATCTGGCTGCGGATGGAGTGGAAGATGGCGGTGTCGGCCCTCGTGGCGGTCGGCCACGACATCCTCGTCACCGTGGGCTTCTATGCCCTGTTCGGCTTCGAAGTGACCCCCGCCACGGTCATTGCCTTCCTGACCATCCTGGGGTATTCCCTATATGACACGCTGGTCGTTTTCGACAAGATCCGCGGCAACGCCCGCACCCGCAAGGACCCGTACTTCGAGATCGTCACCCGCTCGGTCAACGAGGTCTTCATGCGGTCGGTCAACACCACCATCACGTCGGTGCTGCCGGTGCTGTCACTGCTGATCATCGGCCGCTTCGTGCTCGGCGCGGTGACGCTGCAGGAGTTCTCGATCGCCCTGCTGGTGGGTCTGCTGGCCGGCACCTACTCGTCGCTGTTCGTGGCGTCGCCGCTGGTGGCCTGGCTGCACGTCTGGGTCACCGGCGAACGGCCCGGGCAGCAGCCTTCCCACGAGCGCCGGCCCGCAGCACCGGCGCCACGCGCCCGGCGGCCCGGAGGCGGGCCGGTCGGCAGGTCGGGGGTCACGACCACCCGGACTCACCCGGCGCGGCCTGCCAAGAAGCGCCGCAAGTGAGCGATCCCGTGCGAGTTGCCGTCACTACCCGGCTCGCCCGATGAATCCCGGTGAGGCCGAGCGTCTCTGGCGGGAACTGGTCCGGGAGATCCCGGACTTTCCCACCGCCGGCGTCGGCTTCAAGGACATCACCCCGGTCCTGGGGCACCCCGGAGCCTTCGCGGCCTGCGCCGACGGGTTGGCCGAGCGATTCGCAGACGCCGGTGTCGAGACGGTGGCGGCGGCTGAGGCCCGGGGGTTCATCTTCGGCATCCCGGTGGCCGAACGGCTCGGTGCCGGGTTCGCCGCGGTCCGTAAGCCGGGGAAGCTGCCGGCGGCGACCGTCGGCGTGGAATACGCGTTGGAGTACGGCACCGACCAACTCGAGATGCACGTGGACTCCTTCGCTCCGGGGGCTCGAGTGCTCATCGTGGACGACGTGCTGGCAACCGGTGGCACCGCCCGGGCGACCTGCGACCTGGTGGAGCGCGCCGGCGGGCAGGTGGTGGGATGTGCCTTCTTCGTGGAGTTGGCGTTCCTCGGCGGCCGGCGCCACCTCGAGGGCCTGCGCGTGGAGTCGTTGCTCACCTATACCTAGGCAGGGACGAGTGATCGTGCGCTGTCTCTGCGATGCTATTGGTGTGAGGCGCGGCCGATTGTGAGGCAGGGACTGTGAGCGTCGGGGCGCCCACCGAGGTTCCCGCCGCCGAACCGCTCGGCGGGTCCCCCTGGGGCCGGCTGCAGCCCTGGCGAGGGCATCCGGCCGCAGGGCCGATCACGTCGCTGCTCGTGGAGTACGCGACGCACTTCCCCAACTCCGACACCGAATTGATCGAGCGGGCCTACGCCTGGGCGGCCAGCGCCCACCAGACCCAGCGCCGCAAGTCGGGCGAGCCATTCGTGGAGCATCCACTCAGCGTGGCGCGCATCGTCGCCCGCCTGGGCCTCGACGACGTGAGTGTGGCGGCCGCCCTGCTGCACGACGTCATCGAGGACACCGACCGGACACTCGCCGACGTCGAGGCCGTCTTCGGTCCCGAGGTGGCGAAGATCGTCGACGGCGTCACCAAGCTGGACCGCGTCGAGTTCACCACCCGCGAGCGCCACCAGGCCGCATCGTTGCGCAAGATGCTGGTGGCGATGGCCAAGGACCTGCGGGTGCTCATCATCAAGCTGGCCGACAGGCTGCACAACATGGGCACGCTGGCGGCCCTCTCGCAGGCCAAGCAGCAGAAGGTGGCGCGGGAGACCCTCGACGTCTACGCCCCGCTGGCGCACCGCCTCGGGATGCAGGACATGAAGAGCCGGCTGGAGGACCTGGCCTTCGCCGCGCTCCATCCGAAGTGGTACGCCCAGATCGATCACCTCGTCGCCGAGCAGGACCCCGAACGAGACCTGTTCCTGGCCCAACTGCTGGTCACCGTGGAAGGACGGCTGCTCGAAGTGGGCGTCGGCGCCGAGGTGACCGGTCGGCCGAAGCACCTCTGGAGCATCTACGAGAAGATGGTGCTCAAGAACCGCGAGTTCAGCGACATCTACGACCTGGTGGGCATCCGGATCGTCACCGAGAACGTGCGGGACTGCTACGCCGTGCTCGGTGCCGTCCACGCCATCTGGAAGCCGCTGCAGGGGCGGTTCAAGGACTACATCGCCATGCCCAAATTCAATCTCTACCAGAGCCTGCACACGGCGGTGGTGGGGCCCCGGGGCAAGGTGGTGGAGGTGCAGATCCGCACCCGGGAGATGCACACCCGGGCCGAGCACGGCGTCGCCGCCCACTGGGACTACAAGGAGGAGAGCGGCGGCGACCTGGCCTGGCTCTCCAGGATCATCGACTGGTCCGAGGAGAGCGACGACCCCGAGCAGTTCCTCGGCAACCTGAAGACCGAGTTCGAGCAGGACGAGGTGTTCATCTTCACACCGCAGGGCGATGTGGTGACCCTGCCCGTGGGTGCCACCCCGGTGGACTTCGCCTATGCCATCCACACCGAGGTGGGCCACGGCTGCATCGGCGCCCGCGTCAACGGCCGCCTCGTGGCGCTCACCACGAAGGTCTCCACCGGCGACACCGTCGAGGTGATGACCTCCAAGGATCCCGATGCCGGGCCCTCACAGGACTGGCTGCAGTTCGTCGCCACGAGCCGGGCACGCTCGCGGATCCGCCAGTGGCTCACGAGGGAGCGCCGCACCGAGGCCCTCAACAGGGGGCGTGACGAGATCACCACCGAGTTGCGCAGGGAGTCGCTGCCGATCGCCCCGGTTATCCGATCCGAGACGCTGCGCGAGGTGGCCAGGGCCCTCAACTACGACGGCACCGACGCCCTGTTCGTGGCGGTCGGGGAACGCCAACTGTCGGCGCGCACCGTCACCGAGCGGGTCGCCCGCCGGCTGCGGGGTGAGGATGCGGAGGGCGCCCAGCCCGCCGAACGGGTCTCGGCGACCGCGCTGGCGCCCCGGCGTTCCACCCAGAAGCGCTCCGCCGGGGCCGGTGTGCACGTCGAAGGTCTCGGCGACGTGTGGGTACGCCTCGCCAAGTGCTGCACGCCGGTGATGCCCGACGACATCATCGGGTTCGTGACCCGCGGCAGGGGAGTGTCGATCCATCGGGCGGACTGCGCCAACGCCGCAGCTCTCGGCGGCGACGGCGAGGCGGCGCGCCTCATCGACGTGGAATGGGAGGAGGGTGCCGCCACCGTGTTCACCGCGGCGCTCGAGGTGCGTTCACTCGACCGGCCGCACCTGCTGCGTGACGTGGCGGTGGCGGTCTCCGAGCAGCAGGCCAACATCACCTCGGTGAACGCCCGTGCCGGTGCCGACGGGGCCTCGATCATGCGCTTCGAGTTGGAACTCTCCGACGGCGCGCAGCTGTCCTCGGTGCTGCATGCCGTACGCCGGGTCGACAACGTCTACGACGCCTACCGGGTGTTGCCGGGAGGGGGCCGCGGCTAGCCGCGTCTGTCCGGGCGGGGCCGCCGGTGTTCGTCGGCGGATCGTCTGGCGAAATCGATCCGGCGCCGACCCCCGGCGTCCCCGCCCTCGC
>Ga0209021_1000524_pt1 | contig 46994 bp, 26 predicted proteins | sample PinacodermFT_FD_187299 | JGI IMG/M metagenome (GOLD analysis project Ga0209021, IMG submission 187299) | Host-associated microbial community of the marine sponge Aplysina aerophoba from Gulf of Piran - sponge pinacoderm, lysed by freeze-thaw... | ecosystem: Host-associated > Porifera > Sponge >... | reverse complement strand
AGAATGCCGGGGAGAGGGCTGTGAGAGAGATGCGCGACTGGGCAGAAACAGGCGTGCGCGCAAGAAGATAGCAAAATGGCACCCTTGCAGCGGCAGGTACGGGCGGCGGCGGGAGATAGGGGAGATAGTTGCGCAGACTTTATGCTTGAGCACAATGCCCGGCAATGAGGGGGTTCGTGGGAAGCGGGGCGGCAATGGAGCCGTACTGGTGGTGTCGACAGACAGGTGCTGGTGAGGGCCGCAGCCGTCCTTGAGGATGGGCTGGGAAAGTTGAGGTAGACCAGAACAAGGAGGTCGGTCTATGGCGGGTGTAAAAAGAGCTGGATCAATAACGGGGGCAGAGCTTTTCAGGTCTGCAGACGGCGAGGGTAAAGTGCAGGCAAACCCGGGAGCGAAGGGGCGGTCAGGAATCTTTGGAGTCACGAGCCGGCAGAGAAAAGCGGCTCAAATAGAGAATAAAAAGCTTCTGCAGCAAGCAGAGGTACACAACGGGCATCAATCGACTCGGGCGCAAGAGCCGGCGGGACGAAAGATTGCCGTGGTGCCAGTGGAGACTGGCCTGAATCCATCCGCTCAACATAAGCCAGTCCCTGCACCGGGTTTTCCGTCACAAGTTCAGGATGCCTCGTCACAAGAAGAACGCAGTTCTCCGCTGCATGGGCCGCAGGATGTCCGCCAATCTTGTTCGGCAGCAAGTCCTGGAGGAGCTGACGACGGCGTTCAACGGAGCAAAGATCCTCTGGAGGACCCGGCTTTTTACAAGGTTCAGGAGCAAAGGCTGCTGGAAAAGCATTTCTATAACCAGCCTGGCATGCGGGAGTTGGCAGAGGATGTGGCTGGGCTGGAGCCTGAACTGCGGCAAGTAGAAAAGCTCTGGATCGCCTGCCAGCACCAGGGAAAATCTGCAAGGCAATTCGAAATGAGAACGTCCGGGCCGGTGCTGCGGGATGCTCTTGAGGCGCTGCGCAAGAAAACGGGCATGACGTATTCTGAGTGTGTCGAAAAAAAACAAAAGCTGATTGCTCTGCAAGCGAAGCATCTGAAGCCTGTACTGGCACAGGTGGAGCAGCAGCGACAGGACAATGCGAAGGCGCTCGAAGCCGCGCGGCTTGATGTGAAGAATTCCTCCTGGCAGTTGAAGCTGGAACAGTGCGAAAGAGAACTGGGCCAGCAGGATCAGGAATTGGAGCAGCAAGCAGCGGCACTGGATGCGTGCAATGCCCGGCTGAACGCCGAGCAGTCAGAGGATAAACGCCGCGAGCTGCGTGCACGGCGAGATGAACTCAACGAGCGCATTGACAGCATAAAAGCGTTACGCCACGCGCTTTCCAATGACCGGGCGGCGTTGCGTGCAGAACAAAAGAGCAAGAATGACCGGGTATCGAGTCTTCGCTCCAGGCAGAGCAAGCTGAGTTATCAGCAAGGCGTCCTGAAACGTTTGAGCACGGGTTTCGAGAAGTCCTATCGGATACAAACAGTCGAAAAATTGAGTGCCAGCCAGACCGCGCTGGTTTCCCTTCTTGACAGGCTGGAAGCTGTTGATCGTGCACTCGACGCCAGTCCACGCCATGGTTTGCAAGGGGTACGTCACAGGCAAGAAAGAAAAGCGTACCGGACGGAGAAGCAGTTTCTGCAAAAGCGTCTGAAGGATGAAGTGGACAGCGTGCAGAAATTGTCCGCGCATTTGGGGGTCGCCCCTGCTGCGCTGATGGTCAGGATAGGCGAAGACGGAAAAGTCTCTTTGTCAGATACAGTGGTGGCCCTGCGAGAGTACGGATTCAAGCAGATAACGCCGGTTTATCGCTCGCGCAATGGCTCGGACGTGCATCTGGAGTCGTATCAGGCGCAGGACAGGAGGGGTTCGTGGGAGGGCGAAGAGCTGCTACGCGAGCTGGAGTGCAAATTGCAGATGCAGCTGGCTGGGCCGGTAAGAGAGCTTGAGGGTGTTAGCGTTCTGCCCTTCGAGCAGGTGCGTGCTCTTGAGAAGAAGGCCTCAACGCGACAGGCGTACCAGCAGGATCTGAAAGAGGCCCTGTCCCGACACTGGAGTGGCAGCCAGCAAAATGCAAAAGCGCTGTCGGACGAGGTGGGCAAGCTACTCAAAGAGAGCCAGGACCTGGCCAGACTGGGGGCGGCGGGTCAGCCAGACGCTCAGCAACAGCTGGCGGCGAACATGGTATCCCGCCTGCCGCATCTGAGGACGTTGGCTGCTGCGCTGGAAGTCCGCAGTTTTTTTGTGGATGAGGTGCAATTCGAGCTGGCCCGGTTCAAGAAAGATGAGAAAGGCCGCAAAAATGGGGAAGAAAACAAAGGTGGAAAAGGCCGCCCCGACTCATTGCAGAACAGTCTCCGGAATTTACAGATGGCGAGTGAACAAGCGAGTACCAAACTGGGTGAGGAGAGCAGGTTTGACAGGCTGAGAGATATGGACAGCCAGTTGAGGGCCAGTCAGAAGGTGCTGGACGCTCTGACGCCCAACCAAAGCGTATTTGCACGTGCACTCAAGGAGCACAGGGCTGTGTTGCAGGACCAGTTTCGTGCGCTCATCCAGTTGGTAAATGGCACCTCCAGTGACGAGGAGGGGCGCGTCATGCTGCAGTTGAGTGCCAGTGAGCGAGAGTTGGTTTCCCGTCTGCAGGCCAAGGAAGCTGTTGGCGAACAACTAAAAATCAGCCGTAACAATTGCAGCCAGAGTTTGCGTTCATTTCGCCTGAAATCTGCGGCTTTCCACCTCTGGGAGCTGGCAGGCTTGAGAAAGACCCGGCGTGCCTTACAGCGAGATATTCAGGAGCTTGATCGTTTGGGGGAGGAAGGCTACATGCGGCTGCGCATTGGTCAGAGACAAAGAATTGTCGAGCACACTGACAGCGGGAAACCGGTTTTAGCCTTGAGCGCAAGGGTTCTGGTGAAATCAGGCATCAGAGAGTTGACTCCCCTGTACCAGCGTGGTCCAGGTAATCGTGTAACAGTCACATACGAAGGCCGGGACGCAACAGGTGTGCTCCTGGACCAGGACGCACTGAGGCAACACGCGTATGCACGACGGCATGGGCATAGATGAGAGGGCACAAAGCCCCGGTGTTGTTGATGTCGGGGCGGCGTTGCTGCATGTCGCCGCCCCCCTTGTGACGGCATAAGTTGCCAGTTGATAAAAAGACCAGAACAAGGAGGTCGGTCTATGCAAGGTGTACAGCGAACGGAATCAGTGTCCGGGGCGAGTTTTTCAAGGCCCTCAGTGCATGATCAGGAAGGGCCGGCCGCGCAGGAAGCGGTGGGAGCCGGGCAAAAAACGACCAGGCACACGGACACGAATCCGCAACTGCGGCCATCGGTTCCAGGCGCGCCCGGCGGAGGTGATTCCCGCAAGACTGGCAAGGTCGTCCGGCCAGTCTCCCCAGAGCCAGAAGGGGGGCGCCTGAACCAGTACGGTGGCGGCAGGCGAGCCTTTACCAGCGATGCTGTATCAGACAACAAGCGCAAACTGCAGAGTACAGAGGCGGAGCTGGAGCGGGTCGGGGCGCTGCTGCAAGAGACCAGACAGCAAATTCCTCAAGAGCAGGCTTATCTGGATCAATCCTGCCAACTGTTGGTGCCGCTGGTAACGGAATTGGTAGGGGTCAATAAGGCGTGGAAGCGCATTCACCTTCAGCTGGATCAGCACAAAGAAGAGCGGCAGGAAAACCCGGAACAACTGCGGTTGGAGGCGTTTTCTGAATCAAGAAGAACCCTGGAGCGCAATCTTGAGGCGATAAAAGACGAACACAAAGTGCTTGCCGAGGAGATAGCGCAACTGGGGGAAGACATAGGCACCAGGGAGCAACTCAAGAGCCGGTTGTTGCGTCGGGCTGAGGAGCTGGCTGAGCAGCAGCGCATCCTGAATCAGCGAGTTTGCGCGCTGAGGACAGAATATCAGGTGGAGCAGGGTGCGTTGTTGAGCGGTAAGCAGAGTGCGCTGCTGGCTCTTGCCGCAGACCTGAGAGCGAGCGACTGTGAGCTGGCGACCTGTCCGCGCGGATTTTGGGACTTTGGCCGTCACGCAGGAAGGGCAAAAGCCGTCCAGGAAAACAAGCAGGCGTTGCAGCAGTATCTGGAAAGCGAAGTGAATGCGTTTTGGCAGCTATGTGCGCAGATGAATGTTCCCTCCGAAGCCCTGATGATACGCATGGAGAACGACGCAAGCCTGTCCCTGTCACACAGGGCGCAGGCCTTGCAGGAGTGCGGATTTTCTCAAATCAAGCCGCTGTACCGGTCGTTTGATGGGGTGAATATACAGATGACATTCCAGGCAGAGGATGAGAGAGGGAATCTGCTGGAAGGCCAGTCCCTGCTGCGACAGCTGCGCAAAAAGCAGCAAGAGCAGCTGGATGATGCAGGGGTGGATTTCACGGACAGGGTTCTCCTGGATGTTGACGCTGCACGCAAACTCAAGGAGCGTGCCGAGAGTGCACAGCAGTACAACGAACGTCTCAAGGACGCCTTGTTGCGTAAGTTTGTTTACCCGGGCATGTACAGAGCAGTGGATACCGTGAGCGGGATCCAGAAGCAGTGTCAGATGGTGATGGAACAGAATGCGCACGACCAGGCGGCCATGATGCCGGCATTTCTGGAGACTATGGAAAGCCAGATGGAGGCGCTGGGCGAGCTGATTTGCCATTTTGGCGTTGAACGGCGTTTTATGGTTGAGGCCAAATCCAGTCTGATGAATGTCAGGCAAGGCACTGGAAACATCGAGACTTTGCATAACAGTGTTCGGGCGTTGCATCACCAGATCGACAACAAAAAACGTCAGGTTCTGGGTGTCAGGTTGAGCCAGATGGAAGCACAACTGGAGCAGTGTAAAAAAGCACTGAAAGACGGGCTGCAGAATCAGATAGTTCTTGCGGCTGAAGTCAACGAATACATGGCATTGTTGCAAGATCAGCTGAGTGCACTGCAACAGTTGATCAGTGGTTTCTCCAGCGACAAGCACGTAGGGCTGGCGAAGCTGCTGGGTGAGTTTGACCAGAAACTCATCAGGCAAGTGGCGGCGAAACGGCATCTTGACCAGGAGGTGAGCTGCCGTGAGCGCCGGGGATGGGGCTGGTGTTTGCGTCACCCGTTGCTGGCGTTGCGTCGCAGCCGGGAGCAGGCGGCCTTGAAAAGTACGCTCAGTCGTGTGCACCAGGAGATCCATGACCTCAATAGCCAGGCAGAGCCTCTTGCGCAGTTGCTGCAGCTGCCCTGGCAAACAAGGGTTGTCAGAATACCCGACGCAGGTCAGCCGACTTTGTCAGACGAGGTCAGCCAGCTTCTATCAGGCGGCGTGACAAATTTAATCCCCATTTACCGACGTCAGAGCGATGGTGTCGTCACAGTCGATTATGAAGGCCAGGATGAATCCGGCAGCCCCTGGATGAGCAAGACCTGACGGAGCGGTTGGACGAATCAGGCGTTGCGTGAGCACAAGAGGGGCTGCATGCGCGGAAGGCATGGGCAAGCCCTTGCGGGGTTTGACTGCCCCCGCGTGAGGTGTTGGTGATCAAGCTGATGGTGAGACCAGAACAAGGAGGTCGGTCTATGCAGGTAAAAAGGAATACCGCTTTACCCCCTGAGTCCCTCGTCAACAGGGCGCATGAAGGTGCTGAGGGCAACGCCGCCTCCCCCCCCAAAGTCACCCCTTCGCGCGAGCCGGCAGTTCGTCAGACGCCTGAACGGGATGCGCAGGCGGATGCGGGTGGCGCGTCAAATCAGCCCCGCCGCAAGGTGCTGAACGCATGGGACGTCTGGCGAGTCGCCCCGCATGGAACCTGGAGGGAGCAACAGCCGCGTCCTGCTGTATCTTTTCCTGATTCCAGTGCCGACAAGCGTTCACCGCATCAAGAACAACAAGCCTGGCAACGGGAACGCCAACGTCTGGAAGCCCATTTTTACAATCAGCCAGGCATGCAGGAGTTGGCCGGGGAAGTGGCGCGTCTGCAACAGCCCCTGAGCACAGCGATGAGGGCTGTCGCTGCCCTTGATGCCAGTTGTGATAAGGGGAAAGCCGCGCAGGAGGCCGCTCATAAGGCATGGGAGCAGGCTCAGGCGGATTTGCGCCGCGAGACGGGGTTGAGTTACGAAGAGTGTTTGGCCAGGAAACAAGAGTTGGACAGCAAGAGGGCGGAGTATTTCAAGCCCATGCTGGCCGATTTGCGCAAAGAGTTACAGGTGCACACAGTTGCACTGCAACATGTCCGCCATGGTCTTGAGCTTTGTCTGGATCGTGTTTATGAGGACAAGGCCGAATTGAATGAAATCGACAGGAAGCTCGTGCGTCTTCGCAGAAACCTCAATTCCTCCGAAAGAGCACTTGAACAGCCCTCTATGTCAAGGTTTTTCGACTTTTACTCCGCACAGAAAGACAGTCAAAACCAGCGGCTTTTCCATCTGCTGAAGGAAAAGAAAGGCGAGCGGGCGGCGCAACGACTGGCGGCTTCGGAGTTTGAATATCGCCGGGAAAGTTTGGTGGCGGGCACACTGCTGGACAAAGAGCAGCAGTTGGTCACGAAGCAGCGCGTTCTCAAGCAGCTGATTGGCGGGTTCGCAACACAGCAGCAAATGGAGCAAGCCGGGCAGCTTGATGCGCGTCAGCAGGTGCTGGGCTCCCTTGTGGCGTCTCTGAAAGAAACGCGGGAAGTTTTGGCCAGGCACCAGAGAACTATTGAAAGTGACTGGTCCTTCGACAAGGTCTTGAAGATTTGTCCTTCCGTTATTGGTGCCTGTGTGCAGTACATAAGGAAAAGGGCATTGAAGGCGCGTATAGCACATGAAGTTGACGCCGTGCGCCACTTGTCCAGGCAATTGGATGTTGATCCGGCATCCTTGTGGGTACGCATAGCAAAGGACGGCGCTGTGTCCCTGTCAGACAGGACCCTGGCGCGGACCATGCAGGGGCAGCTGTTGAACCCTCGCGCTTCCTTGTTCAACGACAGTCCTGAGCCTGTGACGCCCGGGCAGGCCAATGCGTCTTTCGAACAGCAGCGGGTTGCGGTGGAAACGCTTGTGGAGGATCTGCGCCGTACAGCCGGGCAGAATCTGGAGCATGACAGTCCTCCCGAGGCACCGCCCTGCGGCGACGAGATTGATGTTGGCTATATCAAGTTGCAGGCCGGTAGTGACCAGAGATATCAAGAGCAGTTGCAACAGGCTGTGCTGGAAAAGTATTGCTACAGCCAGCCCGGTGTTCGGGCCTTCTCTGAAGGCATAGATTTGCTTGTTAAAAAAGGCCTGCAGCTTGCCTTGGCATGCCGCGCCAAAAAACAGGAGCAAGTCGTGGCACTGGCGGATGAGATGACAAACAGTCTGCCGCGCCTGCGAGACGCGATTGCTGATCTGGAAGTTGCTGATTTCGGGATAAAGGAGCTTGACGACAGGGTGAAGGATCTTGAAGAAAGGCTGTGTGATGTCAGGAAAGGGAGCACAGACCCCGAGGCACTCCAAAGGAAAATCGCGGGCCTTGGTGATGCAATGGATGTGCTGAAAGGTCGACTGCTGGAGCCCAGGAGGCAAGAGGTGTGGCGGCGCCAGGAAAATATGAGTGATCGCTGGGGACCCCGATGGCAGGGGCGTACCAGGGAAGAGCGTCTGCTGAATACACCAAGGTCACTGTTGCTGGACGAGCACCGCGTGCTGACCCGGTTGATCAGTGGCTTCCAAACCTGCACAGAGACAGTTCGGGCCAAACTGGTGAGTGACAATCAGTGTGATCTGGGTAACGAGCTGCGTAAAAATCCGGGTAGCAACGGCAAACTTGAGGAGATCCGCAGCAAATTTGATTCTGGATACAGCCATAGACGTGCATTGGGCATTGGCCAGAATCTCATGATTGTGCATGAAGACAAAGACGGAAAGCCGGTGTTATCAGAGTTTGCCCTTGCCATGTATAGAGCGGGGGTTCTGGAGTTGCGTCCTGTTTACCGGCGGCGACATGACGCCACTGTCTCAATGCATTACGAGGCTCGGGTTGAAAAAAATGGGACCTGGATTGATCAAAAGCCGCTGAAAGAATGGCTGCAAAAACGGGCTGTCGGGCAAGGACGTGAGGCGCAGGCTGCACGGGACGCCCTTGCTGCACTGGCGGCCCAGAAAAAAGCGATTGCCTGTTCGTAACATAAGGAAGGAGCCTGCGGAGGGTGACCGCCCTTTGTTACGGCTCTTGTGAGTACACCCATGGTGAGACCAGAACAAGGAGGTCGGTCTATGCAGGTCAAGAAGAGCGATACCGCTTTACCCCATGAGTCCCCCGCAAACAGGGTGCCTGAAGCAACTGAGGGTAAAGCAGCCTCAAAAGTCATGCTCTCCCCGGAGCCGGTGGTTCGTCAGACGCCGGGGCGGGATGCGATGGCGGATGCTGAGGCTGCATCAGATCAGCCCCGCCCCAAGGTGCTGAACGCATGGGACGTCCGGCGAGTTGCTGTGCGTGAAGCCCGGCAGGTGGAACAGGCGCGTCCTTCTGAATCTTTCGCTGATGTCAGTTTGAACCAGAGTTCGCTGTCTCAGGTGCAACAAGCCCGGCACCTGGAAAATCAACTGCTGGCAGCCCATGTCGACAACCAGCCCGGCATGCAGGAGTTGGCCCGGGAAGTGGCGCGTCTGCAAGAGCCCCTGCGTAAAGCGACGAGGGTAGTCGAGGAGTTTAGCGCCAGTGCTGACAAGGATAAGGGCGCTCGACAGGCCTTGGATAAGGCCCTGGCGGACGTGAAACGCGCAACGGGATTGCGTTACGAAGAGTGTTTGTCCAGGAAACAGGAGCTGGACAGCAAGCGGGCGGCGTATCTCAAGCCAGCGCTGGCCGATCTGGAAAAAGAGTTACAGGTGCACAGGGTTGCACTGCACCATGTCCGCAATGGGCTTGAGTTTTATTCCGCTCGTATCCATAAGAATAAAGCCGAATTGGACACCATGACGCGCAATCTGGAGGATCTCCGGAAGGAGCTTGACAAGTGCGAAAGAGAGCTCGATTACTGGCCCAGTCACTCATGTGCTTTCACGTATTACTCCAGAGAGAAAAACTGTCTGAACGAGAGGCTGTTCCAGCTGCTGAAGAAGCAGAAAGGCGAGCAGGTGGCGCAACGACTGGCATCTCTGGAGCTTGATCATCAAAGAGAAAGTTTGATAAAGGACCAACTGCTGGCCCAGGAACAGCAGTTGCTGGCGAAGCGGCGCGTTCTGAAACAGCTGATTGGCGGGTTCGAAACACAGCAGCAAATGGAGCAAGCCGGGCAGCTTTATGCTTGTCAGGATGTGCTGGGCTCCCTTGTGAAGTCTCTGGAAGAAACGCAGCAAGTTCTGGCCAGGCACCAGAGAACTATTGAAAGTGACTGGTCCTTCGAAAAGGTGCTGAAGATTTGTCCTTCCCTTATAGGTGCCTTTCGGCATTACATAAGGAAAAGGGCCTTGAAGGCGCGTATTGCACACGAAGTTGCCGCCATGCGTCGATTGTCCAGCCAATTGGATGTTGATCCGGCGTCTCTGTGGGTACGCATAGGAAAGGATGGCACCCTGTCCCTGTCGGAGAGGACCGTGGCGCGGACTTCGCAGGGGCCGCTGTTGAACCCTCTCTCCTCTTTGTTCAACGACAGCTCTGAGCCGACCCATGCGTCTTCCGGACAGCTGAGGGGGGAGGTGGAAACTCTTGTGAGGGAACTGCGCCGTACAGCCGGGCAGAATCTGGAATATGACAGTCCTCCCGCGGCGCCGCCTTGCGGCGACGAGATCGATGTTGGCTTGATCAAGTCGGAGGCCGGTCACGTAGATCTCTATCGAGAGGAGCTGCAAAAGGCTGTGCTGAACAAGTATTACTACGGCCAGCCTGGTGTTCGAGAGTTGTCTGAATGCATAGGCATGCTTATTGATAAAGGCCGGGAGCTTGCCAGAGCAGGCCGCGCCGGGAATCAGGAGCAAGCAGCGGCACTGGCGGATGAGATGACAAACAGTTTGCCTCGCCTGCGAGACTTGTTTGCCGCTCTGAAGAATACCGATTTGCAGGTGGAGAACCTTGACGGCCGGGTAAAGAATCTTGAAAAAATGCTTCGTGCGATCAGGGAAGGGAGCGGAAGGCCTGATGCACTACAAAGCGCAATCACGACCTTTGGTTACACAATGGACGCGCTGAAAGGTCGACTGCTGCTCTCCAGGTTGCAAGAGGTGCGGCGGCGCCTGGAAAACAGGGGGGATGACTGGGCTCCCAGGCAGCAAGGGCGTACCAGGGAAGAGCGTGTGTTGAATGCACCAAGGACACTCCTGAAAGATGAGGAGCGTGTGTTGAAGCAGTTGATCAGTGGATTCACAACCTACGGCGATACAGTTCTGGCCGCACGAGTGACTGAGGCACAGCATACGACGGCTCTCGAACTGCGTAAAAATCTGGAGCGCGAACTTGAGATCACCCGCCTCAGAAGTCAGGGAGCTCGGAAACTGCGTTCGTTTCGTTTGCCAGGGGCGTTGGCTGATTACAAGGCTGCGGGTGACCTCGCAATGAGTGTGTCCGGGGCGAACGAGTACAACAATAATCACTTCTATTCTGGGTACAGGCCTGATCAGGCATTGGGCGTTGACCCGGATCTCGGGATGGTGAAGAAAGGCAAAGCGGGAGAGCCGGTGTTAACAGAGATTGCCCTTGCCATGTTCAGAGCGGGGGTTGTGGAGTTGTTTCCTGTTTACCGGCGGCGACATGACACCACTATCTCAATGCATTACAAGGCTCGGGTTGAAAAAAATGGGGCCTGGATTGATCAGGATCAGCTGAAAGAATGGCTGGAAAAACGGGCTGCCGGAGAAGGACCTGAGGCGCAGGCTGCACGGGACGCCCTTGCTGCACAGGAGGCACACAAGAAAGCGAGCGCCCGTTCGTAAAATAAGGAAGGAGCCGGCATCGGCTCCGCAGTGCCGGAGCCCTGCTGTGTTGTCGGCACTGCGCAGGGCCAGTGCCCCTTGCCATGGTGCCGCAGAGTACACCTGTGGCGAGATCAGCAGAAGGTCGGTTCATACCAGCAGGAAGCAATGGTGCAGCGGCAGTGGCGGCTCTTGTGGCGTCTGGCCTGTGGCGTTGACGTCCGTTTGCCGCAAGTACGATGACGGCTGCGTCACAATGGCGCAGAAAGCTTTGGGCGGCAACGGCAGCTGGCTGGATGAACGGCAACGGACACAGCGGTCGACCCAACAGGCATCCGATGCAGGGCGCAGGGCGTCGGCTCAAGGCAGCGCCGGGCACAAACACGCCGGTGCCTGTGCGCGAAAAAAGGCGGCCAGATGCTGTTGAACCGGGCTTTCTTGTGTCCTGGAAGTGCTGGAGGCCATCGCAACTCACCTGATGTGTTGACTGGAGTCAGGGAGCGGGTTGAGCCGCATCTGGGGGCTGCGGTCCGCTGCTGCGCTCGCCTGCCGTGTTCGCCACTGCTGCCGGGCTCTTTTCAACAAGGGTTTCAGATTTGATATGACTTCACTTTTTTCGCGTTCCTGGCGTCCGTAACAGTCCTGCTGCAGGGTCCGCCAGGCATGCGACAGCTCCACCATGTTGAGGTGTTCCACTATGTCTGTAGCGGAACAGGCTTCGATCCCCGTCAGCAGTTTTCCCCAATGCAGGAGAGCTTGCTCCAGTCTGGTCGGTTGTGTTCCGGCGCAGGCGTCAAGAACCGCCTTGAAAGCCTGAGCCTCGTTTTCTGCGGGTCTGGCCACTGGGTCCTGCTTCTTCCGTCTGCTGTGCAGCCAGGCGTGCGGGCCTTGTCTGCCGGCTTTCCACCACAGCAGCAATGTTGTCAGCCAGCCTGTGACCAGCAGTGCGCACCCCCACTTCCACAGCTGCAAGCCGCCGGTTTCGGCCGCGTGCCTGGTCGGTGCCAGGGCAGCCGCTGTTTCCTGGCGCGGCTGGTGGCCGGGGAGGACGCTGTCTGGTGACGCGCCCACCTGCAGAGTGCGCTCTGGAAGGGAGCAGGTTTCAAGGCTCTGCGTATTGACGTTGAACCAGGTGACAGTGATCTGCGGGAGCCTGTACTGCCCGGCCGTTGTAAAGAGCAGGGCCGTGGACTCACGCCTTGTTCCGCTCAGCTGGCCATCAGGATCGAGCTTGTCTTGTGTTTCAGGAAGATCATTGTAGCTTTTGACCTGAGCAAGAGTGAGGGGGGCCAAAGGGGCAATCTGGGAGCTGTGGACGCCCTTGACATGCACAGTGACGGTGCGGGTAATGGATTCTCCGGCCTTGATCTGGTCGGGGTCAGCACTCCATCTCTCGCTCAGGGCAAGATGCTCGGCCGGTAGCCAGGGGGTGTCGGCGGGCCACTGCGCAGGAATGGCCTTGACCTGCAGGCTGACAGGCGTGGAGGTGACATGAAAGGGGCGCGTGCTGGTCATGCGTAGCAGACTGTGACTGGCAAGGGGGTCGTTATCGGCAATAGTGCCGCTGAGCTGTTGCTCGGGAAGGGTCATCTCGCCGGTCCGGGTGGGAGTGACCATGTATTCAACAAGCATGACCCGGTAAGGGATGCCTTGAATGATGCGCTCTTCCCTTTTGTCGCTGCTGAGCAATTTGATCGCCACGCCTTCTGCTTCCGGCGGCGTCAGATCAGGATTTTCTGTGAAACGGACGCGGGCCAGTATCTGCAGGGTGAGGAGGGTTTCCTGCCCTTGCCAGAGTCTGGTTCTTTTCAATTGGCTTTGCATGAAAACGGGCGGAGGCAGGGACGCGAGAGACCTGTCTTCTGGCTTGCTCACCCTGACAGATACGGCATTACTGATTTGCTGGTCGAGATGTACAGAGGGGATGGTCAAGGAGCCGCTTGTTTTCGGACGCAAGGTCAGGACCCACTCCAGCCAGACGTTATAGCGCCCTTTTGTCATGTGGATTTGGCGGCTTTTCTCGGTGCGGACAATGTGAAACTTTTCCTTGAAGGCGGAGAAGTCTGGCTCAGTCAGCTTGTTCGTCTGGTCACTGCGCAGTGTGTAGCGCAGCGTCTCGCCCTCATGGATCAAGGTGCGGTCGACTTCGGCGTTGAGTTCGGCGCGTAGTACTGTGCTGACCAGCAATAGGGGCAGGGAACCAAAGGCACTTGCCTTTCTGCTCATGGGCCTGTCCCCAGAAGGTCGTGCTGCTTGTGCAGCAGCGCGTTCTCTTGCTGTTGTTTTTTGAATTTGCGGCGCAGCAGACCACCGGGGTCGTCTGGTACCCGGCGGAGCCAGGCTTCTTCCTGCGTGTGGGATGAGCTGCCTTGTGGTGGTGGGGAGTTCTTGCTGTCACTGGAGCCAGAGGCCGATGTCGGCGGTGGTCTGTTGCGCTGCGGGGCCTGTGCTCCCTGCGGGTCATGCGGATGTCGGCTGGCAGGAGGAAGGCCGTCTTTCCGTCTATTTGGGGCGGGGGGAACGGAGGGTTGCTGGTGCTCTTGTGACGCATAAGGGGGGGGAGGTTGGCTCCCCGGCTGCTCGGTTTGCTGTTGTTGCTGTTGTTGCTGTTGCTGCTGCTGTTGCTGCTGCTGTTGCTGCTGTTGCTGCTGTTGCTGCTGTTGCTGCTGTTGCTGTTGTTGCTGTTGTTGCTGTTGTTGCTGTTGTTGTTGCTGTTGCTGTTGCTGTTGCTGTTGCTGTTCCTTCCTGTCTTTCTGTTTGAGCATCCGTTGCACAATGGCGCGGTTTATTTGGGCCTGTTTCAGTCCGGGGGCCTGGGCCAGAGCCTGGTCGTAGGCTTGTATGGCTTCTTGCAGGGCACCGGCCCGGGCGAGGGCATTGCCCTGGTTATAGTTGCCGTTTGATGTACCTTGTTGTGCAAACAGCGAGGCCGCTTCCCCGTGTTTCCCGCTGCGATCAAGTGCCTCGGCTTTCCAGGCAGGATTGTGGAAGCGGGCAGCGGCGGCGGCAGCTTTGCCCTCTTGCAACAAGCTCTGTGCCCGCTGGTCGGGTGTATACCAGATGTCCTGCCATAGGTTGGCACTGCTTGTCGGGCTTTGCACCAGTGCACCGAGAAGTACCACAGGTAAAATCCAGCCTTGACGAAAGGCCATGGCGGCAAGAGGCAGAAGCAGCAGCAGAAGCCAATCTCCCTCATCGTACCAGTAGGAGAGAGTAGGGCGGCCTCTTGCGTTGGCGGCCACGGCAGGGATGGCAGGAATCACAGTGGCGATTTGGTCATCACTCATGGTGGCGTCCCGGTAGTGGCCGCCATGGGCCTGGGCTATCTGCCGTAATCTGTCCCGCTGCAGGTGGCTGATCACTATGGCCCCCGTCTCGTCATGCAGAAACCGCCCCTGTTCCGAACGTACGGGAGCTCCGGCAACAGAGCCTACACCGAGTATCGACAGCCTGTGCCCCGTGTTCTTCAGCATGCGGCTGATGGCAACATAGTGCTGGTCTGCGACAGCGTCTGTCACCAGCAGCAGACAGCCTGGCACAGCCGACGCCTGCGCCATCAGTTGTATGGCATGGGCCACCCCTTTGTCGGCTCTGTCACCTGCCAGCGGCATGATGGACGGATGCAGCACCTGAATCAGGTTGATCAGTGTTTCTTTATCGTCTGTCAGTGGTGCGGCAACGTGACTGTCACCAGCATAGACCAACAGGGCGGCCATGCCGTCTCTGCGGCTGTGCAGCAAATCAGTCAGTGTGCGCTTGACCCAGGTGATGCGATCGGGTTTCAGGTCATCAGCCCGCATGCTGCTGGAAAGATTGACGATGAATACAAGCGGTGTTGCATTTTTGGCTGCCGGTGACTGCTGTTGCCGCCAGCTGGGTCCCGCCAGGGCCAGTGTGGTGACCAGTCCGGCGCACAGCAGCAGGCCGCAGGCCCACCGGCTGGCGTGGCAGGTGTTGGCGCTGTCTTCCACTAGTTGTTCAAGCAGCGCGGCAGGGATCAGCTGCCGCCAGGCGCAAGCGTGCCTGTGCCGGTTCTGCACCATCCAGCTCAGACAGAGCACGGGAATCAAGGCAAGGAGCCACCAGGGGCGCAGAAAGTGAAAGGACCATGGCCAGTGTGCGGCGCTTGCCAGGGCGCGCACAGCGGCGATGAAGTCAAGGCCCTGCTCAATCATGGGCGCATTGCCTGTACTGCCATACAGTGCAGCGCCAGCAGCCCACTCAGGAAAAAAGCCAGAGCCAGGGGCCAGTGAAAGAGTTGTTGCGAGGGCCGCAACATATCTTTTCCCAGTTCGATCGGCTCCATGGTGTCCAGCGTCTGGTAGATCTCGGTCAGGTCGCGGGTGGAGCGGGCGCGGAAGTAACGTCCACCGGTGAGCGCTGCAATGCGGATCAGCGTGTCTTCATCCAGATCGGCGCTGGACTGCCCCCGGTAGCCGGCCGGGGGGGGCAAGGCCTGGGTGTCAGCCCCGACGCCCAGGGTGTAGATGGTGACACCGGCGCTGGCGGCCAGCTCAGTGGCCTGCAGGGGGCTCAGGTTGCCGGCCGTGTTGGCACCATCTGTGAGCAGAATAAGAACCCTGTGTCCTGCAGGCCTTTTGCGCAGTTGCCGTACTGCCAGTCCTATAGCGTCACCAATGGCAGTCTGGGGGCCGGCGATGCCGACGCTGGCTTCATCAAGCAGAGTGTGCACTGTGGCTGTGTCCAGGGTCAGTGGTGTCTGAAGGTAGGCCTGGGTGCCAAACAGGATCAGCCCGACACGGTCGCCTTTGCGATTGTCTATGAAGCGTGATGCAACACGTTTTATGGTTTCAAGACGGTTGATGCGCCGTCCCTGGAACAGCATATCCTCGGTGGCCATGCTGTCAGACAGGTCGACCGCCAGCAGTGTGTCGCGTCCTGTCATGGGCAGCTGGGCGGGCGGCCCCAGGTGGCAGGGAGCCGCAGCGGCCGTCATCAGCAGCAGCCAGATGACTGTTGTCAGCAGCCAGCGGCCGCTGACGGCCGGCCGGGGGGCAGCCCGGGTGCTTTCCAGCGGAAGATCAGCATAGAAAGGCACCAGGATGGCTTGTTGTACCGGCCTGGCCATGGGGATGAGCCTGTACACCAGCCAGGGGAGCGGCAGCAACAGCAGGCACCAGGGCCGGTGAAAACTCAGGCCCGGCAGCCAGGAGGCCAGCACAGTGATGAACGTCATTGCACAGGGATTTCCGTTTGCTTGGGTGGCGGCCGGGACGGATTATGCGTCTTTATCCAGTGACGCACGGCCGCGTGGAGCAGCTCCGGTGTGACCGGCGGCTGGCGCCCGCTTCCGGCCGTGTACAGGGCCTGTCCCAACACGGACAGGCCCTCGAGGCATGCCGTGTCTTTCTGGGTGTTGACCAGAAAGTCAAGCCAGTCCTGTCCGCACAGGGAGGCAACCCTGGCGCGCGGCCAGGCCTGCAGGGCGGCATGCTTCAGGACGCGATTATAGCTTCTGGCCAGCCCCATGATGTCGCGCTGCCCGGCCGGACAGTTGAGATGTTGTTGATACAAGCTGCCGACATCCTGAAGCGCCTGGCGTCGGTAGCGGTTGGCATGCCGCTGTTTCCAGAAGCTTCGCCCTGCCAGCAGGCAGGTGCAGACGGTCAGACAGGCCAGCAGCCACCAACCCGGCGCGGGCGGCCAGAAGCCAATGGCGGCCGGTTCAAGATTGGGCTCCAGGCTGGCCAACAGTTGCGCCTGTGTGGCGTCCGGGGGCGGGCTGGACGCTGCCATCAGATTTTTCCTGCCCGCCGGATACAGTCTGCCAGCTGCGACTCGGTCTCAAGACTGCAGTCGATGCGGTGCAGCCGGATACAGTGGCTTGCCAGCTGTTGTGCCAGCAGATCCTGTCTCTGGCAAGCCGCCCGGCTGTAGCGCTGCGCCAGCTGGTGTGACCGGGTATCGAGCAGGCCGCGCCTGTGGCCGTTGCTGACGGCGTAGACGGCGGCTGGTGGCAACTGGTGCTCCAGCGGATCAAAGGGTTGCACCGCCGTCACCGGGCAGCGGCGTGCGACACGCGCCAGGCTGCTGAGCCCGGTGGGGTTCAGCTGGTAAAAGTCGCTGATAACGGTCACCCGGGTGCCGGGGCGTGCCAGGTGGACAGCACGACCCAACAGTTGGGGCAGAGCCTGACCGTCGCCTGGCAAGCCGGCCCGGAGGCTGTTGTTGAGCGTGACAGCCTGCTGTAACAGCTGGAGAAGATGTTGACGAGAGCCATGCGGTCGCACATTCATGGTGTGTGTAGAGCCATCCACTTGTCCCAGAAGCAGGGCGCCCACTCTGTCGCCCCTGAGCAAGGCCTGCCACGCCAGTATAGCCATGACTTCTGCGGCCGTGACGGATTTGAAGTTGTGGCGGCTGCCAAAAAACAGACTGGGTCCCTGATCGAGTATGAACAGGGCCGGGCGCTCTTTTTCCTGCTGGTACAGGCGTGTCTGGGTGGTCCCTGTGCGGGCGCTGGCGCGCCAGTCAATGGTGCGTATGTCATCGCCGGCCTGGTAATTCCTGTACTCCATAAAATCCATGCCCGCGCCGGGGGCACGGGTGAGATGACCACCGGCACGGGGCGCGCCTGTCCTGGTTCGGACAGGCAGGTCCAGACGTCGGGCGGCGCCAGCCAGAGCGACCAGCCGATCCAGATGTGTATAGGCACCGCTCATCATGCCCCCCCTTCAGATGCGGCACGGCTTCAGCCGGTAGCCACCTGCAGCAGCAGTTGATCCAGCAGCCGATCGGGATCCAGTCCCTGCGCCTGGGCCTCGTAACTGGGTGAGATTCTATGGCGAAGAACGTCCTTGACGACGGCCTGGACATCGCCGGGCGTGACGAAACTGCGCCCCGCCAGCCAGGCGTGGGCGCGGGCGCAGCGATCCAGGGCAATGGTGCCGCGCGGACTGGCACCGTAGTCGATGCAGGCGTGCATGGCCTTGTGGTAGCGGCCAGGGTGACGCGTCGCATCCACGATGTTCACTATGTACTCTTCCACAACAGGCTCCATGTGCAGATGCAGAAGCTGACGCTGTGCCCTGAATATCACGGGCTGCTGTGTCGTCTCCCGTGGCGGGGGGCTGGCGCTTTTCTCCTGGTCGCGCACCAGCTGGAGAATGCGGCGCTCATCCTGCGCCGCCGGGTAGGTGATGCGAACGTGCATCAAAAAACGGTCCAGTTGCGCTTCGGGCAGTGGATAGGTGCCCTCCTGTTCCAGCGGGTTCTGTGTGGCCATGACCAGGAACAAATCGGGCAGCCTGTGGGTGGCGCCGGCAACGCTGACCTGGCGTTCTGCCATGGCTTCCAGCAGGGCCGCTTGTACCTTGGCCGGCGCACGGTTGATTTCATCGGCCAGAACAAGGTTCTGGAATACGGGGCCTTTCTGAAACAGGAAGCTGCCGTCTTCCGGACGGTAGATTTCGGTTCCTGTGATGTCGGACGGCAGCAGGTCGGGCGTGAACTGGATGCGCTGGAAGCCGGCATCAAGGCCGCAGGCCAACTCCTTGATCGCTTTGGTCTTGGCCAGTCCCGGTGGCCCTTCGACCAGAATGTGTCCATCAGCCAACAGGGCCATCAGCAGACGGTCGACCAATGTGTTCTGCCCGATAATCCGGGCCCGCAGGGTCTGGCGCAGGCCCAGCAGCTGGCGATGGACCGAGGGGGGGGCAACGGCGGCTTCCATGGAATCGACTCCAGCCTGTAAGGCCTTGATGAGTGCACCATTCTAGAAGCTCCTGCGCCACTGGCAACAAAGAGATGGCGAACTGGTTGGTCAGGCTGTCGTGAGCGGGTGCCCGGTCGTGAGCGGGTGCTCAGTCGTGTCCGTTGCTGTCCTGGCCTATGCGACTGGCCTGGGCGCCGGTTTGCCCCTTGTACTTGGCGTTGACGCGCTTGTTGTAGGGGCGTAATGCCGGGCTGCTCAGGGCCTCGAAATTGATGGCGCCGACTGTCATGCCAGGTCGCATGGCCAGCGGCAGCTTGCCGGCGTTGAAGCACTCGAGAACAATCTGCCCACGCCAGCCCGGGTCTATCCGGTGGGCTGTGGCATGGACCATGAGTCCCAGCCGGGCCAGCGAGGAGCGGCCATCGAGCCAGCCCACCAGGTCATCCGGCAGGGTCACCGACTCCAGGGTCACTGCCAGGGCCAGCTGTCCTGGATGCAGGAAAAAAGCACCGCCTTCTGGCAGGACAATTTCATCACTCATGACATCGTTGAGAGTGGTTTCGATTTGTTCCCGGCTGCCAGACAGGTCGATGAAAGCTGTTCCATGATCCCGAAAGACGCGGAAGCTGTTTCCCAGCCGGATATCCAGGCTGGCACCGCTGATGGTTTCCGGTCTGGGGTGGGGGCTGATGCGCAGTTTGCCTTTTTCCAGGGCTGCCGCTATGTCGCGATCACTCAGGCGCATGGTGTACCTCGGGTTTGTTCAGTCATCAACGCTGGTGATGACAGGGGGACGATTGTGGGTCAGGCTGGCCAGCCGTGCTGCCAGGCGACGTGCTATCGCAAGATAGAGCTGTGCATCAGCCGTATGGCGTTCGGGCTGGTCATGGCGCGCCTGAACACTGGGCAGGCCGCAATCGACCTGCTCGCGGATACGCAGTGACAAGGGCAGGGAGCCGAGCAGGCAGGTATCGGCGTCCTGCGCCAGCTGCTGCCCCCCTCCCTCACCAAAGACCGGCTCGGTGTGGCCGCACTGGCTGCAGCGGTGCAGGCTCATGTTTTCAACGATTCCCAGCACCGGCACCCGGACTTTGCGGAACATTTCGATGCCCTTGCGGGCATCCTGCAATGCCAGGTCCTGGGGGGTGGTGATGATCAGGCTGCCGGCCAGCGGCACTTTCTGGGACAGCGTCAGTTGCACATCGCCGGTGCCAGGCGGCATGTCCACGATCAGATAGTCGAGCTCTCCCCACCAGGTCTGCTCCAGCAGTTGCAGCAGTGCGCCACTGGCCATGGGGCCGCGCCAGACCATGGGGGTATTCTCTGTGACCAGGTAGGCCATGCTGTTCGACGCCAGTCCCAGCGCCTCGAGCGGGCGGAAAAAAGGGTGGGGGGAGTCAGGTGTTTTGAGACTCCCCGGCCTTTGTCCCTCCTTTACCCCCAGCATGCGTCCGACACTGGGGCCGTAGATATCGGCGTCGAGAATGCCGACGCTGGCTCCTTCATCGCGCAGGGCCAGTGCCAGATTGACGGCCGTTGTGGATTTGCCGACCCCCCCCTTGCCCGAGGCCACGGCGATGATGTTCCTGACCTGTTGCAGAGCCGGTTGCGTGCAGCGGCTACCGGCCGGCCGGACGCGGGTGTTGAACGTCATGCTGACCTGTTCAACCGGATCGAGCCGGAGCAATGCCGCTTCCAATGCCGTGCGGATAGCTTGCAGGCCGCCGTTGCAGGGGTAAGCGACAGCCAACACCAGTGACAGATGCTGTCCTTCAACACTGGCGCTTTCTATATCGAGTGTCTGTTGCAGGCTGACGCCCGACCAGGGGTCCTGCAGCTGGCGCAGGCACTGTTCTATTGTCGGGCGCAATCTGTCCGGCGTCAGGGAAGTCACAGTTCTTTCATCTCCTTGAGGAATTCGGCATGTCCGCCATCGGGGTCGATCCCCTGCGCTTGCATTTCCTGGCGCAGTTGTTGCGAGGCGGTCGTCACGGACTGCTGCTGCGGATCCGGCAGGGCCTTGGGAATGCTGCTCTCGAGAGACTCTCCTGCCGCGACACGGTTGCACAGAATGCTGTAGTTGCGTTCGAAGGGGGGCCAGCTGACAGCGCGCGGCTCGGTGTTGAGCAGGAACCAGCCGGTTGCGCGTGCCGCCAGATAGACCGCCGGGTGTGACCAGGGCGCTGAGGCTGTCTGATGACGCGCCTGACAGGCTTCCTGCCAGGCGGCCTGGGCTGAGGGCAGGCCTGGCTGGCGACGCAGCAGCTGGCAGCGGCGCCGCAGGCTGGCGGGGCTGGGCAGAAAGCGCTCTTCCCGAATGAGCTGAAAGATCGCCTTTTTGACCAGACGCGGATTCTGGTCCTGGAGCACACGCGCCCACAGGGCCAGGGCGCGCCTCCGGTCTTCTTCTGTAGGCCAGGCCTTGAGAAATTGTTGGGGAAAGGCATCCCGCATCATCATGAAGGCGAGGTTGACGGCATCGTAGATGTCGGGCTGGCGAGGAGGGGGCTGGGCACTGTGATGCGGTGTGCCACGGGCGCCCGTGTCGGCCGGGATGGGCTGTCCGGCCGGCATTCCGGTACCGGTTTGCAGGTGATGCAGCTGTTGGCTGGCGATGCTGTGTCCTTGTTTCATGGTACTGCCTTCATGGTACTGCCTTTGTGGTGCTGCCTTTGTGGAGCTGTCCGTCATGGAGCGTCCGTCATGGAGCTGTCCGTCATGGTAGTTCCCTTCATGGAGCTGTCCTTCAGGGTACTGGCTGTCTCGCTGGCGAGCGGACGGCGTCCCGGCCCCGGAAGGCCGTCCGGGGAGGGCACCCGGCGGTGCACAGCTTCTATTCTGGTCGGTTTTTTCGGGTTTGCGTGGCGCGGCGGTGCTCCGGGTACATATTTGTCACAAATCAGCGGGCCAGTGACATCAATCAGCACGCATGCGCCCCCCGCCCGGCACCTGCTGCGCGGGGCTCTCTCCCCCGGACACTGTAGGGGTGCCGAGGGCAGCGGGGCCTGTGTGCTTCAGGGGTCGAGATCGCCATCCGGGTCGAAATCATACTTGCCAATCCAGCTGCGATCTGTCAGCTCTTCATGAGTAGGGTGACGCGTTTGTGTTCGTGTTGTCTGTTTCTCATTCTGCTGTCTCCGCCAGTTGTGGAGCACGTGCTTGCTGAACTGGGAATCCCAGCCTTTGCGGGCTTCACCGGTGTCGTGCCAGTAGAACTTGAACTCGGCCAGCTGGGCACAAGCATAGTCCGGCGGCACGCCGTGGAAGTTCTGCAGATACTCATAACAGGCATGGGACGGCTCAAAATCCGGGGGCAGGGGACGGCAGCGGGCCTGGGTAGTGATGGCGTCCCTGTGCCGTTCTTTCAGCCGGCCCAGCTGGGCATTTGCGGCAGCAATGGCCGGTGGCTGAGGTGGTGGCTGTTGACTGGCCAGGTCCTTGAGTTGCGCCAACTGGTTCTGGTTGTCTTCCAGCTGATCCTTCAGGACTGCCAGTTGCTGCTGTCTGTCGTCCAGCAGGCGCTTGCCGTTGTCGATATCGACGTGCAGTTGTCTGACGCGCTCTTGCTGTTTTTTGACCAGTTGGTTGAGCTGTTTGATCTGGTCCCTGGTGTGGGCTGCGCCGGGGGGCAAGGCGCAGACGCTGGTCGGTGCGGGTTGCCCGGCGGCTTCTGGTGGTGCCCGGTGTGGCTGTGCGGTTTCAGCCGTCGTGCAGTGCCAGCCTTCGCTCTCAGGAGGCCTGTTCGCCTGTGTGTCAGGCACGGGCGTGTCCCTGGGGTGCGATTCCTGGGCCAGCTGGAAAAAAGGCTTGTCGGTGCGGTTGAGGCGGCGGTTGAAGTCTTGTGAGGATCGGTTGTTCATGACGCAGTTCCCAAGGAATACCCATTCACTGCCAGTCTGGCCGGTGGGTGCGAATCGAAGAGGATGGGAGCGCTGCGGTCCGGATCCGGGGTTCCGGGGGCGCGGCGGGCAGCGGAGGCATTCTACTGCAACTTGTGTCGGAGTAACACAGCCATGGACAGACGACAGTGACTGAAAACTTTGCGCGCCTGTGACAGGGGGGTGATGCCCTGGGCGGGGAACTTGTGGCGCGGCCGGTTGTCTCTATATACAAGGAGGGTCGGCTCGCCCGGGGCGGTGCCTGGCCGTCGTGATGACAGCTTGTGTAGAAGGAGGCCATCGCATGAATTCATTGTGCTTGCGTTGCGTATCCCCTGGCGGCGGCGAGGGGGGAGGGGGTGATGCGCGTGCCCGGCAGCAGAGGGGGGCGGTGCGCCGCTGTGTCTCGCTGCCTGATCTGGGCAAGGGCGAGAGTCTGTTACAGGCGTCTGCCGTCCTGAGACCTTGCGTGTCTCTGCCGACATGCGCGACCAGGGGGCCGGACTTTGGTGAAACAGGCGCGCGCCGGGCGCTTGTCGCAGACAGGACAGGAGGGTCAAGGGAGCTGGTGTCTCACGGCAAGGCGCTGCACGCCAGCAGGCGGGATCTTGTCGCAAGGGGCTTGTTTGTTCATGCCATCCGTTACTTTTCCGGGCATGAGGGCGGCTATGATGAGGACAGCATCAGGATCCTGTCTGGTACACCGGTGGTGTTTGAAGCCTTCGGTATTGGCTGTCGCCGTCGTTGTGCACAAGAGGCGGTTCCCGACTTGTTGCACGACGATCCTTTGCGTTTTGTTCTCAAGTGTCAGGCTGTGGATGCTGTCAGAGCGGGACGCACCGGCGGGGGATCTCTTTGTCTCAGACTGCTGGAGCGCGAGTTGTCGCGCAAAAAACTGGCCGGCAGTTTCCGGATTCTGGAGGGACTGCGTCTGGCGCGCCGATACGCGTGCCTCAAGCCTGGCAGCTTGTGTTACCAGGACGGCACCAGCCTGTTGCACAGCCGTGCCTTTCACCAGGCCGAACCTGACTGGCGTTGGCTGGTGTTGAGTGCTGGCGTTTTCGATGTCAATAAGACCTCGCTGTGGGGTTCGACCTTTTCTCCGTTGCTCAGTGCGGTCGAGCATGCGGCCGATGCTGACGCCGTTGCCGCCCTGCTGGCGGCCGGCGCGGACCCCAATCTGGCCAGCGCTGCTGGTGTGACGCCGCTGGGGTTCGCTATGCTGGCCGAGGTGCCGGATGGTCTGGCAAAGCTTGCTGTGCTGCTGGCGAGTCCTGCCATAGATCCCAATCGGCCCTCGTGCTTTGGCCATGCGTGCTGTACGCCCTTGCACTACGGGGCACTTCAGGGTCTGGCACCGGCTGTTGAGCGTCTGTTGACCCACCCCGGGACTGATCCTGACAGGCTTTTCCGGGTGCCCTACCCTCAATTTTCCGTATCCTGTGCGTCATCGCTGGCTGTAGCGGTGGCCTGCTGTCTGGGGGATGAGCACTATCCCCTGCGCATAATCCAGGCCCTGGCGGCGGCAGGTGCCCGCCTGTTGGTGGTGGGTGAGTGGGGCGAGGGGCAGCAGGAGGCGTTGAACTGCGGTGATGATCTGATGCTGTTGCAACAGGTAATGGGCATTGTGGCGGCTGAAGACAGAAGGCAGGGTGTGACACGGGCCCTTGAAGCGGGCCGGACCCAATGGCAGCTACGCAGGGTGCCGCAGTCAATGGTGCGCCCTGCTTCATCGAGCAGGCAGTGAGCGTCTGCTGAGCCTGCTTGTGGTGGAGGGACGCGTGTTGATGCCACCGGCCATGCAGCCATGCACGAAGCGATGGCGCCCGGTCTGGCGCGCGATTTTCAGGGAAACGGCGGGCTTCGGTATGGCGAGCTGCCCGCCGCTGGAGACAGGCGTAGCCGACGAGACGATGAGGTTGGTGTGCGGCAGGCCGCGCGCACGGGACTTGGCATGCCTGTTGGTAGGCATACAGTTATGTCTGTTTGTCGCCAAGGCCCGGGAGAAAGAGGGCGCAGCAAACCGAGGCACGGACAAAAACAAAATACAGGGGAAAATGTATGAAAAGGCGTGGTGACTCTATAAGTATTTCGAACCATCCCACAGGTATTGGTTCAACGAGTTCTCTGGATGCATCCGGCCCGTCAGTTGTTCAGGGAGACCAGAAGTCGAGCGGTGTTGTTGCAGGCCGGGTGGTGACAGCCACTTCAGGTGATGCGGCCTCTGTCGTTTCCAGCCCTGCCGAGGATCGGCTTTCACGGCCGGATGAGCGGGGCGCGGAGGGACGGAAGGTGAAGAAGAGCCGGGGTGGCAGAAAGGCATCCAGGACAGGGAGGGGTAAAAAACCAAAGAAGCAGGATACGCAGGCCAGTTCTGCCAAAGGGGACGGCCGGGTCCGGACTGACGGCAAGGCTGGGCCCGTTGAACAGGAAGCTCAGCTTGAGCAGGAGCCTCAGCTGGAGAAGAAGAATCAAGCCAGGCCGTTGGAATGGGGTAGCCTGGTCGACGATGGCGAGGACAGCAGTCAGGGTGAGAGTGATGACGAGTGGATCACTTTGGCAGACGTCTTTGCAGCGATCGAATCGGGATTGGCCGCCAGACAAGCCAGGCTGGGTGGCCAGGGGCAGAAGGCCACGCCGGAATCGAGGGCCGAGCTACTGAAGCGGATCAGGAGGGAGCATGGAGAAGGTCGCCCGACATCAGAAGAAGATCTGGCGCAGGCTATTGCTTTTTTTTCCTCAGGCCTTGAGAAGCTTGGCCCTGAGATGCTGGGGCGCCTGAGTAAAAATGCAGGCGCGCTGGATGTGTTTTTCCAGTCGCATATCGTTCCCTTGTGCAAGGATATTGCACCGCAGCAGGAGATGCCCGACTCTTTCGGCGACGACTCTCTCACCTTTGTTCTCAGGTGCCAGCAGCTTGATCAAGTGAGGATGGCTGCGCAACCCCTGGCACTGGACCTGCTGGAAAGGGCCGTTCGCAGCCGTAACCTGCCGACCGTTTTCAAAATTCTCAGGGGATTGCAACGGGCACAGGAGCCGGGTTCTGTGAACGAGGAGCGGCCGCGCAAGTATAAGGCGGTGGAGTTGATAAAAAATGCGTATTTGTATCAAGGCATTGGCCTCCAATGGGTCAAGTTGCTATTGGCTTCCGGCGTTTTCGACGTCAATGTGGGAGAGCAGTCCGGGTTGTGGCTGGCGGCCCTGTCGGCGCCAACGACTGAGGCGATGGCGGCCCTGCTGGAGGCGGGAGCAGACCCCAACAGAGGGAGTCGCCGGGGAGGGACGCCGCTGCACGCCTGCATTGAAAACGCCAGGTCCCCCCAGACGCAGGCGCTACAGATGGACAAGCTCAGGCTGCTGCTCAAGCACCCCGGGATTGATCCAGGCCAGGTGCACGAGGCTGCCGGCATCATGGGAGGCACGCCTTTGCATCAGGCTGTTTTCATGCGGGTTGAGGCGGCCGTTGAGCAGCTGCTCAAGCATCCGCGTGTAGAACCGGATGCCTTGGCGGCGCTTGAGTACGGTGAGTTTTTCATGCCCATGGGATCCCCGCTGGCAGCGGCCGCCATTGACTTTCTGTGCAACGCCGAATGCCCGGAGACGCTGGTGCGGACCCTGGCGATGTCGGGTGCCCGCCTGTTGCTAGATGAGCCGGGACAAGGAATCCAGGATTGCACTGATGACATTTCCCGGTTGCGCCACCTCCTTGCGCCTTTGGTGGGGGACTTTGTCGCCGGGCGCACATCGGATGCCCGGGCACAGCAGTTGACAGCGATCATCGCGCAGGCACGGAGTCAGGCACTGTAGCCTCACCGGGCAGCCAGGGACGGCCTGGACGTAGCCCCGGTTCCCAGGGTTTTTCCGGGGTGGAAGAAAGGGGCTGGCAGGCCCCGGTTTTTTACGCGGGGGTGAGTCGGTCGGCCAGCCCGGCCGCCAGTACATAGAGTCCACGCACGAGGTAAAACAGAGGCATCTTTTTCATGTCGAATCCCAGATTCTGGTGGTCAGGTACTGGTGGTGCTGTTTGTTGCAGGCGTTGTGTGGCACAGGTCGCGAAGCTCGGGTCGGAAGTGTCTTCGGGCAGGTCGAAGGGTGGATGCCCGGGGTAGAGTAAGGCCGAGGGTTTGTGTTGTTCCTTGAAATGCTGGGTGAAGCAGTCTGTTGTCGGCACTTGTCTGGCGGTCCAGTAGATCAGTTCCCTGGCGGTCAGCTGGAGCCACTGGCCGTAGACATCCGTGCCCCCTTCGGCATCCTTGGGAAACAGGTCCCTGAACGGGGTGGGACAGCCCAGCAGGCCGCTGATATACAGGCTGCAGCCTTCATCCAGGAAGCGGGCCAGTTCTTCGACTTGCTGCCGGTTGCGGTAGTGGTAGTCCGGGACTGTGTCGCGGTACAGCCGCATGTAGTGCAGTAGCCCACCCAGAATGTTCTGCGCTATGGCGTTGACGTAGGAAGCCCGCTGCCCATAGCCGGGCAGCAGCCAGTCGGCATCGAGAGATTCCAGATAGCAGCGGATGAAACCATAGAACTCCAGATCGCCCAGATCACGCAGCCCGGAGTGGCCCAGATCTGATTTTTCGATGGCGCTGGTATTCCAGTGACGCATGATTCCCGGAAACCAGAAGCGCCCGGGAAGGAAAAAATGGCTGAGCAGCAGCTCCGGACGGGTTCCCATCTGTTGGAAGTGGTGGTACAGGCAGATGGTGGAGGTGTGCACAGCACCCAGACTGCTCCAGACGCCCAGGTCATGAAAGGCGTTGAGGAGCCCCTGTCGCGCCTGTTGGCAGCCGCCCTCCGGGCTGTCTGGTTGCCAGGCCAGGGTGTCATAGCTGTGGTCTGCGGTGCTGAACGCAAAGGCCAGACAGTAGGGGCCGTTGGCATCCTCGTAGATCTGTACCGGATCGGCAAAGCTGTCCGGGGAAAGCGGCATAGCGGCCAGGGGTACCCTGTAGATGCCGTCGGGTGCGGGAATCTCACTTCGCAATCCCAGCGTTTTCTGGTTGTCGCGGGCAAACTGCTGCACAGTCTGTTCTGCGGCGAAGGCTGTCAGAGTTTCACCCTGGCGCTGAAACTTGATGTGGACGCAGCGCAGGTCCTGATCCCGTACCAGCGTGCGTCCGCCCCGGCGTTGCCAGTTGGCGCTGGCCGGTTGCGGTTGCCAGAGTGGCAGTGTCGCAGTCTTTATGGCCTGCTCCAGGCCTGTGGTCTGCTGTTCCATCAGGCGGTGCAACTGGCGCCCAAGTTGAGCGTTGACTGGCTGAAAGTGGTCGCAAAACAGCAGTTTCTTGCAGACTTGATCGGGCACTGCGGCGGCTCGGCGGCTGCAGTGGTCTTCCTGGACAGGGTCAAGCAGGGCAAGGGGGTCTATTTCAAAATCGGGTGCCTGGAACAGCGCGGCCAATCCCTCAGTGCCGCCATTGCGCCAGATGATTTCTTTATACGCAGACGGCAGCTTGTCCCATCGTCCCGTGATCAGCAACACCCAGGGCGGCACTTCTTGTAGCGGGAGGCTTCGAGCGGCATTGGGATAAAGCTCACTGTTGCTGTTGACCCATGCCTTTAATGTGGCAGCCTCACGGGAGGCGGGCACAGCCAGTAGTTGATGGAGCGACATAAAGGTGGAGGGCTGCGACCAGTGTGCATGCCACTCCGGGTGTTTTTGTCTGACAGCCTCAGGAATTTCTATGGAGCTATAGGCGCGAGCCGGGACCTGCTTGACATACTCACAGCACAGTGCCTCCGTGCGTTCGTGCATTGGGAGGTACGTCAGCCATTCCTGTTTTTGTTTCAGGGTGTCCCACAGATCCCATTGGGTGAGAAACGCCGCGCTCAGAGGGTTGTAGGAGTACTGGAGCTTGCGAGCCTGTTTCAGGGCGAGCCGAAGTCGTTCGGGCGTCCTCCAGCGGGGAGGTATGTCGTCGATATGCGGTGGCGTTGGGTGCAGGCAGTCTGTGCAGCTGACCGCCCTGTTAACGCGCTCGTCAGACAAACGGCTTTCATCTATGTAGGGGAGAGCCTCCCCCGACACCTTCAGCATCAGATCACAAAGTTCCTCGTACTCTTCGGGGGAAATGCTGTTTTTCAGCAGGGGAAGAACGGAAAAATTATTCAGGACGGCCACGCGACGCAGCGCACGGGTGTTTTGGTGTGGTGGCAGTTCCAGAATATTCTTCGTGCGACAACGCACAAAGTACTCAGGCCCGCCCAGAGCCAAGCCCAGTTGAGGATTCTCACAGGTGATCCGGCACAGCAGCCCGAGGCCTGGACCTGGTTCCATGCTTTCCAGTACGGGGGCCAGCAGGGACTGTGTTTTGACGTTGTCGGGAGCCTCTGACAAGGACAGCGGGTAGTGACGGATAAATTCCTGTGCCAGGGTGCGGCTGGCCATCAGGCGGGTCAGCAAGGCTGAAGGAAGGTGCTTGGCTGCGAGGGCGATCAGTGGCTGCCCTTTCTCCAGCAGTGCCCTGGCCAAAACTGTGTCACTGACCTTGATCATGTCAGGCTTGTCTCTGAACGGGACATGGCGGCCGATCATAAACAGCAAAAGCTCGCAGTCGTATACGGGGGTGTTGGAACACAAGTGACCCAGCATGCGCTGGGCGAGTGTCTCGCAACGCAGCTCTTCTTCTGCAAACACGGAGCCCAGCCGGATGACAGCACGCTCTGCTGCGACCTGCCGAATGGCAGCGGCACGGTTGTGCGGGTCCTCAATAGCGCCAGGCGGTTTGTCAGCACTGGGCTGGGGTAGCAGCCGGGACTCTACATCCATGGGCGAAGCCGGGCGGCGGGGCTGTACCGGAGACCTGTCACGCCATGGATGCCTGTTTGTTGCATCACAGCTGTCTGAGCTGGCTGTCAGCCGGGGCTGAACGCTCACAGGATCAACGGATCCAACCGCTATGTTCTGGCGTATCTTCTGTGCGGCAGGTGCCTTGTCCGGAAGCTGGCGGGATCTCCCGCTGTCTGCGTGCGGAACTGAGGCACAACATGCAGGGTAGGGAGCAGGTATTCGAAAAATGTTGAACACAGCGGGAACCTCCGTGAGTCCGAGTCAATAGTTCTCCATGTATGAATTTGAGGCTGCCTGCTACCAGAAGTTCAACGCCAGAGAGTGATGCCTGCGTTTTCCTGGGCTGCCACTGCGGCATTCCCCTCCGGGTTTTCCTGGCATGCGGGCGATGCGGGACACAGCCATGGCGCTTGTGTCCGCAGGGTGTTTGCCAGCCGCTGACGGCAGCTGCGTAGCTGTGGACGGCCCCGAAATTTTTATCAGCTATCCGTTGCGCACCCGCCTGGACGTCCCCTGTTGTGTGCAAGGACTGCTGATGTGGTGTGCCGGCACTGGGGTTGCAGCCGGGGCCAACGAAAATGTCTGGCCAGGCAGCGGCTTCTTGCAGCGAACTTGAAGCCCTGTACGCAGTCCAAGACCGCAGGCAGGATCGCGCAAGCCGGTGGCCTGCCAGTTTTGTGAAGAGCACGGAGGAGAGATTCATGCATACAAGTGGGTTTTGTACCCTGTCCTGGGTGCAACCACACCAGGCGGGTGCACAAGGGGGGGCCGGACCGTCGGATACCCGGTTCGGGGGAAGAGAGGTAGCGTCCCTGGCCGGTGCGGGCACTGGCGTTGCCGGGCCCGTACGGGCTGTCGCCCATGAAGCTGATGCGCGCGCCAGTGTCGCGTCGCCGACATTCATCCGGCTGGGTGAGTTGAAAAACTGCGCGACGGAGCACAGCTATCTGGTTCATGCCAGCCGCTTTGTATCCTCTTATGGGATGACCGCCGGGCAGCACGATTACGGGTTCAGTCGCCAGTGGGCGGTGGAGCAACTGCGCACATTTGAGACGCTGTGTGTCCAGATGGGGCGCAAGGTCCCGGGTGACCTGGTGGGAGATGATCCACTGACGTTTGTTCTCAGGTATCAGGTTCAGGACAAGAAAAGGCGCAAGCCTTGCCACAGCGGGAGTGGCTTGGCGTTCTTGTTGGCGCAAGCCATGCAACAGCGCAACCTGGCGGTCACCTGCAAAATTCTGCAAGGTCTGGGTATGGCACAGCAGTGCGGACGCCTTGAGGAGGAGAGCCTGTACCCCCTGCATGGCGGGCTGTTGCATAGCCCTGCCTTTTATGATGCCAGTTCTGCCTGGCGTCAGCTGGTGCTGGGCACGGGGATTTTTGACCTGAACCGCCTGTCATCGAGTTTTGGTCAGCCCCCGTTGCTGGACGCGATCGTATCTTCGACGGAGAGCGTTGTTGACTTGCTGGAAGCGGGTGCTGATCCCAATATCGGCAGCAGGGCAGGGGACACCCCCCTGGGGCGGTGCATTGATCCACTGATACCAGACCGGATGAGCAAGCTGGCGGCGTTGTTGTGTCGTCCCTCTCTTGATCCCAACCTGCCAACAGCCGATGGCGGGGGGCGCAGCTCCCCGCTGCACAAGGCTGTCTGTTGCGGTTTTCTTGATGTGGTAGCACGCCTTCTGGCGCATTCGGATGTTGATGCAAATAGTGTCTTTGATGTGCGCTGGTATGACCGTCCTGTGCTGGCCGGGAGCGCGCTGACTGCGGCCGTCTTCCACATTCTTGTGTCCCGTCGCCACCCGCTGGAGATGGTGGAAGAGCTGGCAGCGGCAGGTGCGCGCTTGCTGGTCGTCAATGCTGCGGGAAACATCGTGGACTGCAATTATGATATCGGTCAATGGAAGCGCCAGATCCCGGGACATTGGGTCTTGCCCGCGATAACGAAACTGGCGTTGCAGGGGGCGCTTGAACGCGGGTTGCACCGGAGCAAGAGCCCGTTCTCGGCTTCGGGGGAGGAGTCCTCCTGATACCTGTTTGCCGGTAAAGATCCAGACACCGGGCGCTGCAACCGGGGCCTTGGCATGGCATCGGGGTAGAAAAGCTCTGACGTACGGGGCTGCACTGATCCTGATAGCACGGCGGCAGGAAGCAACAGCAGTACAAGAGTGTGCCAGGTCACGCGCAATCTTCCGGTCGCCTTCAAGATATTGACGGGTTTGCAGGAGGCCTGACAAAAGGACGGGTGCCCTGCTGTCAGAGGCTGTCCTGTTCGTGTCAGATGCCCCGCAGCCATGCGTTCTCGCCAGGGAACTTGTCCAGGAAAATGCAGTGGCCAGGTCCGGTTCTTTCATTTGTAGATGTAGACCGGCCTTGTCCCCCGCTGCTTACTGGATGGAGAAGCTTTTTTGCACCGGACAGTGCAATGGAAGTGCGGTCTGGTTTTGTTGGAGCCTGGAACTTTTGGCGCAGAAGCTGTTCCAATCCTGGGGACGGCAGGTTGCCACAATGGCGCCGTCTGTAACGAACGGGCCAGGGAAGGAGAGTTGCGAGCCTTTACCAGCAGGACATAGTGCTCCAGGGGGAAACTGCCATGTATCCATCATCAAGTGCTTCGAGCACACCGCCGCAGGCTGCGGCCGTGCGCCTCACCGAACCGGGGGCGCAGCAACCAGAACAAAAACCAGAACAGAAACCAGAACAGAAACAGAAACAGAAATCGGAACAGCGCTCGCCGCGCGCCTCCATGGCCTCTGGTCCTTTGGCCGCTTCCGGGACGCGCGCGGCAGGCCGCGCCAGTCTGGAGGGGGTCATCCAGAACCCGCGGGTTGCCGCGTGTCTTTCTTCTTTCCTGCCAGCGGCAGATGCGGTCAATCTGCACCTCAGTCTTGCCGCCGTCAGTCTGGAGAGCCGGGCTGTCAGTCCGGTGCCGGAGGCTGAGGTGGCACGGGAGCCGGCTGATCTGCTGGGCTGCGCGATCCAGATCCTGTACAACGCGGGGAGTGTCCCGCAGCGGCTGCCGCGCGGTTTGTGCGACTCTGAGCAGCTGGCGCAGTTTTTTGGCGAAGAGATAGAACCGCACTACACGACTTACGGACATCGACTTCCCGATCCGGTCGCCGATACGCCGCTGGACTTTGTGTACAGCTGTCAGGAGATAGACCGGACGCTGGCGTTGTCCATTCCCTGTACACCTTGCACCTACAGGCTGTTGGAGCGCTCCTTGATGGCGCGCAATCTTCCGATGGCTTTCAAACTGCTGACAGGGTTGCAGCAGGCGCAACAGCAGGGGACTCTGGACAGGTTCTCGCTTATGGACGCGGCAGGACTCGACCTGCTGCAGAGCACGGTTTTTTACGAGGATCTGGATCCGCCCTGGCGCAGGCTGGTTCTGGCGGCGGGGCTTTTCGATCCGAATGACCTCAGTGGAGGCTTGCCTCCGCTGTTTCTGGCCATCAGCCTGGCGCCTGACGCGGATGCCGTTCAGGCTCTGCTGGAAGCCGGCGCCGACCCTTTTTATGTTGATGAGGTCAGTGCGTTCACGCCGCAGAGCTACTGTGCCACCTTGACGTCGCGTGTCCTTGTGGACAAGGAGAACAAGATGGATGTCTTGCGCAAATGGTCCGGGGAAGAACCGGGGCCGGCGACGCAAGCGCGGAGCATGGCGGTCGGATCGCCCCTCCACCAGGCTGTTGTGGCCGATGACATGGATGCCGTTGCTGTGCTGCTGGGAGAGCCGGACACCGATATTGATTTTTGCTCGGGCGAGACCTGCGGATCGCCGCTGGCCACGGCCGCTGTGAGCTTTCTGCTCAACGAGAATGTCAGCGATGAAATGGTGTGTCTGCTGGTGTTGAACGGTGCTCGCCTGGTGGCAGGCAAGCCAGAAAGTGACCCTGTGGACTGCTGCGATAATCTTGAGCTTTTTGAGAAGGTTCTGGGAGACAGTCAGATCAGCGCCGTGCCGCAGTGGCGTAAGGATCAACTGGCGCAGGCGCTCAGGGATGCGCGGACCTTGGCGGGTTTGGGTACAGGACACCAGGGTGGCGGTTACAAAAGCGGGCGCAGTACGGAATAGTCCGGGAAGGGGGCAGGAAAGAAACGCCAGGCGTGACCGGCCTTCCTCAGACCCTGTGCTGTCGGGAGTCTGTTGCGCCCTGGTGCTCCTGTTCGGCTGGTGTGCCGGGAGCCGATGATCTGCGCCCTGGTTGCCTGAAAAGACGGTACGGGGGTGCCGCCCAACAGCGAACTTCCGACGAGGGGGAATCGGGCGGGACGTTTTCCATCCGGCGCTGGTGCACGCAAGCTCTGGAAAATTCCTGCCCTTCTTGAAGAGGCCTGTCAGTTTCCATGGGGCTGGAGTTGCGGCTCCGGGAGTCGCTCCTGTGCGGCGGCATCCGGAAAGCGGACGCCGAGCGCGTTTTCTATTTCCCGCCCTGTTCCCTGGCGCAGGGCCGGCGAGCTCAGCAGCTTGAAGTAGAACACATCGGTATTGTCAAAGTGGCACAGGCCGGGGCCTTCGACCCTGGTTGTGAAGAAGGGCACGCCTTGCCAGCCGCTTCCGAAAGCCATGGAGCTGACCTGGACACAGATGCCCGTGTGTGTAGTCTTGCGCGTGCAGAAGCGATGGGCTATCAGCTGGCGTAGCGCACCCCGATGCGTTTCAAGAAAATCCAGGTGCTTGTCCAGCACCGGAAGGTCTGTTTGCTCAAAGGTGCGTGCACAAGCCTCCAGTTCGTCGTGCAGCAGTGGGCGGAAGTCGGCGGCTTGCCAGTATTCCCAGAGCGCCAGAGCCCAGAGTACGGCTCTGGCGGCCTGGCGATCTGTGACAGACTGATAGACCTGTGCGTAGCCAGTCCGGGCACGCCGACGTACATTCGCCATGATGTCGAAACATCTGAAGAATAACGCAGGATGGCGGTTGCCCAGGGTCTGGGCAGACTCACAGGGTGCTCTTTCATGAAAGATCTGAAACAGCAGCAACACCAGTGCGGTATTGAATTTCAGGTGTGCCAGACGGGCCGGCATGGAATCCAGAAGCATATGGCGCCAGTCCAGGCGCCGGTGCGGATTGCGTATGATGGTTTCGACCAGCGACAGGGCCGCAGGCGTGCCTGCGCCTATCGCCAGGTTGATCTGCATATGACCTATGTCATGTAGTGCAAACATCAGGGGACTGTGCATTTTCCCGTCCGCATTGAGGGCATAGGCCGTTGTCATGCCGATGGGATGCACGGGCAGGTGGCCGAAACAGCAAAAATCCTTCAGGTCCAGGTTCTCAAAGGAGGGGACAGCCAACAGCCAGTTGCTGTCCAGGGCAGTGGCGAGATAGCGCAACCCATATCCAGGACCTGTCAGGTCGTTCTTTTTGAGCCGCTCCAGCTCATCCGGGCCGCCGGGGTTATTCCCGCCCCAGCAGTATTCAATGATCCGGAGTGGATCCACAGCACGTGAAAACGCCCAGGAAAATTCCCACAGCTTTGGCTGCTGGGAGCACGAATCTTTCAGAGGATCAAGCCCCAGGAGGGGATCGAGCACTTGCCTTTTCGTGATGATTTCACACAGGGCCATCAGTGCGATGGCCAGGTGGACACTACGTCGGTAAGGAGCCTCGGCATCGAGCAGTTGCTGGGTCTTGTCTGCCAGCCAGGCCATGGCTGTTTGCTCTTTGGCTGTCAAAGGTGCGGTGAACTGTTTGCCGCTGCGTATATGGCTGATGAAGGTCTTCATATTTCTCAGGGTGGGCATGAGAAGATCGAGTTTGAATTCCTTTTTGTTTTCGTCTGCCTGACGGCGCTCGTGCAACAGTTGCTCGAAGCGGTGCAGTGAGGCGGGTTGCTGGAGGTCGCGGGTGAGGTTGGTGTCCCTTTCCAGTGTTGGCGTGAAGGGGGGGGAGGCGATCAGTTCCTCCAGGGGAATCCAGTCCGGTGCAGGATAGTTGATGCGCAGATTTTGTTGGCTGAGGTCCGGGTCCAGGTCCGGGGCCGGGTTGGGTTCCGGCTTGAGTTGCAGGTGGGATTCCGGTTCCCCGGTCAGCGGTTGTACCTGCCTGTCCAGGAGCCTTTCTTGCAGGGCAGAAGGCTTGTCTGACAGCTTGCGCGCAGCGGCTGTAGCGCCGCCCTTGTCGCCGTTGGTGTCGGATGGTGCTGGCTGTACGCTGTATCCCGGGTGCTGACAGCCGGGCAGGTTGAGGGGCGTGATAGACACCGGGAGGGGGCTGTAAAACACCGAGCCGTGATTTTGTGCTGTGCTCTTGTTCATGATCATATCCTTGAGCATTGGTCCTTCGTCAGTGGTTCCCTTGAATAAGACAGATGCAAGTGTCCAGAGTTCGGTTTTTTTGTGAACGCAGGGCTGAATTACGCCAGGAGTATAAAAAATCCCGTTCTTGCTGATGCTGTGAACGCCAGCCCTTATTCGTCATCCCGTACAGCTATGCGTGCTCTCCATGAAGGTGGGGATTCAGGCAGACGTTGTCTGCCCGCCTTCGTGGGAATGACAAGACCGGCTTTTCAATGGCTCACAGGAATTTTTGTGGTATGAATACGAACATCTGTACCTGTATCGAGCTTGCAAGAAAAATTCAAAAGCTCTGATAGCTTTCCTGAAACTCTAATTTCTCCGAATAATATTCAGGAAGCAAGCGAACTGTTCTGATGAAATCTGAAGGATATGCGACTTGGGCCGCTGGTAACGACTGAAAATATATGTCTTTTCGGCCACGTTTATTGATATGTATTCCGTCGCCGATATAAAACATGCTATGCGTAATTCTTCCATCGCTAAAAAGTTGAACAATATCTCCCCAGCGCAATTCTTCCTGGGAAAATGGGAGCACTGACGCGAAAGGGAGCCTGTCATACCAGACATTGAAGTCAACATATTTCTGTGAATTCATACCGAAGGCCAAATAGTTGGCAAAGTGGTGGCAGCATCCCTCTGACACAAATTCTCCCTCGTAACCGCAGAAATCAGTCACCCGACAAGAATTGTCGAAGCCGTGCGTAAAAAGCGCAGATATCCTTGTTAGAGGATCTGGCCACAGAGAGGTGTGTTCTCTTGTGCTTTCGTCCATAGGAAGTGTGACAGATTCGTTTTTTTCTACACCAGCACCATTGGGGCTTATCCTGTAATGTTTTTCTTTGTTTAGATAAAACGGGAAAACGTTGGAGTTTTTTTTGTAATGAGGTGAGTTTATTTCAACATAGAATTCTTCCTTCAAAAAAGACAGCTGGTGCTCATGGCGAACGCTTCTGCCCGACAGTTCTTTGGAATCTCCAAGGGTGCTGGGGAGTGGGGTAAGCCGTTTTTCTGGTTGTACAGCTGTAGTGCCAGAGGTTTCCAATTGACTGTCATTCAAGGTGAGTTGGTCGGGACCTTTTCTTGCTGAACCTATATTCCCTGCTGTATTCATTGTTAGTTTCCTGCTTGCATGGGTGTTTTGTATAAGACATCTGAAAGCAGCAAAAGGTTTTGTATTTTCAATCAAATGGTTGTTCAGCGTGCTTCATATGTTGGAGCCCATCCAACATGGGAAAAGGAAACTTTTTACTTAAGAGTTTGCAAACCACAAACGTGTCGCATTTACATGCGACAGAAACTGTGTTTGTGGCGAGAGGGCGATCAGATAGAGCATTCCTTCTTTTCCTTTCTGTTTTTTCCTTTCTGTTTTTTCCCTTTGTTGGCATTTGGATCTTTCGGAACTTCTGGTGTGGTCTGGTACTCCAATTTTCACAGAAGGGATTGTCATCAAGGCTGTAACGACTGGTTGTCGCTGGCCGTGCGCGAGGGAATGCATAACAAGGAGGTGTTGGCATGGATTCAGCGGGTTTTTTTCCGAAACAATTGTCACAGGCATCAAACAGGTTCAGTGCCGGAGACGCGCTGTCGGGAGCGGTGAACGCGCCTGATGTGATGGACTGTCAGGAAGCGGACTCTGTTCCGGTTCCCCAGCCTGACAGCCTGCCGCACCCAGGCCCTGTGTCGACCAGCGCTGTTGCACAAAAACGGGTTGTTTTTGATTGCCTGCTGCTGGAGGAAAAAACACCGGTGCAGGCGCTGCTGGATGAGCAAGGCCGGGGCGGTGACGATCTGGTGCTGGTGCAGGAGCCGGAAGGACTGCTCCAGGACAGTTTGACGCTGCGCGTCAGCCTGACTGAGCAGGGAACACTGCGGCGGGACCCCGGCCGGCTGTTCAACCAGGACGCTGCCCCTGCGCCAGCACCGCTGTGTCTGGTGCTCGATTGCCGCAACCTGACCGGTGCCCAGCTGACAGCCTACAACGATCTGTTCGACCCGGATCAACCTTCCCTGTACGACCGTTTCAGCAACAGCAAGCAGCCGTTGGGCAGTCATGTACGGCTCCTGGTGCTGCTGTCGCCGCAGCAATACCAGACCGGCACTGATGCAGACCATGCGCCCGGCATGGATTTCTGGCGGCGCATTGTGCGTCCCGGGCTGACGCTGGAGTGGCTTGCGCCGTCTGTCGAGCAGGATCTGTTGCCGCCTTGTCATACCGGTGAGCTGTCGTGTGAAGACAGGGCAGCGGTCATTGATTTTCACCTGCTGGGTGACTGGCGCCGGACTTTATATGGCTGGATGACGACTGACGACCAAGGTCGCATGCGTTTTTTTGCGGGAGCTCTGGGGAAATTGTCGCCCGGTCAGCGGGTCATTTTGCGTGGTGCAGACTGGTCGGACCCGGTTTTCTGTCATGAATGGCTCAAGATACAGCGCAGCGGTCTTTATGAAAGCAACGGTTGCCAGTGCCGGCTGCCCGGCGGACTGACCTTCATGCGCCGCATGCTGGATGCTGAGGAACGGCAGCGGCTGGGGCGCTGCCTCCTGCGCCAGGATGCGCCAGTGCCGGGGGCGATTGTCGTCAACAAGCACAGCCTGCATGCGTGGCTGGCACAAGGTTGCGTGACTGAAGATGGCCACTGGCGGCAGGCTGATGCCCTGCAGGAACGGCTGGACAGCGGTGCCGGGTTGATCGTCAGTGCCCCCCTGGGCGAGGCGGGGTGGTTGCAGCTGCTGAGCCGCTTGTACAGCGCGAACCGGGGCGCGGCGGGCATAGGCGTGTTTGTGGCCCATGATGATCCGGATGACCTGGCAGTGGTTCCTCAGCTGGCCGCGCATCAGCAACCCGCTGCGGCTGAGGCGATGGAACAAGCGACACTGGCCCGGGTGCTGACTCCCCAGGTGCGCATCAGAAGCTGGCAGGACGCTGATCAGATAACCGCCTGGCTGGAGCAACAGCAGTCATCGGGCGTGCCGCCGCAGGTCATAAGAGTGCACCCGGGTACGCGACTGGGCGTGCTGTTTGATGACCTGCATGTGCTGTCTGAGCAGCGTCCCTTGTTCGGTCTGCGGCAAACGCCGCTGGAACAGGCCCTGATACAGGGGCAACCGGTCGTGATACGCGGTCTGGAAACCAATAGCGAACTGCAATGGCAGCTGGAGTCCTTGCTGTGCCAGACGCCGTCAGTATTGATCAATGGGCGCTGGCGCTGTTTTCCGGCGGCGGATGTGACGCTGCTGTGGCCGGACAGCAGGGAATCGCCATCGCCGCTGTGGTCGCAGGCACTGGCCGCAGCCGAACCCCTGGCCGCTGTTGATCACTGGGATGCCTTGCGCGCTCGCTGGCAGCTGGATGAAGACCTGGCTGTGCAGCTGCGCCAGGCGGTGACCGGCTTGCTGCGCGCCTGGGCCAGTGTGCCATCCAGTCTGGCGTCCCAGGCTGGTGCCATACCTGTCGTGACCGCCTCCTTGTTGGACAACCTTGTGGCAGCGGCTGTGCAGCAGGCGCGGCAGGAAGGCGCTGCTCGGGTTGCCCCACACCATTGGCGGCGCGCCATCGACAGTCTGTTGTCGCACCGCAGTCGTCATTGTCCGCCGGTGCGTGACTTTCTCAAGGCTGTCTCGCTCCGGCTCTGGCCTGATCCCGGTCCGGCTGACTGGGTTGATCCAGATCGACTGGCTGCGGTGATGCCGGAGCAGGGCGTCCTCGACCGGGCGTTCCTGAAAAAGCAATGGTGGACGCTGATGCGTGCGCTGGGGCCCGGCTGGCAGGCGGCGCTGCCGTTGCAGTTTCATCCGGTGTGTTCTGATGCAGATCTGTCGCGCTTGGTGGCCGTGCTGCGTGTCTGGGGGGCGGGTGCGTGCCAACAGGTGTCGGTGGAGAAGGGGCTTGAACCTGACGCGGCGCTACTGGAAAGACTGCGCCAGGCACCTGTTCGATGCGGCCAGCGTCTGAAACGGCTGGGCGATGCCTTGGCCGCCGGTTGGCGCAGACGGGACGGGTGTCAGGACAGCTATCCGGCGTTGCTGGACCTTGCCGCTGCCAGCTACCGGCTGGCCAGTCAGGCGCAGGAGCCGGCGCAGGCAGAGGTCCAACGCCGGCTGCAGGCACTGCTGCAATGGGAGGGTGCGGCCGGGATCGAAGCGGCCGCCAGGGCGGCGCTGGCCCGGGATCTGCTGCGTGGAGGTACCGATCAGGCCGATCGCCGGCAGCGTCGCCTGGCACGACTGCGGCAACGCCTTGAGCAGACCCCGGTGTTGATGGTCGAAGGTCAGACGGCCACGGGCAAGAGCCATTTTTCTGCTGAGGTAGCACGTCAGGCCGGCCCCACCTGGGTGGTATCAGTGGGGCCGGGTACGACTGAGCGGGATCTGGTGCAGCGCTGGGTCTGGAGGGACTGCGGCCAGGACCGCAGCATGGTGGCCCGTGATCAGCTGCTGATGGCCTGGGCGAAAACCAGGCCGTCGTCTGACCAGCAGCTGGTGACCCTGGTGATCGACGAGGCCAACCTGGCGGTTCCCGGTGTGCTGGACAGCATAAAAGGACTGTGGAACCGGCCGCCCTGTGTGTATATCAAGGGCCAGCCACTGGAGGTCAGCGATCGGCACCGGGTGATTCTGACTGGCAATCCGGCCGGCTACGCGGGGCGGCGCAGTGATCCGGACCTTGCCCGGCTGGCGCAGCAGGTTCATTTTCCGCCGCTGGATGATGATTTCCTGTGCCAGCAGCTGGTGCTTCCTGCTGTGCAGCGCCATCTGGCGAGGCGTGTCAGCCCGGTGCTGCTGCAGGGCACGGCCGCGACCCTGATGCGTGTCTGGCGCCTGTGTCAGCCCCTGCTGCCGGAGCGCGCGTTCACGCCGCGTGACCTGGGAGACCTGTGTGCCTGGCTGGGTTGGTATGTCAACCAGCCAGAGGTTGTCCCCCTGACGGCGGCCGGACTCAATGCGCTGGTGTTGCAGGCGACAGCTGATTTGCTGGAAGGGGAGTGTGACCAGGGCGGGCTGCTGGCGTTGCGGGCACTGGAAGCCTGGGTGGCGGCGCGTGTTCCGGTGGACAGGCGCTATGTCGACTGCTGTGGCGGTGGACGCAGTGCCTGGCTGGACAGCCAGTTTGTGCACTACGCCCGGCAGGAGGCACCGGATTTTGCGACCTCGCCACCGGCCGTGATGGCGCTGATTTCGGCACTCAACCGGGATCTGGACCGCTGTTTTCAGATGCGCAAGGGGCGTCTGGCGGCGGGGCGTCGCCAGGCCACGCTGATTGAAGGCCCGCCGGGACGGGGCAAGGATGCCAGTTTGCGGCTGCTGCTGAACTTCTGGAAGCGGCACTGCCTTCAGGACGGCGAAGTCATGCCCATGCTGGAGCCGTTGTGCGCGTCTGATTGCCCCTGGGAGTCCTTGTGCGAGGCCTTGCGCCAGGCGCGCACCCAGGGGCAGATTCTGGTGATTTCAGAGCTCAATCTGGTGGAAAGCCAGTATCTGGAAGGCGAGCTCAATGCCAGCCTGGCCGGCGAGGCGGCCCCCGGGTTTCATCTTTTTGCCACCATAAATCCACCGGACGCCGGTTGCAGTGGGCGCCACCGCTTGTCGCCGGCTCTGCTGGGGCGGTTCCGGCGCCTGGTGATACCGGACTACAGCCATGATGAACGGGTAGCCATAGCACAGCAGTCGGCGGCAGGTCGGGTTGAGGAGGCACAGGTCAGGCAGCTGGCCGTCTGGCATACGCAGCTGTGCCAGATGGCACACAGCAAGGGGGTGGGGCTGCGGCCCGCGAACCAGAGCCTGATGCAGCTGGTGCGGGCCTGCCAGGATTGCGCGGCACCAGAGATACCGGCGCTGTTCGACGATCACTACAAGATGTATCTGCGGGCTGTGTCTTGCGACCGGGCCGCGCTTGCGGCTGCGGTCGCAACCGATGAACCTGGTGACAGGCCCCACCGGGAGCTGACGCACTGGATCAACCGCTGTGAATGGCTGAACAGACCGCTGACCGTCTGGACCGGCCCCATCGAGCGGCTGGACTGGAACACGGGGCGGCTGGTGCTGCCGTCAGAGCTGTCGGACCAGCAGGCCAGGGAGCGGCTGGCGTGCGAGTTGATCAAGGAGCGCTGGCGGCAGGAGACCGGATTGCCGGCCAGTCTGGATGGCAGCCCCGGGCTGGAGGCGTTGTTGTACCTTCGCCTGCAGCAGCGCTGGTGCCAGAAGCTGCCGGAGCAGGACCAGGTACGTGCGCTGGCATTGTTTCGCTTGTCCCGGGCCGGACAGATGACGCTGAACATGGCCTGCAACAGAGCCTGGGTGCAGGGGCTGGATGCACTCTGCCAGCCATGGCCGCAGCACCCCTGGCAGTGGCAATCGCTCTGGTCTCGCATTCAGGCACTGTGTTGGCAGTCTGGCGGCGGGACGCAGCCGGAGGGCTTGCCGGCGAGGGGTACGGTACGGGTGGATGGCGAGACGGATGAGAATGCCAGACCGCCGGCTGAAGTCGTGCTGCCGGGGACCTTCGGTACAGACCATGACGATCGACTGTCCCGTCTTGCCATTCTGGAGCCTGTTGTTGTCGATGGTTGTCTGTGTGTAGAGCCGGTGTTGCCGGGACGACGGGGCTGGGAGCTGCTGTTGCCGGATCCGATCTCTTTTGACGCCGGCGGGGTGCTGGATAAAGATCAGCGCTATGGGGTGCATCCCCTGGCGGACAGGGGCGACTGGCGCATCCTGCCGGGTGTGGATGCGGCAGACCGTCTGGTGCAGCTGCGCACAGATCCACCGCGCATGACAGAAGTCATCAGGGACTGTGAGACAGGGTTGCACTATGTAAGGTTTCTTGATGCGAGCGCCCGTTCCGATGTGCGGGTGTGGGTCCATTTTGTGCTGGAGAGGTCGCGTGCACACGAAAGGAGGCTGGCGCCGTCTGTCTTGCCAGGCATTCATCCGGATGCCTGCTGCGATCCGGTCTTGTTGCAACGCCTGGATGCTGTTCTGGCAGCGGACAAGCGCGCGTGTTTTCCCCCGGCTACGGCTCTGGCACTCAAGAAGGTGACCGACGCAGGCTCGGATGCGGAGCGGGTCGAGGCTATTTGTCGTTATTGCTGCAATTTTAAAGCCGACCGGGCGCCGGAACCTGGTGAGGACCTGCTGGAATTCCTGGTGCGTGAACGCCAGGGCAGTTGCAGGCATCGCGCCCTCGTGTTCGTGCTGCTGTGCCGCAGGTGGGGTATAGCAGCACGCATTGTGAAAGGCTGCAGGCATCAGTTCGGCGAGTACAGTCTGGATGCGGGGTGCAGTTGGGCGACTCATGATCTGGGAGGATCGTACGGTCTGATACGACAGCAACGCCCTGAAGCCTTTATGGCGCCCAGGAGTGGATCCCTCAGCGTACAAAATTTTGTGCGGGGGTTGAGTCTGGCCGACCAGAGCGTATTGCTGGCTAACCTGAAGGCGGCTGACGGGATCCAACTGGCAGTGGATTTTCTTCGCATGGATAAAAGTCAATTCGAGCCTGTCGCCGTACCGGAGACGGAGCTGTCTGTCGATCAGGCGTGTCGCTTGAGTGAAGAGGCACTTCTGGGCAGCTTGTGGGGCAGCCGTGTCATGGAGGATTTTGTGCTGGGTTGTCGCTTTCTTAAAGGACTGCACAGGCCGACGGAGGCGGCTTTGCGCGTGCTGGCCGATGTGTCCGTGTGTAGAAGTTTTTTGTCTCTTGCTGTCTTCAAATGGAGTTTGCATTCATCAGACGTGCAAATGCAGCTGAAGCAGCAGCTGACCCAATTGGGAGTCTGGGCTCGCCAGCGCGGAGAATATCAGCGCTGGCGAAATATGGTGTATTGGCTTCTCTGGGAGCTGCGTATCAAGGCGGTGAGTGATCCAGAAGATTTTCCTGCGCAGGCTGAGGATATGCTGTGTTGGCTGCTACAGCGGGACGAGCTGAAGCTGGATGTCGAGCATTTCTCCAGTCTGGATCTCAATATGAAGAATTCTCTGGAACGGCTGGCAAGCATGGGCAGGTACCGCAGTATGGCACTGCCGCAGCTGCAGTGCTGGTATAACAGCTTCTTCCGGCTGAGTTTTCCGGCGGGGCGGTTCGAAGTCGATATGCAGCCTATGGCAGGGGGTATTGCATTTCGAACATGGAAGCCTTCTTGCTACGGAGGGCGCTTGCGGCGTCTTGAAGCACAACTTCTGGCGTATGAAACAGGAGAGGGCTGGACGGATCAGCCAGAGGGCGTGCCTGACGTTGAGCGACTGCTGATGCAGCGACCCGCCTTTCGGACAAACCGTTGTGTCATGACGCGGCGCAGACGGCTGGTGGTGCTGAGTCCGCCTTACTGGAACGGTCATACTCTGAGCTCTTATGCTGCCCGGCTACTGGACAGGGTGGCTCCGGGGCTGGGCCGGAACACGCAGTTGCGGGAGACCTGCTGCCTCCTGATTATGTGGAGTTTTCTTTGTTGTGTGTACGAGACCGGGTGTCAGAAGGGTGAAAGGCCGCTTGTGCAGAAAACATGGAGCAGGGAGCGTGAGTGGTCACCCTGTGTTTCTTCGGGATTGATGAGCGTGCAATCTCTGGAGCAGCTGGTCAGTGCCCTGCTGGTGTGCCCGCAAGGTATGCATGTGTGTCGGCATTTGTCAGATGAGGAGGCTTGCATACAAGCCGCTTGTAATGCGCCTGACGCCCTGGTGCTTTCTCCTGATTTATTGGAGGTTTTGCTGGGTGAATTTCTGGATACGATGGATACAGAGGCTTTTGTTCGGGAAATGGGGCCTGTGCTGCAGGAGCAGATGGGTGTGTGACGCATCAAAGGCGGCGGTCACCGTATTGGCAGCTGAGGGAAGAAACAGGCTGCAAACAACTGTGCAAAACCTGGAAGAGCCGGTCTCATTTTTGTATGCCGGCGAAGGCAGGCATGCCGACCCTGCTGTAAATTGCTGCCCGGTTCCCGCCTGCAGCTGCGGTGAGGCTGCCGCTTTGCGAATCAGCGTCAGGGCCGCTTCCAGCTCACGGGCATTGTCCTCAAACCTTTGCTGGTTGAGGGTGTAGCCTTGGGTCAGGTGCGCTTTCAGGGTGCGGGTGGCCCATTGGCGGAATCTCACCCCTTGCTGGGCCTTGACCCGATAACCCACGGAGATCACCACATCCAGGGAATACAGGGCCACAGGCTTGTCGGAGCCACCAATATGCATTTTTTGCATATTGCTTTCCCGCTCCAGCTCCCCTTCGCGGAAGACATTATTGATATGCCGGGAAATCACCGACTGATCCCGCTCGAACAGGCTGATCATCTGGGCCTGATTCAGCCAGACGGTGTCCCGCGCCAACCGAACTTCTATATCGCCCTGCTGACTCTCGAATATGGCAATGTCGTTTGGGGTCGGCATGCTCAGTTCTGCTCCCTGGAGGGGTTTCGGGCCGCCGCTGAAATAGCGGGCAGGTCCCGGACAATTACGCGGACTTGCAATGAATAATTCAGGCTTTTGAGCGTACCACTTTTTCATGGCATCGACCGGTGTGGCATGTCCGGGGACTTTCTGGGGCAAGTGGTGATTTTAGAGCCAGGCGTAGCGCAGCAGGGTGGTTTTCATGTCTTGGGCACCATCGAAATGATGGGTCGTCAGGAGGTCAGCTATCCGGCCATTGAAGTGTTTGACCCTGCCATGGGGTCGCGGGCCAGGCGGCTTGGTGAGGCGGTGTTCAATGCCCGGGGCATGGCAGAGTTGATCAAACGCGTGAGCTCCACTGGCAGACTGTTCTCGCGAGCCAGACAGGCGGTCAGTGAACTTCTCGCCACTGTCGGTCAACAGCCTGGTTATCTTGATCGGGAAGGCCTTGCGCAAGGCCCCGCTGTGTCAGCACAGTTGTCGCTCAACCTGGCTGGAAAAATCCCTGTACCAGGTCGCAGAGCCTTTTTTATCCTGCCAGCCCCCGGAACTTCGGGTGCCGTTTGTAGTCCAGGTCCGGACAAAAAGCGTTTTTGAAATCCTGATGACCTGCTGACAGCTGGACGACTGTGGCTATAGGGGGAAGCACTTTCATGCATTCAATGGATTCTCTTGCACATCAACGGTGCCGGAGCGAGGCACTGGCGGATGCCAGAGCCAGGCTGCCAGCTCCTGCCGCAAGCCCCGGTGTCAGGCACTGTCAGGAAACGGCTCCTGTCTTGACTTCTGCTGCCGGGCATCCATCGGCCGCTGAGCCTGTGAGCCGTTCCAGCGTCTGTTCTGCCCAGCGGGCGCCGGTGGCTTTCGACAGCTTGCTGCTCGACGTGCAAGCCGCCGTCCAGCCCCTGCTGGATGAGCAAGGTGCGACCGGTGATGATGTGGTGCTGGTGCAGAATCCGGAAGACCTTCGCCAGGACGCTCTGGTGCTGCGGGTCAGTCTGATGGACGGCGGTGGACTGGTGCGGGAGCCCGGTCGCCTTTTGCGTCATGCACGACCGCTGTGTCTGGTGCTCGATTGCAGAAAGCTGTCCGCTGCCCAGCTGACCGCCTACAACGATTTGCTTGATCCAGACCAGCCCTCCCTTTACGACCGTTGCAGCAAAAGCAAACAGCCGTTAGGCGATCATGTACGGATACTTGTGCTGCTGTCACAGCAGCAGTATCTGGCAGAAACGGATGCAGCCAGCTGCCCCGGTCAGGATTTCTGGCGGCGTGTGGCGCGTCCCGGATTGACACTGGAGTGGACCGGACCGGCTGCCGACCCGGATTTGTTGCCGCCCTGTCATACTGGTGAGCTGTCGTATGAAAACGGGCTGGAGGTGATTGACTTCCATCACCACGGCGACTGGCGGCGTACTTTGTATGGCTGGCTGGGAACTGACGATCATGGACGCATGTGTTTTTGTGTCGGTGCCCTGGCCCGGTTGAGGGCCGGTCAGCGGGTTGTCTTGCGTGGTGCCGACTGGTCGGACCCGGTGTTCTGTCATGAATGGCTCAAGATACAGCGCACAGGGTTTTACGACAGCAACGGCTGTCAATGCCGACTGCCAGACGGGCTGAGCTTTGTACGCAGTACGCTGGATGCCGCAGAACGTCAGTGGCTGGGGCAGTGTATTTCACGACAGAAGCATCCTGGTCAGGAGTCGATTGTCGTCAATCAGTACAGCCTGCCGCAGTGGCTGGCGCAAGGTTGCGTCAATGAGGAGGGCCGCTGGCAGCAGGCCGATGCCTTGCAGGAACGACTGGCCAGGGGGGCTGGGTTGATTGTCAGTTCTCCCCTGGGGGAGGCCGGGTGGCTGAGCCTGTTAAGTCATCTGCGTGGCGCGAACCGGGGCTTGGCAGGCATAGGTGTTTTCCTGGCTCATGATGACCCGGCTGACGGCGAAGTGGTTCCGCAGCTGGCCGCAGAAAAAAGTCTGTCTGTGTCTGATGATAATTCAGATAAGGAGGAGATGGAGTCTGACCAGATGGGGCACCAGGCACTGTCTGCGGCCGAGGCCGTGGCAAGGCCGGTACTGGCCGGTGTCTTGTCTCCCCGGGTGCGCATCAGAAGCTGGCAGGA
>Ga0209021_1000521_pt1 | contig 47196 bp, 38 predicted proteins | sample PinacodermFT_FD_187299 | JGI IMG/M metagenome (GOLD analysis project Ga0209021, IMG submission 187299) | Host-associated microbial community of the marine sponge Aplysina aerophoba from Gulf of Piran - sponge pinacoderm, lysed by freeze-thaw... | ecosystem: Host-associated > Porifera > Sponge >... | reverse complement strand
GAGATCCGGGACCCCGCGGTGGACGGGGTCCTCGCCATGCACGAGGGCGGCACGGCCTATGGCCAGCTCTCCCGTAAGCGCAGGTCGCAGACGGAGGTGGCGATGTCCGTCGAGGAGATGTCGGAGTACCGCGAGCTGCTGCGGCTCGTCACGGAGCCCGTCGACTGGCGGGGTTCGACCGAGGGCTCGTGGCGCTGGCGCGCCATCGCCAAGCGGGCCATACGCGGCTACTTCTACGAGAAGGAGCCAGCCTGATCTCCAACGCACTCCTCGTCCCCGTCGTCCCGGTGGCAGACGACGGGGACGAGGAACGGTACCTGTGTGGTGCGCCCCACGGTCATCCGAGCGTGACGGCGCGCATCGTCACTCAGCGGAGAGCATCACAGGAGGAACAGCCCACATCACCCTGGCGTGCGTGGCGTGGCCGCCACGGCGACACAGGGTCACAAGTGATCCTCATTGCGATGGCCTCCCTGCTAATCCTCAGTGTGGTGTGTGTTTCGTGCTTATGTATGTGAGTGCTCTGCTATGTCTCCACCTGTTACCATGCCTGACACGCACTGGCAGCGCCCCCCCCGCCCGGAGGGAACCGCAGAGTCGGCTCCACAACTCACCCGAGGGCAGGGGCATCGAGAATGCCGTCCGTGAGCAGTTTGACCCAACGGTCCGACTGGTCCTCACGGGATTACCCGATCATGTCATACGCAACGCAGACCAGAGACGACGAGAGGTGGGGGCTCCGCTCCTGCCTCTCCCTGGACCTCGAGGTCGGTCGACGTGACGAGCGGATCAGGGCATTCGCCGGAGTGCGTGGCGATGACGGACGGCTCTTGGTCTACCCCCAACGGGGAGACAGTTTCGCCGCAGCATTGGCCAAGTTAGACGAACTTGCAGACCGCGCCGACTTCCTGCTGGGTCACAACCTGATCGCCTTCGACCTGCCTCACCTACGAGCAGCCAACCCGCAACTGCGGCTCTTGCGACTGCCGGCTGTGGATACGCTCCAGCTGAACCCCCTGGCGTTCCCCCGAAACCCCTACCACCACCTTGTCAAGCACTACCAGGACGGAGGACTCAGGCGTGGGCGTATCAACGACCCCGAGCTGGACTGCAGGCTTGCACTCGAGGTCTTCGACGACCAGTTGAAGGCCCTGCAGGAAACATCTCCCGACCTGCTGACAGCCTGGCACTGGTTGTCGACGTTGGCAGACGGAGCGGGATTCGATCAGGTCATCTCCGCTCTGCGCGGCTCCCCAAGGCCGACCGACGTCGAGGCCCACACCACCATGCAGGCGCAGTTGTACGGGAACGCCTGCCAGACGCACGCCCACGAGATCATCGCGGAAGCAGCCAGACACGGCTGGGCGCTGGCCTATGCGCTGGCGTGGCTGTCTGTGGCGGGGAGCAGCTCGGTCATGCCGCCCTGGGTGCGGCATCAGTTCCCCGAAGTGGGCCGGCTGGTCAAGCGATTGCGCGACACCGCATGCACCGACCCCGCCTGCGGCTGGTGCCGCTCGCGGCACGACGCCCGCAAGGAGCTTGCACGGTGGTTCGGCTTCGCCGACTTCCGCTCTGAGCCGCAGGACGAGCGTGGGCGGCCCCTGCAGCAGTCCATCGTCGAAGCGGCCATGGCCCGGGAGCACGTGCTCGGCATTCTGCCCACAGGCGCGGGCAAGTCGCTCTGCTACCAGCTGCCGGCGCTCTCCCGCTACGACAAGACCGGCGCCCTGACCGTGGTGATCTCGCCGCTGGTTGCGTTGATGGCCGACCAAGTGGCGGGACTCGAGGCCAGGGGTATCGGCTCCTGTGTCACCATCAACGGGCTGCTGCCCATGCCAGAGCGCTCCGATGCCCTGGACCGGGTGCGACTGGGGGACGCGGGCATCGTCATCGTGTCTCCCGAGCAGCTCCGCAACGTCTCCTTTCGACGCGCTCTGGAACAGCGGGAGATTGGCGGCTGGGTGCTGGACGAGGCGCACTGCCTCTCCAAGTGGGGGCACGACTTCCGGCCCGACTACCGGTACGTGGGGCGCTTCATCCGCGAGAAGGCAGGGGATGAGCCAGTCCCGCCCGTCCTCTGCCTCACGGCGACCGCCAAACCCGAAGTAAAGGCCGAGGTCGTCGACTACTTCCGTGAGCAACTGAACATCGAGCTCAGGGTCTTCGACGGCGGTGCTCGGCGCACCAACTTGGAGTTCGTCGTGGTGCAGACGAGCACGGGGGAGAAATCCTCCGATGTCCACCAGATAATGGAAGCCGACCTGTCGGCGGACGAGCCGGGCGGGGCGATCGTCTACTGTGCCACGCGACGCCACTGTGAGGAGCTGGCGGCGTTCCTGCAGGCCATGGGCGTGAACGCAGATCATTTCCATGCAAGGCTCCCCCCGGAGACGAAGAAGAACGTCCAGGAGAGATTCATCCGCGGGGACCTGCGGGCCATCGTCGCCACTAACGCCTTCGGCATGGGCATCGATAAGCCAGACGTACGCCTGGTCATCCACGCCGACATCCCCGGCTCGCTGGAGAACTACCTGCAGGAGGCAGGCCGCGCCGGAAGGGACCAGCAGCGGGCGCGCTGCGTCCTGCTCTACACACAGGACGACGTGGAACGCCAGTTCGGCATGTCTGCCCGCTCCCGGCTCACGCGGCGTGAGATCCACGGCGTGCTGCGGGCTCTGCGCAACATGGACAGGAAGAAGCGCCTGGATGGCCAGATCGAGGCCACCGCCGGAGAGATTCTCGGAGAGGACGACGAGAGGGCCTTCGAGCGGGACTCCGCTACGGATGACACCCGGGTGCGGACAGCGGTCTCGTGGCTGGAGGAGTCCGTGCTGCTCACCCGCGAGGAGAACCGGGTGCAGGTCTTCCCGTCCTCGCTCCGGGTCAGCTCGGTGGAGGAGGCGCGGGCCAGACTCGAAAGGGCGAGCATCACCGATGGATATCGCCGCCAGCTGTTGGCCATTGCGGAGGCGTTGGTCGAAGCGGACCCGGACGAGGGCATCTCCACCGACGAGCTGATGACCGCGACGCGCCTGACCTCCGAGGGCGTACGCAACGCCCTGCACGACCTGGAGCGGCTGGGGATCGCCAGCAACGACACGGTGCTGACGGCCTTCGTCCACAGGGGCGTGGAGCGCGCATCGGCGCGGCGCTTCGAGCAGGCGGCGCTGCTGGAGAGCGGCCTGATCGCCCTCCTCCGGGAGGCGGCGCCAAACATGAGCGTTGGCGATTCGTCCACGCTCCACCTCCGCCTCGCCACCCAGCGGCTCAAGGACGAGGGCAATCCCCACGCTCTGCCGGAACGCCTGCTGCGGATCGTGCGGAGCATCGCCGGCGACAGGCGCGGCGAGAGCGGCAGTGGAGGGAACCTCGGCGTGCGCCGATTGGATCCCGACACCGTTCAGGTGACCCTACAGTGCGAGTGGGGAGCGCTGGAGCGGATCGCCGAACTCCGCCGCGCCGCTGCGCGGCGCGTGATGGACCACCTGCTTGGCGCGCTGCCGCAGGGAACCCAGGGCACCGACCTGCTGGCGGAGACGACCCACGGCAAGCTGCTCGGGGCGGTACGGTCCGATCTCGTCATCAAGAGCGAGGCCCCTGACCCCGCACGGTTAACTGACCGCGCCTTGCTGTGGTTGCACGAACAGGAGGTCATTCGGCTGAACAGGGGTCTGACAGTGTTCCGGCCGGCCATGACCATCCGCCTGAAGCCGGAGACGCGCGGCTTCGCGCGGACCGACTTCGCGTCGCTGCAGCTCCACTACGAGGAGCAGGTGCTGCAAGTCCATGTGATGGCAGAGTACGCGCAGCGGGGGCTGCGCCCGACGGCCGACCACCTGCGCCTGGCAATGGACTACTTCACCCTCCCTGAGGATGACTTCCTGGGCCGCTGGCTGCCGCAACGCGGGACTGAGACCTCCCGACAGACCACCCCTGAATCCTGGCGGATAATCGTCGAGAGCCTGAACAACCCCGTCCAGCGCCAGATCGTGGCCGACAACCGGGAGCAGACCAACGTGCTGGTGCTCGCCGGTCCGGGCTCCGGGAAGACGCGGGTGCTGGTGCACCGGATCGCCTACCTGGTGCGTGTGAGGCGGGAGAACCCGCGCGGCATCCTGGTGCTCACCTACAACCGGCACGCCGCGGTGGACGTCCGCAGACGCCTCGCGGAGCTCATCGGCGACGACGCCCATGGAGTCATGACGCTCACCTGCCACGCCCTCGCCATGCGGTTGGTGGGCGCCAGCTACTCGAGGGGCGCAGGCCAGTTGAACGACAAGTACTTCCGAGACGTATTGTGGCAGGCCACGGACCTGCTGCGCGGGAAAGGGCTGCCGCCCGACGAGGCCGACGAGTATCGCACGCGACTGCTGGCGGGGTTCCGCTGGATACTGGTCGACGAATACCAAGACATCGGACGCGAGGAGTACGAGCTGATCTCTGCGCTGGCGGGCAAAACGCTCACCGACGAAGACGAGAAGCTGAGTCTCTTCGCAGTTGGGGATGACGACCAGAACATCTACGCGTTCAAGGGAGCTTCGGTGGAGTACATCCGCCGATTCGAAGCGGACTATAGCGCAAAGCCGACCTTCCTGACGGACAACTACCGCTCCACCGGGCACGTCATCGCGGCTGCCAACGCCGTCATCCAGCCAGCCCAGCAGCGCATGAAGGCTGGGCACCCCATCGCCATCGACCGCAACCGCGCCCGCGAGTCGCCCGGCGGCGCCTTCGCGACACTCGATCCGGTGGCCCACGGAAGGGTGCAGGTGCTGCCGGCGGGGGACGACTCTATCGCCCAGGCACAGGTTGTCGTGGCAGAGCTCCGGCGGTTGTCCGGCCTCGACCCGGAGTGGAATTGGTCCACCTGCGCAGTCATAGCGCGGCAATGGCGTTACCTAGACCCTGTGCGCGCCCTCTGCGAGCTCGAGGGCATCCCGGTTGAGATGGCGAACGAGGACTTCACGGGCTTCTGGCATCTCCGGGAGACGAAAACTCTGCTCGCCTGGCTGAGGGCGCAGAACCCCGCAGTGGTGAGAGGCACGGACATCGCGAAGTGGCTGGACGGGCAGGCCGCGAACCCATGGATCGAGCTTCTGCGGGAGGCCGCGGGCCAGTACGAGGCGGAGACCAAGGGCGCGGATGCCCCGCTGGACCACTTCACCGAGTGGCTCGCCGAGTGGGGGCGAGAGTTCCGCCGGAGCCAGCGCGGGCTGCTGCTGACGACCGCGCACCGCGCCAAAGGGCTGGAGTTCGACCACGTGGCCGTGTTGGACGGCAGCTGGGACCACATCGGAAACGGGGGTGGCCGCGACTCGCCCCGGCGGCTGTTCTACGTGGCGATGACCCGAGCGCGCCGGACGCTCACACTCGCACGCCTCCAGGGAACGCATCCCTTCCTGGACACCCTGCAGGCCGACCCGTCGGTGCTATGCCGTGAAAGGCCACTCTCCCTCCCACGGCACGCACATGAACTCGCACGGCAGTACAAGAGGCTCAGCCTGCGCGACGTCTACCTCAGCTACGCCGGATGCAAGCCTCGTGACCATGTCGTGCACCGCGCCATCGCTGCGCTCACTACAGGCGACCGGTTGGGGGTGCGCGTCGGCAATCAGCGCTGGGAGCTCACGGACAGCAACGGGACGGTCGTGGGCCAGTTGGCCCGCAGCTTTGATGTTCCCCGTGGCATGCGCTGTGTGTTCGCCACGGTGATGGCGGTCGCCACGTGGGACCGCGAGCGTTCGGAGCCCAAGTACCGTGACGGCTTGGCATGCGACGCCTGGGAAGTGGTCATCCCCGAGCTGGCGTTCGAGCCGGATGCTGTCGACAATGAGGCCCAGCGGCTCACTGTTCCGAGCAAAGACACTGACGAGGCGCGTCACCCATAAAGTAGAACAAGGTGCCACGATGCAGAAGGTGTTTCATCAGAAGGTCACGGTACAGCCCGGGGGCAAGGTCGAAGTCGTCAGCGTGGAACTGGAGGCAGGGCAGACAGTGGACGTAGTCGTGCTGCATGAATCGCACCCGGAACGCCGATCTGCCTTGTCCGGCTCACCAAGGTTCCAGTACAGGAACACTCGATTGTTGAGCGCCCCGGATGTTGTCCGGTGCGAAAGCGATTGCCTGCCCGAAGTCCCCCACCGCCAGGGCGGGGCTCACCTAAGTCGGCCCGGGCGCGCTCCCTCACGTAGTATGCCCTGGTGCTCGGCCAGAGTGAGCTCGCTCAGCCTGTCGCAGCCCCGCGCCGCCTCCAGATACTCCCCCCAGCGAATCCGCGCGCTATGCACCTCGGGGTGTCCGGGCCGATGCCGATGATGGTCGCTGGTGCCGTAGTACATCCCTTCGGAGGTCGCTCTTGGAGATGCGGCCTCTGAAGGGAGAAGGCGGGTTTCGCTCTCCGTGTCCTGTTCGGTATTAGACCTTAAGGGCTTCCTGCCGGTTCGCGAGGCTCCTTGGTTGGTTCGGCATCCGCGCGCGGGTAAGGGTTTTCCTGGGGATAGTCTGAACAAGCCCGCCTCCGTCGTTCCTGCGGAGGCAGGGAACCTCCTCCCCGCCTGTCATGTTGAGCGGAGCCGGAGGCGGAGTCCGTGCTTCAGCGCGCAACATCATCTCGGGGAACGTTCGCTTGTTCAGAGATTCCCTGGTTACGCCTCGCAGGCGGCGAGACTCTCGGAGAAATCATTGACGGCCTGCCGCTCCTCTTCCGTCAGGTTGCCCTGCTGGCCGAACATCTTTGGCCCGACCTCTACCTTGTACAGTTCCACGAACCTCCCGCCGAGCAGGTCTCGCGCGCAATGGATGGATTCGATGAGGGCAACGTTGTCCATGGAGATGGACTCATCCTCGGGCAGTTGACCGGCAAGGAAGTCCACGATCTTCTCGTCAGGGAGGCAGACGTATATCGAGGCGGCGAGAAAAGCGCTCGTGATGGCGATCGTGTCCTGGGGGTTTCCTGACCGCAGGCTATCGGCGACTCCCAGCGAATCGCGGTTGTTCTCACGGATGCACGCCTGCTGCTCTTCCGTTACGCCGCCTATCCCTACGATTAGCTCAGATGTTGAAAGCCCGGCTTTCTGCTCACGCGTCAGGCAGTTGAAGTAGCCGGGAGCACCCAGGAATTGGACTATCGGGTCCGGCGGATCTTCGTAGTCCTCGCCTATCGCCTCCCGTAGGCAACTCTCGATCTCGACTGTCAGGTCAACGTTGCTGACCAGGGCGGTTGTGACGATATCAGCTAACTCTTGACTGTCGACGCAGTCCGGGGCGAAGAGCACTATGCCAAGCAGGTCCAACGGCGAGAGCCGGCGCAACTCCTCAATGAGGTAGTCGCGATCTCCAATCTCTGCACCCCCCGCACTTTCGTAGATGCATGACACTTCGTCATCGCCAAGCGTGTCCACCCACTCGGAAACATGCACGTCTGGTGTGGGATAAACGTCAGCATGGAATAAGCCGTCAGGCAAGCACACAAGCTCTCCCTCATTGCCAAAGGAGTCAGGTGTCGATGCGAAAACCGCGGCGATGTGCTCACGTATACACGGCTCTATGTCTGCCGGAGGACCTGCCGCTTTGAAGACGACGGCAATGGTGAGGTCTATTGCCCGGTTGAGCCCGATACAGGAAGGGAGGAACGAGGGAAGACTCAGGAAGGTCAAGCTCGGCAGGTCGAGGAAGGCGCGGTAGAGCTCCTCATCTCCCGCATCCTCCTTGATACACGCCACCTCGTCATCAGTCAGCATCGCGACCAATGCACGCACGGGCGTATCCGGCTCAATGCCGGCAGTGAAGGCCTGGAAACTTGCCGGCGTTGCCGTTGGGCTGGGCGTGGGTGTGGAAGTGGGCGCTGGGGTTGCGGTTGGCGTCGCAGTCGGTGCCACAGTCGGCGCCGGAGTAGTTGGGATAGGGGTCGGGGAGGGAGCAGGGGTTGGCGTAGGACTCGACTGACACGCGGCGGCAAGCAGGAGCAGCAACGCCGCGCCGCACCATAGCAACCTCAGCTTCCCGGCGGCTCGCTTTTCGGCATGGCATATACTTCCCTGTACAGTACCAGCCCCCGGGCAAGTTCTCCGTGGGTGTCTCATTTGCGTGTAGTAGCTCTCCGCCACGGCTCCCGGCTATGCCCGGACCCACACGCTTCCTCCCGTGGGCCTCACAAGGACTTCTTGCGGGAGAACACACCATAGCAGAACCTGACACCCTGCATTTGCAGCATCCCCCTTTCTTTGTCACCCGTATCTCTTGCATCCCGCCTGCGGCCGCCGCGTTGGAGTCGCGTGCGGCAGTTCGGTTTATTCGCTCCGAGGGATCGACCAGCTTCCCGCTCAGCGCTGTTTCGGTAGTGTGCTCTGCGGCGACCAAGGCGAACCACCGGTGGCGAAACACCCACACGGTGCCCCGCTGCTGTCTGCGTCACCGCCACAGCGCCAAGTGCGGCTGGGCCGGAATATAACAGACGTACAGATGTACACAGATGTAGACCCCGAAAGACCTGCGCCAGGAGGTCATGCGTACAATGCTGAGGCTATAGGTCGACTTCCAACCGGAAGGTTCGCAACACGGTATCCTCAGGCTCACCATGAGCGGGACAAGAGCGCGGAACAGGGCACCCACAAGGGATGCCCCTACACCAGGCACCCCTCACTCACCCCGCCGGTTCACCCCCTTCCTAACCTTCCCCCATCGAAGGGGAAGGGATCGGCTACACGAGCAGGGGGAAGGGACCGGCTAGACGAAGCCGCGCAGTTTGATGGCGCGGGCGACGCGCTCGACGCCGATCTCGTAGGCCGCTTCCCGGTAGGACTGACCCGTCTCGCCAGCTTTCGATGCGACTGCCTCGTAGGCGGCGACGATGCGCTGGCGCAGCTCCTCGTTCACGCGCTCTTCCGGCCAGCTGAACTGCTGGAGGTTCTGCGTCCATTCGAAGTAGGAGACGGTGACGCCGCCGCCGTTGACGAGGATGTCCGGCAGGACGGGGATGCCGCGCTCACAGAGGATGCGGTCGGCTTCGGGAGTCGTGGGGTGGTTGGCGGCTTCCAACACGAGTTTCGTGGGGAGCGTTCGCGCGTTCTCCTCGGTCAGCGCGTTCTCCATCGCGGCGGGGACAAAGACGTCGCAGTCGACGGAGAAGATGTCCTCGGTGCGGCAGTTCTCGCCGCCTGTGAACCCGGCGACGGTGCGGTGCTCCCTTACGTACTCGGTGAGCGCCGGAATGTCCAGTCCGTTGGCGTTGCAGACCGACCCGTGCAGGTCGGCGACCGCCACGACGCGCATCCCATGCTCGTGCGCGATGCGCGCGAACCAGGAGCCGACGTTGCCGAAGCCCTGTACCGCGGCGCGTGCGCCGCGCACTTCCATGCCGAGGTCGCGCATCGCCTCCACGAGCACGAACACGGCGCCGCGTCCGGTGGCGGCCTCGCGTCCCGCCGAACCGCCGAGTTCGATGGGTTTGCCGGTCACGACCGACGGGTTGTAGCCGTGCATCTGGCCGTACTCGTCCATCATCCATGCCATCGTCTGGGCGTTGGTGCCCATGTCGGGGGCCGGGATGTCGCGGTGGGGGCCGAGGAGGTGCTGGATGCTGCGGGTGTAGCGCCGCGTGACGCGGTTCAGTTCGGCCTCGCTCAGCAGGTGGGGGTCGAGTTCGATGCCGCCCTTCGCGCCGCCGAACGGGATGTCGAGCAGCGCGGTCTTCCACGTCATCAACGAGGCGAGCGCGCGGACCTCGTCCTCGTCGGCGTGGGGGTGGTAGCGGACGCCGCCCTTGTACGGGCCGCGCACGGCGTTGTGCTGGATGCGGTAGCCGATGAACACCTCGACGCGGCCATCGTCCATCCGCACGGGGAGGGAGACGCGGAGTTCCCGCCACGGTTCGACGAGCATGCTGCACATGCCCTGCGGCAGGCCCAACCGGTCCGCCGCGCAATCGAACGACAGCCGGACATCTTCCTGTGCGCTTCGCTCCTTGACTGCCATGGCCTCACCTCCCCTCAATTCGAGGATATCACCCACCCTCTGCATGACCCGTTCACGGGAGGAGCACCGCGAGGCGCGGAGGCTGCTATGCTCGCTCCATGGTGACGGGTAACGCATGAGCGCGCCAGGCCGGCGGAAGCACCCCGCCCTCACCCATGCCCCCATCTTCTTCTCCTTCTTCACGTGGGGGTTCGGCACGGGCGCTCAGAACCTGGGACGCCCGCTGTTCGTGCTGGCTGTCACGGGCAACGTCTTCCTCGTCGGCGTGATGCTCGCCGCCAATGCCGTGCCGCGCGCGTTCACCGGTCCCATAACCGGGTTCCTCACCGACAGGCTGGGGCGCAAGCCGATGGTGCTGATGGGCCCCATCGTGCGGGGCGTCACCAACGTCGGGCAGTACTTCGCGGACGACTTCGTCACGTTCTTCGTGCTGGAGGTCATCGGGCAGATCGGCGTCGCCATGTGGGCGACGAGCTCGAACGTTCTGCTCTCCGACGTCACCACGATAGAGAGCAGGGGCCGTGTGCTGGCGTTGCGCAACATGGCGACGCGGCTGGGGTTCGTCGCGGGCCCCGCATTGGGCGGCGTGCTGGCGGCGACATACGGGCTGGAGTCGGTGTTCCTGCTGAACGGCGTGAGCAAGGTCGTCATCGTGGTGGTCGTGCTGACGATGGTGAAGGAGACACGGCCTGAGGAACTCGCCGCGCCGGACGCACCGGGGCGGCAGCGGGCAAGATTGTCGTTCGAGCCATTCCGCAACCGGACGTTCGCGGTGGTGGCGATGGCGACGGCCGTGTTCTCGATGGCCAATGCGGGCATCGTGCAGACGCTTCTGCCGGTGCACGCGGTGGATGCGCTGAACCTGGACGAGGCGGTCGTTGGCTTCCTCATCAGTCTCACTTCTGCGCTGGCGTTCCTCTGGGCCTTCCCGAACGGGATGATCGCGGACCGCTTCGGACGAAAGTGGTCGCTCGGGCCGGGGTTGCTGCTGATGGCGGCGGCGGCGGTAGCGCTGACCGTGGGCGACGTGTACGCGGTGCTCCTCGTCGCGGCGGTCTTCCTCGGCATGGGCGAGGCGGCGGGCATGGGGACGTCGCAGACGTTCGCGATGGACCTGGCGCCGCCGGAGAAGCGCGGGATGTACATGGGCCTCTCCATGCTGGCGAACTCGGTAGGCGCAACGGCGGGACCCCTGCTGCTGGCGGCCCTGTACCACTTCGTCTTACCGGACGTGTCGTTCTTCACGATGACGGCGCTGCTGCTGCTGGCGACGCTCATGCTGGCGCTGCTGGCGCGGGAGACCGGCGGTCGGGCGCGGCTTCGTGGGGAGTGAGGGACGGGGTCCTTCGGAGGGACGACGGATGCGACGAAGCGCGGGGGGCGGTTCGCAGAACCGCCCCTACACCAGGGGAGGTTGCGCGCTAAAGCACGGGCTTCACAGGAACGACGAGGGAGTTGCGCCGAAATCTGATTGACCGGCATCGCGGATACGGCGCATCATCGCAATATCGAATCACACGTGGCATCTCCCTCCAATCCAACCGTCGCTCCGCCGTACTCGTTCCTCGACAGGCAGCAGGCGCTCGACGATGCGGTCGAGGCGCTCGCGTCGTCCTCGATGGTCGGCGTTGACACCGAGGCCGACAGCCGTCACCACTACCCGGAGAAGGTCTGTCTGCTCCAACTGTCCAACGGCGAGCGGACGTACATCGTGGACCCGCTGGCCGGTCTGGACTACAGCGCGATAGGCGATCTGTTCCGCGATGACGCCGTCCAGAAGGTGTTGCACGGCGGCGACTTCGACCTGCGCGGGCTGCACCGGGACTTCGGCTTCACGTTCGCCAACTGCTACGACACGTCCATCGCGGCGCGGTTCGCGGGCATCGAACGTGTCGGGCTGGCGTCGCTGCTCGAAGAGCTGCTGGACATCAGCATCCCGAAGGACCAGCGGCTGCGGCGCGCCGACTGGTCGCGGCGTCCGCTGCAGGAGGACGCGCTTGCCTACGCCGCTTCCGACGTGGTGCATCTGCCTGACCTGCGCAACGTGCTCGAAGAGCGATTGCGCGCGCTCGGCAGGGAGTCGTGGGTTGCGGAGGAGTGCGAGCGGCTCACGGAGATACGCTACGTCCCGCCCGACCCGGAGACGGCGTGGATGTCGGTGAAGGGTGCACACGTGCTGGATGGGAAGGGCCTGGCGGTGCTGAAGCCGCTGTACGAATTCCGGGAGGCAGAGGCGCTGCGGCTGAACCGCCCGCCGGGGTACGTGCTCCCCGCGCACGCGCTCGTGCACCTCGCGGCGCACCCGGACACGGCGATGGAGGACGTTCCGGGGATGAGCCCGACGCTCGTGCGGCGCTACGGACGTGGCGTCCGCGCCGCCATCAAGGCGGGCGTGGCGTCGCCTCCGCTGCGGCGTCCACGCCCTCAACAACCACTGTTCCCGCGCATGACGAAAGCCGAGACTGCGCGGCTGACACAGCTCAAGCGATGGCGCGCCAACCTCGGTGCAGAGCTGGAGGTCGACCCCTCGATCCTCTGGCCGATGCGGAGCCTGGAGCGGCTGGCGCGCGCGCCAGAGTCGCTCGACGCCGAGTGTGCGTCGGCAGACGTGCGGGCGTGGCAGCGGGAGCGGTTCGCGGAGCCGCTGCGCCAGGCATTGGCGACGTGATGCAGCCACCTACGATCCGGGACGTTTTCGAGGCGCGGAAGACCATCGCGCCCTACCTGAACCGCACGCCGCTGCAGTATTCGGCGGGGCTGAGCCGGTTGTTCGACGCCGAGGTGTACCTGAAGCACGAGGAGCACCATCCGCTGGGCGCGTTCAAGATGCGCGGCGGCATCAACCTGCTGGCGCATATGAGCGAGGAAGAGCGGAGCCGTGGGCTCATCACGGCCTCGACCGGCAACCACGGACAGTCGATAGCCAACGCCTGTCGCATATTCGAGGCTCGGGCGCTCATCGTTCTGCCTGAGAAAGACCCCAACCCGCAGAAAGTGGCGGCTATGGAGGCCCTGGGCGCGGAACTCGTCTTCCACGGGGACAACTTCGACGAGGCCAAGGCTCTCTGCGACCGGCTGGCCGCGGAGGAGGGCTACCGCTACGTCCATCCCGTCAATGAACCGCTGCTCATCGCAGGCGTGGCAACGCAGGCGCTGGAGATCATCGAAGACCTGCCCGACGTGGAGGTGTTGTACCTGCCGTTGGGAGGCGGCAGCGGCGTGGCTGGCGCTTGTGTGGTCGCCGGTGCGGTCGACAAGAGCATCAGGGTCAGGGCGGTGCAGTCTGAGGGAGCGCCGGCTGGTTACCTGTCCTGGCAGCAAGGGGAGCTGGTGCAGGCCCCGATGAACACGTTCGCCGAGGGCATCGCCACGATGTCCGGCTACGAACTCTCCCAGCAGATCATCCGCCACGCACTCGATGACTTCGTGCTCGTCAGCGACGACGAGATACGCCAGGCCATGGGTCTGCTCATCGAGAAGGCGCATACGCTGTCGGAAGGCGCGGGAGCCGCGGCGACGGCTGGAGCGTACAAGCAGCGGGAGTCGCTGTCCGGCAAGAAGGTGTCCATCACGGTCAGCGGCGCGAACACGACGACGGCGCAGTTGATGGCTGCGTTGGAGACGTACGTGGGTAGGCCCCAATCACCCCCATCCTAACCTTCCCCCATCGAGGGGGAAGGGACCAGGTGCGTCTCCCCGAGAGATTCCTCGGCTTCGCTCGGAACGCTCCCCCCTTGCCTCCCGTCCCCGCCGTGTGACCTGCCGGTCACGCTGGATTCCCGCCTTCGCGGGAATGACGGGAGAGGGGGGCGCTCCGTGCTATCCTTGCGGCATCCCTGATCTTTGCCGGAGTTTGCGATGGTTGCTCAACCCAGCGGGCGCGCTATCGGCGTGCCCACGCCCCGTATCGATGGCGTCGACAAGACGACAGGCCGCGCCAACTACACCGCCGACGTACAGCTGGACGGAGCGCTCTTCGGGAAGACGCTGCGCTCGCCGTTCCCCCACGCCCGCATCGTTTCGATAGACACGTCTGCCGCAGCACAGGTGCCGGGCGTGCACGCCGTCGTAACCGGCGCTGACATCCACGAAGGCGCGCGGCACGGACGGGCGGTGCTGGACATCCCGGTGCTCGCGCAGGGAGTCGTGCGCTTCATCGGCGAGCAGGTCGCTGCCGTGGCAGCGGACGACGAGGACATCGCGCAACGTGCGCTCGACCTCATCGAGGTCGAGTACGAGGAGTTGCCCGCCGTCCTGACGATGGACGAGGCGAAGGCCGAAGGCGCGCCGCTCGTGCACGAGGACATGATGCAGGTGAAGGGCTACCCGAAAGAGCTCACGGAGCCGACCAACGTCTACACCGTATGGGAGTGGGCGAAGGGCGACGTGGACGCGGGCATGGCGGAGGCGGACGTCATCGTTGAGAACACGTTCACGACGCCGCGCCAGCACCAGGCGTACCTGGAGCCGCACACCTGCCTCGTGCAGGCGCATCCTTCCGGCAAGGTGGACGTCTGGGCCGGGAACAAGTCGCCGCACCCGGGCAAGCGTATGGTCGCGATGGCCATCGGGCTGGACGCCTCCGAGGTGGTGTTCAACCCGGTCACCATCGGCGGTGACTTCGGCGGCAAGGGCTCCGCGATGGCGATCCCCGCCGCATGGATGCTTTCCACGCGCACCGGCAGGCCGGTGAAGATCGTCTTCGACTACTCGGAGGACCTCACGTCGGCGAACCCGCGCCACGCTTCCCGCATCACGGTGCGCACGGGCGCGACACGCGACGGGGTCATCGTCGCGCACGAGGCGCTGGTGGAGTACGACAGCGGCGCGTACGCGGGGTTCAAGCCGGGCGGACACCTCGGCGGCGCGAGCGCGGCGGCAGGGCCGTACCGGGCTGCGAACACGCGCATCATCGAGCACCAGGTGTACACGAACAACGTCCCGTGCGGGTACATGCGCGGCCCTGGCGAGCCGCAGGCGATGTTCGCGGCGGAGTCGCAGATCGACTGCCTCGCGGCGGCGCTGGGGATGGACCCGGCGGAACTTCGTCGCAAGAACCTCGTTGTCGAAGGCGAGGAGGACTCGCTCGGCACCGTGTTCGAGCAGGTGCGCTCCATCGAGACGCTGAACGCTGCGCTGGACGCCGCGGGCTACGCGGAACCCAGGCCATCGGACGAGCGTTTCGCTTACGGCAAGGGCATCGCTATCGGCGAGCGCGTGCAGGCCGGTGGCGAGACGCATGCGGGCGTCACGCTGCACCCGGACGGGTCGGTCACGGTCAATACGTCCGTGTTCGAGCAGGGCACGGGCTCCTACACCGTCATGCAGCAGATCGTCGCGGACGAACTGCGCATGCCGATCGAGCGGGTGCGCGTCGCGGTGTGGGACACGGCGAGCACGTCGTTCGACTCCGGCATCGGCGGCGCGCGAGTGACGCGGATGGCGAGCGCGGCGGTGTGGAATGCGGCGCAGGCAGCGAAGGGCGAGCTGTTCAAGCTGGCGGCGGACATCCTCGGATGGCCCGAGGAGTCGCTGGAAGTGGACGGCCCGGCGCTGCGGCGGACCGACACCGGCGAGAGCACCGAGTGGGCGTCGCTGGCGGAACGCACCGGCGCGCCCATCGTGGGGCTCGGCGACGTGCAGGACACGGCCCGCAATCCGTACACCGCGTTCACGGCGCAGGTCGCCGAGGTGGCGGTCGACCGCGAGACGGGGCAGGTGAAGCTGCTCACGATCACGACGGCGCACGACACCGGCAAGATACTCAACCCGATCGGCCACCAGGGACAGGTCAACGGCGGGGTGGTGCAGGGCATCGGGTTCGGGCTGCAGGAGGAGCTGGCGGTGGAGGACGGTCGCGTCACCACGGCCTCGTTCGCGGACTACAAGATCCCGACGGCGGCCGATCTGCCCGAGTTGCGCACTGTGCTCCTGGACGAGGAGCAGGGCGGCGGATGGGGGCCGTACCAGGTCAAGGGCATCGGCGAGCAGTCCAACTCGCAGGCCGCGCCCGCGATAGCGAACGCCGTCGCTGACGCCGTGGGCGTTCGCGTGCGCGACCTTCCCGTCACGGCGGAGAAGGTCTACCGGGCGCTGCACTCTTAGTGATGCGGCAACCGGAGCGCGGAGACGCGTCTTCCGACGGCGAGCAGGGCGGCTCCGCGCGTTCCCCGCGCACCTTCGCCGCACTGGGGTTCGCGCAGTACCGGCGGCTGTGGGGCGGCACGTTCTTCACGTTCGCAGCGGGCCAGATGACGCAGGTTGCGCGTCCGTGGCTCGCCTACGAGTTGACGGGGTCCGCGTTCTGGGTTGGAGTCGTTGCGCTTGCGCAGGGCATCCCCATGTTCTTCATGTCGCCGCTGGGCGGCGTGGCGGCGGACCGGCTCTCCAAGCGTGCGGTGCTCCTTGCCTCCCAGACCGCGCTGCTGGCGATGGCGCTGATGTTCGTGGTGCTGCTGTACCTGGAGATCGTGGAGGTCTGGCACCTCGTGCTGTTCTCCCTCGTGCACGGGACGGCGATGCCGTTCAACATGCCGGTGCGCCAGTCCTACGTGCCGCTGCTGCTGCCGAGGAGGCTGATCCCGAACGGCGTCGCGCTGCAGGCGGCAGGGCGGAACGTCAACCAGGTCGCCGCGCCGGGCGTCGTGGGCATCCTGCTGGGGATAGACCCGCTCATCGCGTTCGCGACGGTTGCGGTGTTCCACGTGGTCTCGATGGGGATGTCGCTCACGTTCCCGTCGGGGCGGGCCGAGCAACAGCGTAGTCGCGGGATGCGCGGCGAACTGCTGCTGGGTTTCCGCTACGTGATGTCGACGCCGCTCCTTCGGCTGCTGTTCGCGATGCTGCTGCTCATGCTGGTACTCGGCATGCCGTACGTCCACCTGCTGCCGGTGTTCCAGGAAGTGCTGGAGATCGGGCCGGAGCTGCTGGGGTTCATGTACGCGGCGATCGGTTTCGGCGGGTTCTGCGGCTCGCTGACCGTTGCGTCGTTCTCACGGCTCGCGAACGGCATGCCGCAGATGATCGTCGGCATCGCTTTCGGGGTGGCGCTCGCCGGGTTCGCGCTGTCGCCGTACTACCCGCTCAGCATCGCGCTGCTGTTCTGCACGGGCTTCGCGCACCAGGCCTACACCACCATCAACCAGACGCTCATCATCACGCGGACGGACCCGGCGTTGTACGGGCGCGTGATGAGCATCAACCTCATGCTGCGCTCCTTCATCACCATGGCCATCCTGCCGTTCGGCCTGCTGGTGGACGCTTTCGGCGCGCCGGGCACGCTCGCGGTGACCGGCGTGGTGCTCGCCGCGGCGCTGCTGCTCATCGGCGTCGTGCGGGGAACGGCGGTACCGGAGGGCGTACGGAGCGTGTGATGGGGGGCGCCGAGGGGTGGGCGGAACCTGGCTGCCACTACGATGGACTGAACCATCCTGGGCGAGGAGTGAGTTCATAGTGGACACATTCAACGACCAGTCATATAAAATGTCTATGTGTGGGAAGGAGGTGCGGTCATGAAGACGATGGGAGCAGCGAAGTTCAAGGAGCAGTGCCTGGCGCTGCTCGACCAGCTTGACCTCGACGGGCTGGTCATCACGAAGCGCGGCAAGCCTGTCGCGCGCGTCGTCCCTTACCGCCAGGACGCCCAGGACGCCGACCTCATCGGGAGCCTGCGGCACAAGATCGAGGTAACGGGCGACGTCTTCACGACCGGCATCCGCTGGGATGCAGATGCTTAATCTCGATACTCACATCCTCGTCTTTGCTGTCAGCGGCTCGCTCCGGCCCGCAGAGCAGCGCCTGCTGGCTTCGAACAACTGGTCAATCTCGGCCATCGTGCTGTGGGAGTTGGCCAAACTCGTGCAACTGGGCCGCGTGGGTCTGGACCTGGACGACCGGGAAGTGATGCGCGTGCTGAGCCGGGTGCACGTGTGGCCGATCGACCTGGCGGTCGCACAGGCGTCGACGCGCCTCGACTTCAGAGGCGACCCGGCGGACGAGATCATCGCTGCTACCAGCATCGTGCACGGCGTCCCGTTACTTACCCGCGACCGCGTCATGAGGCGCTCGAAGGCTGTTCCCCTGGCGTCGTAGGGCATTCCCGCAGAGGATCCGGGGCAGTGCGCGGCGTTGCCCGCCGCCGTCGTGCTTCGGTAGACTGCGAACGCGTGGAACGCCGCGCGCGAGGCAACACCATGGACGAAGCTATCCGTGACCGGATCGAAGCCGCGTTGAAAGACGCGGGCGGGCAGTATGTGGAGGTGCACGTCGAGGAGGCGTCGTCTTCCACGATCCGCTACCGGGCCCGCGACCTGGAAGAGATTGGACGTGGGAGCGCGATCGGCGGTAACGTCCGTGCGCTCGCGGGCGGCGGCTGGGGGTTCGCGTCGTTCAACGACCTGGACAGCCTCGAGTACAAGGTGCGGCAGGCGGTCGAGCAGGCGCGCCTCATCGGCGGCGAGCGGGTTGAACTCGCGGAGACGCCCCCGGTGGTGGACCACGTTCCGCCCGTGCTTGGGCGCGACCCGAGCGCCATGGCGCTCGCTGAGAAGAAAGAGGTGCTGGACGAGTACGCGGACGTCATGATGGGCACGCCCGGCGTGCAGTCGGCCAGTGTCGGCTACACGGACGCGCGGCGGCGCATGGTGTACGCGAACTCGGAAGGGTCGTACATCGACCAGGAGCGCGTCGACGTGAACCTGCGCCTGAACGCGCAGGCTCGGAACGGGGCGGACGTGCAGCAGTACGGGATCAGCCTCGGCAGCCTGGGCGACTTCGAGTTCGTGATGAACCTGCAGGAGAGCGCGAGCGAGGCGGCGCAGAAGGCGGTTGCGCTGCTGGACGCGCCGGAGGTGAAGGGCGGCGAGTACACCGTGATCCTCGACCCCATCCTCGCGGGAGTCTTCATCCACGAGGCGTTCGGCCACCTGTCGGAGGCCGACCACATCTACGCAGAGCCGCGCCTGCAGGAGCTGATGAAGCCCGGCAAGCGGTTCGGTGGCGAGCACCTGAACGTGAAGGATGGCGCGACCATCCCGCGTCCCACGCTGCGCGGTTCCTACCTCTACGACGACGAGGGCGTGCAGGGGCAGGAGACTGACCTCATCCGCGACGGCGTGCTCGTGGGGCGGCTGCACTCGCGGGAGACGGCGGCGAAGCTCGGCGAGCGGCCCACCGGAAACGCGCGGGCGCTGAACTATCGCTTCGCGCCCATCGTGCGCATGACCAACACGTTCATCGTTCCTGGCGAGTCGAGCGTCGACGATCTGTTCGCGGACGTCGAGGACGGGTTGTACGTGAAGAACTGGTACGGCGGCATGACCTCCATGGAGATGTTCACCTTCTCCGCGGGAGAGGCGTACCGCATCCGCAACGGCAAGATTGCGGAGCTGTGCAGGCCGGTGATGCTCTCCGGCAACGTGTTCACGACGCTGCACAACCTGGACGCCATCGCGGGCGACCTGGAGATGAACGAGGGCGGCGGTTGCGGCAAGGCGGGGCAGAGCCCCCTGCCGGTCTCCAACGGCAGCCCCCACATCCGCATCCGCCAGTGTCTCATCGGAGGAGCGTAGCCATCGTTTCCCCGGAGCAGGCCAGGGTTGCGGCGGAGCAGATACTGGAGCGGGCGCTCCGTTCCGCCGACGAGGCGGAGGTCTTCTACGCCGCGTCGTCCAGCACGCCCGTGCGATTCGAGGCGAACGTCATCAAGGGCGTCGACGCGAACGACGCCATGGGCGCGGCGCTCCGCATCATCAAGGACGGTCGCGTCGGCTTCAGTTCCACGTCGAACCTGGACGAACCGCAGGCACTGGTCGATGCGGCCATCGAGACGGCACCGTTCGGTGCCGAGGCGCACTTCGAGTTCCCCGGGGCGCAGTCGTATCCGGACGTTCGCCCTTATGACGCATCCGTGGAGGAGGCGACCCTCGAAGAGATGGTGGCGCTGGGCGAGCGGGCCATCGATGACCTGCGCGCCTACTCCACCGAAGCGCAGATAGAGGGTGGCGTCGGCAAGTCCACGTCTACGCTTGCTCTGGTGAACAGCCGGGGCGGGAGTGTTGCGTATGAGCGCTCACGCTTCCAGTTGGGGTTCGAGGGCACGGTGATACGCGGCGAGGACATGCTTTTCACGATGGACAGCGAGAGCAGCATCGCCGCGTTGCACGACCCGTCCGGCGTCGTCTCGTCCGTCATCCGGCAGCTCGAATGGGCGAAGGAGACGGCGGCAGCGGAGACGAAAACCATGCCCGTGATCCTGATGCCGACGGCGGTGCGGAGCGTGCTGCTCTCGCCACTGCTCGCCGGATTGAACGGCAAGTCCGTGCTGCAGGGCACGTCGCCGCTCGTAGGACGGCTCGGCGAGCGCATCGTGGACGAGCGCTTCAGCCTGACCGACGACCCAACGCTCACCGGCGTGGCGGGCGCGCGGCCTGCCGACGACGAGTGCGTGGCGAGCCGCCGTATGCCGCTCATCGAATCCGGCGTTGCTTCGGCGTTCTTCTACGACCTGCAGACGGCGGGACAGGCGGGTGTCGCAAGCACCGGCGCGGGCGAGCGCGGGCTCGGCTCGCTGCCGGGACCGTCGACGAGCGTGCTGCTCGTGGACGAGGGCGACGCCGCGCTGGACGACATCATCGCGGGTATGGAAGAGGCGCTCATCGTGGAACGGCTGCTCGGCGCGGGGCAGAGCAACGTGCTGGGCGGAGACTTCAATGCGAACATATTGCTGGGGTATAAGGTGGAGCACGGCCGTGTTGTAGGCCGGGTGAAGAACACGATGATATCCGGCAATGCATACCGCGCCCTGAACGACGTGCTGGCGCTGGGGAGCGAGGGACGCTGGATGGGAAGCCTCTACGCTCCCGCCATCGCCGTCGGTGGGATCTCGGTATCCAGCACGGGTTAGCCATGGCGCTCGGCGACGTCATCCCCCAACTGCTCGACGCGGGCTCCGAACTGAAGCCGTCCCTGCTCGGACGCCTCAGCGGGCTGGCGCCCGAGGAACAGCGCGAGTTGTTCCAGGTATGGAGCGACATCCCCACGGCGCGCCGGCTGATGATCATCCGCGCGGTGACGGGCATGGCCGAGGACAACATCGAGATGGAGTTCACCGCTCTGCTGTGTGCCTCGCTGAAGGACGACGACGCTTCCGTGCGCGCGAGCGCCGCTGCCGGACTGTGGGAGACCGTAGACCGCATTGTCATCGCTCCGCTCACGACGATGCTCGAGACCGACGACTCCCACGAGGCGCGAGCGGCTGCCGCCAGCGCGCTGAGCCACTTCGCGGAGATGGCCGAGGCGGGGAAGCTGATCGAGCGCGACGTCGCGATATTGCGGAGCGCGCTCCTCGGCGCGGTGGAGGACGAGGCTGAGGAGGCCGCGGTGCGCCGCCGAGCGCTGGAGGCGATAGCGCCGATGCGCCACCCGGATGTTCCGGGGTGGATCCGGTGGGCCTACCAGAGCGGCGAACCGCTGCTGCGGCAGAGCGCCGTCTACGCGATGGGGCGCACCTGCGATCCGGCATGGCTGCCCGTCATCGTGGCGGAGTTCGGCAGCGACATCGCCGCGATGCGTTTCGAGGCAGCCAACGCGGCGCGCGAACTCGCGGATGCGAAGACGCTGCCCCACCTGCACGAACTGACGAACGACGACGACCCGCAGGTGGCGCTCGCGGCAGTGCACGCCGTCGGCGGCATCGGCGGCACGGCGGCGCGCAGACTGCTCAAGCACTACGTGGAGCAGGGCGATTCGACGCTGAGCGAGGCCGCGCAGGAAGCGCTGCGCGTGCTGGAAGCCGACGAGGGCGACTTCTCCATGCTCACGTTGCAGGAGCCGTAGCCATGGCAGGCGGTTCCCGGGTTACGCAGGCTGTGTCTGCGGGCGGCGTGGTCTGTGAGGAGCACGGCGGCGACGTGATGGTGGCGGTGTGCGGCCGTCTGAAGACCGGCCTGTGGGCGCTGCCCAAAGGCACTCCGGACAGCGGCGAGACGCTGGAGGAGACGGCGCTGCGCGAGGTGCGTGAGGAGACCGGGCTGTCCGTGGAGATAGCGGCTCCGCTTGGGCACATCGAGTACTGGTTCACCGGCGACGGTGAGCGCATCCACAAGCGGGTGTACTTCTACCTCATGCGACCGTGCGGCGGCTCGTTCGACGACCATGACCCGGAGTTCGACGTCGTGCGCTGGGTTTCCGCTGTGGAAGCCCGCGACACGCTGACCTACCCATCGGAGCGCGAGGTGTTGCAGCGGGCGATGGCGGCGCTGGACGCAGGGGAGCCCGTTCGATGAGCGAGAACGGCATCCGCGGGCAGAAGGTCGTGATCCGCGACAAGCGCATCGAGGACGGCGAGGACGACCATCGCTGGCGGTCCGACCAGGAGCTCGCCGAACTCGACGCCGCGCCGCGACTCCGGCAGCCGCTGGAGGACTTCCTGCGCGACTACGCGAACGAGTTGAAGTACCCCACGCCATGGGTGCGCCGCTACGGCATCGACACGCTGGACGGCCTGCACATCGGCAACTGCATGGTGTACGACATCGACAACATCAAGGGCCAGTGCGAGGTCGGCATCCTGGTCGGGAACCGGGACTACTGGGGCAGGGGCTACGGTCGGGAGGCGGTGCAACTGCTGGTGGCGCAGTGCTTCAAGAACGTGGCGATGGGCCGGCTCTACCTGCACACGCTGGAGTGGAACGCCCGCGCCCGGCGCGCCTTCGCGATGTGCGGGTTCCGCGAGGTGAAGCCTGTGCGCCGCGCGGGGTACAACTTCATCCTGATGGAGTTGACCCGCGAGGAGTGGGAGGCCCTGCAGGACGGGGCGTAACTCCCTCCACCCTGCTCACGGGCGAGGTTCCTGCCTTCGCAGGAACGACGTAGACGAAGGACTAGCGCGACGGCAGCGCGACGACGGCTTCGCCCGTGGTCGTGCGAACGCCAGCGCCGTTCTCTATCCAGATGTCGCAGCGCACGGAGCCTGCGTCCTCGTCACGCTCCACCACCGTGCCCTTGCACGTAAGCACATCGCCTGGAACGTCCATCTCGCGGTAGCGGACCGAGAGCGACAGCAGCCGCCCCTCCGCCCTCACCCAGTCCGTGACGAGCTGGCCGAGGTATGCGCTCTTCAGCGCGCCGTGCAGGATCACGCCGGGCAGGCCCTGCTCCGCGGCGAAGTCCTTGTCGTAGTGGATCTCGTAGAAGTCGCCGGACGCGCCTGCGTACATCACCAGCTGGCGGGTCGTCGGCTCCTTGACCAGCGCGGGGAGTTCCGTGCCGACTGCGGCGTCGTCCAGGTACGGCTGCGTGCTCATGCTGCGGGCATCCTTATGAGGGTGTTGCGTTGCGATGCGGCGAGTTCGCCGCGCTGGTTCGTGTAGCGGGTGACGTAGGTGGCGATGAGCATCGACCCCATGCGTCCCTCGCGCTCGATGAGCGTTTCCATCTGCGTGACGATCGTGATGGCGTCGCCCGGACGCACCGGCTCGCCGTACGTCCACTCACTGCCGCCGTCCAGCACGCGCGGCACGGACTCGCTGTCGGGAAGGGTGGGGATGGCGAGGCCGACGGAGCGCAGGAAGGTCGGCGGCGCGACGTCGGGGTAGGCGGGGTTGTCGTCGCCGATGGCGGCGGCGAAGCGCTCAATGGCGCCGCGTTCGATGATGGCGGTGCGCGACTCACCGTCGTGCCCGACGGCGGCCTGCATCGCGGGAGTGAGTATGGACACGTCTGCTGCTCCGGTGCTGGGATCGGCGGGGAGGCTAGTGGCGGGCGTCGGGAGTGTCAAGCGGTGCTATGGGGCATGGGGCAACAGCAGAGGATGCGCCTGAGGCAGATGTTTCCGTAATGGTTGACAGCTGCACCGCCGGCGGGGTAGCCTGCACTCCTACATAGCGATACTTCATATCAATATGGTCTAAAGGAGGACCCTATATGAACACGTCTCGCAGAGTACCCGTTACCATCCTCACCGGCTTCCTCGGCTCTGGCAAGACTACCCTGCTCAACCGGATCTTGACTGAGGAGCACGGCAAGCGCATCGCCGTGATCGAGAACGAGTATGGGGAGGTCGGCATCGATCAGGCCCTCGTCATCAACGCTGACGAGGAGGTCTTCGAGATGTCGAACGGCTGCATCTGCTGCACGGTGCGCGGAGACCTGATCCGCGTACTCAACAATCTCAATAAGCGCCGTGACAAGTTCGACTATGTGCTGGTGGAGACCACAGGGCTCGCCGATCCCGGGCCGGTCGCTCAGACGTTCTTCATGGATGACGAGCTTCGTGCGGAGTATTCGCTTGACGGGATCGTCACGCTCGTCGATGCGGCCCACATCAACCAGCAGCTCGGCCGAAGCAAAGAAAGCACGGAGCAAATCGCGTTCGCAGACGTTCTCCTCCTCAACAAGACGGACCTCGTCAACGGCGAGGCCCTCGACAGTTTGGAAGCTCGACTCCGAGGCATGAACCGAATGGCGCGAGTCGTGCGCAGCGAGCGAGCGAACGTACCCGTCGACACTGTCCTCGACCTCGGCGCCTTCAACCTGAACGAGGTCCTCGAGCGTCGTCCCACCTTCCTCGAGCCGGAGTATCCCTTCGAATGGACGGGGGTCTATTCGCTCGATGCCGGCCGCTACGAACTCAAGCTTGCCGAAGGACCCGATCCGGCGATGTCGCTGATCGTCGTGTCTGGCCAGGCCACGGATGACGCTGCCCTCCGAGAGGGTGCGGAGTGGTGCGTCCGGGAGTACGCCGAGCCTGCGGAAATCATTCAGCCGGGGGGAGAGATTCCCTTCGACAAGCATGTGAACCTCCGGCTCGATGTCCCGGGAAGCAAGTCTTTCTTCCTTGAAGTCGATACGCCGGGGCTGTTTGGTCTTTACGCCCAGCACCTGGCGGAGGAGTTCCAGCTCCACCTGAGGAACGCGGATGGAGCGGTGGTTCCAGTCAAGGCCGACCGGACCTGGGTCGCTCAGCACGAGCACGACGATGAGGTGGGATCGATCTCTATCGAGAGAGACGGCGACTGCGATCCCCAAAGGCTCGACGATTGGCTTAGCAAACTGCTCAGTGAGCGTGGGGTGGACATCTTCCGCATGAAGGGCTTCATCAGTATTGCGGGAGACTCGCGTCGCTTCGTTTTCCAGGGGGTTCACATGCTCTTTGACGGACAGCCGGAGCGAGAATGGGGGGACGCGCCCCGGCGCAATCAGCTCGTCTTCATCGGCCGCAACCTCGATGGACAGAGTATGCGGGAGGAATTCGAAGCATGTCTGGTCTAAAGGCCGGCAGCCCAACGGGCGTTCTTGACCGAGGCTGGTCTGCAACGGTCGGCGACTACGCTATCGCCGGTGGTTGGGTCCTGGGCGGTGAGGCGCTGGTGGTCGGCGATGCCGGGGGTGGCGTGTACGGCTTCGATGGCAGATCCGGCGCGGCCGTCTGGGAGCGGCACGAGGTTCATGAAGGTGGTGTGCTCGCGATGGCGATCCACCCGAGTGGGACCGCCTTTGCTACGGCCGGCCAGGACGGGCGAGTCTTGATCTGGAGCGCCGCCGAGGGTCAGGTAGCCCGTTCTATCGACGTCGGCAGCGGTTGGGTGGAAAACGTATCGTGGTCGCCGGACGGCCAATTGTTGGCGGCCTCGTGCTCCCGGCAGGTCTGTGCGTATGACGCGGACGGAGCGGAGGTCTGGCGGTCCGACGATCACCCCAGCACCGTCAGCGCCATCGCCTGGTCGAGCATAAAGGAGCTGGCGACGGCCTGTTACGGCCGAGTGTCGTTCTTCAACCCTTCCACCGGCTCGCTTCGCCAGAAGATGGAGTGGCAGGGGTCCCTGGTGTCGATGGTGTTGAGCCCGAACGGGGATATCGTGGTCTGCGGTAGCCAGGACAACACGGTGCACTTCTGGCGTCGATCCACGGAACAGGACTCCATGATGTCAGGATACCCTGGCAAGCCGTCGGCCCTGGCTTTCGATAGCGCCGGCACCCTTCTGGCCACCGGTGGTGGAGAGGCGGTCACGGTTTGGAGCTTCCGGGGAAAGGGGCCAGAAGGCACGCGGCCCGGCGTTCTGGAGTTTCATCAAGAGTCCATAACGACCTTAACATTCGCGCCCGGCGTGAGGCGCCTGGCATCGGGCGCGCGCGATGGCGCCGTGGTTGTGTGGTCGCTGCAGAAAAATGGGAACGGCAGCCCGATCGGGGCCGAAGATGTGGGGGACTCAGTGGCCGAACTGTACTGGCGGCCTGACGGGGACGGGCTTGCCGCCCTCGACGCGCAGGGTGGCGTTACGGTCTGGCGGATCGGACCAGTAAACGGCCGAACCAGCCGCCCCCGCGCGGCACAGCGCACCAGTTCGAGTGGCGGCTGACCCTCCGCTCACGCATCGAGCAATCACACCTGGTGCGCCTGAGCCCGTGCCAGGCGCCGATCCGAAAGCAACCCTGCATACACGGAACGGACGGATCCCCTGGGCATCGGACCCCGCTACGTCTTCCTGATCGGGTTGCCTGCGGCAGATCGGTGACAACCCAGCGAGGCACTGCTGACTCCCTCCGCCTTATGCTCGTGCATGCCAACCAAGAAATGCGTGCCGCAAACTCTCTGGATATTCTGGTCGGAGATTCGCAATAGAGACGTATTGACAATGCATGGTGGAGGCGTTAATGTCTCTTGCTCATACGGCATACGTCGTGTAGCGTTGTGATTGATGACGGTATGGGTTGCCGGGCCATCCAGTTCCCGCAAGGCCTACCGCCCGTCAACGGCCCCTCCAGAGCGGAGGGGCTCTGACTTTAAAGGGGGTGGGCGCCACCCCCGAGCGATTGACCCTCAGAGGCGGCGAGTGCTACGCTTTGAGGTAGCGCAGGAGTGTAGCTCAGCCTGGTAGAGCAGCGGTCTCCAAAACCGCCGGCCGAGGGTTCGAATCCTTCCACTCCTGCCAGATCACCGCTTCGGAAACGGAGCAAATCGGGCGCAGGTGGTGGAATAGGTAGACACGCTGTCTTGAGGGGGCAGTGGGAGCAGTCCCGTAAGAGTTCAAATCTCTTCCTGCGCACCAACCCGGCATTCAACGAGAAGCCCCGGCGATCCGCCGGGGCTTCTTCATGCCTCCTCCCTCACCCGCCGCGCTGTCGTGACCTCTCCGAGGGGGAGAGGTGAGGCTGCGAGGTTGCGCGCTGAAGCGCGGGCCTTCGCAGGAACGACGGGATAGCCCCGAGGGGATGTTGCGCGCTAAAGCGCGGACTGCGCTGCGCTTCGCCCAACATGACAATCCCCCTCCCATGCCCCGCCACCGCGTGCGCTGCCCGCGCACGTGTGCCCTGTCGGGCACAGGGATTCCCGCCGGTGCGGGAATGACGGGGAGGGGCGGCTTGGCGGTACAATCCGCTCCGCACGCCCACACCCACGGAGGAGCCATGCCAACCGTTTCCCACGACAGACTGCAGACCATCGCCGACCGCCTGCTCCAGTGCGCCGGAGCGAGCGGGGAGGAGGCCGGCGTCATCGCCCGCCACGTCATCGGCGCGAACCTCGCGGGGCACGACTCCCACGGCATCATCCAGATACCGACCTACATCGACCGCATCAAGCGCGGGCACATCGTCCCAGGTGCGCCGTTCGACATCGTCAACGAGACGCCGTCGACGCTCGTGGCGGACGGGCACTGGGGGTTTGGGTACGTCGTTTCCGAAAAGGCGATGAGCCTCCTGATTGCGAAGGGGAAGCAGCAGGGCTCCGCCGCCGCGACGGTCTACCGGCAGAGCCACGTTGGGCGTGTCGCCGACTATCCCCTCATGGCAATGCGCGAGGGCATGATAGGCCTGATGACCGCCGACTCCGGCAGGACGACCAAGAACGTCGCGCCGTTCGGCGGACGCGAGCCTAGGCTCGGCACGAACCCGATCTGCGTTGCGGTGCCGAGTAACCTGGAAGGGCCGTTGTTCATAGACATGGCCACGAGCGCGGTTGCGGCGGGCAAGGTGGACCTTGCCGCGGCGCGCGGCGTGCCCATCCCGGAGGGGTGGGTCGTCGACAGCAACGGCAACCCCGTGACGGACCCGAATGTCATGCGCGAGCAGGGCGGCGCACTGCTGCCGCTGGGCGGCTCGGAGGGGTACAAGGGCTACGGCCTCTCCGTCATCGTGGAGATACTCTCCGGCCTGCTGACAGGCCTCGGCTTCGGCCACGACCCGCGCGGGTTCCACAACGACGGCTGCTTCATGGCCGTGTTCGACGTAGCGGCGTTCCGTCCGCTGGACGACTTCAAGCGGCAGGTTGCTGAGCTCGCGGGCTACCTGAAGGCGTCCAAGCGCGCGGCCGGGTTCGACGAGATCCTCTACCCCGGCGAGATCGAGCACCGGAACACGCAGCGCCGCCTGCAGGATGGCATCTTCGTGGAGGATGCGACGTGGGGCAAACTCGAGGGGCTCGCCGAGGAGTACGGCGTCAGCGCTGAGCTGGAGCTGTAGAGGCCGGACGCCCCGGACGAGCAGCGGCGCGGCTGCCGCGTCGCCTTCGCGTAGCGTGTACGCTCGCGTGTCGTACCCGGTGCCTGACCCGGCAACTGGTGTACGCCCGCATACGCACGTTCCGCTGCAGCAGCCGCGTGCGTGCTGTGTAAGCGGTCAGTTCCTTGTGCCGCCGCCTCCGGATGGTCTCCAGTTCGTGCCGGGCCTTCCGCACTTTCCGGACTTCCCGGATGACGGCGAACGCCAGCAGGAGCGGGCCCACGATGAAGGCGGCCACGCTGACGATGCCCAGCGCGAACCGCAAGCTGATGCCGAACGCCAGTGAACTGGTTGTTCCGACCGCCGGAGCCGCACCGGGGAAGAGGGTCAGCAGCTTTGCTCCCATCGGGCGCACGATGTTGAGGACCGTCGCGGACCACACCTTCCAGACGGTTCCTGCAGCGAAGCCCGCGCCCTGGCGTCCGATGATGCTGGTCCGGGAGTGCGGAGAGCCGTCGGCGACGGTGCGCTTCCGGCGTCTGAGGATCCGCCGCCACAGCGGCGGCGGTTCGGGGAGCGTCTCACTCTCCTGGAGGGAAGCCGGGTACTCCGGCTCCGGCACACCCAGCCGGTGGCAGAGATGCACTTGCTGGTCGTACTGTTCGAGTACCTCGTCCCGGTGACGCGATTCCAGCTCCTGCAGCTCGGCGCGCAGCGCGTTGAGCCGCTCGTGGCTTCGCAGCTTCGCAGCCGCCTGGGCTACGGCTGAGCCGCCGGCGATGGCCAGGGGGATGAGCAGGGCTGGTAATGGCATGGTCGTGTTCGGGTGGGGGACGGTCAGCGTCGCGTGGGCAGGCGCTCCTCACACCCATCAACATTCTACCAACCGCCCCGCCACTCCCAGCGGTGCCGTGCTATCGTTGACGGAGAGGTGCGTTTCTCGTTAACCTGATTCGTCACGGCGACGTAGCCAAGTGGTTAAGGCGGAGGTCTGCAAAACCTCTATTCGGCGGTTCGATTCCGCCCGTCGCCTCCAATCTCACTCAGCACGGCTCGCAACCTCATCGGAAGGAGCGGCTCATGGAAGAGATCGTCAGGAAGGTCCAAACGGGAGAGTCCGTCCCGAACGCTGCTCGCCAGGACGGCGTCCGGCGAGAGATCGTCATCGAGGTCGAGGCGGAGACGCTCGAACGCCAGCGCAAGCTGGCCCGCGTCCGCTCCGGCGGCGGCGCAGGCAGCACGTTCGAGATGATCTGCGACGAAGGGACCCGTATAGGCGGCGACGATACGGCGCCTTCCCCGCTCGCCTATTTCTCGGCGGGCGTCGCATTCTGACTGCTCACCCAGCTCGCTCGGTTGAGCGAGATGACCCACATCGCCTACAGCAAGGTGCGGTTGCAACAGACGACGCGCTTCTACCGCGACGGCTCCGCGCTCGCGGGCACCATCGTCGGCGGTCCTGTGGGACTCGAGACGACCGTCAACGTGGAGTCGGACGAGCCGCCTGAGCGCATACGCCGTCTCGTCGACATGGCGGAGTCGAGTTGCTACGCGCTGCAGTCGCTGGTGCAGAACATGGAAGCGACGTCCGTGTTCACGCTCAACGGCGAGGCGCTGCCGGAGGCCGCTCCCGTCTAGGGATCGTCTGGCGGGCCTGCACTGCAACCCTGCGGTACACCCCCATCCTAACCTTCCCCCATCAAGGGGGAAGGGGCGCGCTAGAGCGCGGGGCAGGGCTGCGAGGTTCCTGCCTTCGCAGGAACGACGAGGCCTCTCTCTTATTCAGCGTATTCCCTGCAGGGTATTGGTGGGCTAGTCCGCGAGGTCCTTGCCCACCTCGTTCATGAAGCGCTCGGCGAGGGCGAGGTGCTCGGCGGCCGTCGTGAACCCGCCGCGGCTCGTGTTGACCGCCAGATGGGTGGCGTCGAGTTGACGCCAGCGCTCGGCGGCCAGGGCCCATCCTTCAGCATCGCCTCCCACGAGCGGCATACGCCCCTGGACCTGTACGGCGTCGCGCGGGCGGCCGGCAGCCTCCGACGCGTTGCGGATGGTCTCGAGTTGCGCTTCGGCGTCACCCTGAGCGGAGCTGCCGGCAACCCAGCCGTCGGCCAGGCGGCCGATACGCTCGAGTGGACGCCTTCCGTGCCCTCCGCCTATCCAGATGGGGATGGGCCGCTGCACGGGCAGCACCGTGAGGCCGCCGTCGATGATGTGGTGCCAACGCCCCTCGAAGTTGACGACGTCCTGGGTCCACAGCATCCGCATGACCTCGATCTGCTCCTCGACGCGGGCCCCTCGGTTGTGGAAGTCAGTTCCGAGGCCGATGGCCTCCTCCTCGTTGCTGCCGAGGCCGATGCCGAGGCGTATGCGTCCTCCGGAGAGCGCGTCGATCTCGGCTGCCTGACGCGCCACGACGACGGTCTGCCGCTGCGGGAGGATGAGTATCGAGTTCGCGAACTGGATCGTGCGGGTAACCGCGGCGAGGAATGCGAACAGCACCATGGGCTCGTGGATGTGGACGTCCGGCGTGTAGCTGGCACTCGTACGGACGCCCAGGGTGTGCTCGAGCGCCGTCATGTGGTGGAAACCGAGCTGCTCCGCGCCCTGCGCGAACGCCTTCATCTCTTCAGGGTCGTGCAACTCGAGGGTAGGGAAGGAGATTCCGATCTTCATGGGCGCGCCTCCGTTGGTTGATGGCATGGTACCGCACGAGGTCAGTCCCAGCGCTGCAGCAGACCGATAACCACGGTCAGCGTCACGAGGCTGGCGACTGTGCCGATGATGACCGAGCTCGCCACGAACCGCGGCACGATGCGGTACTCGGTCGCGAGGATGGAGACGAACACGGCGGCAGGCATCGCGGCGATGAGCACGACGGTGTTGCGGACGACGCCTTCGAGGCCGAGCAGCGTCGTCACGCCGGCGCCGACCATCGCCCCTGCGATCAGCCGCGTAGCAAGGACCGTCGTCATGCTGCCCGGCTGCCGGAACTCGATGCCCTGCGCCAGCTGATAGCCCAGCACAAGCAGCATGGCGGGGATCGCCGCGTCCGCCATCATGGTGATCGGCCTCTCGAGCGTCGTGGGGATCGTCCAGTCGAACCCTCGTATGACCAGCGCGATGGGGACGGCGTAGAGCGTTGGCGCTCTGAGGGACTGGAGCAGCGGAGCCCAGCCCCTGGCGCGTCCGCGCGCGGCGATGTAGATGCCGACGGGCCAATTGACGGAGGTGTGCGTCACGAACACCATGATCGCCACGGAGAGTCCGTCTTCGCCGAACGCGAGGAACGAGATGGGGATACCCATGTTGCCTGAGTTGCCGAACGCTCCGGCGAGCATGAAGCCGCTCTCCGTCGTCCTGTCGTGCCGCAGCAGCCGTGACACCACCCAGGCGACAGCGACCATCGCGAGCATGGTGACGGCTGCCGCCGCGACGATGCGCAGGGAGACATCCAGGGGCAGCTGCGTCCGCAGCAGGCCGTTCAGCACGAGCGCGGGCCCGAAGATGTAGAGCGCTGCAGGCCCCAGCAAGCCCAGCGCCCCGGGCCGCATGCGCTGCAGCGCCGCGCCGGAGCCGGCGACGATGAAGATGGGCAGTACGACGGTGAGGAATATGTTGAGCAAGGCGCGCCTGAAAGGGGAACCGGGGCAGTGTACCTTCCCCGCCCAGAGGCCAACCAGCCTGTACGAGTACACGAACCCTCAAGCTGCAGTTCGGCCTGGTCATCCAGGCGGCTGGCCGGGTCACGCTGCCTGCTATAAGCTCTGGGCTGTGAATATCCAGCCCTATACCATCCATGTCACAGACGACGTCCTCGACGATCTGCGTGAGCGGCTCGGCAGGACCCGGTGGCCGGACACGGTCGATGGGGCAGGCTGGGACTACGGGGCCAACCTCGACTACATCCGCGAGCTGGCAGAGTACTGGCGCACGGGGTTCGACTGGCGCGCCCAGGAAGCGCGGCTGAACTCGCTGCCCAACTACCGGGCCGAGGTCGGCGGGATGGGCATCCACTTCATCCACGTCCGCGGCAACGGCCCCCATCCCCTGCCGATCGTGCTGACCCATGGCTGGCCTAGCACATTCCTCGAAGAGTTGGAGATTCTCCCTCTGCTCACCGACCCTGCGGCGCATGGCGGCGACGCTGCCGACGCTTTCGACGTCGTCATTCCGTCGTTGCCGGGCTATGGCTTCTCCGACCGGCCGTCGCAGAAGGGCACGAACCCCAAGCGTACAGCTGCGCTGTGGACGGAGCTCATGCAGGGACTTGGCTACTCCCGGTTCGTGGCCCACGGGGGCGACTGGGGCGCCGCGGTCACCACGCAGCTTGGCCTTGCGCACACCGATCATGTCAGCGGGATCCACCTGTCGTCGGCAACCGTCGTTGCCCCGTATCTCGGTGAAGGGTCTGCGCCTCTGAGCCCAGCCGAGGAAGCGCTCGTTGAGCACCGGGACCGGTGGCAAGCCATCGAGCAGGGGTACTCGCACGAACAGCGTACGAAGCCGTTGACGCTGGCCTATGGGCTCAGCGACTCACCCGTTGGGATGCTGGCCTGGATCGTCGAGAAGTTCTGGAAGTGGAGCGACAACAAGGGCGACGTCGAGGCCCGGTTCACCAAGGACGAGCTGCTCACGAACGCGACGATCTATTGGGCCACGGAGACGATCGCGTCGTCCGTCCGGTTCTACAAGGAGTCGGCGGCGGACCCGGTGCGCTTTGGGCCGGGCGAGCGGGTCGAGGTTCCCACCGGCTTCGCGGTATTCCCCGGCGACTCAAGCCAGCCGCCGCGCGAATGGGCCGAGCGCTCCTACAACGTCCAGCGCTACACGCTGATGCCGAGCGGCGGACACTTCGGCGCATGGGAAGAGCCGGAGCTGTTGGCCAACGAGCTGCGGGAGTTCTTCCGGCCGCTCGCCGGGATGGACTAAACTGCGCGCGAGGCGAAAGGATTGCAGCGAGGAGGGATGTCCAAGATGCCAGTGATCGACGCCGATGCGCACGTGGTCGAGGCCGAAGCTACATGGGAGTACATGGACCCATCGGAGGAGAAGTACCGGCCGCAAATCCTCACCGATAACGACGGGGTGCGTTACTGGGTCATCGACGGGAAGCTGCGGGGACGCGTCCGCGGGGAGTTTACGGCCCGAGGCATATCAGCGCAGGCCGAGCGAAGGATGGTGACGGACGAAGCGAAGCGGTTGATGCAGGATATACCGGGGCGGATCGCCCACATGGACGAGCTAGGGATCGACGTCCAGATCCTCTACCCGACCATCATCACCCGGAGGTTCTGCGATACGCCCGAGTCCGAAGTTGCTCTCTCCAGGAGCTACAACCGCTGGCTCGCGGACATCTGGGAGCAGGGCAAGGGCCGTCTTCGCTGGACCTGCATGCTGCCCCTCTGGACGATGGACGAGGCGCTGAAGCAGCTGCACTGGTCGGTCGAACACGGAGCGTGCGGCGTGACCATGCGCGCTGTCGAGGACGAACGGCTGATCGTCGACCCCTACTTCGACCCCCTCTACGCGGAGGCAGAACGCCTGAACGTGCCGATCGCGGTCCACATAGCCGATTCCAACGTCTACCTGCCCGACTACTACGCCCGCGACGGCGTCGGCGGGACGTTCGGGGCGTTCCGGCTGCCCGCCGCAGCGGACTGCCACATGCTCATCACCAACGAGATGGTCAAGAGGTTCCCGAAGCTCCGATGGGGAATCATCGAGGCGTCGTCACAGTGGGTCCCGTACGTGATCCACGACCTGCGACGGCGGCTCGAGACTCGCGGGCGCAAGCTCGACGATGAACCGCTGAAGGCGAACAACATCTGGGTGACCTGCCAGAACGACGACGACCTCCCCTACGTGCTCAGTTACGCAGGAGACAGCCAGCTGGTCATAGGCACGGACTACGGGCACCAGGACCAGTCGTCCGAGATCGAGGCGATGCGCATCCTGCGCGAAGAGGGAGAGGTCGATCCCGTGGTCATCGACAAGATCATGGGCGAGAACGCGGTCAACCTGTACGGTCTCGAGGTTTAGCCGGTCACAAGTAGAGACCGGCTGACGCGAGAACCTGCTTCCTCAGGTGCGAGGCCACGGGCGGCCTTGAAGCCGTCTCTGCGCTGTTCGGAGACCTCGACGCTCCTGGGCCAATGGGCCCGCTAGTCGTCGAACCTGATCACGCCCCGGCCCACCGCCCCTCGGGCGAGCTCCTCGTACGCTTCGTTGACCTGTTCCAGCTTGTAAGAGCGAGTGATCAGGCCGTCGATGTCGATCTGCCCCGTCTCGTACATCTCGACCATGTGGTAGAAATCGAGGGGCGGTTTGGAAGAGCCGTAGTAGGCGCCCTTCAGCGTCTTCTCCTGCCGCACGAGCATCACGGGGTCGATCGACGCCGATTCGCCGAAGGGCGATATGCCCGCGACAACCGCGGTCCCGTGCTTCCGCGCGGCCTCGAACGCCATTGTGACGGTCTCCGGCAAGCCGATGGCCTCAAACGTGTAGTCTGCTCCCTTACCTTCAGTCAGGTCGCGTACCGCTTTGACCGGATCGCCGTTCCGGGGGTTGACCGAGTGCGTAGCTCCGAACCTGGTGGCGAACTCGAGCGCGGCATCGTTCAGGTCCACCGCAATGATGCGGCTCGCCCCGGCCACTCGCGCGCCCTGCACGATGTTCAGGCCCACGCCGCCGACACCGATGACAGCGACGGTGCTCCCCGGGTGCACGCCTGCGGCGTAGATCGCCGACCCAACGCCGGTTGTGACGCTGCAACCGATGAGGGCGGCGGACTCGAGGGGGATGGACGGGTCTATCTTGACAACGCCGGTCTCGGGGACAACCGCCTCTTCACCGAAACAGCCGAGCTTGACCATCTGCGTCAAGTCCTGGCCGCCGATATGGATGCGGCTCGTCCCGTCGAACATCTTGCCGGAATCGCGTTGGTGCGCGTCGCAGCTGTTCCGGTGCCCCAACAGGCAGGACTCGCAGCGGCCGCAGTAGGAGGAGAACGAGAGGATGACGTGATCGCCGGGCTGCACTGAGGTCACGCCTTCGCCGATCTCCGACACAACGGCCGAGCCCTCATGGCCAAGTACAGCAGGCGTCCTGATGGGCGCGTGACCCGTCATGAAGTGGAGGTCGCTGTGGCACACTCCGGTGACGGCCAACTTCACCTTCACCTCGAACGCTTTCGGCGGATCGATGTCCACATCTTCGATCACCAGCGGCGTGTTCGTTTCGTAAAGCACTGCGGCTTTCATCTCATCGCTCCTGTCTTAACCTGTGCCGGAGCGGCGCTTCGCTGCGGCGGAGCGCAGCATAGCCGCCCGCCCAGCTTCGGTACAACCGATGCGGCGTGTGCGGACGCCTTGCGTGATGTAGATTCAAGTGAAGGGCAACGTCAGGTCGAGGTGAGGTCTTGAGCACGACGAAGATCAACATAGGGGCCGTCGAAGTTACCGCGGTCTCAGACGGGACCCTCTTCATAGACCGCGACGAGTTCTTCCCGAACGTCCCGCCGGATGCGTGGATACCGTACCGGGGCGAGCTCAATGCCGCAGGCCGGGTGATGCTCAATATGGGCTCGTTCGTGTTGCGTTCGGACGGTCAGACCATCCTCGTTGACACTGGACTGGGGCCTGATCCGCTTGGTCTCGACGCCGACTGTGGGCACCTCCTGGGCGAGCTCGAGCTTGGCGCCGTGACGCCGGACGAGGTTGACACGGTGCTCATGACGCACGTCCACCCGGACCATATCGGGTGGAACCTCACGTACGGAGCCACAGCTCCTTCGCCGACCTTCCCGCGAGCCCGTTACCTGGTGCCGAGGGCTGACTGGGAGGCGAACGTGCACGAGACGGAGGGCTTGAATGCCGGCCCTATGGACCGGACGCGCGCGGAGCGCCAGTCAGGTTCGTTCTCACGCCAGGTCGCGCCGCTGGAGGCAGCAGGCAAACTGGACCTGTACGAGGGAGAGCACGCTGTCACGAGCGCGATAACCACGCTGCCCACCCCAGGACACACGCCCGGCCACATGGCGGTCCTGATCGCCTCTCAAGGAGAACGCGCCTTGGTCGCCGGGGACCTGGTACACATGCCGCTCGAAGTCCACGAGACCTCGTGGACCACACGCGCCGACATGGACCCGGCCCGCGCGGTCGCGAGCCGTCGGCAAACGCTCGATCGCATAGAGCGCGATCAATCCGTGCTGATGGCCGGGCACTTTCCTGCGCCGGGATTCGGCCGGCTCGAAAGGCTGGCGGGAAGGCGCTACTGGAGAGCCCTCTAGTCTGGCGGAGATGAGGCTGCCTCCTGCTGGAGCAGCGCCCAGCCCGAGACCCTGATCCGCAGCCCCAACCCGGCCAACCGGGCGGCAGCGGGCTGTTGCCCAGCTTTGTTACAGATTTGTAATAAGAAAGAAACATCGGCGCAAAATCTCTTCCGCAAACTGTTCTCATCACTGATAGGGAGGGTGCCGCCATGGACAGTGGTTCGATAGCCTGGTTGCTGACCGCATCGGCTCTGGTGTTGCTCATGACGCCAGGGCTTGCCTTCTTCTACGGAGGCTTAGTCCGCAGCCGCAACGTCATCAGCACCATCATGCTGAGTTTCATGAGCATGGCAGTGGTCAGCGTCGTGTGGGTCCTCTGGGGCTACAGTGTCGCGTTCGGTGAGGGCAGTGCGATCGTGGGAGACCTCTCCCTCCTTGGCCTGTCCGGTATCGAGCCCGGCGACGACATGCTGTTCGCCGTGTTCCAGATGATGTTCGCCATCATCACACCGGCCCTGATCACGGGAGCGATGGTAGAGCGGTTCAAGTTCACCACCTACCTCGTATTCCTGGTCGCATGGGTAACGCTGGTCTACGCGCCCATCGCCCACTGGGTGTGGGCCGGCAACGGCTGGCTGTTCGAACTGGGTGCGCTCGACTTCGCGGGCGGCACCGTCGTCCACATCAACGCCGCCGTGGCCGCGGTTGCAGCAGCACTGGTTGTTGGCAAGCGGCGTGACCCCGGTCTGGAGCCCGGCAACGTGCCGTACGTCGTTATCGGCGCTGCGCTCCTCTGGTTCGGGTGGTTCGGGTTCAACGCAGGCTCCGGTCTCGCTGCGGACGGAGTCGCCATCAACGCGTTCCTCGTGACGAACACTGCTGCCGCAACTGCAGCGCTCACGTGGGGCATCCTGTCGCAGATCCAGAACAAGCGCATGAGCGCGGCCGGTGTCGCGACGGGTGCGGTCGGCGGTCTCGTCGCCATCACCCCCGCCGCGGGCGCGGTTGGCGTCATGGGCGCTCTGGGCATCGGCCTGGGCGCGGGCGTGTTCTGCTACCTTGCAGTGCTCATCCGCCCGAAGCTGGGGATCGACGACTCGCTGGACGTGTTCGCGGTCCACGGTATCGGCGGTATCTGGGGCGCGCTGGCGACCGGCATCTTCACGGTCTCGGCGTTCGCCGGGGTCGAGGGACTGATCGAGGGCAACGTCGAGCAGCTGGGTATCCAGGCAGTTGGCGTGGGCGCCACGATCGTCTACTCCTTCGTAGCATCCCTCATCATCCTGAAGGTGCTGGACCTGATCCCGGGCCTCGGCCTGCGCGTCAGCGAGCGTGACGAAGGCACCGGCCTGGACGTGGCCGCTCACGGTGAGCGCGCCTACGTAAGCGACGGCGCCGACTAACAAAGAGGAACGGCCTGGGGGTATGCTGAGGCGGCATACCCCCAGGGAACGAGGAGAGGGGATACAAGCCATGATAAGCATTGAAGCGATAGTCAGGCCGGAGCGTGTCCACCGGGTGACGGAAGCGTTGCAGGACGCGGGATGCCAGGGCTTCTACTACTGCAACGTGACGGGCGAGGGGCGCCAGCGCGGCGTCGAGGTCTTCGTCGGACGCGGCGGCACGATGGCGAGCCGTGCATCGGTGCCGAAGACGCTGGTCCGTACGGTCGTCACCGACGACATGCAGGAGGCGGTGATCGCCGCCATCATCGAAGCGGCGCGGACGCCGGACGACGGCGAGATCGGCGACGGCAAGATATTCGTCTCGCCGGTCAGCGAAGTCGTGCGAGTACGCACGGGTGAGCGGGGAGACGCAGCGATCTAGTCCTGCGCCTGATAGAGGGTCCGTTGGAGGGCTCGGCTCCGGATGGGGCTGAGCCCTCCTGCCGTTTAAGGCGCGTGGTTCGACAGGCTCACCATGAGCGGACCATTGTCTTTCGAGCGGAGCCGAGAAATCTCTCGGGAGGCGCCCCGTCGTGAACCGACGTTCTCCTGAGAGGATGTTGCGCGCTACAGCGCGGACTCCGCCTCCGGCTCCGCTCAACATGACAATACCGCGGTGGGGCCTGGCTGCGAGATTCCCGCTCTCGCGGGAATTACGAGGGATGACTGACTATTCGCGCCATTCGGCGAGGGCGTCCCACTTCGGTTCTAGGCCGAGGCCGGGGGTGTCAGGCATCGTGGTCCAGCCCTGCTGCGGGCCGACGCAGCCGTCGAACACCATCTCGCCGCATTTCCACATGACGTAGTGGTACTCGATGCGCCAGCCGTTCGGGACGGCGGCCTGCAACTGCATGTTGTGGTGCGGCCAGCCGCCGCCGTTGGCTATCGGCAGGTTGAACGCCTGCGCCAGCGCTGCGAACTTCATCCCTTCCGTGTAGCCGCCGCAGTAGACGACGTTCGGCTGGAGGATGTCGATCGCCTGGTGCACGAGCAGCTCGCGGGCACGGAAGCGGTGCCCTTCGTTCTGCCCTGCGGAGAGCGGGATGCTCGTGCGCATCCGCAACTCGTGCAGCAGCGGGGCGTCGTTGCCCCAAACCGGCTCCTCGAACCACTCGACGTTGCACTCCTCGACGGCCTTCGCGAGGTTCAGGGCGTTGTTGAACTGGAACATGTAGTTCGCGTCCAGAGAGAGCTGCACGCCGGGGCCGATGGCGTCTCGCACAGCGTGGACGCGGTCGGAGTCCTCGCGCCATGCCTGGTGGTCGCCGGCAACGCCCACCACCATCTTCAGCTTGTCCTCGCCCTGCGCCACGAAGTCGCGCGCGACCTGCACGAGTTGCTCCTCCGTGTACTCCGGCAGGCCGAAGGTGATGTAAGCGGGGACGACCGGCTGTGCGCCGCCGAGCAGACGCCACACGGGCATGCCGAGCGCCTTGCCCTTGATGTCCCAGAGCGCGATGTCGATGGCGCTCACGGCGCTCGACCACGTGCCGGTCTGCGAGCGGGGGTTGTGCTCGACGTAGCAGAGGTGCCAGATGCGCTCCGTGTCCATCGGGTCCATGCCGGTGACGAGCGGGCCGAGCTCGGCGTTGATGTGCTCGCGCACCGCCTTCCGCTGGATGGGGCCGGAGATGCCGTAGCCGGTGACGCCGGCGTCGGTGTCGACCTGGCAGAAGACGAACGGACGCATGACGGGCTCGTCCATCAGCGGGACGGGCACCGGCACGTTATGGGTGGTGGCCTGGACGTTGGTGATCTTCACGAGTGCTCCTCTTGGCGGGGAATGGATAGGGAAGATAGCGATGCGGCGCGGGAATGGCAAACCCGTGCACGCCTGCCGGGGCGGCTACAGGGGTGGCCGGTCCTCAAAAGTGGGCCAAAATGAGCCATTTCGCGCCATTTTACTCCCAGGCAGGCGGGTCGGAACCCGCTTGCTGCAGGGGAACCAGCGTAGCGGGCGGGGCCTCGAGGGGGCAATGGGCTGGTGTCACAAGGGGCTAGGTCTCATTGGTACTACTTTACGTCGCTCAACTTGGGCAAGGAACGAATTGAGGAGCGCAATGACTGCCTCAATCTCTTCTGGATTGGCTTGGATGTCGTTATGGGCGACGGGGTTTCGAAAGAGAGTGTATAAGCCCTTGAACAGATTCAGGTATCCCACCCGTTGTTGACTAGACAGCAGGTTGGCAGTTACATCGGGCTGACCAAAGAGGGCGTCAGCAAGCCGGTGTCCGTCAACATCTTCTGGAAGCCCGAAAGTGCTGACCACCCTAGACTTGAAGACTATCCAAGATTCTCTTTCTGCAGCGCTCAGCTGTCCTGCTGCTATGTATGGTGCGAGGCGCTCGTGAAGATCGCTATCTATTGGAGACCGACGGGAGTACCAATCATTGAATATCGCCAGCACACCCGGCAAGTCTACCCGGACTATATCAACTGGGTCGCCTGCTGCACTGAGTGGCGAATGCTCATTGAACCTCTTCTGTATCCAACCTAAGTGCCGAAGGAGGCTGGTTCCTTTTTCTGATGCTTCTCTGACCTCCGAGGGGAGCGCAGCAAGCAATTCATAGATAGCACGCCTAAGAGACTCTGCTTCCCGCACTAACTGAGGGAGAGCCGCCTGTTGTCGTTCCTTAAAGTCACCTCGACTTCGCTCAGCCTCCAAGTTCGACAAGGATAGTGAAAGCGCAATCGCCTGCCCGCTTGCGTCCATGACCGCGCTGTGAATGCGAGAGTGGTACCCCAGTATTGATCCCAAGGTGATTTTCCTTTCGATTGACTTGACGTAGAGGATAGGTTTCGCTAGTCATCCAACTCCCGCATGACTAGATGTATGCTCAGCGGGTCGCATAGGCAGGGAAGTGACCACCTCAGAACACCGCGATGGGGTTCACTGGCGAACCGGTGCCGCCCTCGATGCGGAGCGGGTTGATGGTGATCATGAACTCCCAGCGGCCACGTTCCGCGCAGGCCTCCGCGAGCCGCTCCAGGTCCGCGTTGTCGAGTATCCAGAGGCCCATGGCGACGATGCCGACCTGGTGCACCGGATTGGTGAGCCGGTCGAAGCCCGGATGGATGAGGCTGTTGCCGGTGTCGGACCCCAGCATGGCGACGGAGCGCTCCTGGTAGAAGGGGAGACAGTTGGCGTGCGTGCCGGTGCCGCCCTCCGCCGCGATGTTCCATGGGCCGAGCTCCGCGCGGCGGCGCAGTTGTCCCGTCCGCACGAGCAGGACGTCGCCCGGCTCGACGCTGACGCCCTCGGCGGCTTCGGCTGCTTCGAGGTCCTCGCGCAGGATGCCCTCGCCGGGGTTGAACCACGGCACACCGCGAAGGCGGGGAATGTCGAGCAGCACGCCACGGGCGAGCACGCCGCCCTGCAGCACCTCGATCGACTCCCGTAGCGCGCCGTAGCGCGTGGAGACGAGGCTGGAGGGTTTGCCGTTGTACATCTGTCCGCCAAAGAAGAAGTGCGACAGGCTGTCGACGTGGGTGATGACGTGGCCGTGGAATGCGACGGCGATGAAGTCCGAGGAGGTCTGCGCCGGACGCGGCGGCCCGGCCTTCTCGTCGTGGGCGTAGCCCTCGCCCGACTCGATCATGAAGTGCATAGGCTGGAACGTGACGTCCGGCCCGGTGGCGTTGCTGAGCGTCCGAGCGCACGACACCGTGACGCCCTCCTGCACGAGCGACACCGCGCGGCGGCGCGTCTCCGGCGTGATGTGGTTCATCGTGCCGAGCTCGTCGTCGTCGCCCCACCGTCCCCAGTTGCTCAGCGAGTCGAAGTAGGACAGGACTTCATCCTGGGTCGGCAGGTCCGGCATGGCTGGCCTCCTCTCGCCGATCGCGATCGCGAGGCAAGCATACTATGGCGCGGCAGCGGGGCGAGACGGGAACAGGGCTGCCCTCAGCCATGCCAAGGGCAGCCCCGAATCCAGCCTGTCCTCTCCTTCAGCCGTCGATCACCTGTCGGCGAAGGCCCCGCCATCCACTAGGTCGTAGTGCCGCGAGATGCTGCCGTCATCGTAGTGGACGTAGGTCAGGTAGAGGTGCATCTCGACCTCGCTGGCGAGCAGGTCAGTTGTGCCGTCCGCCACCTGCTGCGCCGTCAGCCGGTCTCGCCAGCCCTGAGGGTTGTCCGGGTGTGCTTCGTCCCGGTTGCCGGGGATCTCCAACGCCTGCACAGGAACGTCGTGGTTCCGTCCCGGCCCCAGTAGTGAGCCGCTGTAGTGTTCCGACGTGTAGGAATCTCCGTAGGCTTCCAGTTGCTCCACAGACGTCGGCTCACCGGAGGGGTCTTCCCGGACGTTGGTGATCCCCTTGCAGGACCAGGCGTAGCGTGTCACCTCGCGCTGCTGGTTCCTCTCCACACCCCATGGCCAGCAGCTGTTCACGCTGGGCTCGGTGTAGTCGCTGTGATCAACGGGGTTCCCGTCACGCGTGAAGTTGTAGCGGTACATGAACCGGAGCCGCTGGACGGTGTAGCGGTCGATGTTGTCCTGTTGGTCGGCCCATGCGCTCCAGTTGATCTGGTATTCACCGTTGCGACGAATGGTCTTGACCGAGAAGCGGTTGGCCGTGCAGGCCACCGCGCGTCCGGCGTCGATCTCCTCCCGGCACTCTGCCATGGTTGCCGGGCTGTTCTGGTGGGTGACGCCCGCGGGCGAGCCCCGTGCCAAGGGCGGCGACAGCGCCAGCAACGCGGCCAGAGCGGCTACCGCTGCAACGATCGAAAGCGCGATCGTGCTGCGACGCCATGCAAGCAGATTCCAGTAACGCATCGGTGCACCTCCTGTCTGTCCCCCAACTGCTCGATGAGGTCCCCGGACGATGCTGGCCGGACCACGCATCCCGACCGCACGTTCCTTCCGTGGCCCTGGGAACGACAGTAGGCGATGCTCCGCGATAAGTCTGTGCAGGGACACTTTTTGACGCTCTCTTCACATGTTGTGCGACAATTGAGGTAGGCGATACGAGATACGTAGAAATGCCCGAACGGGATGTGCAGAGCGCCAGAGCGGTCCAGGTAGGGGCCTTGATGAGGTCCTACCGGGAAGCCTTCCTTTCCGGCGATGGCCGGAGGGGGCTCACGCAGGAAGCGTTGCTTGCGCGAATGGCGGCGGTGGACAGCGACTACGCTGAGCGGTACAGCCACGGTACCGTTTCGCGGTGGGAGTCGGGCGGTACTCGTCCCACGCTCCGGCGCCTGAGGGTCTTTGGAGCAGCCCTCAACCTCTCACGGGCAGAGACAGCCGGCCTGCTACTGCTGGCGGGGCTTGCGCCGGACTATCAAGCGGCCCTGCGCCGGGTCTCCGGGGACGATGGAGACGAGGCTGCCTCCGCGGCAACGCGTGACGTGCCTGCCCCCAGTGTTCCGGACGGCGTAAGGGAACCCATGCCCGCAAGCGCATCGCCAGCCCCGAGGGCCGCCCTCCGTTTCTGGTTGTTCAGGAGCCTCCCGCTTGGGATCTGCATCGTTGGTTGTGGATATGCCCTGTCGTACTTCGGCATGGGCGGCGGCTGGATGCCCTTCGTGTACATCGCTTTCGTCCTGGGAATCGTACTGGCGCAGGGGTTCCTGTTCCCGGACCCCGACGCCGGGCTGAGAGAGTTCTTCTGGGTCTCGCTGTTCTTCCTGTTGACAACTCCCCTGCTGCAGTTCGCCCAGATACGGACCGACCATTACAATTTCTATGCCATCAGGAGCCTCACGGGCACCCAGCTTCCCTACATGCTGGCCCTTGTCGTGAACCTGGTGGTCGCATCCATCGCCGCGCGGATGTTTCAACGGCTGTGGCAGTGGCAGTACACGAGCGGTAGGGGCGGGAGCCATGCCCTTCAGCGGGCAGTCTGGGTGACGCTGCCGCCGGTGGTCTTCGTGTACGCAGTCGTGCTCGTCACCACGAATATCTGGGTATCCATGCAGCTCGCAATCCTGCTGCCTGCATTCGGAGCCGTGTTCACGATGCTGATGATCCTGCGGGACCCCGCCCTCAGCCTCAGCGAGCGCGACCGGCGGTTCCTGCTCTCGACGACGATGGCAGCCGGGACGGTTGCGACGGCCCTGGGAACTATCACCGTTCTCACGATATTCGTGTCACCAGACCTTCCGGGCGTTCTGCCCGACCACAACTTGCTGCGGTCCTGGGAGATCGACTTCGCAGCGTTGGGCCACTCCCGAGAACAGGCGCCGGACCGCTTGAACCTGGGATACGCGTGGCACGCGGCGTGGGTCCTCGGCTATATGGTCATTGTAGTCGGCGGCCACCTCATCGTAGCCATCCACCGCATCGGCAGGGGTCAGGGACCTCGTTTGAGGCAATGAGGTGCGCGCGTGCGGGCCGGTTCCGTTGCTGTTGGCCATGGCCGGCGACCGCGTCCCTTCACACCTGAGCGGGATGGTGTATACTGAACGGCGAACAAAGAAGAGCGGACAGACGATTTAGGTCCCGCGGGACGGAACATGCTGGATACAGCTACCAAGCAACGCATCATCGGAGAGTACCAGGCGAAGCCGGGAGACACCGGCTCTACGGAAGTGCAGGTAGCGCTTCTCTCCGAGCGTATACGCGGCCTTACCGATCACCTCCGCCGGAACCACAAAGACCACGCCACGCGCAGAGGTCTTCTGAAGTTGGTCGGGCAACGCCGCCGTCTCCTGCGATATCTCGCGAGAGAGGACGTAGGACGATACCGGACGGTCATCAGCAGGCTTGGGCTCCGCAGATAACGCGACCCCGGAAACAGCGCTTCGCCAGAGGCGCTGTTCCTCTATAAGCCAGCTGACACTCCTGCCCCCGCTTCGAGTTTCCCCCGCGCATGGCCTGCGAAAAACAGGAGTTGTTACTTATGCCCACGTACCATGAGATAGAGCTAGCCGGACGAACCCTCTCCATAGAGACGGGCAAGCTGGCACAGCAGGCGCACGGCTCAGCCGTCGTGCGGTACGGCGACGCCGTCGTGCTCGTCACCGCCGTGATGGGAGGCGTCCGAGAAGGGTTGGACTTCTTCCCGCTCACCATCGAATACGAAGAGCGCCTCTACGCCGTCGGCCGCATCCCCGGAAGCTTCTTCCGCCGCGAGGGACGCCCGACCACCGAGGCGACGCTCGCCGCCCGGCTGACGGACCGCCCCCTGCGCCCGCGCTTCCCGAAGGGGATGCGGAACGAGGTGCAGATCATCACGACCGTTCTCTCCGCCGACCACGTGAACCAGCCGGACATCCTCGGCATCATCGGCGCCTCCGCCGCGCTCTCTGTTTCCCAGATCCCGTTCAACGGGCCCGTCGCCGCGACGCGCATGGGCTACGTTGACGGCGAACTCGTCGTGAACCCCACCTTCGAGCAACTCGCCGAGGGCAAGCTCGACCTGACCATCGCGGGCAGCCGCGACGCCGTCATCATGATCGAGGCCGGAGCGAAGGAAGTGAGCGAGGAGATCGTCCTCGAAGCGCTCCGCATCGGCCAGGAGAACAACGTCAAGGTCATCGACCTCCAGGACAAGATCGTGGCTGAGGCCGGCAAGGCCAAGGTCGATGTCGTGGTCGCCGAACAGGCCGACCCTGAGCTGGTGTCGAGCATCGAGCGCATCGCCAAGTCGGCGATCGAGAGCATCATCGACCGTGGCGAAGGCCGCGGCGAGCGCAACGAAGGCATCAAGCAGGCCGAGCGCGAGGCCATCGAGCAGCTTAGCGAGCAGTACGATGCCAAGACGGTCGCAAAGGTGTTCGACGACGTGCTGAAGAAGACGGTGCGCGCCAAGGTAATCAAGGAGGGCAAGCGCCCGGACGGGCGTGCACTCACCGAGGTACGCCCGCTCTCCAGCGAGGTCGGACTGCTGCCGCGCACGCACGGCTCCGCGCTCTTCCAGCGCGGCGAGACGCAGATCCTCACGGTGGCGACGCTCGGCTCGATGTCCATGACGCAGAAGCTGGACGGCCTCAGCCCCGAGGACACGAAGCGCTACATCCACCACTACAACTTCCCTCCGTTCTCCACCGGCGAGGCCCGCCGCATGGGCACCGGACGCCGGGAGATCGGTCACGGCGCGCTCGCTGAGCGGGCGCTCGCGCCCGTCATTCCGGACGATGCAGACTTCCCGTACGCGTTCCGCGTCGTCTCGGAGGCGCTCGGCTCGAACGGCAGCACGTCCATGGGAAGCGTCTGCGGCAGCACGATGGCGCTGATGGACGCAGGCGTGCCCATCAAGCGGCCCGTCTCCGGCGTCGCGATGGGTCTGATGACGGACGAGGAAGGCAACTTCCAGGTGCTCACGGACATCCAGGGCGTCGAGGACTTCTTCGGCGACATGGACTTCAAGGTCGCGGGCACGAAGGAGGGCATCACTGCCCTGCAGATGGACATCAAGGTCTCCGGCATCACGCAGGAGATATTCCGGCAGGCGCTCGCGCAGGCGAAGGACGGGCGCGCCTTCATCCTCAACCACATGCTCGGCACGCTGGCCGAGCCGAGGACGGAGCTGAACCCCAACGCGCCGCGCATGACCCGGGTGAGCATCCCCGTCGACAAGATCGGCGCGCTCATCGGCCCCGGCGGCAAGACGATCCGCAGCATCGTCGAGACCACCGGCGCGTCCGTCGACGTGGAGAACGACGGCGTCGTTACCATCGGCGCGTCGGACCAGGCCGCTGCGGAGCACGCCATCCGCATGATCGAAGGGCTCACGAAGGAGATCGAGGTCGGCGAGCGGTACACCGGTCACGTGACGCGGCTGATGAACTTCGGCGCGTTCGTGGAGATCCTTCCGGGCAAGGAAGGCATGGTGCACATCAGCGAACTCGACACCACCCGCGTCGAGTCTGTCGAGGCTGCAGTGAAGATGGGCGACGAGGTCGAAGTGATGGTCGTCGAGATCGACCGCATGGGACGGGTCAACCTCTCCCGCCGCGCGGTGCTCGAGAACCTCTCACCCGAGGACGTGGCCAGCCGCTCCAACGGACGCAGCAGCGATCGCGGCCCGCGTGACCGTGGTGGCCGTCCGGGTGGCGACCGCGATCGCGGCCCTCGCCGCCCGCGCGAGTTTGGACGCCGGTAGTCCACAGCAGGCATACGGCAG
>Ga0209021_1000519_pt1 | contig 47204 bp, 42 predicted proteins | sample PinacodermFT_FD_187299 | JGI IMG/M metagenome (GOLD analysis project Ga0209021, IMG submission 187299) | Host-associated microbial community of the marine sponge Aplysina aerophoba from Gulf of Piran - sponge pinacoderm, lysed by freeze-thaw... | ecosystem: Host-associated > Porifera > Sponge >... | reverse complement strand
TCACCCAATGACGGTCGACGCGCCCCCCACGCTGCCGCTCAGATGGGCCCATCTGAGCGGCAGCTACAACATACAAATGACGAAGGGGGCGGGAATGACGGGGCAATAGGCCGGATGGGGTTGCTGTTGGCGGCAGGAATGGCGGCGGTGGCGTTGCTGGCCGGGTGCGGCGGGGAGCCGGAGCCGCCTGCGCCAGTGTACAGCGGCATCCTCGCGGCGGCGGAGTTCGTGCCGGGAGAGAACCGCTTCCCGTTCGGGCTCGTAGACAAGAACGGCGCGTTCCTGGAGGGGGCTGAGGTGTCGGTGCGCTTCTTCGAGCTGGATGGCGAGTCCTCGCGATTCCATGCTGAGGCGCAGGCGGTGTGGCGGGAAGTGGAAGGCGTGACGCCGCACCTGCACGACGACGGGGAACTCCACCTGCACCTCGAGTACGCGGGGCTCTACGTGGTCGACGAGGTGTCGTTCCCGTCCGCGGGCATCTGGGGCGCGGAATTCGTCCTAGACGGGGGAACGCTGACCGAAGGGACGGCGTTCCAGGTGCGGGCAGAGGCGAGCGCACCGCTGGTAGGCGATGCTGCGCCGCGCACGGAGAACCTGACTATCCACGACGTGCCGTTCACGGAGATCTCGACCCGCCCGGTGGAGGGCGACGCGCTGCACAACGTGTCGGTCGCGGAGGCAGTCGACGCGGGCGAGGCGTTCGTGGTGTTCTTCGCGTCGCCGCAATTCTGCGTGAGTGCACTGTGCGGGCCGGTGACGGACTCGCTGGAGCGCGTGCAGCAGAAGCTCGGCGGCGCGGTGGGAGGTCATACACATCGAGCCGTGGGACCTCGACGCGGCGCGGGGCGAGGGTCGGCTGACGCCGTCGGCGGAGATGGCGGAGTGGGGGTTGCCGTCGGAGCCGTGGACGTTCGTGGTGGGCGGCGATGGGCGCATCTCGGCGCGGTACGAGGGGCTCGTGACTGCTGAGGAGGTGCTGGGGGCGGTGCGGGCGGCGCAAGCGGGTTAGGCGGCGTGGTTCGACAGGCTCACCATGAACGGGCTACGAGGTTCCTGCCTTCGCAGGAACGACAAGGGGGGTTATACGGCGACGCCGACGGCTGTGCCGATGCCGTAGGCGGCGGCGACGGCGATGCCGGCGAGGACGACCATCTCCGTTCCCTTGCGGAGCATGTTGCCCTGGCTGAGCATCGCGCGCCACGCGCCGACGGTGAAGAGCGCGATGCCGCTCATGATGAACGTCGAGGCGAGCGCCGCGGCGCCCTCGGCGAAGAAGAACGGGAGCACCGGCACGATGGCGGCGAAGGCGAACGAAACGCCCATGACGCTCGCGGCGAGGTGCGGCTTCGCGGGCTTGCTGGGCAGGCCGAGCTCCTCGGTCATCATCAGCTTCACCCACTGGTCGTGGTCGCGGGAGACGGCGTCGACGACCTCGTCGAGGAGCGGGCCGGTGATGCCCTTGAGGCGGAAGATGCGGCGTGTCTCGGCGAGTTCGTGCTCGCGCATATGCTCGATCTCCCAGAACTCACGGGCCTCCTCGGACTCGTGGAGCTCGCGCTGGCTCTTCGTGGAGACGTACGCGCCGAGGGCCATCGAAATGGTGCCCGCGACCATCCCGGCGACGCCTCCGAGGATGATGATGGCGGGGTCCGACGTGCCTCCCGCGATCGCAGCGACGAGCGCAGTGTTCGAGACGAGGCCATCGTTCGCGCCGAAGACGACCTCGCGGACGGAGGCTCCTCCGCTCCGGTGGTGCTGCTCTCCGTGCGCGTGCTGGCCGAGGTTGAGGCTGATGGCACGGCGGATGCCAGTGAGGGCGGTCTGGATCAGGGTGGTCATCTCAGATAAAGCGTATCACCCACGGGTGTCACGGGTAGAGCCCACCCTGGGGGAGGAGGAGCAGGTCCTCGATCACCTGTTTGCCGGAGAGGGTCATGGCGCCCACGATGGCGTCGGCGACCTCGTCCACGGTGAGCATCTCCTCCCGCGGGAGCGGCGTGGTCATGCCCTCCCAGATCGGCGTGTCGACCGGCCCGATACAGGCGTTGACGACGCGCACACCCTGCCGCCGCACCTCGGTAGTGAGGGCCCGGGCAAAGCCGGTGACCGCATGCTTGGTGGCACCGTAGCCGGTCATGCCCGCGAAGCCTCGGTGCGCAACGACGGAGGAGACGATGACGATGCAGCCGAAGCCTCGTTCCAGCATGCCGGGCAGCAGCGCTCGCGTAGGGAAGAGTGTGCCGTTGACGTTCGTCTCCCACAGCTCACGCCAAGTCTCGTCGTCGAGTTCCGGGAGCGCAGCGGCCTTGAAGGCGCCAGCCGAGTTCACGAGGATGTCGACGCGTCCCAGCTCCTGCTCGGCGCGGGCGGCCATCGCCTGCACAGCAGCGCTGTCGCGCACGTCGCAGGGGAGCGCGACCCAGGCATCGGACGGCCAGCCGGACGCGGCCTCGCGCAGGCGCTCCTCGCTGCGCCCGACGAGCGCGACTCGCGCTCCAGCGTCGACGAGGCGCTGGGCGATGGCCTTGCCGATGCCGCTCGATGCGCCGGTGACGACGGCGGTCTTTCCGGCGAGGACGCTGGCTGCATCGGTCACGGGTTCGCTCCTGCGGCGGGGTACTCGAATCGGTTGTTGCGGGTCTCGTCCAGGGTGACGCGCTCGAGGCGTCCGGCAAGGGGGCCGCTGAGGCGCTGCCAAATCGTGCGGGCGATGTTCTCGCCGGTGGGGACGAGGTGGAAGTAGTCCTCGACGTCCAGGTTCAGGTAGCGGTGGTCGTAGAGGTCCAGGACGTTGCGCCTGACCGCGTCGTCGAGCTCCGTGAGGGGCATGATGAAGCCGGTATCGGAGTCGACGGGGCCGCCAACGGTGATGGTGAGGCCGTAGTTGTGGCCGTGCCCGTTGGGGTTGGCGCACTTGCCGAAGATGTCCTCGTTCTCCTCAGGCGAGAGGGCGTCGGCGTAGAGCCGGTGGGAGGCGGCGAAGGTGTAGCGCCGCGAGAGGTGGACGACGGGGGCGTTCATGCCGTTGCTCCGAGCTGAGCCGCAGCATCAGCATGGGCCACAGGGCTGCTGGATTCCCGCCTTCGCGGGAATGACGAAAGGGGCGGGAATGACGGGAAATGGAGGTGGACGATGGGCGCGCTCATGCCGTTGCTCCGAAGTAGTCGACGTAGAGGTCGTCGGCCTCGTAGAGACGGAGGCGGGACAGCTTCGCACCGTCCAGAGTGCCCGCGATGCGGTCCCAGAGCACGGCGGCGAGGTTCTCGGTGGTCGGCTGGCGGTCGGTGAACCACGGGGTATCGAGGTTGAGGTGCTTGTGGTCGAAGTCGACGAGGACGCCCTCGACGGCGGACTTGAGGTCGACGAGGTTGATGACCATGCCGGTTTCCGGATCGGGCTCGCCGGAGACGGCGACCTCCAGCGTGTAGTTGTGGCCGTGGCCGTTGGGCAGGGCGCATAGGCCGAACACACGCCGGTTCTCCTCCTCGCTCCAGTCATCGCGGTAGTAGCGGTGGCTGGCGGAGAAGTCGAACCGGCGCGAGATGGTTACGGGGCCCATGCGGGTATTCGCTTACTTGACGTCGCCCACGAGGACCTCACCGCCCTCGACCTTGCACTCGTAGATGGCGATGGCGTGGCCGTCGCCGCGTGCGGACTTGCCGTCGGCAACGTTGAACTGCCATGCGTGCCAGGGGCACTCGATGACGCCGTTCTCGATCTTGCCCTCGCTGAGCGGGCCGCCGCTGTGGGGGCAGACGTAGTTGGTGATGTGGAACTCGCCGTTCTCGTTCCAGACAGCCATGGGCTTGAGGCGCCACTTGCCAGCGGTGGGCCGGAAGTGCCGGGCCTCGCCGGGGCGGACGTCGTCCACGTTGCAGAGGGCTACGAAGTCGGGCTGTTCGGTCATGGTACCTCCCCTAAAGCGCCAGTTTGCGGGGCGAGTGTAGCACTCCCGGAGGCGGGACGTGCGCGTGGAGTCGTGAGTGGTTTGGTCAAGAACATCTCCCTTACTTGAGGGCCACATTCTTGGAGTAGGGGAAATCGTGTCAAGCATCCTGTTGACGTAAGATAGCCACAAGGCGTGACCCTTGGCACCGTCGCTCAGGAACATCCGACAGGAAGATGCAGTGAAAGCCTTGGTTCGGCTCGGCGGAGCAGAGCGTAGGGGCAAGGGTAGCCATCGCGTTGTAAACCTGAATGGGTACAACCTCTCGGTCCCCGCTGGTATCCTCAGGATTGGGTTGCTCAAGAGGCTCATCAAGCTATCAGGCAGAACTGAGCAGGAGTTCCTAGATAGCGTGTAGGCGCGCATCCCTCGGGAGGGAATGATGACTACAATCAGGCGAGGCGAGACAGAGGTGAGAGTCAGCATCTCTGGGTTCAACATCCTTGTCCACGAGGCTGAGGAGGGAGAATCCGGCTACTGGGGAGAAGTGCTGGAGATGCCTGGGTGTCTCTCACAGGGCGAAACACTCGAGGAACTCAAGGCGAACATGCACGAGGCTATCGAGGCCGTGCTCTACCACTCCATGGCCAGAACGCCGGACTCCCCTTCGCACTTCAAGACGTGGCCAACGACCTCGACTGGTACGGCCTAACCCCCATGAACGTCGAATATGCATTCCTCTGTGACTATGCGGACCCCGGCAACAAACTTACTGCGGTTGGTATCGGAATCGATTCGATCTACGCAGACACCTTACCGGCAATGCACCCACAACTCTTCACCGTTCTCGCGCTCAAGTTCACTCCGAACGAAACGCGCAGGGACAGAACGTTCGAAATGCATGTGCAGGACGCCGACGCCAAGGACATCATCCCGGCAATAACCGACAACCTGCATATCCCTGCACCCGCTGAAGGCATGACCTACCGAACATCCCGGATCGTGAATGGCCTGTACGGGCTTCGTTTCGAGAGATTCGGTGACTACCAGGTAAGCTGGCTATTGGACGGCATCGAAGTTCACGCACTTCATTTCCGGGTTACTGAGAAGCCGGCGGGCTGAGGCGCTCTCTCCGACACGCCGCGCGTCCGGATTCCCACTTCGCGGGCATGAGGAGGGGTTATAGGACGGGGCGGATGGCGGAGGCGGCGCGGCGGGCCTTGGCGCGGGCTTCGTCGACCGTGTCGCCGAGGGCGAGTGCGACGCCCATGCGGCGGTGGCCGGTGACCTCCGGTTTGCCGAAGAGGCGCAGCGCGGTGTCCGGCTCGGTAAGGGCCTCGTCCAAGCCTTCGTAGGTGACGGACGAGGACGTGCCGTCGACGAGCAACGCACAGGAGGCGGCGGGGCCGTGCTGGCGTATCGCAGGGACGGGCAGACCAAGGATGGCGCGGACGTGCAGCGCGAATTCGGAGAGGTCCTGCGAGACGAGCGTGACCATGCCGGTGTCGTGGGGGCGGGGTGAGACTTCGCTGAACCAGACGTCGTCGCCCCTTATGAAGAGTTCGACACCGAAGATGCCCGTTCCGCCGAGCGCGCCGGTCACGGCTTCGGCGATGCGTTGTGATTCCTCCAAAGCACCCGGCGTCATGGGCTGGGGCTGCCACGACTCGCGGTAGTCGCCGTCGACCTGCAGGTGGCCGATGGGTTCGCAGAATGAGGTACCGGCCGCGTGGCGCACGGTGAGGAGCGTGATCTCGTAGTCGAACGGGACGAAGCCCTCGACGATGACGCGGGTGCCGTCGCCGCGAGCGTTCTCGATGGCGAATCGCCACGCCGGGGCGATGTCGCCTGCGTCGCCCAGGACGCTTTGTCCGTGGCCGGAGGAGCTCATCACGGGCTTCACGATGGCAGGGAGACCGATGGCGTCGACGGCGTCACGCACCTCGTCCTCGCTGTCGGCGAAGCGGTAGGGCGAGGTGCGGAGCCCGAGTTCCTCGGCGGCGAGTCTGCGTATGCCCTCCCTGTCCATGGTGAGGCGCGCCGCGCGGGCGGTGGGGATGACGCGCCAGCCCTCGCTCTCCAGCTCGACGAGCGTGGGAGTCGCGATGGCCTCGACCTCGGGCACGATGAGGTGGGGCCGTTCCGCCTCTACGACGCGGCGGAGCGCGGCGCCGTCCAGCATCGAGAAGACGTGGGCACGGTGCGCGACCTGCATCGCGGGGGCGTTGGGGTAGCGGTCGGCGGCGATGACCTCGACGCCGAGACGCTGCGCCTCGATGGCGACCTCCCTGCCCAACTCGCCAGAGCCGAGCAGCAGGAGGCGCGTCGCCGTCGGGGAGAGCGGTGTGCCGATGGACGCCATGCGCGGGTCAGGACTCGTAGCGGATCTTGTCGAGGCGGTCGAAGTTGTGGAAGGAGTCGATCCAGCGGATGGTGCCGGAGCGGGAGCGCATAACGAGCGATTGCGTGGAGGCGCCGCCTGCGAAGAAGCGGACGCCGCGCAGCATCTCGCCGGTGCTCGCGCCGGTGGCGGAGAAGAAGACGTCCTCTCCACCGACGAGTTCCATCGTGTCGTAGATGTGGTCGACATCGGTGCCGCGCTCGATGGCGGCCTGGCGTTCCTCGTCGTTACGCGGCCAGGGCTTGCACTGGATGGCCCCGCCGGTGCAACGCACGGCGGCGGCGGCGAGGACGCCCTCCGGTGAGCCACCGATGCCCATCGCGGCCTGGATAGGCGAGTCCGGCAGTGCGGCCTGGATGACGGTGGCGATGTCGCCGTCAGGCACGAGCTTCACGCGCGCTCCGGCGCCGCGTATCTGCTTCAGCAGGTCCTCGTGGCGAGGGCGGTCCAGCACGGCGACGGTGATCTCTCCCATTTTGCGACCGAGCGCCTTGCCGATGTTGGCGAGGTTGGTCTCGACGGGGGCCTCGATGTCTATCACGCCGGCGGCGCCGGGGCCGACGGCGATCTTGTCCATGTAGAAGATGTCCGCGGGGACGTGCATGGTGCCGCGGGCGGAGAGGGCGATGGTGGCGATGGCCCCCGGCATGCCCTTGGAGAGCAGCGTTGTGCCGTCTATGGGGTCGACGGCTATGTCCACCTTGGGGTCGGAGCCGTCGCCAATCTGCTCGCCGATGTAGAGCATGGGGGCTTCGTCCTTCTCACCCTCGCCGATGACGACGATGCCGTCCATGCTGACGCCGTCCAGGGTGTGGCGCATGGCGTCGACAGCGGCCTGGTCGACCATCTCCTTGTCGCCGAGTCCCATGTGGCGAGCGGCGGACATGGCGGCGGCCTCAGTAACGCGGACGAGCTCCATAGCCACGTTGCGTTCGATGGGTTGTCTGGTTCGTTGTGTCATCAGGTGATACGTCCTCCGGTTGGATGCGGGCGCGGGGAGATTCTATCAGCGGGGCGGCGGGGATGCCGTATACTCGGCGCGGGCGCCCCCGAACCAAACCTTTCGCGGTAGGAGGACGGGAGCATGTGCAACACGATCAAACACACCTTCCACCTGATGAAGATGAGCTGGGACGTGCTGATGCTGGACAAGGAGTTGATGCTGTTCCCCGTGTTCTCAGCCATCTCGATACTCATCCTGGTCGTCGTGTTCGGCGGGCTGGGGCTGTTGGGGGAGGTCACCGGCGGAGACGGCACAACCACCGCTGAGAGTTCGGTCCAGGCAGGGATGGTGATCTTCGTGGTGCTGGCTTACATCATCACGACGTTCTTCAACGCATCGCTCGTGTCGGCGGCACTGGAGCGGCTGCGCGGGGGCGATCCCGACGTGGGCTCAGGCTTGAGTCACGCCCTGAAGCACGTGCATCACCTCGTGCTGTGGGCGCTCATCACTGCCACGGTCACCATCGTCCTGATGGCGCTCCGGGCGGCGTCCCGACGGATCCCGCTCGCCGGCCTGCTGCTGCGCATGGTCGGCGGGGTGTGGGAGTTCCTGACGTTCTTCGTGGTGCCGGTGATCGTCGCGGAGGAGCAGGGGCCCATCAGCGGGATCAAGCGCTCGGCGAGCATCGTGCGCCAGACGTGGGGGCGGCAGATCACGGCGAGCTTCAGCTTCGTCCTGTTCTACATCGTGGCCGCAATCATCGCGATCGTCCCCGCGGTGCTGGTGGGGCTGGTCAACGTCGGGGCGGGCATCCTGCTGGGTGTCGTGTTGATGGCGACAGCGCTGACCATCGTGCAAACCCTGGAGGGCATCTTCAAGGCAGCGCTGTACGACTACGCAGTCGGGCTGCAGCCGCAGGGGTTCGACCTGCCGACGCTGCAGATGGCGTACCGCCCGGCGTAGCGTCGCCCGGTGCGGATAGCGCAGATCACGAGCGTGTACATCCCCGTGCCGCCGCCAACGCACGGCGGCACGGAGATGATGGTCTCCCACCTCACGGAGGAGCTCGTGCGGCGCGGACACGACGTACGGCTCCACGCCTCCGGCGACTCCTCGACAGCAGCCTCCTTGCGCGCCGTGACGGAGCGCGCGACGCTCGATCAGCCCGACGTGACCTTGTACATCGAGAAGGAGTTGGAGGCGCGCAACGCGTTCGAGGCGTACCGGAGCGCGGGCGAGGTGGACGTCATCCACGGGCACTGGCCGGTGCTCGCGCAGTACTTCGCGCCATTCACTGCGACGCCGACGCTGCTGACGTACCACTACATCGAGCGTCACCTGCACGAATACTACCGTCGGGAGATACCGAGCTTGCGTCCCGTGTGCGTGAGCCGCAGACAGGCGGAGTTGCTGGACGAGCCGGACCTGCCGGTGGTCTACAACGGTCTGGATGTCGAGCACATCCCGTTCGGCGAAATGGCGGAGGACTATCTCGTGCTCGTGGCGCGCATGACGCCCACCAAGGGCATCGCCGAGGCGATACGCATCGCGCAGGCCGCCGGGGAGCGGCTGGTGCTCATCGGGCCGGTGTCGCGCTACCTCCCGTGGAGCCGGGCGTTCTACGAGGAGGAGGTGCTGCCGCACGTCGACGGCGACCGGGTGACGCATATCGAGGAGGCGCCGAACGCCGACGTGCTGGAGATCGTGTCTCGGGCGAAGGCGTTCCTCTTCCCGCTGCAGTGGGACGAGCCATTCGGGCTCGCGGCGGCGGAGGCGATGGCGTGCGGGACGCCGGTGGTCACCTACCCTCGTGGCTCGATGCCGGAGCTGGTGGCGGACGGGGCGTCGGGGTGCCTCGTGGAGTCAGAGGATGAGGCGGTCGCGGCTATCGCGAGAGCGGCAGCGCTCGATCGCCGCGCGGTGCGGTCGCACGTCGAGGGTCGGTTTACGGTGGAGCGCATGGTGGATGGGTATGAGGCGCTGTACCGGGAGTGCGTGGGGTAGGTAGGAGAAGGGACGAGGCAGGGCGCCCACAAGGGGTGCCCCTACACCAGAAACACCGCGTGGCCTGACAGCCACCCTGGATTCCCGCTTTCGCGGGAATGACGGAATTCCAGGAGAACGAGAGAGGGCGATGGATGCCATCGCCCTCTCGGTTGCTCTATGCGTGTGCTGCGCGGGCTCAGTTGCTGGCTGCGAGGTCCTTCTCCATGTCGGCGGAGTAGGCGCCCTGGCGGGCGGCGCTGGTGAGCTTGCAGCGGTGGAGGTACGCCTTCTGGGCGGCGGGGACGTTGGCGGGGTCGCCGAGCCATGTGTTGAGCGGGAGGGCCTGTAGGCCGCGCCCGAAGGAGTAGCTCAGTTGCCACGGGGCGTTGACCGCCATCCCGCGGCTGGCGATCTCGTGCATGTTCAGCGTGGCCTCGTCGTCCGGCTGGCCACCGGAGAGGAAGACGATGCCGGGGACGGCAGCAGGAACGGAGCGCATGAATGCGTCTACCGTCCTGACGGCGACCTCGGTGGCCGGGGCGCGGTTGGACGCGGTGGAGCCGGAGGTGACCATGTTGGGCTTGAGGAGCGTCCCTTCGAGGGCAACGTCGTAGAGCGCGAGTGCAGCGTAGACCTCGCGGAGCGTCCACTCGGTTATCTCCTGGTCCGCCTCGATGGTGTGGTCGCCGTCTATGAGCACCTCAGGTTCGACGATGGGGACGAGTCCGGCCTCCTGGCTGAGCGAGGCGTAGCGGGCGAGGCCGTGCGCGTTGGCATCGATGCACTTCGCGCTGGGGATGCCGCTGCCGATGGTGATGACGGCGCGCCACTTGGCGAAACGCGCGCCGAGTTCGTAGTACTCGGCGAGGCGGGGTCGAAGGCCGTCCAGGCCCTCGGTGACGAGTTCGCCGGGGGAGCCTGCGAGCGGCATCGCGCCGGTGTCGACCTTGATGCCGGGGATGATGCCTCTGCTCTGCAAACCCTCGACGAGCGGAGCGCCCTCCGCGCCGTTCTGACGGATGGTCTCGTCGTAGAGGATGACGCCGCTGACGTAGTTCTCGCCGCCCTCGGCGGTGAAGAGCATCTCACGGTAGTCGCGCCGGTTCTGCTCGGTGCTCTCGACGCTGATGGAGTCGAAGCGCCGCTTGATGGTCCCGGAGCTTTCGTCGGCGGCGAGGATGCCTTTGGCTGGGGCCACGAGCGCCTGTGCGGTCTGCGCCAGTGCGTTGATGTCCATTCGTTCTCTCCTTCTCCTGACAAGGTTCGTCGTATCGCCTGTGCGGCTGCCTTGAGACGTGCGCCGCAGCCCTGTGCACAGTGAGCCTATGATACCCTCCGGTACCGGCCTCGGCCATATCAGGAGACCCTTACATCAACCCAACGAACAAGCCAAGCCGTGCCGCATGCGTGCGTCTTACGCCCGCGTCTGGATTCCCGCTTTCGCGGGAATGACGGAGTGGTGAGCAGCAACCCCCAAGGAGCCTTATCGCATGGACAGCCTCGCCGTAGCAGTACCCGTATTCCTCGCCAGCGCAGTGCTGGTGGTGCTCGCGGGCGTCGCGCTCGCGCGCTACGGGGACCAGGTCGCGGAAATCACCGGATGGGGCACCCTGTGGGTTGGCACGATACTGGTGAGCGTCGCGACGTCGCTGCCGGAGCTGATGACGAACATCACAGCGGTGCTGATCGACGCGCCGGGGCTGGCGCTCGGCAACGTGTTCGGCGCGGACATGATCAACATCTTCACCATCTCGCTGGTGGCGATCGTGTTCGGCGTCAGGAACCTGTTCAACAACCAGCCGAAGGACACGCAAACACTCGTGGTCGTGGCGATCGTGCTGGGCATCATCGCGTTCGTCTTCGGGGTGTTGCGCGACTGGGCACTCGGGCCGACGAGCGTCGGCGCGGTGGTGATCGCGGTGGGGTACGTAGTGGGGATGAAGATGGTCTACAACGCGGGGCGCGAGGGTCGCGCCGGGGCAGCGGAGGAGGAGAACGGGGATGCGGGCGAGCCGAAGCCTAGCGCGTCCCGCGTATGGATTGGTTTCTCCGTTGCGGCAGGGGTCGTGCTGATAGCGGCGTACTTCCTGGCCATCAGCGCGGACGGCATCGCGGAGGCGACGGGGCTGGGCCGCAGCTTCATCGGCGTGCTGCTCGTCTCCATCGTCACGACGTTGCCTGAGGCGTCAGTCACGGTCGCGGCGGCGATGCGGCGGTCGTACGGGCTGGTGCTCGGCAACATCTACGGGAGCTGCGCGTTCAACCTGTTCGTCATCCCGATAGCGGGACTGTTCTACGCCGGCGGGCCGCTGCTGGCCGAGATGGAGTCGGCGCACTTCGTGGCCGCGGGAGCCGCGGTAGTGCTGATGAGCGGCGGGTTCCTCATCATCCGTAGCTTCAGGACGGCTGTGCTGGCGCCGCTGCGCCACCTGACGTACGCACTGCCGCCCGCGTACATCGTGGCGCTGCTCTTCGTGTTCCAGCTGTCGGGGGACTAGGGGCTGCGTCCGCAGTCGTAGTTCTACCCACCCACCCGCCCGTGACGTTGTAGGGGACACCCCCACGACCCCGACAGAGGGGCATGCCCCTCTGCACTCCCCTACCCGGTGCCCAGAGATTCCTCGAATCCGCTTGGAATGACGGGCCTTGGGAATCAGGCGTCGGTTGTACGTTCGCGGACGAGTTGCTGCTGTTGCTCGTAGCGGACGGCGTAGTAGAGGGAGAGGAGAAGGGCGGCAGCGACGACGAACGAGCCGGGTATCCACATGATGACGCCACCGATCTCCTGGTCCTCCAGCGCTGTGAGGCCGTAGGCGGGCGCGGTCAGTTCGTAGTGGGGGTAGAAGGGGTTCGGGGCAAAGGTGAGGAACGCACCGAGTACGAACGTAGGGACGATGGTGATGAATACGAACGGCACCCTCGCCAGGTAGGAGAGGCTCGAGCGGAGCGGGAACGGGTCGATGACGTTCCACCACCAGAGGTAGGCGCCGAGCGCGAAAGTGAGGTGCTCGAGGAGGTGGATGGCCTCGTTCCTGAGGGCAGCCTCGTAAGTGACGGGGAAGTGCCAGCCGAGGATGACTCCGATGAAGAGCGGCCACGCGATGAGCGGTCGGAAGAGGTTGCGTAGGGCGCTGCGGACGAGCGGGGACTTGAATATGGGAATCGCGATGCGCTTGCGGAGCGGCCGGGGGATGCCACGCATGAGCGGGATGACGGGCGCGCCGATCTGGATGGCCGGGACGGCGAAGAACATGAGCAGCATGTGCTGTCCCATGTGCGCGAGGAAGAGTTCGTCCGAGAGTGCGTCGAGGGGGCTGACGAGGGCGATGAAGAGGGCGATGAGACCGATGTAGAACGACGCGGTGCGGCGTCTGTCGTGGATGCGGCGGCGTTCGAGGCTGCGCAGGCCACGCGCGTAGAGAATGGCAGCGAGAGGGATGCCGACAAGGGCGGTGGGGTCAGCGCTCCAGGCGAGCCAGAGAGAGTCGTTCACGGCGTCCCTCCAGCGTCATGGGGAGGGCGATTGATGCACATGCGGGCTCGGTAGCGCTATCGGGTGAGGTTGAAGAAGAGCGCCATAAGAACGACGCCGATGCTGACCATGATGATGAAGGGGGCGAAGAACAGCCCCGAGAAGCGGACGTCGTCGAACTTCAGGTGCATGAAGTAGCCGACCACGAGCAGGAACTTGGAGGACGAGAGGATCAGGATGATCCAGGTCATGAGCGCGGGGTCGATCGAGAGATAGAAGACGCCGAACTCGATCAGCGTGATTATGGCGAGGATCGCGCCGATGATGACGTACTGGCGCGCGCCCGGGTGGGCGTGTTCTTCGACGTGTGCGTGCTCGGTGGTCATGCTGCCTGCTCCGTTAGCCGATACCCACTGCGCGCGCGGCGTGGGGGATGTCCTCGAGAGCGCGTCCTTCCGCTCCGTATGCGCCGATGAGATAGACGACACCGAAGATGACGATCCAGACGATGTCGACGAAGTGCCAGTAGAGGCCGGCAATCTCCACCTGCAGGGAGTTGCCCTGGTGGATCTTGCCCTTGTAGGAAGCGAAGAGGATGGACCAGAGCCAGAGGATGCCGACCGCCACGTGCGTGCCGTGGAACCCGGTCATGACGAGGAAGGTGCTGCCGAAGAGGTTGGTCCTCGGAGTGAGGCCGAGGTGGGCGAACTCCGTGAACTCGAACATCTGGAAGCCGATGAAGATGGAGCCGAATATCGCGACGATGGCGGTCCAGAAGCGGAAGCTGCCCATGTTGCCGCGCTGGATGGCCGCGAGAGCGAGCACCATCGCAAGACTGCTCATGAGCAGGACGAACGTGCTGATGGTGGTGATGGGGATGCTGAGGATCTCTTCCTGCGGGCCGGAGAGGTTGCGGTTGCGGTAGATGAGGTGGGTGCCGATGAGCGTACCGAAGAACATCACGTCCGAGCCGAGGAATGCCCACATGAGCAACTTCCGGTTGTCGAGCCCGGTAGAGGTGCGATGGTCGTCTATGCCCGTTACGTACTGCATCCCGTTATCTGTGGTTCCTTCCGTTGGTGCGCCGCGCTAGTGGTGGGCGTGGACGCGCTCCGCGCTCTCCTCAGCGACAGGCTCGAACACCCAGCCGTAGATGCCGCGGATCCCGACGAATCCGAAGACCGCGATGACGAGCAGTCCAAGCCACGTGTTGGCCTGCCATATGAGCAGGCCTCCGGCAACCATCGTGATGCCTAAAGCGATGACGATGGGCCAGTAGGAGGGGTCCGGCATGTGGGGCTCGCCGTGCGCGGGCAGCGGCGGGGGCTCGACGGCGTTGGCTTCCTCGTCCCAGAGCGGGTGCTGGCTGCGGACGGTGGGAATCACCGCGAAGTTGTAGTGCGGGGGTGGCGACGGGATGGCCCACTCGAGCGTCGAGGCGGCCCAGGGGTTCATGCCCGCGGCCTCGCCCTTCCGGGCGGAGCGGACGATGTTGATGATGAGGAGCAGGATGGAGAGGGCGATGATGAACGCGCCGATGCTGACGAAGAGGTTGAGCCCCGCCCAGTTCTGGTCCACGGAGTAGGTGTAGACGCGGCGCGGCATGCCGAGCACGCCCAGGATGTGCATGGGCATGAAAGTCATGTTGAAGCCGATGAACATGACCCAGAAGTGCACCTTGCCGATGCGCTCGCTGAGCATGCGCCCGGTCATCTTGGGGAACCAGTAGTAGATGCCGGCGGTGATGCCGAAGATGCTGCCGCCGAAGAGGACGTAGTGGAAGTGGGCGACGATGAAGTAGGTGTCCTGCTGCTGCGTGTCGACGGGGACGGCTGCGTGCATGACGCCGCTGAGCCCGCCGAGCATGAACATGCTGATGAAGCCGAGCGCGAAGAGCAGAGGTGTCTTGAACTGGATCGAGCCTCCCCAGAGGGTGGCGAGCCAGTTGAAGATCTTGACGCCGGTGGGCACGCCGATAGCCATGGTCGCGCCCGCGAAGGCGGCTGTCGCCCAGGCGCCGAGGCCGGTCGTGAACATGTGGTGCGCCCAGACGCCGAACCCAAGGAAGGCGATGACTGCTCCGGCGAACACGACAGTGGTGTAGCCGAAGAGGGGCTTGCGCGAGAAGGTGGGCAGGATGTCAGACACGATGCCCATGGCGGGGAGGATGAGGATGTAGACCTCAGGGTGGCCGAATATCCAGAAGAGGTGCTGCCAGAGCAGCGGGTCCGCACCAGCGCCCGCGGTGTCGAAGAAGTTCGTGCCGAAGAAGCGGTCGAACAGGAGCAGGGTGAGAGCGATGGTGAGCGGCGGGAAGGCGAAGATGATGAGGAAGGAGACGATGAGCGTCATCCAGGGGAAGAGGGGCATGCGCATGAGGGTCATGCCCGGGGCGCGCATGTTGAGGATGGTGATGACGAAGTTGAAACCCGCCGCCGTGGTGCCGATACCCATGATCTGGAGGCCGAGCACCCAGTAGTCGGTGCTGCTGGAGAGGGTGTATTCGGAGGTGGTGAGCGGCGCGTAGCCGAACCACCCCACGTCCGGGAAGGCGGCCTTGAAGAAGCTGAAGTTCATGAGGATGGCGCCGAAGATGAAGAGCCAGTAGCTCAGGGCGTTCAGCCGCGGGAACGCGACGTCGCGCGCGCCAATCATGAGCGGCACGAGGAAGTTGAAGAAGGCCGCTCCGGCCGGCATGACGACCATGAAGACCATGGTGGTGCCGTGCATAGTGAAGAGGGCGTTGAAGGTGCCCGCTTCCACGAACGTGCCGTCCGGCTGCGCGAGCTGGACGCGCATGAGGAGTGCCTCGATGCCACCGATCAGGAAGAAGATGAAGGCCGACACTCCGTAAAGGATGCCGATCCGCTTGTGGTCAACGGTGGTGATCCATCCCCAAACCCCTTCGGTGGAGACGGGGCGCCTCAGGATGCCTATGTTCGCTGCCATCGCTATGCCTTCTCTCTCAGTCGCCGACGCCGACAGTCCGGCGTTCCTCTCTCAGATTACCGCAACTTGAGGCTCTTCAGGTAGGCCACCACCTGGTCAACCTGAGCCTCTGTGAGCTGGTCTATGAGCGGGTCGCCGACGTAGAAGGTCGGCATGGCGTTGGTGGTCTCGAGCACCGGCTTGATGTCGCGGATGTTGGAGACCCACGCCTTGAGGTTCTCGGGTGTGCTGTCGAGGATGCCCGCGCCCAGAGTGGCACGGTCGCCGAAGAGGGTGAGGTTGGGGCCGATCTCTTCAGTCGAGACGCCTTCGATGGTGTGGCAGCGCGCGCAGAAGTTGGTGAACACGCGCGCGCCTGCAGCCTCAACGCTGCCTGCCTCGGGTTCCACCGGGGCGGCGTTCATGTTCTCGACCCAGCGGTCGAAGTCGGCGTGGGAGTCGACGTGAACGCGGAAGCGCATGAGCGCGTGGGCGGAGCCGCAGAACTCGGCGCACTGGCCGTAGAAGGTGCCAATCTCCGTGGGGGTGAACTTCTCAAGGATGTTGGTCCTGCCGGGCACCATGTCCGTCTTGCCGACGAGCTGGGGCACCCAGAAGGAGTGGATGACGTCCTTCGCCTCGAGGGTGATGGCGACCTGGCGACCTACGGGGATGCGGAGTTCGTTGGCGGTGACGAGGTCCTCGCCGTCCGGGCCGAGGCCCGGGTAGCGGAACTCGAACCACCACTGGTGGCCGACGGCTTCTATGTGGAGGGCGTCCTCGTCCGGATCTGCCGTCGTGCCCGCGATCCAGACGATGGTGGGGATGGCGATGGCAATGAGGATGAGGATGGGGATGACCGTCCAGGTGATCTCCAGCGTGGTGTTGCCGTGGATCTGCTGGGGGGTGTGTCCCGGGCGCTCGCGGTACCTCCAGAGGATGTAGGCCATCGCCGCGAGAACGAGGAAGCCGACGATGCTGGCGGCGACGATGACGAAGATGTAGATGGTGTGGATACGCTGGGTGGCGTCGGAGCGGGGTTCGAAGGTGGTGAGCGGGGTGTCGCAGGAAGCGAGGACGGCGACAAGCGTCACGGCGGCAAGTGTGAAGTAGAGGAGCCGCCGGAGGGTCGCTGCCAGGTTCTGCGGATGAGCGGTAGGTGTCGTCACTGTGTTCGTGTTCCCCGCGCCAGTGGGGCGATTGTTACGCATATCACAGACGAGGCTCGGGGGTCAAGGGTGCAGGGGTGGGCTGAGCCTGGGTCGAGGCTGGAAGCCGGGCAACCGCCGTGGTTGACACAGGGAGAGCGGGCTGCATATACTCACTAGACGCCAGTTCGGGAGGCTGCGTAGCCGACTATGGGGAAATCATAGTGACAGTGCCGTTGAGCACATAGGACCGATCAGGCGTTTGCAATGCTACCGAAGGGCGGTGGCGCGCCGAAGTGCCACCGCCTTTGCACGTTAACAAGGGAATATCGAGCGAGTACGAGCCAAGGAAGGTTCGCAGCGACTGCGAACCGAGCGTGAGGTCAAGTTATTAAGGGCCCACGGAGGATGCCTTGGCGTCAAGGGCCGATGAAGGGCGTAGCACGACTGCGATAAGCCTCGGGTAGCCGTCAAGCAGGCTTAGCCGGGGATTCCCGAATCGGGGAACCGGTCTCGGTGAAGCCGGGACATCCTCAGCTGAACACATAGGCTGAGGGGGGTAAGCAGGGGAACTGAAACATCTCATTACCCTGAGGAAAAGAAAGCAACCGCGATTCCCTGAGTAGTGGTGAGCGAAACGGGAACAGCCTAAACCGATGTTGTTTAGTGGCCTGGGGGCCTATACGTCATCGGGGTTGTACGGCGTGTCAGCACGAACCCCAGATAGTGCACGGAGTTAGCAATCCATGGTCTAGCCGAAGGAGCCTGGAAAGGACCGCCATAGCGGGTGATAGCCCCGTAGGCGAAAGGCTATGGACTCCGGATGCGTTCGTGAGTACCACGGGACACGTGGAATCCCGTGGGAAGCCGGGGGGACCACCCTCCAAGGCTAAATACCCTTGACGACCGATAGCGCACAAGTACCGTGAGGGAAAGGTGAAAAGAACCCCAGAAGGGGAGTGAAATAGACCTGAAACCGTGGGCCTACAAGCGGTCGGAGTCCGTCTTCGGACGGATGACGGCGTGCCTATTGAAGAATGAGCCGGCGAGTTACTCCTGTGTGGCGAGGTTAAGGGATGCAGACGTCCCGGAGCCGCAGCGAAAGCGAGTCTGAATAGGGCGAAGCAGTCGCACGGGGTAGACCCGAAACCGGGTGAGCTACCCATGGCCAGGGTGAAGCCTCGATAGTCTCGAGGTGGAGGCCCGAACCCGTATACGTTGCAAAGTGTTGGGATGAGCTGTGGGTAGAGGTGAAATGCCAACCGAACCCGGAGATAGCTGGTTCTCCCCGAAATGCATTGAGGTGCAGCCTTCAGGAAGAGGGACGGAGGTAGGGCTCTGAATGGGCTAGGGGGTGTGAGCCTACCAAACCCAATCAAACTTCGAATGCCGTTCCATCCATGCCTGAGGAGTGAGACCGTGGGGGATAAGCTCCATGGTCGAGAGGGAAACAGCCCAGACCACCGACTAAGGCCCCTAAATACAGGCTCAGTGTCAAAGGAAGTATGGTCGCTTAGACAACCAGGAGGTTGGCTTAGAAGCAGCCACCCTTTAAAGAGTGCGTAATAGCTCACTGGTCAAGGGACCGTGCGCCGACAATTTATCGGGGCTTAAGCCTGTTGCCGAAGTCGTGGCTTCTGCCGTAAGGCGGAGGGGTAGGGGAGCGTTCTCTGTGCACAGAAGTCTGCCTGTGAGGGCAGGTGGAGCGCAGAGAAGTGCGAATGCCGGCATGAGTAGCGTAAAGATGCGTGAGAACCGCATCCGCCGAAAGTCCGAGGTTTCCTACGCAACGTCGTTCGTCGTAGGGTTAGCCGGACCTAAGCCGAGGCCGCAAGGCGTAGGCGATGGACAGCTGGTCAATATTCCAGCGCCACCTATGGATCGTTTTAAGGCTAAGGAGGGACACGGGAAGCTAGGCAGAGCGTGCCTATTGGACATGGTGCGTCTGAGCCTGTAGGTGAGCCTGCGGTAGGAAAATCCGCCGTGGGGTTTGAGCTGAGGGGTGAAGCAACTTCAGGGCCTGGCCCTGGGGAAGTCTGTTGAGGCTACACCGGCAAGAAAAGCTTCGTAGCTAGAGTCATAGGTGTCCGTACCGCAAACCGACACTGGTGGACTGGTATAAGAGTACCGAGGCGGACGAGAGAACCATCCTTAAGGAACTCGGCAATCTGACTCCGTAACTTTGGGAGAAGGAGTGCCCTGGAGGGTGAAATCCCTAGCGGATGGAGCACCTTCGGGGTCGCAGCGAAGAGGCCCTGGTGACTGTTTAACAAAAACACAGGTCCCTGCTCAAGTCGCAAGACGACGTATAGGGGCTGACGCCTGCCCAGTGCCGGAAGGTCAAGAGGCGCGGTGAGAGCTGCAAATCGAAGCCCCGGTGAACGGCGGCCGTAACTATAACGGTCCTAAGGTACCGAAATCCCTTGTCAGGTAAGTTCTGACCCGCAGGAAAGGCGTAACAACTGGGGCGCTGTCTCAAGGATGGTCTCGGTGAAATTGAAGTACGAGTGAAGATGCTCGTTACCCGCAGCAGGACAAAAAGACCCCGTGGAGCTTTACTGCAACCTGACATTGATCCGAGGATACGGTTGTGTAGGATAGGTGGGAGGCTATGAAGCCAGGACGCCAGTTCGGGTGGAGCCATCGTTGAAATACCACTCTTCCCTGTTTTTGGATCTAACCCCTGAACAAGCAGGGGGACCGTGTCTGGCAGGCAGTTTGACTGGGGCGGTCGCCTCCTAAAAGGTAACGGAGGCGTGCAAAGGTCCCCTCAGGGTGGATGGAAATCACCCGCAGAGCGCATTGGTAGAAGGGGGCTTGACTGCGAGGCCAACAAGCCAAGCAGGGACGAAAGTCGGCCAAAGTGATCCTACGGTCCCGTGTGGAAGGGCCGTGGCTTATCGGACAAAAGCTACCCCGGGGATAACAGGCTTATCTTGCCCAAGAGTTCATATCGACGGCAAGGTTTGGCACCTCGATGTCGGCTCGTCGCATCCTGGGGCTGAAGAAGGTCCCAAGGGTCCGGCTGTTCGCCGGTTAAAGCGGCACGTGAGCTGGGTTCAGACCGTCGTGAGACAGGTCGGTCTCTATCCGCTGTGGGCGCAGGAAGTTTGAGAGGAGCTTTCCCTAGTACGAGAGGACCGGGAAGGACGTACCTCTGGTGTTCCGGTTGTCCCGCCAGGGGCACTGCCGGGTAGCTATGTACGGAACGGATAAGCGCTGAAAGCATCTAAGTGCGAAGCCGGCCTCAAGATGAGACTTCCCACCCCGAGAGGGGGTAAGGCCGCAGAGAGACTATCTGCTCGATAGGCCGCAGGTGTAAGCGCAGCAATGCGTTCAGCTGAGCGGTACTAATCGGCCGAGGACTTGACCACATATACGCTCCTGCTCCTCTGCTCGTTCGATTTCCCTTGTTAGCGCGCAAAGGCTGCGCCCTTCTCCTTGTGTTCCGGTATCTTCGGTGCGGGGTGGAGCAGTGGCAGCTCGTCGGGCTCATAACCCGAAGGTCCCAGGTTCGAGTCCTGGCCCCGCTACCAACCTTCCGTCACTCCCAGCGCGCCCCTGCAGTGGGGCGCTTTCTGTTTAATCCCGCAAGGCGGGCGGAGAGTGTCCCCTCTGGGCGGTGTGCTACGCTTTCCATAGACCGGTTCGGTCAGAAGGAGCTGGACCATGGAGTACGCCGGCCGCCTGCACCGCTTCGCAGCATTCGTCATCGACGTCGTCGTCGTCTCGGTGATCATCCTGGTCCTGGATGCGGCCGGCGTCATCAACCTGGGCGAGCCCAGCGGCACAGACCAGCTCCTGGAAGCCGTCATCAGCTTTGGCTACTACACCCTGCTTACCGCAGCGTTCGGGGCCACGTTGGGGAAGATGGCGCTCGGTATGAGGGTGGTCGACGAGGGCGGCCAGAAGGCGGGGTTCTTCAAAGTGCTCATCAGGGAGACCATCGGGAAGATCGTCTCAGCCCTCGTTCTGTTCCTGGGTTACGTCTGGATACTGTTCGATGGCAAGCGGCAGGGCTGGCATGACAAGATCGGCGGAACGTTCGTGGTGAAGGCACGGTAGCGCCCATCACCCCGGAGCCCGGAACCAAGCAATCCACGGCAAGGTGGGAACAAGGAGCCAAACATGGAATACGCAAGCCGCCTGCAACGTTTCATCGCGTTCATAATCGACGTCATCATCCTGCTTGTCATCGTCGGAATCCTGTCTGGGATCGGGGTCATCGAATTCTCCGTTTCAGAAGAAGCAAACACCACGGACGGCCTGATCCAGGCAATCATCGTGGTGGCCTACTACGTCGTCCTCACCGTGGCCTTCGGCGCCACGCTCGGCAAGATGGCGATGGGCATGAAGGTGGTGGACAGAGACGGCAACAAGGCCGGAGTCGGCCCAGTCCTCATCAGAGAGGTCATCGCACGAGCGCTGGGCTCGCTCCTCACCGTGGTGGTAGGAGCAGGCATCGGCGACTTGGTTGGCCTGACGGTCGCCATCGTCATCGTCATCATGATCCTCTTCGACGAACGGCGGCAAGGCCTGCACGACAAGATCGGCGGTACGTTCGTGATGAAGGCCAGGTAGCGTCGCGGAACGGCGAACCCAGCGCCCCACTACTGCACATGTGCGAACGGCAGCACGCCCGGAGGGTGCTGCCGTTCGGAGTTAACCGATGCCCAGTACGTCTATGTGGAACCATCGCCGCGGGCCCACTGCGCTCCTGCGGCTGCCCGGCGGAGTAGAATCCGCGCAACTGTAGCACGCACTGGAGGCCCACCATGCCGGAATTCCTCGACGTCGTCCGCAGCCAGCGGGGCACCGCCTATTACAAGCCCGACCCGATCCCGGACAACGTGCTGGACCAGATACTCGAGGCGGCGACTCGCGCTCCGAGCGGCAGCAATCGCCAGCCGTGGCGGTTCATCGTGCTGCGCGACCGCGAGGTGAAGCGTCAGATGGGCGAGCTGTACCTCGAGGCGCAACGGCGCATGACGGGCGGGACGTCGGCCAGCGCGCCGGGGGAAGAGCCCGCACACTTCAGCGGCGCCATGGAGGACGTCCCGGTGATGGTGATGGTGTGCGTGGAGCGGTGGGAGCTCCGGGGCAGCGAGACGTACCGCGGAGCGTCGATCTACCCCGCGGTGCAGAACCTGATGCTGGCAGCGGCATCGTTCGGCCTCGGCACACGCCTCACGACGGTCTGGCAGCACTGCTACGAGGACGTGGCTGCGCTGCTGGGCGTGCCGGACGACTGGATGATGATGGCGATGACGCCGATCGGTTACCCGGCCCCTCCGGACCATCTGGGCGGCAGCCGCCGCAAGCCGGTCGCTGAGGTGACGTTCTACGACAAGTGGGGGAACGCGGGGGCGTAAGGGGCGGAAGTTACTCCGCCATCGCGGCTGCGACGGTCTCGACCTCTTCGAGCAACGCGCTGAGCATGTCCGCTTCCTCGACGATGCGCGCCTTCTGACCCTTGCGGAAGATGATGGCGCGCCCGTTGCCTGCGGCGATGCCGACGTCGGCGTCCTTCGCCTCGCCGGGGCCGTTCACCTCGCAGCCCATCACGGCGACCTTCACGGACGTGTCCATGCCCTTCAGCATCTCGTCGACGGTGTTGGCGAGCTTACGGATGTCCACGTCTGCGCGCCCGCAGGAGGGGCAGGCGACCATCTGGACGCCCTTCTTGCGGAGGTTCAGCGCCTTGAGTATCTCGTAGCCGACCTCGACCTCCTCGCGCGAGTCGTCGCTGAGCGAGACGCGGATAGTGTCGCCGATGCCCTCGTAGAGGAGCGTGCCCAGGCCGATGGCGCTGCGTATGGAGCCGGAGCGGGCGGTGCCGGCTTCGGTGATGCCAAGGTGGAAGGGGTACGGCACCATCTTCGCGAGCTTCCGGTAGGCCTCGACGGTCGTGTCGATGTCATAGGCCTTGAGCGAGATCTTGATGAGGTCGAAGTCGAGGTCTTCGAGCAGCTGTATCTCCCACAGGCCGGTTGCGACCATGTGGTCGACGACGGAGACCTCCTCGCCCTCGCCGGAGGCCGACGAGCCCTTCACGAGGCGGTTCACGCCGTCCGCGTGGCGGTGCTGGCCTCGCGTGACGCCTATCGCGCCGACCGGAGGCAGGCTGCCGAAGTTGACGCCGATGCGGATGGGGGTCTGGCGGGCCTTCGCCTCGCGCACCACCGTGCGCACCTTCTCAGCGTCGCGGATGTTGCCGGGATTCAGCCGCAGGCAGTCGACTCCCTGGTTGAGGGCTTCGAGCGCGAGCTGGTAGTGGAAGTGGATGTCCGCGACGACGGGGATAGAGACCTGGCGCTTGATGGCGCCGAGGGCCTGCGCGGCTTCCATGTCCGGCACGGCGCAGCGGATGATCTCGCAGCCGACCTCCTCGAGGCCGTGTATCTGCGCGACCGTGGCCTCGACGTCACGGGTGTCGGTCTTGGTCATGGACTGAACGCTGACGGGAGCGTCCCCGCCGATCTTGACGTCTCCCACCCACACAGGCTTGGTTACGCGACGTGCCATGTCCGGCTCCCCTCAGGTTGCTGGCAACCATGATACACCCCACGAATGGCGCGGGGCGTGAGCGATGAATTCCCTCCTGTACACCTTGTCCATCCCTGTCGAATTGTGACACGCGCCTCTTTCGCGGTCGCGCAGGCCTTGCGTACCCTGCCCTAGTTGGACAGCGACCGGCGGGGCGCAGCCCTCCGCCTCCGCAGCGGCCCCTGTCGCAAGTTGTCGCTTTTTGTCGCATCGCCGCTGCATTCCGTCGTCCAACCCCTTGCGGAGCGTAGCCCGATCGTTGCGCAGAGGAAGGCCATCTACGAGTGAAAGCAGCACATTGCAACAACAACAGAAAACGCAGGGATGCCCCGGGGTCATGCGAACAGGCGTTGGATGTCGTTCACGGAGATTATGACGATTGCCATGATGAGCAGGGCGAACCCGGCGGCGTGGACGAATCGCTCCTTCTCCGGGGCGAGGCGGCGTCCGCCGCGCGCGATCTCCACGAGCACGAAGGCGATGCGCCCGCCGTCCAACGCGGGGAACGGGATGAGATTGATGATGGCGAGGTTGATGGAGAGCAGTGCTGTCCAGAGGATGAGCGGACTGATGCCGGACTCGGCCACATCGCCCGTCATCTGTGCGATGCCGATGGGCCCCGCAACCTGGATGGAGGACGCGCCCGCTATCCATCGTGAGATTTCGTTGCGGAAGAGCAGGAGTATCTCGCCTATCTGGACGAAGCTCGCGCGGAACGCGGCCAGCGGGCCCATCGAGCGCGTCCCCTCGGGGTAGGCCTCGACGGTCTGACCGTCGAGCGCACCCTCGTCCGACGGCAGTTCCAGCGTCACGATGCGTCCCTGTCGCAGTACCTCTACCGGCACCGGTTCGGCGGGAGACGCCTGCACCGCTGCGGCGAGGGCAGTCTGCGGGCTGTCCTCGTTCAGCACGCGTCGGCTGCCGATCGAGAGGAGAAGGTCGCCGGGAAGCAGGCCGCTCTGTGCAGCCGTCGAACCGAAGGCGACCGACGCGACGGTAAGACGGGCGTCGGTGAGGAAGATGCCGACGGCGCCCTGCCCTTCCGGTGGGTCGACACGCACGTCCGGGACATGGAGGCCAACGAGCCGTCCGCGCCGCTCGACCGTCCATGCCGTGTCCGCGCCCAGGCGGAGGTTGATGGCCATAAGAAGGTCCGACGAGTTGTCGATGTTCCTGTCGTCGGCCTCGCGGATGAGGTCTCCCGCCTCCACGCCAGCCTGCTCGGCGGGCGATCCGGGGGCGACGCTGAGCACGGTCACGTCCGTCACCGGCACGGGCTGCGGAATCATGAAGACGACGGTGAGCAGGACGATGGGGAGCAGGGCGTTCATCGCGGAGCCCGCGCCGAGGATGAACAGCCGCTGCCAGGCAGCCTTGCCCGCGAAACTGGCGGGCGCGGTGGGGTCCTCCTCGCCGAGCATCCGCACGAACCCGCCGAAGGGGAGGAAGTTGAGCGAGTAGGTGGTGCCGCCTCGCGTGAAGCCGAAGGCACGCGGGGGTATGCCGACGCCGAACTCCAGCACCTGCACCCGAGCGAGTTTCGCGGCGAAGAAGTGCCCCAGCTCATGCACGATGATGAGGGAACCGAGGACGATGAAAAAGAGGAGCACCGTCATGGAAGTGACCGGGACGGAGCGCTAGCCCACGCCCGCCGCTGCCGCAGCCTCGCGGCGCGCCCAGGCGTCGGCCTCGAGCACGGCCTCGGGGGTCGAGGCATCGAACGACTCGTGCCTGTCGAGCACGCTCTGCACGATGCGGTGGATGTCGCCGAACCCGATACGACCGTCGAGGAAGTAGTGCACGGCCTCCTCGTCGGCGGCGCTGAGCACAGCCGGGTAGGTCTGCTCCTTGCGCCCCGCTGCAACTGCGGTTGCGAAGCAGGGGTAACGCGCGGGGTCGAGCGGCTCGAAGGTGAGCGACGGCCACGCGAGGGGGTCGTAGCGCGGCAGTTTGCCGTTGTCGAGGCGCGCAGGGTAAGCGAGTGCCGCCTGGATGGGGAGCCGCATGTCCGGCGGGCCCATCTGCGCCTTCACGGAGCCGTCCGCGCACTCGATCATCGAGTGGATGACGCTCTGCGGGTGAACGACCACGTCTATGCGGTCGAACGGGATGTCGAAGAGCCAGCGGCTCTCGATGACCTCGAAGCCCTTGTTCATCAGCGTGGAGGAGTCGATGGTGATCTTGCGTCCCATGACCCAGGTGGGGTGTGCGAGCGCCTCGGTTGGGGTGACGCCGGCTATCTCGTCCAGCGGGCGGGTTCGGAACGGGCCACCGGACGCGGTGATGATGAGCCTGCGCACCGGTTCGTCCTCGCCGCGCATGCACTGCCAGATGGCGGACGGTTCGCTGTCGACGGGCAGGAGCGGTGCGCCGTGTTTTGCGGCGGCGCGGGTGACGAGCTCGCCCGCCATGACGACGACCTCCTTGTTGGAGAGCGCGACGGCCTTCCCGGCGCGGAGTGCGTTCAGCGTGGGTACGAGGCCCGCGCGGCCCGTCGTTGCCACCATCACGAGGTCGACGTCAGGCTCGGTGACCATCTCCTCGGGCGGCACGAGCGACGCGCCGTCGCCGCCGACGCTGTCGCGTCCTTCTTCGCACCAGACCATACGTGGCTTGAACTCGGCGACCTGCTCGGCGAGCAGGCCGAGGTTGCGCCCGGCCGACAGCCCCGCGACGCGGAAGTCGTCCGGCAGCGCGCGCACGACGTCGAGCGTCTGCGTGCCGATGGAGCCGGTCGAGCCGAGTACGACGATGTTCTTCATGGCTGGCCTGCCGTCCGCCTTCAGTAGATGCCACCCGCGCGCTGCTGCTCGCGGATGTACAGGATAATCTGCTCCAACTCCTCGTCCGTAACGCCCACCACAGGCGGCATATCGCCGAAGTACCAGTGATGGGAAGGGACGCCGTTGCGCACCGCACGGCGGATCGAGTTGTCGTTGTGGTGTCCCGGAACGTAGAGACCATGCACGAGCGGTGGACCGCTCTCCGTTCCCAGCGCTCCCATGCCGTGACAGGTCGCACACTTGGACTCGAACTCCTGCCTACCCTTCTCGACGTCTCCGCCGCCACCACATGCCAAGGCTACTGCCAGAAGGAGGGACGCCACCAGACTGAAGGTTGCACGTTGCCTGTTCATGTCTCTTCACCATACCCACGAGGCATAATAGACGAGGGGGAACACGGGGAGAAGGCTGTCCAGGCGGTCGAACAGGCCGCCATGGCCGGGGATGAGGCGTCCGGAGTCCTTCACGTCCGCCATACGCTTGACCTTCGACTCCAGCAGGTCGCCCGCCTGCGCAACGACGCCGATTCCCAGCCCCAGCGCGACCGCCGGAAGGAGGCGGCTCTCGATGCCGTCGAAGAGGGCGACGAGCGCGGCCGCAGCGGCAGCGGCGCCAACCAGTCCCCCTATCGCACCTTCCCACGTCTTGCCGGGCGATATGGACGGCGCAAGCTTGCGGTGTCCCACCGCTCTGCCTACGGCATAGGCGCTCGTGTCGGTCGCGAACGTCACGAGGAATGCGAGCGCCGTCCACTGCAGGCCGGCATCGTCGTGGAGGCGCAGGGAGATGAGCGCGGCGAACGGCAGGACGACGTAGGCGACGCCGACAAGGGCGGCAACACCATCCAGCAGCACGGAACCGCCACCGCGCAACGTCCGGGCGCGGCGCAGCAGGTCCAGCATCTCGCGGAGCGCGATCAGCGCCGCGACGACTGCGACAGCTGCGAATACGAGCCCTCCGATCCAGAGCACGAGGAAGAGGAGCGGGAGCCCGACTGCCGCACTGGCGACGCGGAGGCGCAGGTCGCTCCGCGGGAGGGCGCTCATCAGTCCTCTTCGGGCAGAGCGCCGAACCGGCGGCGGCGGTGCTTGTACTCGTTGAGTGCGCGCTCCACTTCCATGTCGTCGAAGTCGGGCCAGTAGGCGGGGGTCTGGTAGTACTCGCTGTAGGCGGCCTGCCAGATGAGGAAGTTGCTCAGGCGCTGCTCTCCGGCAGTGCGGATGATGAGGTCGGGGTCCGGAACGTCGGGCAGGTAGAGGTTCTCGCGGATGAGGTCCTCGGTGACCTCGTCCGATTCGACGCCTGCAGCCACGATGCGGCGTACGGCGCGGACCATCTCCGTCCGCCCGCCGTAGTCAAAGGCGACGCAGAGGTTCATGCCGGCGTTGCTTGCGGTGCGTTTCACTGCCTCGCGAGTGGCGTCGGCAAGGCTTGCGGGTATCTGGTCGAGTTCCCCGAGGTGGCGGATGCGGACATTGCGCCTGTGCAGCTCGTCCACGCACTCGCCGATGACGGACTGCATGAGTTCCAGCAGCCCGGTGACCTCGGCGGTGGGGCGGTTCCAATTCTCGGTGGAGAAGGCGAAGAGCGTCACGAACTCGACTCCAGCGGAATCGAGCGTCTGGAGGACACTTTGCAGGTTATCTGCGCCCGCTCGGTGACCGGCGAGGCGCGGCAGCCCCCGCTCGTTCGCCCACCGGCCGTTGCCGTCCATGATGATGGCGATATGCCTGGGGGCGCCGGGGTCTGCGTGAAGCGATGCGCTCCTCTCAGGTACGGCACGCGTCATAAGCGGCCTAGACCTCCATCAACTCGGCTTCCTTCTTGTTGCTGACCTCGTCCGCCCTGGCGATGTGCTCATCCGTGGTCTTCTGGAGCTGATCCTGATCGCGGCGGAGGTCGTCCTGGGATATTTCCTTGTTCTTCTCGAGGCCCCGCAGGTGTTCGAGGGCGTCGCGGCGGACGTTCCGGATAGCGACATGCGTGTCCTCGCGGAACTTGTGCAAGCGCTTGACCATCTCCTGGCGGCGCTCCTGCGTCATCATGGGGATGGGCAGGCGGATCACCGTGCCGTCGTTACTGGGCGTCATGCCGAGGTCGGCGCGCATCAGTTCCTTTTCGATGGCGCCGAGCGTGGAGCGGTCGAACGGTTGCACAACGAGGAGGCGCGGGTCCGGCGCGTTGATGGTCGCGACCTGGTTGAGGGGCATCGCCGTGCCGTACAGCTCGACCCGGACGGAATCGAGCATAGCAGCGTTGGCGCGTCCCGTGCGGATAGTGTCGGCCTCGTGGCGAAGCACCTCGACGGACTTGTCCATCCGCTCCGCCGCGTCCTCCAGGATGAGTTGCACCTCTTCGTTGTCGTCAGCCATGTGCGAGCCTCTCCGATCGTCCTGCCGGTCAGACGGTAACCGGCTGTGCGCTCACCAGCGTACCGACGTGCTCGCCGGCAAGGATGCGCTGGATGGAGCCCTGATTGAACACGTCGAACACACGTATCGGCAAGTCGTTCTCCATGCAGAGCGAGAGCGCCGTGTAGTCCATCACCTCCAACTGGCGGTTCAGGATCTCTATGTAACTCACTTGCTCGAACTTCTGCGCGTTGGGTTCGACGCTGGGGTCCGCGTCGTAGACGCCGTCCACGTTGTTCTTCGCCATCAGGAGCAGGTCAGCGCTCATCTCGACGGAGCGCAGGGCGGCCGTGGTGTCGGTGGTCATGTAGGGGCTGCCCGTGCCCGCCGCGAAGATGACCACCCGTCCCTTCTCCAGGTGACGGAGTGCACGGCGGTAGATGTACGGCTCCGCGACTGTGCGTATCTCCAGCGCTGATTGGGTGCGCGTCGTCACGCCAGCGCGCTCCAGCGCGTCCTGCATGGCGAGGGCGTTGATGAGCGTCGCGAGCATGCCTGCGTAGTCCGCCGTCGCCCGGTCCATGCCCTGGCGCTCCGCCGACGCGCCGCGCCAGATGTTCCCCCCGCCGATGACGAGCGAGAGCTCGACGCCGAACTCGATGGCCTGCTTCACTTCGCCAGCGAGGTAGGCCAGAACAGACCAGTCGATGCCGTCGGACGAGCGTCCACGCAGCGATTCACCGCTCAGTTTGAGCACCACCCGCTGGTATGTGGAACGTCCGGCCATGGGCACGGCTCCTGTGCTACTGCCCGAGCCCGAACCGCGCGAACCGCCCGACCCGGATGTTCTCTCCCACCTTGGCTCGCACGTCCATGATCAGGTCGCCGATCGTCTTGCCCGGGTCCTTGATGAAGGACTGCTTGAGGAGGCAGACCTCCTCCGGCCTGCCCTCTTCATCCCCAGGGAGGTCTTCCTCGTCCAGGTAGAGGGGGGCCATCGCGGCGACCTGCATGGCGATGTTGTGGGCGAGTTCGCGGAACTCCGGCGTCCTGCCCACGAAGTCGGTCTCACAGTTGAGCTCGACCATCGCGCCGATGCGGCTTCCCGCGTGGATGTAGGAGTCGATAATGCCCTCGGCAGTGGCACGGTCGGACTTTGAGGCCGCCTTGGCCAAACCCTTCTCACGCAGGGCCTGCTCCGCCTGGTCCACGTCGCCGTCGGCTGCTTCGAGCGCACGCTTGGAGTCCATGATGCCCGCCCCGGTGCGCTCTCGGAGCGTGCGAATCATCTCGGTGGAAACCTGCACTGGTTACCTCGCTTCTCTATGGAGTGGGTTACTCTGCCTCTTCAGACTGCTCGGCCTGAGCCATGTCCGCCGGCGGGATCTCATCCTCGGCAACGGTCAGGTCGTCTTCGGAGACGGCCCCCTCGTCAGCCTCAAGGACCTCTTCCGGTTCGATCGGTTCGTCCTCGACCTGGCTGTAGCCGCCGCGCGACGCGAGCCACTCGTTGTGGCCTGCCTGCGCCGAACGGGCGATGTGGCCGGAGACGAGGCGGATGGAGCGTATGGCGTCGTCGTTGCCGGGGATGGGCCAGTCGATGCCGGCAGGGTCGCAGTCGGTGTCGACGAGGGCGATGATGGGGATGCCTGCGCGCCGAGCCTCGGCGACGGCGATGTTCTCACGGCCCACGTCCACGATGAAGAGCGCGCCGGGGAGATTCGTCATGTCCTTGATGCCACCGAGGTAGCGGTTCAGCTTCTCGATGGAGGAGTCGAGCTTCAGGGCTTCCTTCTTGAGGAGGCGGTTGAACTCGCCGCGGGCCTTGCGTTCTTCCAGGTTCACCAGGTGGTCGATACGGGTCTGAATGGTGGCGAAGTTGGTGATGGTGCCGCCGAGCCAGCGCTGGTTGATGTAGTACTGCCCGGCGCGCATGGCCTCTTCCTTGACGGACTCCTGCGCCTGCTTCTTCGTTCCCACCATGAGGATGCGCTTGCCTGTAGCAGCGATCTCCGCTGCGAACGCGCACGCCTGTTCAAGCAGTTCCATGGTCTGCTGAAGGTCAACGATGTGGATCCCGTTCCGCTGGGCAAAAATAAAGCGCCGCATCCGGGGGTTCCACCTGTGCGTCTGATGACCGAAGTGGACGCCTGCCTCAAGCAGCGCTCGCATGCTGAGTGACTCGTCCCCCTGAGGCGCAACCTCACGGAGCGCGTCTGCCTGTATCTGTACCATGGGACCTGCCTTTCTGTCGGTCTAAGAGATCTCCGCGGGGCTCGACGTTCCCCACGGCTACGCCGGAGCGTTCTGCGCCGGAGCGTTGAGCGATTGTAGCACAGGGGCATGCGCAGTCGCTCGTGGCGCACGCGGGCGGGGACGCCTACCCGAGCGTGCTATATTGCCTCGGCCTGGGCGTATCTCCGGGCTGGAGCGAGCGATGGCAGTGGACTACAAGAACCTCGTCAGGGCGATACCGGACTTCCCGCAGCCCGGCATCCTCTTTCGCGACATCACGCCGCTGCTGGGCGACGGGGAGGCGCTGCGGGCGGTGGTGCAGGACCTCGCAGCGCCCTTCCGGCAGCAGCGTATCGACCGCGTCGCGGCGATAGAGGCGCGGGGGTTCGTCATCGGCGCGCCGCTTGCCGTCGAGCTGGGCGCGGGATTCGTGCCGATGCGGAAGGAGGGCAAACTGCCCCACGAGACGTTCTCCGCACAGTACGAGTTGGAGTACGGCGACGCTGCCATAGAGCTGCACCAGGACGGCCTGCAGTCCGGCGACAACGTGCTGCTGGTGGACGACGTGCTCGCAACCGGGGGCACGATGGCAGCGGCAGTGGAGCTCGTGCAGCAGGCGGGGGCGAACGTCGCGGGCATCCTGACGCTCATCGAGCTCACGGCGCTGAACGGACGCGCGCGCCTTCCGGACCACGAGGTGGTGGCGCTAATCCGCTATTAGCCGTCCGCGATTTGACACGCGTAGAAGGGCACAGGGACAATCCGCCCAAGTACGAGCGGGGAGCAAACTCATGCAGGACGTGGTTGTGGTAAGCGGCGCGCGGACGCCCGTGGGGCGGTTCGGAGGCGCATTCAAGGACCTACTGGCCTCCGACCTCGGCGCGGTCGCCATCAAGGCAGCAGTCGAGCGCGCAGGCATCAGCCCGGAGGACGTCGACGAAGTCATCATGGGCAACGTGCTCCAGGCGGACGAGACGGGCTACACGGCCCGCCGCGCGATGCTGAAGGCCGGGCTGCCGGACCACATCCCGGCGATGACCGTGAACCGGGCGTGCTCGTCCGGACTCGAGGCGATCAACCTCGCGGTGCAGGCCATCGCCACCGGCGAGTCGGAGGTAGTGGTCGCGGGAGGCGCGGACAGCATGAGCCGCGTGCCGTACCTCATGCGGGGCGTCCGGTTCGAGGGGCCGCGCATGGGCGACTACAGCGTCACGGACGGCCTCACGCTGGGTCTCACCTGCCCCATCTACGACTACCACATGGGCGTCACCGCGGAGAACGTTGCGACGCGCTTCGAGGTGGGCAGGGAGGCGCAGGACGAGATGGCCGTCGACAGCCACCAGCGCGCCGTCCACGCGCAGGCGGAAGGCTACTTCGACACACAGATCGCAGCGGTGAGCGTCCCGCAGCGGCGCGGAGACCCCGTAGCGGTGACACAGGACGAGCACCCGCGTGCGGACACGACGCTCGAAGGACTGGCCAAGCTGCGCCCCGTCTTCAAGGAAGGCGGCACGGTGACGGCGGGCAACTCCGCCGGCATCAACGACGGCGCCGCGGCTGTCGTTGTGATGTCGCGTGAGCGCGCGGAGGCCGAGGGGCTGACGCCGCGCCTGCGCTGGGTGGGCCGCGGCGTGTCGGGAGTCGACCCGTCGGTGATGGGCATCGGGCCGGTGCCGTCCACGCGGAAGGTGCTGGAGAAGACCGGCATGGCGATATCCGACCTGGACCTCGTCGAGTTGAACGAGGCGTTCGCTGCTCAGGCGCTCTACGTGCTCCGCGAACTGGAGATGGACTGGGATCGGACGAACGTCAACGGGAGCGGCATCTCGCTCGGGCACCCGGTGGGAGCCACCGGCGCGATCATGACGGTGAAGCTGATGGAAGAACTGACGCGCACGGACGGGCAGTTCGGCCTCGTGACGATGTGCGTCGGGGGTGGACAGGGCGTCTCGACGATATTCGAGCGGCTAAACTAGCGCCCGGTGGCGCAGAGCCGCTCCGAACGAGCCCCGCGCGGCGGGGCTAATGGTATCTGCCCCTTGACGGGACTCCGCGCGCGTGCTACGGTTAGCGGGAATGTTCACCGCGCCTGAGCATCAGAAGCCCCGAATCCCTTAAACCGCCTTAACCGAGGTCTAGCGTTGCATATCCGCTGGGCCTCTTTCCGTGTCTGTGCGAATCCGCAGGCCATGCGCTGCGAGGAGGATCGAGCCAGTAATGACGTCGTTAATGCCCCGTGCCAACCGCGCCCCGATGCATCCCGTCAAGTCCTACGCACGTACGCACCAGGTGCTGGAGCCGTCCAGCCTCGTGAACATCCAGATCGAGTCATTCGATGCGCTCAAGACACAGGGCATCCGCGAAGTACTCGACGAGATCAACCCGGTGCAGGACGTGACCGGCAACCGGTTCGAGTTGCGCTTCGGTGCGCACTCCTTCCGCGAACCCCGATACTCGGAAGAGGAGTGCCGCGCCCGGGAAGTCACCTACGAAGCGCCGCTCTACGTCACCGTTGAACTCGAAGTGAAGGAGACCGGCGAGGTAAAGGAGCAGACGCTCTTCTTCGGGGACATCCCGATGATGACCTCCACCGGCACGTTCGTCATCAACGGCGCTGAGCGCGTGGTGGTAAGCCAGCTTGTGCGGTCGCCGGGCGCCTACTTCACCCGGGTGCAGGACCCGAGCACCGGACGGAACGTCTCATTCTCCAAGCTCATCCCCTACCGCGGCGCGTGGCTCGAGTTCGAGACCAGCCCGCGCGACGTCATCTCGGTGAAGATCGACCGCAAGCGCAAGCTGCCCGTGACGACGTTCCTGCGCGCCATCGGCTACAAGACCGGCTTCGCGACGGACCAGGAGATACTCGACCGGTTCGCCGACGTGGACGACGACCCTGAGCACCCGTACATCCGCACGACGCTGGAACGCGACACGGCGGTGCAGAACGAGGCGCAGGCGCTGATGGAGGTCTATCGCAGGCTCCGCCCCGGCGAGCCTCCCAGCGCGGAGAGCGCGCGCACGCTGCTGGACAACCTCTTCTTCAACCCCCGCCGGTACGACCTCGGCCGCGTGGGGCGCTACAAGATGAACCGCCGCACCGGCAAGGACGTGCCGCAGGACAGCCGCACCCTCACGGCGGAGGACATCATCGAGATGATCAAGATGATGATCCGCATCAACAACGGCGCGGCCAACCCTGACGACATCGACCACCTGGGCAACCGGCGCGTCCGCGCGGTGGGCGAGCTCATCATGAACCAGCTTCGCGTCGGCCTGCTCCGCATGGAGCGCGTCGTCAAGGAGCGCATGACGATCCTCGACCAGGGGGAGGCCACGCCCAGCGCACTCATCAACATCCGCCCCGTGGTCGCCGCGGTGCGCGAGTTCTTCGGAGGCTCGCAGCTGTCGCAGTTCATGGACCAGACGAACCCTCTCGCAGAGCTCACGCACAAGCGCCGCCTCTCCGCGCTGGGCCCCGGCGGACTCTCCCGGGAGCGCGCCGGCTTCGACGTTCGCGACGTGCACTACTCCCACTACGGGCGCATCTGCCCCATCGAGACGCCGGAAGGTCCGAACATCGGTCTGCTCGGCTCCCTCGCCACCTACGCGCGCCTCAACGACTACGGTTTCATCGAGACGCCCTACCGGAAGGTGTTGAAGGACATCTCCAGCAGTGACCCCGACTTAAAGGGCCGTACCGTTAGCGAAACGGTGACCGGCGACGACGGCAAGGCCATCGTCCGGGCGAACCACGTTGTCTCCCCGGCCGCCGCCAAGAAGCTCGCGGCGCTTCCCCAGCGCATGGTCGCGGTGCACCCCTACGTCTCCGCCGACCCTGACGAGATCGTCTACCTGCCCGCCGACGAGGAAGACAAGTTCGTCGTGGCGCAGGCCAACTCCCCGATGGACGACAAGTTCCAACTGCTCGGCGACCGCGTCGAGTGCCGGGTGTCCGAGGACTACCTGATGGAACCGCCTGAGCGCGTGGACTACATGGACGTCGCGCCGATACAGATCGTCAGCGTCTCCACCGCGCTCATCCCGTTCCTGGAGCACGACGACGCCAACCGTGCGCTGATGGGCTCCAACATGCAGCGGCAGGCCGTTCCGCTCATCAAGCCGGATGCCCCGCTCGTGTGCACCGGCATGGAGGAGCGCATCGCGCGCGACTCCGGGCAGATGGTGCTCGCAAAGACATCCGGTGTTGTCACGTCCGTAACGGGCGAAGTGGTCGTCATCACCGACGAGAACGGCAAGGAGCTAGCCCACGTCCTGCGGAAGTTCATCCGCTCCAACCAGGGCACCTGCCTCACGCAGCGCGCCATCGTTTCCGTCGGAGACGCCGTGGCGCAGGGCGACCCGCTCGCCGACAGTTCGTCCACGCAGGAGGGCGACCTCGCGCTCGGTCAGAACGTGCTCTGCGCGTTCATGGCAATGGAGGGCTACAACTTCGAGGACGCCATCATCGTCTCCGAGAACCTCGTGCGCGACTCCAAGTTCACGTCGATCCACATCGAACGTTACGAGGTTGAGTCCCGTGACACGAAACTCGGCCCCGGCGAGATCACACGGGACATCCCCAGCGTGGGAGAGGACGCGCTCCACAACCTGGACGAGGAAGGCATCATCCGCGTCGGCGCCGAAGTCGGGCCGGGCGACATCCTCGTCGGCAAGGTGACCCCCAAGGGTGAGACCGAGCTGACGGCAGAGGAGAAGCTGCTCCGCGCCATCTTCGGCGAGAAGGCGCGCGACGTGAAGGACACTTCCCTCCGCGTTCCCCACGGCGAACGCGGCAAGATCATCGACGTCAAGGTCATGTCCCGTGAGAACGGGGACGACCTTTCCCCTGGCGTGAACAAGCTCGTGCGTGTCTGGGTCGCTCAGACCCGCACCCTCTCCGAGGGCGACAAGATGGCCGGGCGACACGGCAACAAGGGCGTCGTCTCCCGCATCATGCCGGTGGAGGACATGCCTTACCTGCCGGACGGCACCCCGGTGGACATCATCCTCAACCCCATCGGCGTGCCTTCCCGCATGAACCTCGGACAGGTGCTGGAGACACACCTGGGCCTCGCGGCCCACAAGCTGCGCTTCCGCGCCGCGACGCCCGTGTTCGACGGCGCGACCGACGCGGACATCCGCGACGCGCTCGCCCGCGCGTGGCTGCTGGAACGCGCAGGAGCGCTCGGCAGCGACCTCGACACCTCGGACGGCTACGAGCCGGACTGGGCGAAGGCTCGCGGGTGGGTCGCCGAGCGCGGCTACGACGCTGACCGCGCGTTCGACGACAACGACCGGGACTCCAACTACGCCTCGTCGATAAGCCTCCGGCTCTGGCTGGACGACCTCGCGGAGACGTACCAGGAAGTAACGGGCGTGCAGGTGGACCTCGGTGAAGAGTCGTTCGACGACCTCTACCGCGAGGCGCTGCGCGTGGGGCGCGCACTCAACGCCGCAGCCCCTGTGCTCGGCAAGTCCGTTCTGTACGACGGCCGCACCGGCGAACCGTTCGACAACCCGGTAACGGTCGGCTACATCTACATGCTCAAACTCATCCACCTTGTGGAGGACAAGATCCACGCCCGGTCGACCGGCCCGTACTCCCTCATCACCCAGCAACCGCTGGGCGGCAAGGCGCAGTTCGGCGGGCAGCGCTTCGGAGAGATGGAAGTCTGGGCGCTGGAAGCCTACAGCGCGGCCTACAACCTCCAGGAGATGCTCACGGTCAAGTCTGACGACGTTGTCGGGCGGGTGAAGACGTACGAAGCCATCGTGAAGGGGGAGGAGGTCGTGCAGCCCGGCGTGCCGGAGTCCTTCAACGTGTTGCTGAAGGAACTGCAGAGCCTCGGCCTCGCCGTCGAACTTCGCTACGAAGAAGACCAGGGCGTCGTCACCTCACGGTTCACCTACACCGGCGAGGAGGAAGAGGACGAGCTGGAGGCCGTCGCACCAATCGCGATCGAGCCGGTCGCGCCGTCGTGGGAAGCGGACTTCGCGCCGCTGGAAGAGCAGGACGGAGACGTGACGACCACCGTGCGGATCGACTTGGGCGCCTACGCCCGCAAGGCCTCGGAAGAAGAGAGCGAGAGCAGCGCGGACTAGCAGCCACGGGCCTTCGCCCGTAGCGCACCGCACCCATAGTCAGCGGGAAGCAACCCGCAAGGGAGAGCAGCGAACATGCCGAACGCGACAGACTTCAACGCCATCAGGATCTCACTCGCGTCGCCTGAGCAGGTCAAGCAGTGGTCTTACGGCGAGGTGCTCAAGCCGGAGACCATCAACTACCGCACGCTCCGTCCCGAGAAGGACGGCCTGTTCTGCGAGCGCATCTTCGGTCCGACGAAGGACTGGGAATGCTACTGCGGCAAGTACAAGAAGATCCGCTACCGGGGCGTGATATGCGACCGGTGCGGCGTGGAAGTCGCCCGCGCCAAGGTGCGCCGCGAGCGCATGGGGCACATCGCGCTGGCTGCGCCCGTCGCCCACATCTGGTTCGCCAAGGGCATCCCCAGCAGGCTTGGCCTGCTTCTGGACGTGTCACCCCGCAACCTGGAACGCGTGCTCTACTTCGCGCAGTACATCGTGACCCGGGTGGACCCGCTGCTGCAGACGCGGCGCATTGAGGAATTGCAGCTCGAGCACGACGAGAAGCGGGAGACCCTCGAACAGCAGATGAACGAGCGCATCGCCACGCTGCAGGAAGAGCTCGAGTCCATCGTGGATACCGCTTCCGAGGAAGCCGACGCCCGCCGGAAGACGCTGAATGAGCAGCTGACCGCGCTCGTGAACTCTCGCGACGAGCAGATCGCCGAACTCGAGCACAACCTCACCAAGGAAACTGGCGAGGTGGAGAGCCTGAAGCAGCTGATGCTGCTCACGGAGAGCCGCCACCGCGAGCTCGCCGACAAGTACGGCGATGTCTTCCGGGCCGGTATGGGCGCGGAGGCAATCCTCGACATCCTGCGGTCGCTCGACCTGCAGGAGGAGATGCAGCACCTGAAGGAAGAAGTGCGCACGACCTCCGGCCAGCGCCGCAAGAAGGCCGTCAAGCGTATCCAGGTCATCGAGGCGTTCCACAGCAGCGGCAACAAGCCGGAGTGGATGGTCATGACCTCGCTCCCGGTGCTGCCGCCGGACCTGCGCCCCATGGTGCAGCTGGACGGCGGGCGGTTCGCCACGAGCGACCTGAACGACCTCTACCGCAGGGTCATCAACCGCAATAACCGCCTGAAGAGGCTGTTGGACCTCGGCGCTCCCGCCATCATCATCCGCAACGAGAAGCGGATGCTCCAGGAAGCCGTCGACGACCTCATCGACAACGGACGCCGCGGCCGCGCCATCGTCGGCAGTCACAACCACCAGCTCAAGAGCCTGTCCGACCTGCTGCGCGGCAAGCAGGGCCGCTTCCGCCAGAACCTGCTCGGCAAGCGCGTGGACTACGGCGGACGCTCCGTCATCGTCGTCGGGCCGTCCCTCCGCCTCCACGAATGCGGTCTGCCGAAGAAGATGGCGCTGGAGCTCTTCAAGCCGTTCGTCATGAACCGGCTCGTCATGCAGGGCATGGCGCACAACATCAAGAGCGCCAAGCGCATGGTGGAGCGCGCCCGCCCCGAGGTCTGGGACATCCTCGAGGAGGTCATCCAGACCCGCCCGGTCATGCTGAACCGCGCGCCGACGCTGCACCGGCTCGGCATCCAGGCTTTCATGCCCACGCTCGTAGAGGGCAGCGCCATCCAACTGCACCCGCTCGTCTGCGCCGCCTTCAATGCTGACTTCGACGGCGACCAGATGGCCGTGCACGTCCCGCTCTCCCGCGAGGCGGTGCAGGAAGCCCGCAACGTGATGCTGAGCACGCACAACATGCTCTCCCCCAGCTCCGGCGAGCCACTCGTCGCGCCCACGTACGAGATCGTCCTCGGCTGCTACTACCTCACGCAGACGAAGCCGGGCGCCAAGGGCGAAGGCGGGCGCTACCGCGATTTCGAAGACGTACTCATCGCCTACGACGCTGGGATCCTGGAGTTGCACTCCACGATCACCGTGCGCGCCCCTGGCGAAGGAGACGCGTGGATAGAGACGACCCCGGGGCGCATCATCTTCAGCGAGGTGCTCCCCGAGGACTTGCGCCGCTACGACGTGTTGATGGACAAGAAGGCCCTCCGCGACCTCGTCTCTGAGGTCTACCGCCTTACCGGCAACACGACCACGTCCGAAGTGCTGGACAAGATCAAGCAGATCGGCTTCCACTACGCCACGGTCTCCGGCACCACCATCGGCATCACTGACATCCAGGTGCCGCCGGAGAAGGCGGGGATCATCGCCGAGGCGGACAAAGAGGTGGAACTGCTGGAAGAGCAGTACGAGATGGGCCTCATCACGGAGCGCGAGAAGCACGTCCGGGCGGTCAACACCTGGCAGCGCGTCTCCGGCAGGATGGACGAGGTCATCCAGCAGCACCTGCCCGAGTTCGGCGGCATCTACGCGATGGCCCACTCGGGCGCACGAGGTAACGAAGCACAGATCAAGCAGATGGCCGCCATGCGCGGACTGATGAGCAATCCGCGTGGAGACATCATCGAACTGCCCATCAAGTCCAGCTTCCGCGAGGGGTTGAGTGTGCTGGAGTACTTCATCTCCACGCACGGAGCGCGCAAGGGTCTCGCTGACACCGCCCTCCGCACCGCCGACTCCGGCTACCTCACGCGCCGCCTCATCGACGTGGCGCAGGAGGTCATCGTGCTGGAGGAGGACTGCGGCACCGACCGCGGCGTCCTCATCCACGCCCACGCCTCCGAGGAAGACGTGATGATCGCGCCGCTCAGCGAGCGCATCGTCGGGCGCGTCGCCGCGGGTCCCATCGCCCACCCGGACACGGGCGAGGTGATTGTGGACGCAGCCGAGATGATCGAGGAGCCGCAGGCCGCCGCCGTGGAAGCCGCAGGCATAACCGAACTGCGCGTGCGCAGTCCCCTCACCTGCGAGGCGCCGCGCGGTATCTGCCAGCAGTGCTACGGACGCAGCCCCGCAACGGGCCAGCTCGTCCTTCTGGGCGACGCAGTCGGCATCATCGCTGCGCAGTCCATCGGCGAGCCGGGCACGCAGCTCACGATGCGGACGTTCCACACGGGCGGTATCGCGGGCAAGGACATCACTTCCGGTCTGCCTCGTGTCGAGGAGCTTTTCGAGGCGCGGTCGCCCAAGGGCAAGGCGCGCATCGCAGAGATTGACGGCGACGTGCTGGTGTTCGAGAACGGCCAGCTCATCGGCGACTACCAGTCGGACGACGCCCCTCAGGTGCTTACTCCTCCCGTCTCGTTCGTTCCGTGCGTGCGCGTGGTGAGCCACATGCCATTCACGGACAGCTACGCCATCGGCGACACGCACAAGCTGACGGTCAAGAAGGGTCAGCGCGTCAAGGCGGGTGAGGTCATCGCAGAGCCCAAGGCAAAGGCCGCGAGTTCGAAGGGCGACGATCCATCCGACGCGGTCGCGCCAGTCGCGCTGCTCGCCCGCGTCTCGGGCGCCGTCCGTCTCGTGGACGGCGGCATCGAGATAGACTCGTTCGAGACCGAGGTGCGCGACCACCAGGTGGACGCCACCGACCAGCGCCTCGTCCGCACCGGGGACGCCGTCCTCGCGGGCCAGAAGCTCACCAGCGGAGTCAAGGACCCGCACGACATCCTCCGCATCGAGGGCATGGAAGCCACGCAGAGCTACCTCGTCGAGCAGGTGCAGACCGTCTACCGCAACCAGGGCGTGTCGATCAACGACAAGCACATCGAGACCATCATCAGTCAGATGCTGCGTTGGGTGCGCGTGGACAACATCGGCGACACGGAGCTGCTGCCGAACCAGTTGATCGACCGCGCGCGGTTCCAGAGCGTGAACGAGCGCGTCATCGCCGAGGGCGGCGAGCCCGCCACCAGCAAGCCGGAACTCCGGGGCGTCACCAGGGCGTCCCTCAACACGGACAGCTTCCTCGCCAAGGCATCGTTCCAGGAGACTGCGCGCGTCCTCACCGAGGCGGCGATGTCCGGCGAGGTGGACTACCTGCGCGGACTCAAGGAGAACGTCATCATCGGACGGCTCATCCCCGCCCGCCTAGACGTCTCCCCCGAGGGACGCAGCCTCCTCGGCATCCCCGAGGCCCTGCCGTCAGCCGAGGGCGACAGCGACGACTTCGAGACCATCATGGGTCTCATGGGAGAGGTGCCCGGCATGGACGACTTCGAGGAGGAGAACGGGCACGCGGCGCAAGCCGCAGTGGGCGTGGACTTCTCCCTTGACGACGATGACGAGGGCGATGACGACGACCTCTTCGTCGACGACGATGACGATGATGACGACCTCGACGAGCCTGCCAACACGGCCTCCGACTCAACCGAAGAGGACGAAGAGGAGAGCGCGGAAGCAGACAGCGCCGACGTCGAGGACGATGAGATCGGGGTTGCAGACCCCGAGGAGACTCTCCTGGTCGAGGGAGAGGAGGACGCAGACGAATAGCCTGCGCCGTTCAGACCGGACTCATTTTGGAAGGGCGCCCGGTGGGCGCCCTTTCTGCATCACTACGCGTACCAGGGCAGCATCGGTTCGACCGCCAACGTGACGAACACGAGCGCGAGGTAGAGCAGCGAATACTTGTACGCCGCGAGTGTGTCGCGGGAGTCTCCTGCACCGAGCAGCGGCCACGACATACGCAGCCAGATCACGCTCAGCAGCGTCGTCACGAGCGCGAACGTCAGCCCGCCATAGCCTGCGGCGAGCGGCAGCCAGGCCATCGCAGCCAGGAGCGCCACGTACAGCAGCACCTGCCGAGCCGTGTCGCGCTGCTCCGCCACCGCGGCCAGCATCGGCACCTTTACGGCGGCGTAGTCCTCCCGCAGCAGCATGGAGAGCGTCCAGAAGTGGGGCGGCGTCCAGAAGAAGATGAACGCGAACATGTAGAGGCCCAGCGCGGTCACTTCGCCGGACACCGCTGCCGCTCCGATGAGCGGCGGGAAGGCCCCCGCGGCGCCACCGATGACGATGTTGTTCCACGAACGCCGCTTGAGCAGCACGGTGTAGACGAGCACGTAGACGGCAGCCGCTGCGAAGGTGAGGGCTGCCGCCAGCGGGTTCGCTCCTGCTGCCATCAGCGCCGTCGCGCCCGCCACGAGCACTACTCCGATGAGTGCTGCGCTCCGGGCGCTCATCTGCTGCGCGGGCACGGGCCGTACCCTGGTGCGGCGCATCACGGTGTCTATATCAGCATCGAGGCTCTGGTTGATGGCATTTGCTCCGCCTGCGGCCAGCGCTCCCGCGACGATGACCGTGAGCAGCACGAGCGCGTCCGGAGAGCCTGCTGCCGCCTTCCATGCCCCCGCTGCGCCGGTGACGACGAGCAAGAGTACGATGCGGGGTTTGCAGAGGGCTGTGACCTGGCGGAGGAAGGACGCCATCAGCGCGTCCGCCCGAGGAGCGCGAAACTGAACTGCGCCACGACCGCCCACCAGACGGCGGCAGCCAGCCCGAGATGCGTGATGCGCAGCTCCTGCGGCAGCCGGAGCCAGACCGCGCTCACGCCCACCGTGAACTGCGCCGCCGCCAGCAGCGCGGCGATCACGCTCACATAGAACACCCATCCACCGATGCGGTGTGCCTGCCAGGCCGTCCATATCAGCGCCAGCAGCAACGCCGTCGCCGCGACGCGGTGCACGAGATGCACCCACGCGGCCTCCGTGCCGCTGCGGGCATCACACAGGGGGAGGCCGGGGCAGCCGGCGCTGTGCCCCGTGCCGACGATCGTTCCTCCGGCGAGCACGACGAACGCCGCCGCGATGACGAGCGCCCGCCATCGTTTGACATCCGGAGGCGGCGAGAGGCGTACGTCGAGCGCTCGCGCCGCGCCTCCGGTGAGGAGCGCAAGCGTCAGCAGGGAGAACGTGAGGTGCGCCAGCCGGACCATGCTGTGCAGTTCGGTTAGCACTGTGATGCCACCGAGCACAGCCTGCACGAGGATCGCCACGAGCGCCCAGACCAGCAATCGCGAGGTGAGCCGGTCGTGCGCACGAGCGCGGAAGGCGAACGCGGCGGAGGCTGCCACGAGCAGCATCGTCACGCCCGCATAGACGCGGTGGCCGAACTCGATGGCGGTCGCGCCTTCGATCTCGGGGACGAGGACGCCCTCGCAGAGGGGCCAGTCGGGGCAACCGAGGCCGGAGCCGGAGACACGCACCCAAGACCCATATGCGATGAGGCCCAGCGTGAGCACGGACGCCACGAGCGCCAGCCACCCGGCACGGCGGACGTTCGCCGCGCGTACTCCTTGCGCCGCCATCGACCTACGCCGCTCCGTACGACATGACTACCAGGATGGCGATGAGCCCCACCGGAAGTAGCGTCCAAACGACCTCGGCGGTGCGTGTGCCGAGGATGCCGCGTGAGGCGTCCTGCTGCACGCGCATGCGCAGCGCAGTGACAACGATGGCCATCTCGGCCAGCGCCATCAGGCTGACGACTATCCAGAATCCTGCGTGGGGTGTCATGTGTAGCGGTACGAGAGCACGCGGGCAATCCTCCCTCGCCCCGGCGCGCCTCCTCTATGGTAGCGTAAGCGGGCCGCAGCCGCCACGTTCCCCGAGTGAATGACGGCGGCCAACGAGGAGGTGGGCGATGGCGATACGAGAGGAAGAGATCGACCTGCCGGTGGACGAGGGGGAGATGGCCGTATTCCTCTACGAGCCGGAGGACGCCGGGCCGCTGCCGTCCATCATCATGGTGCACGACGCCATCGGCCTGACCGTCGAGGCACGCGAACAGGCGAAATGGCTCGCCGGGCATGGCTACACGGTTGCCGCGCCGGACGTCTTTCACCGGGCGGGACGCCTGCTGACGTTACCCGCCCTCGGCGGCGGGCCTGACGCCACACCCCGCATCCGCGCAGGCATGACCAACGACGGCCATTGCTCGGACATCACACGCCTCGCTGCCTTCCTGCGCGAACGCCCCGGAAGCGACGGGCGCGTCGGGCTCACCGGGTTCTGTCTCGGCGGGCGCATCTCGTTCCTCGGCGCGACGCTGGGGGGCGTCGTAGACGCGACGGTGGCGTTCTACCCTACGCGCCTGCTGGAGTCCGACCCAGCCATCCCCGACTCGCCGTGGCCGGTGCACGGGGCGGGGAACGTCACGAACCCGCTGCTGATGTTCTTCCCGGCCTTGGACGGATTCAATCCGTACTCGAACGTCGAGGCGATCAGGGCCGCGTTCGGAGACGCGGCGGACCATGTCAGGGCCGTGTGGGTGGAGGATGCCGACCACGCCTTCGCGCAGCCGGAGAGCGGCGCGTACCATCCGGAGCGCGCCGCTGGGGCATGGGAGGAGGCACTCGCCTTCTTCGACAGGCACCTCCGGCAGATATAATCGCCGCCGCGCGTGGGAGACTGGATTCCCGCCTTCGCGGGATGACGAAGTAATGCGGGAACGACGCAGTGAGGCGGAATGGCAGCGCGAGGCGGAAATAGCGGCAAGCAGCGCTTATCAGCGCATCTGAGCACAGAGGAGCACTCACATGGACACGGTAGAGCAGGTTGTCGACATCAAGACGGCTGACGGGCCGATGGCCACGCCAACGTCCCGCCCAACGGACGGCGGAACGCATCCCGGGGTCATCGTCATCATGGAGGCGTTCGGGGTGAACCCGAACATCGAGGGCATCGTGCAGCGGTTCGCGAGCGAGGGCTACGTCGCCGCCGCTCCTGACCTCTTCCACCGCTCCGGCCGACTGCGGTACGCGCCCTACGACAAACTGCAGGAGATGCGCGAGGACCTGCGCTCCGGCGGATTCAGCGACGCGTCCATAGACATGGACGTGCAGGCAGCCATCGACTACCTGCGCAGCGACCCGAATGTCGGCGCGATCGGCATCGTCGGGTTCTGCCTCGGCGGGCGTGTCTCGATGCAGTCGGCGATACGCGCGAGCGGGCTGTCGGCGGCTGCCGTCTACTACGGCGGGTTCATGTTCCCCGGCGACGACCAGCCGAACGCGTTCCACGCGCTGCGCGAGGCAGAGGCACTCTCGATCCCGGTGATGGGCTTCTTCGGTGAGGACGACCAGAACCCCTCGCCAGAGCAAGTGAAGGAGCTGGACGAGCGGCTCACGGCCCTCGGCAAGGAGCATGCGTTCCACTCCTACGCCGGCGCGGGCCACGGCTTCGTCTGCGACGACCGCGCCAGCCACAACGCAGAGGCCGCTGCCGACTCGTGGGCGAAGACGCTGGCGTTCTTCGGGGAGCGGCTGCGCTGATCCTCCGAACCCACCTGCCATTCCGAGCGAAGCGCCGCGGAACCGAGGAATCTCCCGGGCGACGCCCAATCCTGCGCGAACGCTCCTCCGAGAGATGTTTCGACTACGCTCAACATGACAAGGACCACAGAGGAGACACCACATGGCCGACGCATATGACGTCATCATCATCGGAGGCGGGTCCGCAGGCGAGAACGTCGCCGGGCGGACGGCGCCCGCCGGACTCAGCACCGCTATCGTCGAAGCGGAACTGGTTGGCGGGGAGTGCTCGTACTGGGCGTGCATGCCGAGCAAGGCGCTGCTCCGCCCGGGCGAGGCGCTCGCTGCTGTGCGCCGCGTGCCTGCCGCGCGTGACGCGGTCACCGGTACGGTGGACGCGGCCCGCGCGCTGCGCGCCCGCGATGCGTTCGCGAGCCACTGGAGCGACGCCGGGCAGGAGCAGTGGGTCGCTTCCGTGGGAGCGACGCTCATCCGTGGCTGGGGACGGCTCGCCGGCGAGAAGCGCGTCGTCGTGGCGATGGCGGACGGCAGCGGCAGCGTCGAACTGGAGGCGCGCAAGGCCGTCGTGCTCTCGACGGGCTCCGTCGCGTTCGTGCCGCCTATCGAGGGGCTGGCTGAGGCCGAGCCGTGGACGAGCCGGGAGATCACGTCGGCGAAGAGCGTGCCGGAGAGCCTCATCATCATCGGCGGGGGCGTCGTCGGGCTGGAGATGGCGCAGGCGTGGAAATCGCTCGGCGCGGCCGAGGTGACGGTACTGGAGCGCAGGACGCCCGAGGACACGCCGCTGTTCGAGCCGTTCGCGCTGCGGGCAGTCGTCGATTCGCTGGAGGCGCAGGGCATCGTCTTCCGGTTCGGATGCGTCGTTGCTGCGGCGAACCGCACGAGCGACGGGGTAAGCGTGACGATGGACAACGGCGAGACCCTGTACGCGCAGGAACTGCTCGTGGCGGCGGGGCGCACCGGCGTCGTGGACGGCGTCGGGCTGGAGACGGTCGGCGTCGACGCGCAGCGGTACGTGAAGGTGAACGACCACCTGCAGGTGGAGGGGGTGGACGGCGGCTGGCTGTACGCGGTGGGCGACGTGAACGGGCGGGCGCTGCTGACGCACCAGGGGAAGTACCAGGCGCGGCAAGCGGGCGACCACATCCGGGGCCTCGACGCCTCCGCCTGGGCGGACAACGGCATGGTTCCGGCGGTGGTGTTCACCGACCCGCAGATCGGCAGCGTGGGGCTGACGGAGCGCGCTGCCCGCGAGCGCGGCCTGAATGTCCGCGTCGTCGAGATGGGCTGGCCGGTGGCCGCCGCGCCGCTGCACGGCGAGCATTTCAGCGGCGGGGTGAAGTTCGTCGTGGACGAAGACCGGCGGGTGCTCGTCGGGGCGACATTTGCAGGGCCGGAGGTCGGGGAACTCACGCACGCGGCGACCATCGCCATCGTGGGCGAGGTGACGCTCGACCGGCTGTGGCACGCGACGCCGTCGTTCCCGACGCTGAGCGAAGTTTGGCTGCGCTTCCTGGAGGAGTACGGCCTGTAGGCCGCGAGCGGCGCAAGGTCCCTGTCTCCGCAGAACGGCGGGCGTGCGGATAAGGCGGCCAATAGCGGCTGAGAATTGGCCCCCATTAACCGAGCGCAGGAGTAGCCCGTACGGTCAATCTGGCCACCTGGCCACCTTAATCGGGGGTGTTTGCATGGCCATGGCCTGCTTCCCGGCATTAAGGGGGCAAGGGGGCCATGCGTTTGAATGTTCTCAACGTTCATGGGGTGTCTCATCTTGCTTCAATGTTTCTTGCGGCGGGAGCGACCAGTACCACGTGCCCGCTCCAGGGCCGCCAGTGGCCCCGATCCGAGTGGCCTTGACGTTACCGGCGAGGCGAGCGCGGCGGAGGGTGCGCCTGGCGATGCCAAGCATGGCGGCCTCTCGCTCCACCTCGGCGGAGGGGCGGGGGCCGTCGGCCAGGGCGCGCATGAGGAGGGACCGGGCGGCACGGGTCTTCGCTCCGTCGTTGGGGCGGGGTGAGGCAAGGGCCTTCAAGTGGGCAGGGAAGACGGGCTTGCGCCAGGCGAGGGTGTAATTGTCCGCGGGGCTGCCCTGGATTCCCGCTTTCGCGGGAATGACGGAGGAAGCGGGAACGACGGAAGAGGCGGGGGGCGAGGTTCCCTAAGTTCACAAACGAAGTGCAACACCAGATTAAGGTGTTGCCATGGGGAAATGCTATACGCAGCTCGGGATTGAGGAACGCTGTG